>OKBI01000011.1_pt1 | contig 21224 bp, 15 predicted proteins | sample 1610331 | NCBI WGS metagenome assembly OKBI01 (sample SAMN04436642, study PRJEB24849) | human gut metagenome | biome: human gut; feature: NICU; material: stool | host: Homo sapiens | place: USA: Saint Louis, MO | collected 2010-03-18
TCAAAGGCGGCCAGAGTAGTTGACGCGTACCGGCCAAGGTAGTTGACGTCTAATAAACCACATTGATAAAAAGCGCCTTACCTATATCAAAGAAAAACTCGTTAAAAACCACATCTTTTGTCAGCAAAATTACAGCGTCACCTGCCGCCAGTTTTATTGGGGATGAAGAGTGTCCAGAGGTTTCAACATCAGCAAAAATAATCCTTTCGGTATAGATAAAACAGGCATAGCGGGCATCCTGTTCTGACCTTTCCAGGAGCGACTGACAGAACTCTTTGATATGTCGATTTTCGACCCTGCCAACTGCATTATCCCGACGGAGGTGTCGCTTATGTTCGCGAACATGCACCTTGCCATTGACGCTGTCAAAGTCATACCCTTTTCCAACCTGAAGCTTACTCTCCCAGATCTCCATACAATACTTTTCAGCAGCTACAACATTTCTTCGGCGAGGCAAATCCTGCTGGTAGACACCAGACAGTAGCCGGGCCTTAAGTTCGTCCGCAAGCTGATAATAGCGATTAATATCTTTCAGTACCGGAACGGTGGCATCCAGCAATGTGGAAATAACCTGCGATCGTGAGATCTTCTGTTTTTTGCTGTATTCATCCACAACACGCAGAGTCTCAGAATTGGTTACATTGAAAGTGATTCGTTCTGACATGCCAATCACCTATTAAGCATTTTAGAAAAAGTGCATAACAATTAACCTTAAACACCTTTATTATCAACAAGTTTATTCTATTGCTCTTTCTCTTTAGTTATCAATTCATAGTAACATGCTCTCACGTAAAAATGCTGAATATGTTGCGGCCAGAACAGTCTGGATACCAGGAACGAACATTTGGGTTTTTAGTATAATTAATGTCTTCATGTTTTAAGAACTTCCTCTTCATATCCCCTCCCGCTGTGATCCGCTTAACCCATCAGTATATCTCCTGTCCCCACAGTACTGCTCAGTAAACAGAAATACTGTGACTTTCCTGCATAAAAATTACATATCACCACCTTCCTTTGTACACACACTACAGAGGATTAAATCATGGACTTTCCCTGGCCCTGGAACCGCAAATACACGATGAACTGGTTCCTGCTGTCGTTACTGAACCACCATCTTGATCAGCTACTGGAACGTTACTCCCGCCTTCAGCCCCTCAGACTCGATTTGTTCTATCAGAATGACACATGGCGTTATAACCATCACGGATGGTACGAAACAGAAAGGGAAGTACGCCAGTTAACAGAATATCTGATGTTAGAGAGCAACATCGTTGGTCACTTCTGGGTGCTGGAGTGTACTTCCCGACACAAATGCCATGCCCATATCGTGATGTATCTTGATGGTCACCATAACCAGGCCACCTTTCCGGTAGCTGAACAGGCGGGGACTGCCTGGCAGAAGATTACACAGGGTGAGGGGTACCACAATCGCTGTGATCGTAAGAAATGCTACGAAGCCGATATCACCCGCCCCGTCAATTACGATGATGCTGCAGCCATCGACAACCTGCGCTACATCATCAGCTATCTCGCCAAGGAGAAATCAAAACACGGGCAGACTTACTACGGGGCCAGCGAGGTTCCATCAGCGAGTGGACTGGGCAGACCGCGAGGGCTTCGATAAAACGACGCACTTTTTTACGTCAATTCCGGTTGTTATGCCGGAAAGGGCTACAGTGATTCATCACCCGATTCCGGTACTCATTTAGCTACCGGAGAATCCAACAATGACCACTAAACCTTCCCTGCTCGAAGATCGGTTCGTCAATATAGCTTTCATTACCAGCCTCACCGGGTTAACTGATAAATGGTTCTACAAACTCATCAAAGACGGTGCTTTCCCGGCTCCCACCAAGTTTGGTCGCAGCTCCCGCTGGCGACAGAGTGAAGTAGAAGCCTGGCTGCAGGCCCGTATCGATGCATCACGCTCACAGCGCTAAGTCCTTCTCCCGTCGTAAACACAATTCATAACCGTCATACCTAATCCGTTCCTAACGGAGGCTTACGGCTGCACTCAATTCACTTATCAAGGAATATCAGAAATGATCCATTCAATTTTACTCAACCATTATCAGACCTGGCTGGATGATTTTACCCGCATCAGTCTGTCCCACGGTTTATGCCAGCAGCACATAACGCAATGGCACCGACTGGCGATAACCACCAGCCCAACATTGGACGGAAGCGTAATAGAAATCGTCATTCCACAGCGCCTGCTACCGATCACCCGTACCGTTCGACTGGAATCCTGTACTGTCGACCCCGGCCTAACTAAAAACACAGACTATACCCTTCTACCCGGCGTGCTGCTCAGCGAGTGTTACCGGCTAGGGAAGAGCCGGTTGGCAGATCAGTTACAAATGTTATTCCGGCTTCATGTACAGCCCGGTATGCGACAGACGCTGACCCTACTGTGCTGGTGTGAGCTTGCAACAGGAAAGGATATGAGGGAATGGTATGCGCTGCATCTGCCGCTACCTGAAATGCTGAGGCAATGGCTTACGATAAAACAACGGGCATACCGGGGTCTGAAGACGCTGACAGAGGATTACATTCGTGCCACCCGGCCACTATAAGAATCGGATACCTGTCCATAACAGCGATCCGGTATCGACCAGCATGCGCGATGTTCCTGAGCATACGACCAGGATTGAGCAGAAAAATACGCTCTTACTCTATGGGTGTAACAAAGTACCTGATCGTCAATTCACCGGGCCACAGCGAGAAATCGATTTCTGAGTCTGACAGTTTTATTACGTCAGCATTCCGTAGTGTGATAACCACATCGCGATCCCCTTTTAACCCCTTTTAATCCATCCAACCGCAAGGCGCAGGCTTCCCCTTTTCGGGACGACTTGTGCCTGCCCTCAGGAGTCTTAAGATGTTTGCCAAACTCTTCCTCGCACACAACGGTAAACGGTACTGTCTGGCCTGCCATACCGGTAAATGCAGTACAAGACATAACATCCCAGTGGAGGTAGCAGCATGCGCATGCTGAAATGTTACCTTGGCAATAATCGTGACGGGCACGTTGTCACTGCTAAAGACGCTATGCAGTCACCGGGTAGGATGTGGACCTGCACTTCCTGCGGCTGTCAGTTGATACTTCATGCGGGTTCATCTGGTGAGGCTCCCTGGTTTGAACATGACCAGCGAACAGTGACGACAAACGTTCTGATGCAATGTACCCATCTCGACCCTGAAGTTAAAGCCGAAGCCCGATGCCAAAAATTACGCAGTATCATCGGCGGACTGGATGCACCTGTAACGGTGCCATCCTGGTACTGCGTATGGTGTGGCAGCCATTATCAGGGGCGGAAGCACTGCGGCCGCTGCCACTCGGGGATTTACAGTATTGAAGAGACCAGCTGGCAGAGAAATTACTGCTGTAACACACTCCCCGGATAAGCTCTGTGGATAGACGGGCATACTAACGAGGCGGGTATCGGACTGACCACTGGATGCGAGGCGTGATGAGATGCGTACGGTGTTGTGGGGACATTGTAAGCAACAACAGTGCGCGTTCACGTTACCTGCACTGGCTAAAGGCGACACGGCTTCGCAATGGCACACGCGGATATCCGACTGAGGTACGCCTTTATCCGTGACAACATCTGTTGCTGGCCTGTTAGTCTGCTCTGTCGGCTGCAGGATGTTCATCCGAGTGGCTTCAGCAGCCGCATTCCCCACAGTATCAGGCAGATCAGAGACTAACAGGACAAATTAAACAGTTCTGGCTGATGTCCGGTTGCGCTTTTGGCTATCGCAATATCCATCTCGACCTGCGAGATATTGGGTAACAGTGCGGGATTAATCGGGCTGCCGGCTGATGAATCGTGCTGGGATAAAGAAAACGCTCTACCGAACGAGGGAGGAGGCCCACAGCAATATTTTTGATTATTTCGAAATGTTTTATAACAATTAGCGTCGGCATTGTTCGAGTGATCAGATGCCACCAGCTGAATATAAAAAACTATATTATCAACGTCTCAGAAGTGTCTAAATTAGACGTGCCGATTCAGAGCCTATTAACAAAAACAACTATGACAATGAGATATAAGTCCTCTTCTTTCGAACCTTACCCTCTCACAAATTGCCTTTTCTCATGGCATCCGGCCCCTTCCCCCATTACAATCATCGTTTGTTTTTTTGCGAGCTGCATAGCAGTCTTCAGAGGGTAGATATGACGATGAAAAACGACAAGGCATGGATTGGAGACCTGCTAGGCGGGCCGCTGATGAGCAGGGAAAGTCGAATCATCGCTGAGCTCATGCTTACCGCTCCCAATGAACAAACCTGGCAAGAGCAGATCGTGGGTCATAACATTCTCCAAGCCTCCTCTGCCAATACGGCGAAGCGCTATGCCACAACGATAAAACTACGCCTGAATACGCTTGATAAAGCGGCGTGGTCACTTATTGCGGATGGGAGTGAACGCGAGCGTCAGCAATTGCTGTTTGTAGCCTTGGTACTCCATTCACCGGTTGTTAAAGACTTCCTGGCTGAAGTGGTAAACGACCTGCGTAGACAGTTTAAAGAAAAGCTCCCTATGGATAGCTGGGATGAGTTTGTAACCAGCCATCTTCGCCAGCAGCCCGTACTCACCAGTTACTCAGATTCATCCATCAAAAAAATGGGTAACAACCTGGTCAAAGCGCTGGCTGAAGCGGGTTATCTGGATACGCCGCGCCGACGCAATCTACAGTCAGTCTTTCTTTTACCAGAAACCCAGGCAACCTTGCAGCGCCTCGGGCAACAAGAATTGGTTTCTATTCTGGAGGGGCAACGGTGATCGATCCCGTGCTTGAATACCGCCTGTCACAGGTTCAGAGCCGCATTAGCGAAGAGCGCTTTCTCAAAAACAACGGCTCAGGTAATGAGATTGGGTTCTGGATTTTTGATTATCCTGCTCAGAATGAGCTGCAGGTACGTGAACACCTGAAGTATCTTTTCCGTAATCTGGAAAAGGACCACAAGTTCGCGCACCTCAACATCTTTCAGATCATTATCGACATGCTCACCGAACGTGGGCTATTTGAGCGCGTCTGTCAGCAGGAAGTGAAAGTCGGTACCGAAGCGCTGAAAAAACAACTCGTTGGCTTATTGAATCAGAAAAAGATCGCGGATTACATAGCAAAAAAAGTCGATCTTCAGAATCAAGAATTTGTCATCCTGACAGGCATGGGTAATGCCTGGCCGCTGGTTCGTGGCCATGAGCTGATGAGCGCCTTGCAGGACGTGATGGGTTTTACCCCTCTGTTGATGTTTTATCCGGGAACCTATAGCGGACACGATCTCTCCCCATTGGCGGGCATTGATTCCCGAAATTATTATCGCGCCTTCAGGCTGGTACCCGAAAGCGGGCCTGCGGCGACATTGAATCCTCGTTAAAGAGCACAGCAATGAATATTGAACAGATCTTTGAGAAACGTCTGGACCGAAATATTAATGGCGTTGTGAAAGCCGAACAGACGGACGATGCCAGTGCCTGGATTGAGCTTGATGAATACGTCATCACCCGGGAACTGGAAGGACATCTTCGCCATTTCTTCGAATCTTATGTTCCGGCAACCGGTCCGGAGCGCATACGCATGGAAAACAAAATTGGCGTATGGGTTTCAGGGTTCTTTGGCTCAGGTAAATCACACTTTATCAAGATTCTGTCGTATCTATTGTCTAACCGCAAAGTCAGCCATAACGGTACAGAACGTAATGCATACTCCTTCTTTGAAGACAAAATCAAAGATGCTCTGTTCCTCGCTGATATCAACAAAGCGGTCCATCATCCAACGGAAGTAATTCTGTTCAATATTGATTCTCGTGCTAACGTCGATGACAAAGAAGACGCCATCCTTAAAGTCTTCCTGAAGGTGTTTAACGAACGGTTGGCTACTGCGCTGATTTTCCGCACATCGCCCATCTGGAGCGTGAACTGGCTAAACGCGGACAATACGAAGCGTTTAAAACTGCATTCGCCACTATCACTGAGTCAAGTTGGGAAAAAGAGCGCGATTCCTACTATTTCATCTGCGATGAAATGGCAGAAGCCCTAAGCCAGGCCACAGGTCAAAGCGTTGACGCCTCGCGTCAATGGGTGGAACAGCTGGATAAGAACTTCCCATTAGATATCAATAATTTTTGCCAGTGGGTCAAAGAGTGGCTGGATGAAAACGGCAAAAACATCCTCTTCATGGTGGATGAGGTCGGCCAGTTCATCGGTAAAAATACGCAGATGATGTTGAAGCTACAGACTATCACTGAAAACCTGGGTGTGATATGCGGTGGACGCGCATGGATTATTGTTACCTCCCAGGCAGATATCAATGCGGCCATTGGTGGGATGAGCAGCCGCGATGGACAAGACTTCTCTAAAATCCAGGGCCGCTTTTCAACTCGCCTGCAGCTTTCAAGCTCCAACACCTCCGAAGTTATCCAAAAACGTTTACTGGTGAAAGCCGATGCTGCAAAACCCGCGCTGGCGAAAGTCTGGCAGGAAAAAGGCGACATTCTGCGCAACCAGCTTGCCTTTGATCCTACAACCACCGCTTCTTTGCGCCCCTACATCAGCGAAGAAGAATTTATTGATAACTACCCGTTTGTCCCGTGGCACTACCAAATTCTGCAGAAGGTTTTTGAGTCTATTCGGACCAAAGGTGCCGCCGGTAAACAGTTAGCCATGGGTGAACGCTCGCAGTTAGAAGCATTCCAGACTGCGGCGCAGCAAATCGCCCCGCAAGGTCTGGATGCTCTGGTGCCGTTCTGGCGTTTTTATGCCGCGATTGAGAGCTTCCTGGAACCGGCCGTCAGCCGCACCATTACTCAGGCCTGTCAGAATGGCATTCTTGATGAGTTCGATGGCAACTTATTGAAAACGCTGTTCCTGATCCGCTATGTCGATGTGCTGAAAAGTACACTCGATAATCTGGTCACCCTTTCCATTGATAAAATCGATGCTGATAAAGTCGATCTGCGCCGTCGCGTTGAAACAAGCCTGAACAAGCTGGAACGGGAAATGTTGATTGCACGTGTCGAAGACAAATACGTGTTCCTGACCAACGAAGAAAAAGAGATCGAGAACGAGATCCGCAATGTTGAAGTCGACTTCTCTGCGATCAACAAAAAACTGGCTTCGATCATCTTTGATGACATTCTGAAAAACCGCAAATATCGCTATCCGGCAAATAAGCAGGACTTCGACATCAGCCGCTTCCTGAACGGACACCCGTTAGACGGCGCAATGCTTAACGATCTGGTGGTAAAAATTCTTACCCCCAAAGATCCGACCTATACGTTCTATAACAGCGATGCCGCCTGCCGTCCTTATACTTCGGAAGGTGATGGCTGTATTTTGATTCGCCTCCCAGAGGAGGGGCGCACCTGGACCGACATTGATTTAGTCGTTCAGACCGAAAAATTCCTCAAGGACAACGCCGGACAACGCCCGGAACAGGCCAGCCTGCTTTCAGAAAAAGCCCGCGAGAACAGCGTTCGCGAAAAAATGCTGCGCGTCCAGCTAGAGTCGCTTATTGCCGAATCAGACGTCTGGGCGATTGGCGAGCGTTTACCGAAGAAATCTTCGACGCCGTCCAGCATCGTGGATGAAGCCTGCCGCTATGTGATTGAAAACACGTTTGCCAAGCTAAAAATGCTGAAGCCGTTCAACGGCGATATCGCACGTGAAATCCATGCGCTGCTTACAGTAGAGAATGATACAGAGCTGGATCTAGGCGAGCTGGAGGAATCTAATCCCGAGGCGATGCGGGAAGTGGAAACCTGGGTCAGTATGAACATCGAGTACAATAAACCGGTCTATTTACGCGATGTCCTGAACCACTTTGCTCGTCGACCTTATGGATGGCCAGAAGAAGAAGTGAAGCTGTTGGTTGCTCGCCTAGCACGTAAAGGCAAATTCAGCTTTAGCCAGCAGAATAACAATATCGAGCGTAAGCAGGTTTGGGAGCTGTTCAATAACAGCCGTCGCCACAGCGAGCTACGTCTGCACAAAATTCGTCGTCACGACGAATCACAAATTCGCAAAGCCGCCCAAACCATGGCGGAGATTGCCCAACAACCGTTTAGCGAACGTGAAGAACCCGCACTGGTCGAACATATCCGTCAGGTCTTCGACGACTGGAAGCAAGAGCTGAATGTCTTCAGAGCGAAGGCTGAAGGTGGCAACAATCCAGGCAAAAATGAGATTGAGTCAGGTCTGCGCCTGCTGAATTCCATTCTTAGCGAAAAAGAAGAGTTTGCTCTGATTGAGAAGGTCACCATCCAAGCAAACGAATTGCTGGATTTCAGCGAAGATCGCGAAGATTTGGTCGATTTCTACCGCAAGCAGTTCTCCACTTGGCAAAAGCTGGGGGCTGCGCTGAACGGAAGCTTTAAATCCAACCGCAGCGCACTGGAAAAAGACGCCGTGGCGGTAAAAGCGTTGAGTGAGCTGGAAAACATCTGGCAGATGCCGGAGCCTTACAAGCATCTCAATCGCATCACGCCGCTGATTGAACAGGTTCAGAACGTTAACCATCAGTTAGTTGAACAGCACCGCCAGCGCGCCCTGGAACGTATTGACGCCCGCATCGAAGAGAGTCGTCAACGTTTGCAGGAAGCGCATGCCACATCGGAGCTGCAAAACAGCGTTCTGCTGCCGATGCAAAAAGCCAGAAAGCGCGCTGAGGTCAGCCATTCGATTCCGGAAATTCTGGCGGAACAGCAAGAGACGAAAGCGCTGCAAACGGATGCTGAGAAGAAGATTAACCAGTGGATCGACGAGCTGCGTAAAAAGCAGGAAGCCCAGATACGGGCTGCGAATGAGGCAAAAAATGCTGCCGAGTCAGAACAAACCTATGTTGTGGTAGTAAAGCCCGTAATCCAGCCGGTACCGAAAAAAATGCATCTGGTGAATGTCGCCAGCGAGATGCGCAAAGCCACCGGTAGTGAAGTGCTGGAAACCGCCGAGCAGGTGGAAAAAGCGCTTGATAAGCTTCGCTCTGTCCTGCTGGCAGCCATTGAGGCAGGTGACCGGATTCGTCTTCAGTAACCCCCATTTCAGGGCAGCGCTCTGCTGCCCTTTGTAGGATTTTCTATGAATACCAATAACATCAAAAAATATGCTCCACAGGCCCGTAACCAGTTTCGTGATGCAGTTATCCAGAAGCTAACCACGCTGGGGATTTCCGCCGATAAAAAAGGCAATCTGCAGATTGCAGATGCCGGGATCGTCGGCGAAACCGTGCGCTATGGCCAGTTCGACCACCCCAAATCCACCCTCACCCGCCGCGATCGTCTGGTAAAACGCGCCCACGAGCAGGGCTTTGACGTACTGGTTGAGCACTGTGCCTACACCTGGTTTAACCGCCTGTGTGCCATTCGTTATATGGAAATCCACGGCTACCTTGACCACGGCTTCCATATGCTCTCGCACCCGAATAACCCGACCGGCTTTGAAGTGCTGGACCATGTGCCGGAAGTGGCGGAAGCACTGCTGCCGGAGAAAAAGGCGCAGCTGGTCGATATGAAACTCTCCGGCAACCAGGACGAAGCCATCTACCGTGAATTGCTGCTGGCGCAGTGTCACGCCCTGCACCGCGCGATGCCGTTCCTGTTTGAAGTGGTTGATGATGAAGCCGAACTTCTGCTACCGGATAACCTGACCCGTACTGACTCTATTCTGCGCGGTCTGGTGGACGGTATTCCAGAAGAAGACTGGCAAGAAGTTGAGGTTATCGGCTGGCTATATCAGTTCTATATCTCTGAGAAAAAAGATGCCGTTATTGGCAAGGTAGTAAAGAGCGAAGATATTCCTGCCGCCACCCAGCTGTTTACCCCGAACTGGATTGTACAGTATCTGGTGCAGAACTCCGTCGGTCGCCAGTGGTTGCAGACCTACCCGGATTCGCCGCTGAAAGGCAAAATGGACTACTACATTGAGCCAGCCGAACAGACGCCGGAAGTGCAGGCGCAGCTGGCAGCTATTACGCCTTCCAGTATTGAACCGGAAAGCATCAAGGTGCTCGACCCGGCCTGCGGCTCCGGGCACATTTTGATTGAAGCCTATAATGTGCTGAAAAATATCTACGAAGAGCGCGGCTACCGTGCTCGCGATATTCCACAGCTGATTCTGGAAAATAATATTTTTGGTCTCGATATTGACGACCGTGCTGCCCAACTTTCTGGCTTTGCCTTATTAATGATGGCACGCCAGGATGACCGCCGGATATTCACCCGTGATGTGCGTCTGAATATTGTCTCCCTGCAGGAAAGCCTGCATCTGGATATTGCCAAGCTGTGGCAACAGCTGAATTTCCACCAGCAGAGCCAGACCGGCAGTATGGGAGATATGTTTGCCGAAAATACCGTATTGGCCCATACCGACAGCGCGGAATATAAGCTCTTAATGCGCACGCTGAAGCTGTTTGTGAACGCCAAAACGCTGGGCTCGCTAATTCAGGTGCCGCAGGAAGAAGAAGCGGAGTTGAAGGCGTTTCTCGATACGTTGTACCGTCTGGAGCTGGAAGGCGATTTTCAGCAGAAGGCTGCGGCGAAAGCGTTTATTCCGTATATTCAGCAGGCGTGGATACTGGCGCAGCGGTATGATGCGGTAGTGGCGAACCCGCCGTACATGGGGGGGAATTATATGGAGGCAGAACTTAAGAATTATGTGTCTACTAAATATCCTCAAGGTAAAGCTGACCTATATTCTTCATTTATGATTAGATTAATACACCAAACTAAAAAAAATGGTGCTTTAAGTCTAATGACTCCATTCACTTGGATGAATTAATCTTCATTTGAAGAAGCTAGAAAAGAAATTCTAACAACATGTTGCTTGCATTCTTTGGTACAACCAGAATATCATTCGTTCTTTGAATCAGCTTATGTCCCTATATGTGCCTTTACCATTTTTAAATTCCAATCCAGCTGGAATGCAACATTCTTTGATCTTTCTGAATTTTATGGAGAAAGAAATCAAGCACCTAATTTTCATTATGCAATACATAATAATGATTGTAACTGGAAATATAAAAGATCTACCCATGACTTTCTGAGCACACCAGGTTACATCATTGCGTACTCTCTACCAAATTCAGCATTACACTGTTTCAAAACATCGCCAAAACTAAACAGTGTGAGCAATCTAAAGCAAGGACTTATAACTGGAGATAATGATAGTTTTTTGAGATATTGGCATGAAATAAGCTTAAATTTATTTAGCTATAATATCAATAATATTAAGCCCAAATGGTTTCCATATCAAAAAGGCGGGACTTATCGAAAGTGGTATGGTAATAATGAGTATGTTGTTGACTGGGAAAATGAAGGATATAAAATAAGAAATTTCTATAATGACAAAGGGAAATTACGTTCCAGACCTCAAAATATACAATTTTATTGTAAGGAAGGGCTTACATGGACAAGCTTAACAATATCATCCTTATCAATGAGATACGTTCCAAATGGATATATTTTTGATGCTAAAGGACCGATGTGTTTCCCAATTAACGCAGCGGATATTTGGGATATCCTTGGTTATACAAACAGTAAAATAATAAATATTTTTCTCAAACATTTAGCTCCAACTATGGATTACTCTCAAGGACCCGTGGGCAATGTTCCATTCAAATCACCTACTAGAAATATAACAAACATTATAAAAGAGCTCGTAACTATTCACAAGAATGATTGGGATACCAATGAGATCTCTTTTGAATTCCAAATCAATATTTTGGTTAAGTTAGCTAACGACTATAAAAAAATTAGTGATGGATATACATTTAGAGAAAATGAAAACAAAAAAATAATTTATCGTGTTAAAGAACTTGAAGAATATAATAACTCTAGTTTCATTGATCTTTTTGAATTAAATGATATTTTATCTCCAGAAGTAAACCTAAGTGATATTACATTAGATCGAGCGGCGCAAGAAAATGACATTATAAAAATGATTTCTTATTCAATCGGCTGCATGATGGGTCGCTACTCCCTCGATCGTGAAGGCCTGGTCTACGCTCACGAAGGCAACAAAGGCTTTGCCGAACTGGTCGCTGAAGGTGCTTATAAAACTTTCCCCGCCGATAACGACGGCATCCTGCCGCTGATGGATGAAGAGTGGTTTGACGACGACGTCACCTCTCGGGTCAAAGAGTTTGTCCGCACCGTATGGGGCGAAGAACACTTGCAGGAAAACCTCGAATTTATCGCCGAAAGTCTCTGTTTATACGCGATCAGCCCCAAAAAAGGCGAACCTGCGTTGGATACCATTCGTCGCTATCTTTCCACTCAGTTCTGGAAAGAGCATATGAAGATGTATAAAAAACGCCCGATCTACTGGCTGTTCAGCTCTGGTAAAACAAAAGCGTTTGAGTGCCTGGTCTATCTGCATCGCTACAACGACGCGACGCTGGCGAGAATGCGTACTGAATACGTGGTGCCGCTGCTGGCGCGCTACCAGGCTAATATCGACCGCCTGAACGAACTGGTCGATGGTGCCTCTGGCGGAGAAGCCACGCGTCTGAAACGTGAGCGTGATAGTCTGAGTAAGAAATTCAACGAACTGCGCAGCTTCGACGATCGCCTGCGCCACTATGCTGATATGAGAATCAGTATTGATCTCGACGAAGGCGTTAAGGTTAACTACGGTAGGTTTGGCGATCTGCTGGCGGATGTGAAAGCCATTACCGGCAATGCGCCTGAGGTGATTTAATCAAATAACTTACCTTCCCACACCACCGGGCTTTAGCCTGGTGGTGATCTCGATACGGGAAACCGGCCTTATTCAGGCATCCGTCACCTCCAGTTCATGATAAAATGCCGCTTTATGTCAGAACGCGGAACACGGTTTCCAGGCGTTCAGACATCTTCGAACTTACCGAACCAACATGGGATTGTGACTTTGCAAAATCAGGAATTTATTGCCGGCCTTAAAGCAAAATTCGCCGAACATCGCATCGTTTTCTGGCACGATCCCGATAAGCGTTTCCTCGAAGAGCTGGGTAATCTCGAACTAGAGAACGTCACGCTGCTCGATATGACCGACCAGTCACAGCTGGCGGTGAAAAAGCGCATTGAAATTGATGAGCCTGAACAGCAGTTTTTGCTGTGGTTTCCCCACGATGTGCCCCCAAAAGAATCAGACTGGCTGTTGGATATTCGTCTTTACAGTACGGAGTTCCACGCCGATTTCGCCGCCATCACATTGAATACGTTAGGTATTCCTCAGCTTGGCCTACGCGAGCATATTCAACGCCGGAAGGCATTTTTCAGCACTAAACGTCTTGCTGCCTTAAAAGGCCTGGTCACTGAACAGGAAAACGAAGCTTCTCTTGATAAGAAGATGGTTGCGGTCATCGCTGGCGTAAAAACCGCAAAAACGGAAGAGATTCTGTTCAGCCTGATTACCCAATACGTTAATCAGCAAAAAGATGACGACAGCGACCTGGAAAACACGCTGGCAATGCTGAAACGCCACGATCTGGAAGGCGTGCTTTGGGACATTCTGAATCAGGAAATGGGTTATCAGGCCGAACATCCGACCCTAGAAAACCTGATCCTCAAGCTGTTCTGTACCGATCTCTCTGCGCAGGCAGATCCGCAGAAACGCGAATGGCTGGAAAAAAACGTACTGACCACGCCCTCAGGCAGAGCCTCCGCGCTGGCCTTTATGGTCACCTGGCGCGCCGACCGTCGCTACAAAGAAGCCTATGATTATTGCGCACAGCAGATGCAGGATGCGCTGCGACCAGAAGACCAGTACCGTCTCAGCTCGCCGTATGATCTGCACGAGTGCGAAACCACGCTGAGCATTGAACAGACCGTTATTCATGCGCTAGTGACGCAACTTCTGGAAGAGAGCACCACGCTTGACCGTGAAGCCTTCAAAAAGCTTCTGTCCGAACGCCAGAGCAAATACTGGTGCCAGACGCGTCAGGAATACTACGCCATCTATGACGCGCTTCGTCAGGCTGAGCGGCTGCTGAATCTGCGTAATCGTCATATTGACGGTTTCCACTATCAGGACAGCGCAGCGTTCTGGAAAGCGTACTGCGAAGAGCTGTTCCGCTTTGACCAAGCCTACCGCTTATTTAACGAATACGCGCTGTTGGTTCACAGCAAAGGCGCAATGATCCTGAAAAGCCTGGATGACTATATCGAAGCGCTGTATTCCAACTGGTACCTGGCAGAATTAAGCCGGAGCTGGAATAAGGTTCTGGAAGCCGAAAACCGTATGCAGGAGTGGCGTATTGCGGGCGTTCCACGGCAGCAGAACTTCTATAATGAGGTGGTTAAGCCACAGTTTAACAATCCACAAATCAAGCGCGTATTCGTGATTATTTCCGATGCGCTGCGTTATGAAGTGGCTGAAGAGCTGGGCAACCAGATCAATACCGAAAAACGCTTTACTGCCGAACTGCGATCCCAGTTGGGCGTGTTACCCAGCTATACCCAGCTGGGTATGGCTGCATTATTACCTCATGACGAGATATGCTACCAACCGGGTAATGGCGATATCGTTTATGCGGACGGGCTGTCTACCTCCGGTACGCTTAATCGCGATACAATTCTGAAGAAATATAAAGGGATGGCAGTAAAATCCGACGATCTTCTGAAATGGAAAAATCAGCAAGGACGGGATCTTATTCGCGATTACGAAGTCGTCTATATCTGGCATAACACCATTGATGCCATGGGTGACAGCGCATCTACGGAAGAGAAGACCTTCGAAGCGTGCCGCAACGCGGTGGTTGAACTGAAGGATTTAGTGACCCGTGTAATAAACCGTCTTCATGGTACACGCATTATCGTCACGGCGGACCATGGTTTCCTGTTCCAGCAGCAGCCCCTTTCCGGGCAGGATAAAACCACGCTGCAGATAAAGCCAGACAATACGATTAAAAACCACAAACGCTTTATTATCGGTCATCAGCTCCCTGCCGATGATTTTTGCTGGAAAGGAAAAGTGGCGGATACCGCAGGCGTCAGCGATAGCAGCGAGTTCCTGATTCCGAAAGGGATCCAGCGTTTCCATTTCTCAGGTGGAGCGCGGTTTGTCCACGGTGGTGCCATGCTTCAGGAAGTCTGTGTTCCCGTATTGCAGGTGAAAGCGCTGCAGAAAACCGCTGCAGAAAAGCAACCTCAGCGTCGTCCGGTAGACATCGTGAACTACCATCCGCTGATCAAACTCGTCAATAACATTGATAAAGTCAGCCTGCTGCAAACCCATCCGGTAGGTGAGTTATACGAACCGCGTACCCTGAATATCTTCATCGTTGACAACGCCAATAATGTGGTATCCGGTAAAGAGCGAATCTGCTTTGACAGCGATAACAACACAATGGAAAAACGCGTGCGTGACGTTACGCTGAAGCTGATTGGCGCGAATTTCAATCGCCGTAATGAGTACTGGCTGATACTGGAAGATGCACAAACGGAAACGGGTTACCAGAAGTACCCTGTGATTATCGATCTGGCATTTCAGGATGATTTCTTTTAAGTGAGGCGATATGCAAACCCATCATGACTTACCCGTTCCAGCCGTCTCCGAAGGGGAACTCGTCGCAGAAGGTTACGATCTGGACGCCTTACTGAATCAGCATTTTCGCGGTCGGGTAGTGCGTAAAGATCTGACCAAGCAGCTCAAGGAAGGGGCTAACGTCCCGGTCTATGTGCTGGAGTATCTGCTCGGTATGTACTGCGCTTCCGACGATGACCAGATCGTCGAGCAAGGGTTGCAGAACGTTAAGCGCATTCTGGCTGATAACTACGTCCGCCCTGATGAAGCGGAGAAGGTGAAATCGCTCATTCGTGAGCGAGGATCCTACAAGATCATTGATAAAGTATCGGTAAAGCTCAATCAGAAGAAAGACGTTTACGAAGCCCAGCTCTCCAACCTCGGCATTAAAGATGCATTGGTTCCACCGCAGATGGTCAAGGACAACGAGAAGCTGTTGACCGGTGGCATCTGGTGCATGATCACCGTGAACTACTTCTTTGAGGAAGGACAGAAGACGTCCCCTTTCTCTCTGATGACGCTTAAACCTATCCAGATGCCCAATATGGACATGGAAGAGGTATTTACCGCACGTACGCACTTCAACCGCGACCAGTGGATTGATGTCCTGCTACGTTCCGTGGGTATGGAACCGGCCAACATTGAGCAGCGAACTAAATGGCACCTGATCACCCGCATGATCCCTTTCGTGGAAAATAACTATAACGTCTGCGAACTGGGCCCACGCGGTACCGGTAAAAGCCACGTCTATAAAGAGTGTTCGCCAAACTCACTGCTAGTTTCCGGCGGACAAACCACGGTAGCAAACCTGTTTTACAACATGGCCAGCCGCCAGATTGGCCTGGTCGGTATGTGGGATGTGGTCGCGTTTGATGAAGTGGCAGGGATCACTTTCAAAGACAAAGACGGCGTGCAAATCATGAAGGATTACATGGCGTCTGGCTCGTTTTCACGCGGCAGAGATTCGATTGAAGGCAAAGCATCGATGGTGTTCGTCGGCAACATCAATCAGAGCGTTGAGACGTTAGTCAAAACCAGCCATCTGTTAGCCCCCTTCCCTGCCGCGATGATCGACACGGCGTTTTTCGACCGCTTCCATGCCTATATACCCGGCTGGGAAATCCCGAAAATGCGCCCTGAATTCTTTACCAACCGCTACGGCCTTATCACAGATTATCTCGCCGAATACATGCGGGAAATGCGCAAACGCAGCTTCTCCGATACGATTGATAAGTTCTATAAGCTGGGTAATAACCTCAACCAGCGAGATGTTATCGCGGTAAGGCGCACGGTTTCTGGTCTATTGAAACTTCTTCATCCCAATGGTTCTTACAGTAAAGAAGATGTCCGTGTTTGCCTGACCTACGCCATGGAAGCCCGTCGTCGAGTCAAAGAACAGCTTAAAAAGCTAGGCGGACTGGAGTTCTTCGATGTGAATTTCAGCTACATCGATAACGAGACGCTGGAAGAATTCTTCGTCAGCGTGCCAGAACAGGGCGGCAGCGAATTAATTCCTGCTGGCATGCCAAAGCCAGGCGTAGTGCATTTGGTTACGCAAGCGGAAAGTGGCATGACGGGTCTGTATCGCTTCGAAACTCAGATGACCGCTGGTAATGGCAAGCATAGCGTTTCTGGTCTGGGCTCAAGTACCTCGGCTAAGGAAGCTATACGGGTTGGATTTGACTATTTCAAAGGCAACCTCAGCCGCGTTAGTGCAACAGCGAAGTTTTCTGAACATGAGTACCACCTGCACGTAGTCGAATTGCATAATACTGGACCAAGTACCGCGACCAGTCTGGCGGCACTTATTGCGCTGTGTTCCGTTTTACTGGCGAAACCCGTTCAGGAACAAATGGTCGTGTTAGGTAGCATGACGCTCGGTGGAGTAATCAACCCTGTTCAGGATCTGGCGGCTAGCTTACAACTTGCTTTCGATAGCGGCGCGAAAAAGGTCCTTCTGCCGATGTCTTCCGCGGTAGATATTCCGACTGTACCAGCCGAGTTGTTCACCAAATTCCAGGTCAGTTTTTACTCTGAACCTGTAGATGCGGTGTATAAGGCGTTGGGAGTAAATTAAGACATACCGAGGAATGGATCACATTTCTCGGTATGTTAATGCCCATATTATTTTTATTTAATATAACATCATCCTAAATACATTTATTTTATGAAAAACTTCCCGGTAAAATAATAATGAAACTTATTGCTAACGGATTAAACAGAGAATTTTTTAGATCATGTTTACCTCCTCCTGGTAAAGAAATTGATGGTGTTGTTGCCGCCATTGCTTATGGCGATGATAAAACCATGCTCCTCGAGCATTGCATAAAAAACCATCACCGACTTGATATTTGGATGCGATATGATCATACAGTTCCTGTATCGCCTGCATTTTTATCAAAACTTCTCGCTAACGTTAAAAATAATATTTTTTGTAAACTTATACCAGATTGCCTGCACAGCAAAGTTATTTGGTGGAAGGGATATGGCGCTTATATTGGTTCAGCCAATTTAACTGAGCGTGCATGGTACTCGAATATAGAAGCAGGTATTTTCTTCACTGAAAGTGATTTATACAGTTCTAATTTAATTGAACAGCTAGAGGAATTCTTCGATAACATATCATCACTTGACTCTTGCGTTGATCTTAGTAAAGAGATTATTGATGAACAAATACAATTATTAAAATTAAAAATCGAATTAGAGAAAAAAGAACGAGAGCTTATCAAAAAGCGGAAAATACCTGAATGGGGTGGTGTGAATTTTTTTGATAACAAAAAAAATAAAGATAGAAGGAAAGAGAGTTTCCATAAAGAATGGGAAAGCACATTTTCAATCATTAAGAATATCTCAGACCAAATTAATGATTACAGACCTGTATGGATATCAGAAGATACTCCAACGTTTTGGCAAACAGATCAATTTTTACATGCCTATTATTATAATATAGTTCATCAGAAGGATAACACTTATCCTTTTGAAGATTATCATCGCATAAATAGTAAAAATCCACAGACAGCGCTGATGAGTATGCTCTCCTGGTGGAAAGACCTATCAATTCCTTTATCTAATGAAGACATTCACCTTGAGATCTATGCGCCCTATATTCGGGATCATTTATCAAAAAATAATATTGTCCTATTGACTGAAGATAACCTCCATAAAATATTCTCCTATACGCATGCAACGATGGACCATGTGATAAAAATGAGTGCTGAGACATTTGGTCATTCAGCCAAAACTTCCTTAAATAAGGAAGAACGTGCCATTTTGTTCACAAAATGGCTCATGGATCAGACCAATCAAAAAGGTATGAATATTGCTGAATTACTCAACTATGTCCTCTACGGTGGAAAACCTTCATTAATGTGGGAAAGGATCTACCGGGCAGGAAAAGATGAAGAGTACAAATTCCAGCATTACGGTATTAACTCTATTGCTGAAGTGGTCGGTTGGGCAAGACCAGAAGATACGCCCCCCAGAAATGGTAGAACAAATAAAGCGTTACGTGCATTAGGCTATCCAGTCCGCGTAAATATTTGAATACTTACTTTCACACTCTGGTAAGCAAAACCCAGAAATTCATGCCCACCCGAAGAAGCAGTTCAAAGGCGTGCTCAGTTTACTGAAACACGCCTCACAATGACTAAGCGTGTCAAATAAAAAAGTTTGCATCGCCACACTCTCTCTAATCAGCTAGGATCACTCTTCATATTACCTTGAACCAAGATGATTTTCCCATTTAAGCACACTTTGCTTCAGTTACTTCAAGGCATTTATGTGATTTTATGGAAGAAATTTACTCTCATACTGCAAGTTTCTCTGAAACTAATTTGTCACATAAACCTCTTTTCTTACATGGAGCTTTGCAAAATCAAATGGACTCACTCCCTTCTCCCGATTCGTATCCAGAAAATCAGCCCACCACTGCAACATTAGCCTCCTCTCCCCCAGATGCTCTGCCTTATGAATGTAAGCTGCACGCACAGTGTTACGCTCCTGGTGACTCATCTGCCTTTCCACCGCATCTCTCGACCACAAACCAGATTCAATCAATGAGCTACAGGCCATCGTCCTGAATCCATGCCCACAGACCTCCGTTTTCGTGTCATAACCCATCACTCTCAGCGCCTTATTCACCGTGTTCTCACTCATCGGCTTACGCGGATCGTGATCGCCCACAAAAATCAGTTCTCGATTCCCATTCATGCTTTTTATCTTTTCCAAAATGGCGAGAGCCTGCCGCGACAAAGGTACAAGATGAGGAGTCCGCATCTTTGAACCACGCTGAGAATGCTTGACTCCTTCCAGTGGCTCACGCTCGCCCGGAATCGTCCACATAGCCGTTTCAAAATCTACTTCTGACCAGCGGGCAAAACGCAGCTCGCTTGAACGGATAAAAACCAACAAAGTGAGTTCAACAGCCAATCGGGTTAACGGCCTGCCGGAGTAATGATCAATACGATGAAGTAGTTCAGGAATGCGATTGAGTTCGAGAGCAGCACGATGCTGTCTTTTTGCCGTAGCAACCGCACCGGCAATTTCTTGTGCAGGGTTGTAGTCGATTAAACCGCTCTGTACAGCAAAGCGCATGATCGCGGTAGTACGCTGCTGTAAACGGGCGGCAACTTCTAGCCGCCCGGATGACTCGACGGCTTTGATGGGTACAAGCAGATCCCGCGTCTTCAATTCCGCAATGCTCCGCTTACCGATGGCAGCAAAGAGATTATCTTCGAGGCTTTTCAATACACGAGAGCTATGCGATGCAGACCACTTCTGATTGCTGGCGTGCCACTCTCTGGCTACCACTTCAAACGTTATAGCCTCTTGCTCCTGCTCTACCTTAACGGCTTTCTTGTTCTCACTGGGATCAATGCCATTAGCTATTAGCTTACGGGCTTCATCCCGGCGTGCCCTCGCATCCGCCAGCGAAACTTCAGGATATTTTCCCAATGCCAGCATTTTCTCTTTGCCGCCGAAGCGATAACGAAGCCGCCAGTATTTGGAGCCATTAGGCTGAACCAGCAAAACCATGCCATCACCGTCAGTCAGTTTGTAGGCTTTTGCTTCAGGCTTTGCCGAACGAACCTTCACATCACTCAGAGCCATGATGAGTATCCTTTCAAGGGTTCTGTGTGGGTACAAACATTATCGAACCGGGATATACCCGCAGTTGTACCCACATCAGTAAGTTGATGTAGATTGAATCAGGTTGACTTAGGTTGAGTGAAAAAGCGAGGAAAGCCTTGCGTATACTGGATTTCAGGCACAAAAAAGACGTCCGTTGACGTCTATTGATGTTCCGATGGTGCCGAAGGCCGGACTCGAACCGGCACGTATTTCTACGGTTGATTTTGAATCAACTGCGTCTACCGATTTCGCCACTTCGGCACTGAAGGGGATGCGGAAACGTTCTGGATTATACCTGTCGGCGGCGGTCATGCAAGCGACAGCGTGTCGTCATTGCGCTAAGTGTTGAAAAAAACAGCGCTATCCTGCGCGGCGTCAGCTTTTACCGCCGTTCCGGGGCGCGACTGCCATCAGCAACCCTCCTCTCACAACCCCCACAACCCCAGCACCACCTGCCAGCCACTCCCCTTTCCCCTTGCCCCCCAAACTTCACTCAAAGTCATCTCTATTTTTTCTCACACCATTCTCACCCGAATCACTCAACCCACCCATCCCCAATAACCACTCCCCAACTATTCCCCCC
>OKBI01000021.1_pt1 | contig 19214 bp, 17 predicted proteins | sample 1610331 | NCBI WGS metagenome assembly OKBI01 (sample SAMN04436642, study PRJEB24849) | human gut metagenome | biome: human gut; feature: NICU; material: stool | host: Homo sapiens | place: USA: Saint Louis, MO | collected 2010-03-18
GCCAGCAGCGAACCGCTGTACTGGGCGCTGTCGCCTAGCTGGATGTAGTAAGGAGGCAGCCAGGCGATCAGGCTGGCGTAACCGGCATTGATCAGTCCGAAATAGAGTCCCAGCGTCCAGGCGCGGCGCTGGCCAATAATCGCGACCCGGGGGGAAGCGCTGGTCTGATGCGGTGCGCGAGGCAAATGCCGACAAATCGCCAGCCAGCTGAGCAGAGCCAGGAGCGCAGGGAGCGCCCACCAGGCTAGCGCATCATGCCAGGCCGCGCTATGTGACGCCAGCCATGGGGTGAACGCGGCGCCTAACCCGCCGCCGCCCATCAGCGCCGCTGACCATAGTCCCATCACCAGCGGCGTCCGTCGGGGAAAGAGGTGCTTAATTACCGCCGGGATGGCGGCCTGAATAATGCCGATGCCAATTCCTCCGGCCAGAGCGCTGGTGAGTAGTAAGCCACTATTCGGAGCGATTTCCCGCAGCAGGGCGCCTGCCGCGATAATCAGCAGGCTCAGCGCAATACTGCGCTTTTGACCGATATAGCGATCGACCCAGCCAGCGGCCAGCGCCAGCACCCCCATCGCGATCACCGGCAGCGCGGTCAGGAGTGCGGCCAGGGTATAGCTCATGCCGCTGGCTGCGCGGATGTCCGGCAGCAAAGGACCAATGGAGGTAAGCAGCGGCCGCATATTGATCCCAGTCAGTACCAGGACTGCCAGCGTCAGGTTCTGTCGCAGCGCTGGTGTCATGACTGCCGTTCCGCCCAGCGCTGATAAAGTTCAGTTCCCTCCGGCTGCGGGCGATGATGGATCGGCAGCGTTTGCTGGGCCAGCGGCTGCTGCAGCTGCTGATAAATCGCGGCGGTCGAGAGCTGAAAAGGCTCCCCGTCCTGATTGCTATTGGCGAAAAACACTTCCCGCACGCCGGTTAAATAGAGCGCGCTCAGGCACATAGGGCAAGGTTGTCCGCTGGCATAGATGACGCATTCACGCAACACCGCGCTTCCCAGTCTGGCGGCAAGATCGCGAACGGCGTTCAGTTCGGCATGCGCCGTTGGGTCACCGCTCAGATGAAAGGTATTGACGCTTTCAGCGACAATCTCATCATTCCGCACCAGCACGGCGCCGAAGGGGCGCCCACCGTCAGCAATGTTTTGTTTTGCCAGCACTAATGCGCGCTGAAGATAACGATCGTGAGCGGACATAGTCACTCCTGCATAAAACGATGTTAAAGGTGAAATATGTTGAGGGTCGTGCGAAGAGGGTACGTCTCTTGTTTCATAAGTTAAAAGACTTATTTATGATAATGCCTATTGGAATTTCTTATAGGTGGGCCGATGCTTCTGCGCCAACTTTCCTACTTTATCGCTGTGGCTGAACATTGTGGCTTTTCCCGCGCCGCCGCGGCGCTGCATGTCTCCCAGCCTGCGCTGTCACAGCAGATACGCCAGCTGGAAGCGATGCTGGAGGTTCAGCTTTTCGACCGCTCTGGCCGACGTATTCGCCTGACCGATGCCGGTGAGATCTGGCTGGAGTATGCCCGTCGCGCGTTACGCGAGCTTGAGGAAGGTCGGCGCGCCTTGCATGACGCAGAAGATCTCCAGCACGGTAAACTCCGCATTGCTATGACGCCAACTTTCACTACCTATATGCTGGGCCCGCTGATGGAGGCGTACTACCGACGCTACCCTGGAGTAAAAGTGCTTATCCAGGAGATGAACCAGGAGCGGATGGAGGCGATGCTGCTGGAGGATGAACTGGATGTGGGGATTGCCTTTGACGATTGCCGGTCACAGGAAATTGTGGTTCAGCCGCTGCTGACGGAAACGCTTGCGCTGGTGGTGAGCCGTGCGCATCCGCTGGCAGGAGAGCGCGACTTGCAACTGCAGGCTCTCGACGCCCAGCCGCTAATTTTACTGAGCAGCGAGTTTGCTACCCGCGAGCAGATTGATCGTTATTGCCGCCTTCATCGGCTCGAACCAGACGTGCGGATGGAGGCCAACTCCATCGGGGCCGTTCTGTCGGTTATTCGAAGCACAACGTTAGCAACGCTGCTGCCGGCGGCGATCGCCGGGCAGTTTGATGATGTGGTGGCGATTGAGCTAAGACCTGCGCTGCTGCAGCGCACGGCCTGTTTATTGCAGCGGCAGGGCGCCTGGCAGAGCGCCGCAGCGCGCGAATTCATCACCCTGGCCCGAGAGAACGCGATAACGATTGAGCAGGAAAACCGCCAGTCCCTTGCCTGAAGGACTACGTTACTCGCCGGCGAACTGCGACTCACGGCTGGCTTCGCTGCCGATATCGCCTTCATCGGGCTGGGCATTCTCTATAAGCATGCCTTCTTCCTTAAGCCTTTCCAGCACGTGATGAAAGAGCTGAGTCTTGTCTGGCTCAGCCATACTCTGCAACTTCTCATTAAATACAGTATGGGACTGAATAAGATAATGGATAAATTCCAGCAATACCTCACTTTGCGGCAGGACGGTTAATTCCTGCTGGATGTAACGGGTTTGATCCAGTAGCGGATTTTTCGTCACGTCCATAGGCCGGGCGCTAATACTGTGGGCGTATATTTTCTCAATGGCCTGGCTGGTGATATAGATGCGGTTCAATGATATCGAGGGGCGTTCGTCTTCCTCTGGAATGAAATGACAATAAACAAATGGTTTATCCGGCAGCATCATGCTGAGGCGGTTTTCGTAAAGAATATCATCTGGCGCCTCCAGCAGCGCCATTAGGTTCCGACAGTGTGGATGCCAGAGCCCTGAAGCAAATACCTTTACGTTGAACTGGGTTACCGTATTTCCGCGCAGGGTTTCCATCGTCGGAATATCGCCTTCAAGCCGCAGAATGCTGCGGATATGGGAGTGATGCGACCAGACTGTTTCTCCTGCCTCGACTGAGGTAAATGGATTAAACGCGCTGGTTACCTCTTTTTCCTGATGGGAGAGGACGGCGATTTTTAATATTCCCGGCGTTGGGTTAAGCTTAAGACATAGATTGATTGCGCCAATATCATGCCAGTGAAGAATGTCTTCCAGTTCGCAGTTTAATAATTTTTGCGCCCGCGCCAGAGAGCAATACTCCATTGGCGGTAAATTATTTAGCTTCCAGATATTCCGTTCTGTAATATTCATAAGAATTGTATGTCGATGAAAAAATATATCGCCATGGTGAGCAAAAGCATCAATGACAATGATTTATTTTTTCTGCTGACTTCCTTTACCTGATTAACAAAATCCATTCACATTGAGAATGATATATCGATAAATTGGCTGTTTTTATTGTTTTGCTGCCGCGTATTTACTCTTTCCCGTTATCTTATCATCTCTTATTCGTAGAGAAAAATAGTTTGCTGAATATAAGCGTTTCTTCCTGTTTAGCAGCAATATTTAAGGTGAGTATGAGCGGAGCACGAAAAAAGGGACGGTCAATTTGGCAAACATTGTGGTCGGCAGGAAGTATCAAACAGACGCCTGCGGCGCCTGTCGAACCTACCTGTAGTTATTGCGGCATAGACAGGAAGCGGTCACCCGGTTGCGCGATGGCATACCAGGCCATCATTTCGGCAGTGCCTGGCTGGCCTTCAGCAGGCGCCCAGGCCATAGTGTCCATTTCGGCAAGCGGTTGATAAGCGCCTTGTTTGACTTCAAATACCATGCCGCCTGCGTCGAGCGAGAGCACCGTATGCCAGGTGCCAGCCTCCATTTCCAGCGCCGTACAGGTTTCACCCAGCACCACCCGGTTGGTGACCACGCCGTGGTCATCAAAATTCAGTACCACAAATCGGCCTTTCAGCGGCAGTAAAAGTTCGAAGGTATGTCTGTGCCGGTGGGGGCGGATATAGGTGCCGGGTTCCATGGCGATGGCCAGACGCTGTATCGGGTCGCTTAGTTCGGGATGAAAATTGCGATGGGCACGCAGGCGCGGAGCACTGGCTGCCGCTTCGCTCTGCTGCTGCATATCGCTGAGGGTGATCTGTTTCATATCAACGCCTGGCTCCTGTATCGTCCAGAGAAGGTTGTAAAAGGTCGCGGCTAGTGACTGAAAAAGTCAGAAGGTATTGTACGCAGAAATGCGCGTTGCTGTCGGTTTATTGTGTGCGTGATTGACAAAGACACGTTCCTTTCTGGCAGGACTAACCATACTGAAATCGTTGGCTAATTATGATTACGAGAAGAATACGTTCTGGCTGGCGTTTAGGTCATCGTGGTCAATGGCGGGCAACTTTTATATGGTGTCCCCTGCAGGAATCGAACCTGCAACTAGCCCTTAGGAGGGGCTCGTTATATCCATTTAACTAAGGGGACAAGGCGGCACGAGTATAGCGTTTTTTGCCCGCCTGAGTAAGAGCCATACCGTCTGACTGCTTAAACCCTCGCCACTCAGGGCGCTTTTTTTATGCCCGGTCGGCCTTTTTCCCTTTCTCCGCCGCCTGGGCGCGAGCTTCCGCTTTTCGCTTGCTGCTCATATCGTTACGGATCTGCGCATGGCTCAGCAGTGCGAAGATGAAGGTCCCGCCACAGATATTTCCCGCCAGGGTCGGCAGGGCGAACGGCCAGATAAAGTCGCTCCAGGGCAGATTTCCATTAAACACCAGATAAAGGATCTCGACCGAGCCCACCACAATATGGGTGGTATCCGCCAGGGCGATAAGCCAGGTCATGAGAATAATCACCACGATTTTGGCGGCGCCGGCGACAGGAAACATCCAGACCATGGTGGCGACCAGCCAGCCGGAAATAATCGCATTGGCGAACATCTCTGTCGGACTGTTTTTCATTACGTCTTCGGCGATGCTGACAAAGGCCTGACGGGTTGGCTCATCAAAAATAGGCATATAATTGAAGGCCCATGCGGCCACCGCGGTACCGATGAGATTGCCCGCCAGCACCACCGACCATAGCCGCATCAGCAAACCGACGTTACCGAGGGTGGGATTATGCATCACCGGCAGAACGGCGGTGACCGTATTTTCAGTGAACAGCTGCTGGCGGGCCATAATTACGATAATAAAGCCGAAGGTGTAGCCGAGGTTTTCCAGCAAAAAACCGCCCGGGATCCCCTCCAGTTTGACGTGAAAAATTCCCTTCGCCAGCAGGGAGGCCCCCATCGACAGGCCGGCCGCAATCGCTGACCATAGCAGGGCCAGCGCATCGCGCTCCATCTCTTTTTCCCCTTCCTGGCGAATATGTTCATGGATCGCCATCGCCCGCGAGGGAAGGCGATCTTCATTTACTTCGATCTCTTCACCACGCTGATTTTCCTCACTTTCCACTTCTCTTTCGTCATCCTCTGCCTTTAATTTGTTATTGTCTAGTTCATCCATTTCGTGGCCCTCGCTATCAATCTGTATAGTTATAGCGTAGCGGCTTTCCCTGCCGTCTGGCTGGGCATACTCTGAAATCGCAAAAATGGTAACGTCAGATTTTTGTCGCTCCGGTAGAATAGGAGCCCCGCGATTTCGTTATTCCCAGGCTAAGATCAAATCAACAACTTGGGTGATATAGACATCGTTCAACGTGCTGTTACAATCGCTCACATCTTTACGGGCGGAAGCGTTGTCTTTCCGTCATGGATGGCAACTCGCGATAGCCATAAAAACCAGGGAGACATCTATGAATTATCGCCTGTCGGCGCTTGCGCTTGGCGTCACATTGCTGGTGGGATGTGCCAGTTCCAGCTCTGGCGATCGGCCGCAGGGGCGCTCAGACCCGTTAGAAGGGTTTAACCGCACGATGTTTAACTTCAACTTTAACGTGGTTGATCCTTACGTGCTTCGCCCCGTCGCGGTGGCATGGCGCGACTACGTCCCACAGCCGGCGCGCAACGGGTTAAGCAATTTTACCAGTAACCTGGAAGAGCCGGCAGTGATGGTGAACTACTTCCTGCAGGGCGACCCCTATAAAGGTATGGTGCATTTTACCCGCTTCTTCCTGAACACCATTCTCGGTATGGGTGGGCTTATCGATGTGGCCGGGATGGCGAATCCGCAGCTACAGCGGGTTGAGCCACATCGTTTCGGCAGTACGCTTGGGCATTATGGCGTTGGTTATGGCCCGTATGTTCAGTTGCCGTTCTATGGAAGCTTTACCCTGCGCGACGAAGGCGGCGATATGGCCGATGGCTTGTATCCGGTGCTCTCCTGGCTGACCTGGCCGATGTCGATCGGTAAATGGGCGGTGGAAGGGATTGAGACACGTGCTCAGCTGCTGGATTCCGACGGCCTGCTGCGCCAGTCTTCCGACCCTTACATTCTGATGCGTGAAGCCTACTTCCAGCGTCATGACTTTATCGCCAACGGCGGTAAGCTGACCCCGGCGGACAACCCGAATGCTCAGGCTATTCAGGATGAGCTGAAGGATATCGATTCACAGTGATCGGCGAATGATAAAAAAAGGGTGAACATAATGTTCACCCTTTTTTGTGGCGCGCTGCTTATCAGAAGCGGTAGTTGAAGTTAGCGCCGTACAGCCAGGCGGTTCCTTCGGAACGGAAGGTATACGGGCCTTCCTTAATTTCAACATGCTGCCCGTGCATGTATGAAACGCCGACGTCAACCGAGGCATCTTTATTGAACGCGTAGGTGGTACCCGCGCTCAGCCACAGGCGATCCTGGTCCGGAATAGAGATAGAGCGGTTATTAGCCGGCACCGGGCTGTCATCGAAGGCGATACCGGTACGGAAGGTCCAGTTATCGTCATAATAATAGGTGGTCCCCAGCGCAAGACGATAGGCGTCCTTGAAGCCTTCCTCTTTATAGAACAGCGTCTGGCCGTTGCTGCCGGTGGCTTTCAGCTCCTGGAACTGACTCCAGCTGGTGTAGGTCAGGCTATAGTGGACCGCCCACTGCGGCGCCACGCGGTTATAGCCGGACAGCTCCCACATTTCCGGCAGGTTAAGGGTTAGCGAACCATTGGTCGTCTGGCCGCTGGTGCCCGCCGGCAGGCCGAAGTTGCCGAGGATCTGGTTATAGGCCGCCGGCAGGCTGCTGCGGTAGTTACCGTCGAAGTCGATCTTGACCTCAGAACGGTAGGTTAAACCGTAGCGGTTATTCTTATCCAGCTCATAGAGGATCCCGGCGTTCCAGCCGAAGCCCCACGCGTTGCCATTAAGATGGGCGATCTGCGTGTCGGCCGGGATCTTCGCTACCTGGCCCGCCAGCGCCGGCGGCAGCGCGCCAGAGCCTGCGACAATCTGCCCCAGATCGCCTGCATAGCGCTCGATCTTCGCCTTGGCGTAGACCGCGTCAAAGCCTAAGCCGAAGCTCCAGTTGCTGTCGAGGCGGTAGGCGCCGCTCAGGTTGAAGTTCGCGGTGGTCAGGTCGGTTTTACCGCCCATGCTGCCGGCCGCATAATCATCGTTATACTCTGTTGCCAGACCATAGTTAGAGGTGATAGACGCCCCCCAACCAAATTGGTCGTTAATCGGCGCGACAAAGTGGAAGTTGGGCACCCACGCCGTCGGGGCGATATTGTCTGCTTTCAGGCTCTTGCCGGTGGGAGAGGTGCCCGAAACATTAACGCCCGGGTCGACAAACACGGCGCCCGCCGACATGGTCGGGCGGTCAAACATCATAATTAATGCCGGGTTACGACTGGCATTACCAGCATCGTCAGCGATCGCCCCTTCACCGGAATAGGCACGACCCAGCCCCGATGCAGAGAATTCGTTGAGCTGGAAGCCTGCTGACCAGGCCTGGGTGGAAACAAGTGCGACAGCCACTGCAAGGGCAGATTGGGTAAAGCGGGTTTTCTGGCTCATGCCCATAACCTCATTGAGTTATTTTTTTTTAAACTATGTTACATGCCGTAACAGAAGCGCGGGAGTGTAGGGTCTGCGGTACAACCAAGAAATCAGACCAGTGCGCTGAGTATAGGTCTGACCAGATGATTTGTTGCAAGTATGTTTATGAAGTTTTTCAATTGTGATAACAGAAACGCGATCCAGCTGGCAAAAATCTCGGAGAGAGCAAGGGGGACAGAAGGGGATTTTTGTTTTAGATCATTTTTAAGTGTGATTTCTGTCACTTAACGCCGGCAGAGCGATTCTCGGCTGGAGGCTCACTGGGGACAGGGCGTAAAATAGGCACATCATTTTTCTGGCACCGAAGGTGCATCTCCAGAGGAAATCTACGATGAGTAAATGTAGCGCTGATGAAACCCCGGTTTGCTGCTGTATGGATGTTGGCACGATTGTTGACAACACCGACTGCATCGCCTCCTACAGCCACGTATTCGCCAACCGCGCTGAAGCCGAGCAAACGCTCGCCGCGTTAAGCGAAAAAGCCCGCAATGTCGAATCTGAGCCGTGCCAAATTAACCCAACCTTCACTGACGTTGACGGCGGTGTGCAGCTGGATATCGATTTTGTTTTCAGCTGCGAAGCAGAATCCCTGATCTTCCAGCTGGGCTTACGTTAATCCTTCCCCCTCGACGCCCCTGATAAGGGGCGTTTCCTTTTCTTTTCACTGTGTTTTGGCTCGCAATTTTGCGCTTCTCCGATTGGCTTAATGTAAAAAATTAGTTAAGAATGTTATCAGGTCAGACCACTTGGTTGTCTTGGTTAACAGGGGAGTGTTATGAGTCAGGCATTACCGCTTATCACCCGTCAGGGCGATCGCATTGCCATTGTCACGGGGCTACGCACGCCATTTGCTCGTCAGGCTACGGCTTTTCATGGCGTTCCGGCCATTGATTTAGGAAAAATGGTGGTTGGCGAGATGTTGGCGCGCAGCGACATTCCTGCCGAAGTCATCGAGCAACTGGTCTTTGGCCAGGTGGTGCAGATGCCGGAAGCGCCGAACATCGCCCGGGAAATTGTGCTGGGTACCGGCATGAGCGTACATACCGACGCCTATAGCGTCAGCCGCGCCTGCGCCACCAGTTTCCAGGCCGTGGCGAACGTCGCTGAAAGCCTGATGGCCGGCACCATCCGCGCCGGTATTGCCGGCGGCGCCGACTCCTCCTCTGTCCTGCCCATTGGGGTCAGTAAAACGCTGGCCCGCACGCTAGTGGATGCCAATAAGGCACGCACGCTGAGCCAAAAGCTGAAGCTGTTTTCCCGTCTGCGGCCACGCGACCTGCTGCCGGTCCCCCCGGCGGTGGCTGAATATTCAACCGGATTGCGGATGGGCGATACCGCCGAGCAGATGGCGAAAAGCTGGGGGATCTCCCGCGAGCAACAGGATGCCCTGGCGCATCGTTCGCACCAGCTGGCAGCGAAAGCCTGGGTAGAGGGTAAACTGTCCGCAGAGGTGATGACCGCCTATGCTCCCCCTTTCCGCGAACCGCTCGAGCAGGACAACAATATTCGTAAAAATTCAACGCTCGCAGATTATCAGAAGTTACGCCCGGCCTTTGACCGCAAACATGGCACCGTCACCGCCGCCAACAGTACGCCGCTGACGGACGGCGCGGCAGCGGTGATCCTGATGACCGAGTCGCGGGCTAAAGAGCTGGGGCTGAGGCCGCTGGGCTATCTGCGCAGCTACGCCTTTACCGCCATCGACGTCTGGCAGGATATGCTGCTGGGGCCCGCGTGGTCCACGCCGCTGGCGCTGGAGCGCGCTGGCCTGACGCTGGCGGATCTCACGCTTATCGATATGCACGAAGCTTTCGCTGCGCAGACGCTGGCCAATCTCCAGTGTCTGGCAAGCGACCGCTTTGCCCGCGAGGTGCTGGGCCGCTCGCAGGCCACCGGTGAGGTAGATGAAAGCAAGTTTAACGTCCTCGGCGGCTCTATCGCCTACGGTCACCCCTTCGCCGCCACCGGCGCGCGGATGATCACCCAGACGCTGCATGAGCTGCGGCGACGGGGCGGGGGATTTGGTTTGGTGACGGCCTGCGCGGCAGGTGGTCTGGGTGCGGCGATGATCGTGGAGGCTGAATAATGGATACTGTTTCCGCTTTTAAGCTTGAGGTCCGTGCGGACAAAATCGCGGTGATCACCATTGATGCCCCGGGTGAAAAAATGAATACCCTGAAAGCCGAATTTGGCAGTCAGGTACGGGGATTGATACGCCAGTTACGTGACGATAAGTCAGTGCGCGGCGTAGTATTTATCTCCGCCAAAGCGGATAACTTTATCGCCGGCGCTGATATCAACATGATTGCCCGCTGCCGCAGCGCGCAGGAGGCGGAAGCGCTGGCGCGCCAGGGACAGCAGATTATGGCTGAGATCCATGGCCTGTCGATCCCGGTGATTGCCGCTATCCACGGCGCCTGCCTTGGCGGCGGTCTGGAGCTGGCGCTGGCCTGTCATGGCCGTATCTGTAGCGATGACGAAAAAACCCGACTCGGCTTGCCGGAGGTACAGCTTGGCCTGCTGCCGGGTTCCGGCGGGACGCAGCGTTTACCGCGGCTGATCGGGGTCAGCACCGCGCTGGATATGATGCTCACCGGCAAGCAGCTGCGGCCGCGGCAGGCGCTGAAGGCCGGTCTGGTGGACGAGGTGGTGCCGCAGGCGATTTTACTGCAGGCGGCGGTGGAGTTGGCGCTGAAGGGACGACCGACCAGCCGGGAGGTGCCTGTTCGTGAACGCGTACTGGCAGGGCCCCTGGGGCGCCATCTGTTATTCCAGTTTGTCGGTAAACAAACGCAGCGCAAAACGCAGGGAAATTACCCGGCGGTGAAGCGAATCTTGCAGGTCGTCGAGAATGGTCTGGCCCATGGCTGCAGCAGCGGATACGCTGAAGAGGCGCGCGCATTTGGCGAACTGGCGATGAGCCCGCAGTCGCAGGCGCTGCGATCGATCTTCTTTGCCAGTACCGATCTGAAAAAAGACCCTGGCGCCGAGGCGGGCCCCGGCCCGCTGAGAAGCGTTGCAGTACTGGGCGGTGGCTTGATGGGCGGGGGGATCGCCTATGTGACCGCCTGTAAGGGTGGGCTGCCGGTGCGGATTAAAGATATCCAGCCGCGTGGCATCAACCACGCCTTAAAGTACAGCTGGGATCTGCTGAATAAACAGGTTCGTCAGCGTCGACTGCGCCCAGTGGAGCGCGATCGTCAGATGGCGCTGATCTCCGGCACTACCGACTATCAGGGCTTTGCTCATCGCGATGTGGTGATCGAGGCGGTATTTGAAGACCTGGCTCTCAAACAGCGGATGGTCAGCGAAGTGGAACAATACGGCGGGCCGCAGACCATCTTTGCGTCGAATACCTCATCGTTGCCAATCGGCGATATTGCCGCTCACGCCAGCCGCCCGTGGCAGGTATTCGGCCTGCATTTCTTCAGTCCGGTGGAAAAAATGCCGCTGGTTGAGGTGATCCCGCACAAGGGAACCGACCCGCAGACTATCGCCACCGTGGTGCAGCTGGCTAAACGGCAGGGGAAAACGCCGATTGTTGTCGCAGATAAAGCGGGGTTCTATGTGAACCGTATCCTCGCGCCGTATATCAATGAAGCGATGCGCCTGCTGGTGGAAGGCGAACCGATTGAAGTCATTGATAACGCGTTGGTTAAATTCGGTTTCCCGGTGGGGCCGATTCAACTGCTGGATGAGGTGGGTATCGATACCGGCACCAAAATTATCCCCGTGCTGGAGGGCGCGTTTGGAGAACGTTTTAGCCCGCCTGCAAACATCATTGACGCGATTTTGAAGGACGATCGCAAAGGCAGATAAAATAATCGTGGTTTCTATCTTTATGAGACAAAAGGGCGTAAAAGCAAAAAACGGCCCGACCCGGCAGTCTATCCGCTGCTCGGCATCGGCCGCCCGCAGTCGCGGCTCTCCGCGCAGCAGGTGGCGGAGCGCTGTGTGATGATGATGCTTAACGAAGCGGCGCGCTGCTTTGATGAGCAGATTATCCGGAGCGCGCGCGATGGCGATATCGGCGCCGTCTTTGGTATAGGGTTTCCGCCATTTCTTGGCGGCCCGTTCCGGTATATGGATACTATCGGCGCGGGTGAAGTTGCCGCGATCCTGCAGCGCCTGGCCGCCCAGTTCGGCCCACGTTTTACACCCTGTGACACTTTATTACGCATGGCTGAACAGGGGACCACCTTTTGGCCAGCGGATGAACGGCTGACCTAAGTTGTGGTCAAAGAAGGTAAATCCGGCTGCGGACGACGCTGTTGATTGGCTGTTTTGTAAACAATGATTGACTATACTTACGCCATTGAGGTAAAAAACAGCGTTTCATTCGTGGAATGGATCAGGCACAATGCCCGGCCACCGGGTCACCTGCGTATTGTCTTCGCAGGCCAAACTACGGTGCTTCTGGTTAACAAAAGCGGTGCAATATGCAAGTTTTTATTATGCGTCACGGCGACGCTGCCCTCGATGCAGCCAGTGACTCGGTTCGTCCATTAACCGTATGCGGTTGTGATGAGTCTCGTCAGATGGCAACCTGGCTGAAAGGTCAAAAAGTGGATATTGAGCGCGTTCTTGTCAGTCCCTATCTGCGTGCGGAACAGACGCTGGATATTGTTGGGGAGTGCATGAACCTGCCGAAACATGTCGACGTGATGCCGGAGCTCACGCCGTGCGGTGATGTGGGAATGGTGAGCGCCTATCTGCAGGCGCTGGCGAATGAAGGCGTGGCGACGGCGCTGGTTGTCTCCCACCTGCCGCTGGTGGGGTATCTGGTCTCAGAGCTGTGTCCGGGGGAAACGCCCCCGATGTTCACCACCTCGGCTATCGCCTGCGTGACGCTGGATGCCGACGGCAAAGGTGAGTTCCTCTGGCAAAAAAGCCCCTGCAACCTCAAGATGGCCAACGCCATCTGACGGCCCCCCGGAGCCCGCCGTTACGGCAGCTCCGGCGGTTGCCACTCCTCGACCTCAATCAATATCAGCAGTGCGGCGTCACCGCCGTACTCTTTTGGTGCCTGGTGAAACGCCATAATATGCGGATGTTGCGCCAGCCACAGCGGGGTTTGCTGTTTGAGGATGTGTTTCCCGTGCCCGTGCATCACGCAGGCGCAAAACACATGCTCGCGGCGGCAGGCGGCAATTAGCGCGCCCAGTTCCTGTTTGGCCTGCTGCTGGGTAAGCCCATGCAGATCGAGGAACAGCTCAGGCGAATAATCTCCACGGCGCAGCTTTTTCAGCTCGAAATGGCTGACGTCGGGGCGGACATATTTCGTCGAGCCTTCGGTATTCAGTAGCGGTTGAAACTCATCGGAAAAATAGTGGCTGTTATCGACCAGTTCCTGCAGCAAACGCGTAGGAGCAACCTCGGTAATTTTCTTGCGCTGCGGGCGGTGAACAATAGTGTCCTGTTTGATCTTCCGCGTGCCGGTCATCAGCTGACGGAACAGCGCCTGATCCTCCTCGCTAAGCGATGTCTTCTTTTTCATTGTCCGCTCTCATTCATACTTTGCGCTAGTTTACCCGACTCAATATCCCTTCGGGCAAGGAAAACCTGTTTTTTCCCCCGCCCCTTATCGCAAGAATGCTGATTTATCGCCGTCTTCATGGCACACTAGCCGCCGAATTTATAGCAGAGTGTGCCCTGGAGGATGTCGTGGATAAAATTTTTGTTGATGAGGCAGTCAATGAGCTGCATACCATTCAGGACATGCTGCGCTGGGCGGTAAGCCGTTTCAGCGCTGCTAATATCTGGTACGGTCACGGGACTGATAACCCGTGGGACGAGGCGGTACAGCTGGTGCTGCCTTCACTGTATCTGCCGCTGGATATCCCGGAAGACATGCGCACTGCGCGCCTGACCTCCAGCGAGAAACACCGCATTGTAGAGCGGGTGATTCGCCGCGTGAACGAGCGTATTCCCGTCGCCTATCTGACCAACAAAGCATGGTTCTGCGGGCATGAGTTTTACGTTGATGAGCGGGTGCTGGTGCCGCGCTCCCCGATTGGCGAACTGATCAATAACCAGTTTGCCGGACTGATTAACCATAAGCCGCAGCACATCCTTGATATGTGCACCGGTAGCGGCTGCATTGCCATCGCCTGCGCCTATGCCTTCCCGGAAGCGGAAGTCGATGCGGTAGATATCTCCCCGGACGCGCTGGCCGTCGCCGAGCACAACGTTGAGTCCCACGGCCTGATCCATCACGTTACGCCGATCCGTTCCGATCTGTTCCGCGATCTGCCGAAGCTGCAGTACGATCTGATCGTCACCAATCCGCCGTATGTCGATGAAGAGGACATGGCCGATCTGCCGGAAGAGTATGAGCATGAGCCGGTGCTGGGGCTGGCCTCCGGAAGCGACGGCCTGAAGTTAACGCGCCGTATCCTCGGCAACGCGCCGGATTATCTCAGCGACGACGGGATTCTGATTTGTGAAGTCGGTAACAGCATGGTACATCTGATGGAGCAGTATCCGGATGTGCCGTTTACCTGGCTTGAGTTTGATAACGGCGGCGACGGGGTCTTTATGCTGACCAAACAGCAGCTGATTGACGCCCGTGCGCACTTCGGTATTTATAAAGACTAAAAAAACAACACGCCAACATAACGAAAAAGATTGGAGCCGTGATGGCAGGAAATACAATTGGACAACTCTTTCGCGTCACTACCTTCGGCGAATCGCACGGTCTGGCGCTGGGCTGCATCGTTGACGGCGTGCCGCCGGGCATCCCGCTGACCGAAGCCGACCTGCAGCACGACCTCGATCGTCGTCGCCCGGGTACCTCGCGTTACACCACGCAGCGTCGCGAGCCGGATCAGGTCAAAATCCTCTCCGGCGTCTTCGAAGGCGTTACCACCGGGACCAGTATCGGTCTGCTGATTGAGAACACCGATCAGCGTTCGCAGGATTACGGCGCGATCAAAGATCTGTTCCGTCCGGGCCACGCCGATTACACCTACGAGCAAAAGTATGGTCTGCGCGACTATCGCGGCGGCGGTCGTTCTTCTGCGCGCGAAACCGCGATGCGCGTAGCGGCCGGGGCGATTGCCAAAAAATACCTTGCCGCGAAGTTCGGCATCGTCATTCGCGGCTGCCTGACGCAGATGGGCGATATTCCGCTGGCCATCAAAGATTGGGATCAGGTTGAGCAGAACCCCTTCTTCTGCCCGGACCCGGATAAAATCGACGCCCTGGATGAACTGATGCGCGGCCTGAAAAAAGAGGGCGACTCCATTGGCGCGAAAGTGACGGTAGTGGCTGACGGCGTACCGCCAGGCCTCGGCGAGCCGGTCTTCGACCGCCTGGATGCCGATATCGCCCACGCGCTGATGAGCATCAACGCCGTGAAAGGGGTGGAAATTGGCGACGGCTTCGAGGTGGTGAAGCTGCGCGGCAGCGAAAACCGCGATGAGATCACCAAAGCCGGGTTCCAGAGCAACCACGCCGGCGGCATTCTTGGCGGCATCAGCAGCGGCCAGCAGATCGTTGCCAACATCGCGCTGAAGCCTACCTCCAGTATTACCGTTCCCGGTCATACGATTAACCGCTTTGGCGAAGAAGTGGAGATGATCACCAAAGGGCGTCACGATCCGTGCGTCGGCATCCGCGCCGTACCGATCGCTGAGGCGATGCTGGCGATCGTTCTGATGGATCACTTTATGCGTCAGCGCGCGCAGAATGGCGACGTGACGACGACAATTCCACGCTGGTAACCATGAAAAACACCGTTATCGCACTGCTTGCGCTGTTGGCCAGCGCCGGTAGCCTGGCCGCCACGCCATGGCAGAAAATAACCCAACCGATCGGCGGCAGCGCCCAGTCAATCGGCGCGTTTTCCAATGGCTGTATCGTTGGCGCCGAGGCGCTCCCCCTGAGTGCCCCCGGCTATCAGGTGATGCGTACCGATCAGCGTCGCTACTTCGGTCATCCGGATCTGGTTCAGTTTATTCAGCGCCTGAGTAATCAGGTGCACAATAAAGGTATGGGAACCGTGCTGATTGGCGACATGGGGATGCCGGCGGGCGGGCGCTTTAACGGCGGGCACGCCAGCCACCAGACGGGCCTCGATGTCGATATCTTCCTTCAGCTGCCGCAAACGCGCTGGACATCGTCCCAGCTGTTGAAGCCGCAGGCGCTGGACCTGGTCGCCAGCGATGGCAAGCATGTGGTGCCGTCGCTATGGAGGCCGCAAATCAGCCAGCTAATCAAGCTGGCGGCGGAAGATAGCGAAGTTACCCGCATCTTCGTCAACCCGGCGATTAAACAGCAGCTGTGCCTGGACGCGGGCAGCGACCGCCAGTGGTTGCGTAAAGTCCGTCCCTGGTTCCAGCATCGCGCTCATATGCACGTCCGACTGCGTTGCCCGGCGGGAAGTCTGGAGTGCGAGGATCAGGCGCCGCCGCCGCCCGGCGATGGCTGCGGAGCGGAGCTGCAGAGCTGGTTCGAACCACCTAAACCCGGGTCTACCCCCCCTGTGAAGAAGACGCCGCCGCCGCTGCCGCCTTCCTGCCAGGCGCTACTGGATGAGCATGTGCTGTAATGGATAGTTTTATCGAGTTGTTTGCCGTATCGCCGCTGGTGCTGGTGGTACTCTTCATTGTCGCCATCCTGGCCGGTTTTATTGACTCACTGGCGGGAGGCGGGGGCTTATTGACTGTCCCTGCGCTGATGGCGGCCGGCATGCCGCCAGCCCAGGCGCTGGCGACCAATAAGCTGCAGGCCTGCGGCGGGTCGCTATCGGCGACCCTCTATTTTGTCCGCCGCAAGGTGGTTAATCTGGCCGATCAGAAGCTGAATATTCTGATGACCTTTATCGGCTCAACCGCCGGAGCGCTGCTGGTGCAGCACGTGCAATCCGATATTCTGAAGCAGATCCTGCCGTTGCTGGTGATTGGCATCGGCCTTTATTTCCTGCTGATGCCGAAACTGGGCGAAGCCGACCGGCAGCGTCGGCTTTACGGTCTGCCGTTTGCGCTGGTCGCCGGCGGTAGCGTAGGGTTTTACGATGGCTTTTTCGGCCCTGGCGCCGGTTCGTTTTACGCCCTGGCTTTTGTCACTCTGGCCGGGTTTAACCTTGCCAAGTCGAAGGACCATGCAAAGCTGATGAACGCAACCTCAAACGTCGGCGGCCTGCTGCTGTTTATCATCGGTGGAAAGGTTATCTGGGCCACCGGCTTTGTGATGATGGCCGGCCAGTTTATTGGCGCCCGCGCCGGGTCCCGGCTGGTGCTGAGTAAAGGGCAGTCGCTGATCCGGCCGATGATCGTTATCGTCTCGGCGGTGATGAGCGCGAAACTTCTTTATGACAGCCACGGGGCTGAGATTTTGCAGTGGTTGGGAATTCATTAATGCAACAGCAACACCATTATCAGCAGCTGATAGACCTTTTCGACAGCTGCTTTGCCGAAGAATTTAATACCCGCCTGATTAAAGGCGACGATGAGCCGATCTACCTTCCGGCTGACGATGAAACGCCCTATCACCGTATCGTGTTTGCGCACGGATTTTTTGCCAGCGCCCTGCACGAGATCTCTCACTGGTGTGTCGCCGGCAAGGCGCGTCGCGAACAAGTAGATTTTGGCTACTGGTACTGCCCGGACGGCCGCGATGCGATGACCCAAAGCCAGTTTGAGGATGTCGAGGTGAAACCGCAGGCCTTTGAGTGGCTGTTCTGCGTGGCGGCGGGATTTCCGTTTAACGTCAGCTGTGACAATCTGGAAGGGGATGTTGAGCCCGATCGCATCGCCTTCCAGCGCCGGGTGCATGCTCGGGTGATGGCTTTACTTGAACAAGGGATCCCCGAACGTCCGGCGCGCTTTATTCGCGCATTACAACACTATTATCAAACGCCGCCATTGACGGCGGAACACTTTCCGTGGCCGGAAGACCTGCACTAAGGCCACACATTACATGACAAGAGGTAAGATGATGATCGCGGAGTTTGAATCACGCATTCTGGCGCTGATTGACAACATGGTAGACCACGCCAGTGATGATGAACTGTTTGCCGGCGGTTATCTGCGCGGCCACCTGACGCTGGCGGTGGCTGAGCTGGAAGGTGAGGGCGAGCATTCTGCTGACGCGGTACACAGCAGAGTTAGCCAGAGCCTGGAGAAAGCCATCAGCGCTGGCGAACTGTCGCCGCCGGACCAAATTCTGGTGCAGGGGATGTGGCATAACCTGTATCAACAGGCGAAAAATCAGGCCTGAGCCATGTTGTAGCCCGGGTCAGGCGTCAGCCGTACCCGGGAAATTGCCTGCCCTCATGGTTTTATTTCACCGCTTTTCCCTTCAGCAGTTTTCTCACCCACAGCCGATTCGGATTCAGCGCCGCCAGGGTGTCGCTATCCAGCGGCAGCGGTTCCGCGCTCATTTGCGCCGCCAGCAGCTCAGCGCTTAACGGCGCGGTGCAAAGCCCGCGCGACCCGAGCGCGCCAAGCATAAACAGGTTGCGACAGACCGGCGCGCTATCGGCGATATCCGGTTGTTCGTGGAGGCTGGCGTATTGCGTCAATGTTGCCGCGTAGTCCGGCACGTTGCCGACCATCGGTAGATGATCGCGGGTGGCGCAGCGCACGCCGCAGCGAGCGTCGTTGGCGCTGATATCCACGTCCTGTGGCCACTCCGCGCCCGGGAAGCAGTCGATCAGCCGTTGCCGGTTGTGCTGCTGATCTTCTTCGCTGAAGGTGGTGTCGGTTTTCCCGCGGTGGTAGCTGGCGCCAATGCAGTGCTGCTGATTTTGCGGATTCTGTGGCGTCAGGTAGCCGTCGTAGCACAGCACCTGGCGCAGGGCGGCAAGCCGCGAGGTGGTGGGAATATGGCTGACCTGGCCGCCAACCGGGTAGACCGGCAGTTGGGCTGTTTGCGCAAAACCAGTGATGCGGTGGCCGTTCGCCAGAACCACCGCCTGATGATAGCGCTGCTGATTGAGCAGCCAGCCATCGCCCTCCGCGCTGAGCGTTTCGACGGGATAACCATAGTGCACGTGCAGTCCGCGCGTGGCCGCCAGCGCCAGCAGCTCGGCGGTGAGCTGCTGCGGGCACAGCCAGCCGCCGGCCGGATAGGTGATGCCGCCGCAGCCGGTATCGACGCCGGTCAGCCCGGCAACCTGTTCCGCCGTCACCGCGCAGGCGATGTCCGGGGGTAAATTCAGCGCCAGCATCTGGGCGATTTTATGCGCGCTTTTCTCATCCCAGCCGAGCTGGGTAACACCGCACCATTGGTGATCGAACATCACCGGCAGCGCGTCATACATTCGGCGGGCGAAGGTAAACGCGGCCGGAAAAAAGCGTGCCAGCGCCGGATCGTGCTGACTTAACAGCGGATACAGCGCGCCCTGGCGATTGCCGGAGGCGCCCTGCGCTGGAGCCTCATCGGCGCAGTAAAGGGTCACCTGCCAGCCGC
>OKBI01000040.1_pt1 | contig 16191 bp, 17 predicted proteins | sample 1610331 | NCBI WGS metagenome assembly OKBI01 (sample SAMN04436642, study PRJEB24849) | human gut metagenome | biome: human gut; feature: NICU; material: stool | host: Homo sapiens | place: USA: Saint Louis, MO | collected 2010-03-18
CGGACCAGATCCTGATTGCGCTGGTTATGGCGCAACACCTGCTGTGTAACGAACTGGCGATACTCGTTCAGGGAACCGAAGTCGTTATTTCCACGCAGCAGCAGGGCCTGCCGTATACGCTCCTTGAGGTGTCCGTGAGCCGACTCCACTGAACCATTCTCATGGCCCCGTCCGCTGTTATTGCGGGAGGGGGTCATGCCGTAGTGTTCACACAACCCGGCATAGCGCGCTGTTTGATCCCGGTGGTCTTCCTCGCTCAGGTTTTTCCATGCTGCGGCCAGACTGTCTGTACGGTGTTCTGCTGGTACACCACCCAGCTGACCCAGCGCCTCCTGTAGTCCTTCAGCGAGAGCGGTGAAGCTCTCGCCACCGGTGACAACCCGCATCCAGCTCCAGCGACTCCATTCAAGGCGGAAGTGGAAGAGCTTGTGTTCCAGCGGGCTACCGTTAATGGTGATAACCGTGCCTTTCAGTTGGGTAAAATCTGACAGCGCCCGCATTCCCGGTAGATGCTCCTGGCGGAACATGATCTCCCGCTCCTCACCGTGGCAGGCTTTCCAGGTACGGATACGGCGCTGCAGCGTCCGGCGCACCTTATCGGGATACTGGCCCGGATATTTATCCTGCAGATATTCGAGAACCGTTGTCGGCGAGATCTGCGGACGGGAAGCGAGTAAAGGAAGCACATCACTGAGCCAGACCGCTTCCAGAGGATCCTGACGTGTCCGCCAGTGTCGCTCACCTGATGATTGCCACTGCCCTTTTTCAATACGTCGTCCGGAACGAACAGAGATGCCGGTGGTGGCCGCAGCGGCTTCCTGGGTAAGACCTTTATTACGTTGAGCCATGTAAAAACTGACCTGTCTGGTATTCAGCGTCACAACCTCTCCCTGGAAAGAAGAAACAGGACGCTCAGATTACAAACAGGCCAGAGTAATTGTCGCGATGCGGACGGGGTAATTGTCGCCTAATACATGCCTTACAGGCACTGCTGGGCTCACGTGACGCATGATTGTCACGCAGAGATACCAGTATTCTACACGACCGTTGACATTCAGCGGTCTACTCCATCTCTGCCGCCAGGCCAACTATAGGGCAGGATCGTCTACCGGGGCGGGCTCAGTCCAACGCCCCTTTCAAAATGTCCTCAAAACCAGCGCCACTCAAGTCAGGAGTTGCACACAGCATATCTCTTGCTAATGAACGCCGCCGCAGCAGAAGGTCATCCAGAGTTTCTTCAAATGTGGTGATTTCGGGATCCCTCACCGTCGGATAATAAACATACACATCTTTAATTTGCCCAATCCGGTACGCCCGATCTGTTGCTTGATCTTCTTTGGCTGGGTTCCAGCAACGAGTGAAATGAATAACATGATTGGCTTTCTGTACGTTAACACCGAAACCGACTGCAACCGTAGAGAGAATAATCACCCCAAATCCAGGATGAACCTGGAAATCATCGATCAGCCTCTGGCGGCTATTCTGACTATTACTTTTAGTGCTGGTATCACCGTTAATAATGACAGGGCGGATACCAAACTTTTGATGGATCGCATGCTGAAGTTCACGCTGTAAGTCTCGAAGCTCAGTAAAAATAATGACTTTATCTTTCGTAGTGCTTTTTATTTCTGCGAGTATTTTCAGCAACCAGTTAAGCTTGGGTGAGTTATCACGAAAACGCGGCTCTGGATTGACAACTGCAGGGTGTGCGCAAATAAGCTTCAATCGGTGTAGCAACCCCAGCATACCTGTTCCAGCCTGCTGCATGCCTTCGCTCAGCGCCTGTTGCTGTTGCCAGTTTGCAACAGACGAAAGGTAGAGCTGTTTTTGCACTCCAGACAACATCAACTGCTTGCAACTTTCCACTTCAATTTTCTGTGGTAAATCACGCGCAACCTCTTCTTTAGTTCGGGGCTTTGTTGAATAAATCAGATTTCGGGTAAGTCTCCCCCGTAGCGGGTTGTGTTTTCAGGCAATACGCACGCTTTCAGGCATACCTGCTTTCGTCATTTTGTTCAGCGCTCGTACCAGGGCCATAGCCTCCGCAACCTGACCATCGTAGTCACGCAGCGTCAGTGAACCCCCGAACAGCTGTTTTACCCGGTACATCGCCGTTTCCGCTATCGAGCGACGGTTGTAGTCTGTTGTCCATTTCCACCGCGCATTACTCCCGGTCATTCGCTGATTAGCCACTGCACGGTTACGGTCTGCATATTCACCGGGCCAGTAACCCGCGCCTTTTCGGGGTGGGATAAGCGCGCTGATTTTCTTACGCCGCAGTTCATCGTGACAGAGCCGGGTGTCGTAAGCGCCGTCTGCCGATGCTGCCCTGATTTTTCTGTGAGTCTGCCGGATAAGACCCGGGAAGGCTTCTGAGTCCGTCACATTGTTCAGCGACAGGTCTGCACAGATGATTTCATGTGTGTTGCTGTCAACTGCCAGATGCAACTTTCGCCATATACGACGGCGTTCCTGGCCATGCTTTTTGACTTTACACTCGCCTTCACCGAAGACCTTCAGCCCGGTGGAATCAATTACCAGGTGTGCGATTTCACCCCGGGTGGGCGTTTTGAAACTGACATTAACCGACTTTGCCCGCCTGCTGACACAGCTGTAATCCGGGCAGCGTAGCGGAACGTTCATCAGAGAAAAAATGGAATCAATAAAGCCCTGCGCAGCGCGCAGGGTCAGCCTGAATACGCGTTTAATGACCAGCACAGTCGTGATGGCAAGGTCAGAATAGCGCTGAGGTCTGCCTCGTGAGGAAGGTGTTGCTGACTCATACCAGGCCTGAATAGCTTCATCATCCAGCCAGAAAGTTATGGAGCCACGGTTGATGAGGGCTTTATTGTAGGTGGGCCAGTTGGTGATTTTGAACTTTTGCTTTGCCACGGAACGGTCTGCGTTGTCGGGAAGATGCGTGATCTGATCCTTCAACTCAGCAAAAGTTCGATTTATTCAACAAAGCCACCAAGCGGCGTAACGACTACCGGCCGATTAATCAGGATCGGATGTTGAAGCATGAAATCAATCAACTGCTCATCACTAAATTTATCTTCATCAAGACCCAGGTGTTCATAAGGCTCAACGTTTTTACGCAGCAAGGCGCGCACTGTAATCCCCATATCTGAAATAAGTTTAATAAGCTCATCGTGGGTCGGAGGCGTATCGAGATAATAAATTATCGTCGGTTCGTTACCGCTGTTGCGGATCATCTCCAGTGTGTTGCGCGAGGTGCCACAGGCCGGGTTGTGATAGATGGTTATGTTGCTCATATCGGTACCTCATTACAAAGTGACAGAGAGCCGCCACGCCAGCGCGGCAAGAGTGGCAAACAGCACGGGCACAGTCATGATAATGCCAGTACGGAAGTAATATCCCCAGGTGATCGTCATATTTTTCTGGGCAAGCACATGCAGCCACAGCAGGGTTGCCAGACTGCCAATCGGGGTGATTTTCGGGCCTAAATCGCAGCCAATCACATTGGCATAAACCATTGCCTCTTTAACGACGCCGGTTGCTGTGCTCCCTTCAATCGACAGTGCGCCAATAAGTACTGTCGGCATATTGTTCATCACTGATGAGAGGAACGCCGTCAGGAAGCCCGTACCGAACGTCGCTGCCCATAAGCCCTTGTCTTCAAGTAGATTCAGCACGCCGGACAGGTACTCCGTGAGTCCTGCATTGCGCAGGCCATAGACCACCAGATACATGCCCAGCGAGAAAATAACAATTTGCCATGGCGCACCGCGCACAACTTTCCCGGTGTTGATGGCATGGCCTCTTTTCGCCACCACAAACAGCACTGCTGCGCCAGCCGCCGCTATCGCACTTACAGGGATCCCCAGCGGATCCAGAATAAAGAAACCGACAAGCAGCAATAACAGGACAATCCAGCCCGCCCTGAAGGTTGCCAGATCTTTTATCGCACTGGCAGGCGTCTTCAGCAGTGAAACGTCATACGTCGCAGGAATATCCCTGCGGAAGAAGAGATGCAGCATAGCCAGCGTGGCCGCAATCGCTGCCATATCCACGGGGATCATAACGGAGGCGTACTGTGTAAAACCCAGACCAAAGAAGTCCGCCGAGACGATATTCACCAGGTTCGAAACAATGAGCGGCAGGCTGGCCGTATCTGCAATAAATCCTGCTGCCATGACAAAGGCCAGTGTCGTGCGCTGGCTGAACCCCAGAGCGAGCAGCATCGCAATCACAATCGGCGTAAGGATTAGCGCGGCGCCGTCATTGGCAAACAACGCAGCAACAGCGGCACCGAGCAAGACTATCCAGGTGAAAAGCAGGCGGCCACGTCCGTGACCCCAGCGCGAGACGTGCAGTGCGGCCCATTCAAAGAACCCGGACTCATCAAGCAGCAGGCTGATGATGATGACTGCTATAAATGCCGCTGTCGCGTTCCAGACGATATTCCAGACAACGGGAATATCAGCGATATGGATGACACCGGTTACTAGAGCCAGCATAGCGCCAATACTCGCGCTCCAGCCAATACTCAGGCCTCTGGGCTGCCAGATCACCAGTACAAGCGTCAGTAAAAATATACTCCCTGCCAAAAGCATCTCAGACTCCATCATATATGATTGTGTAAATATAATTTCCTATCTCAGCAGGAGGTGCAGGCTAATCTAGCCAGCCATTCACGCACATCCTCCCGCATACACTGCCAGGACGTCGTGATTGTCTCAGCTGCCCACGCCGGTATGTGGGGTGACAGACGATAGTGGATCCATTTTCCTTCCCGACGGTCAAGAACCAGCCCAGCATCGCGCAGGATAGCCATATGTCGCGAGATTTTGGGCTGCGATTCGGAGGTGGCTGCACAAATATCGCAAACGCACAGTTCTCCTGTCTCCCGGAGAAGCATGACGATGGCGAGCCGTGTTTCATCCGAGAGGATTTTGAAAAGCTGAACAGGTTGTAGCATTTTTCTCTCCGTTCCCTTTAGAAAATACATATGGTAAATCATATGTATAAACTTTGAAATCATCTGCTCTCTCCGGAGGAGAAAAATGGAACAATTTTCTGCCCTAGATACTGAATGTTTTGATCAACACATCGCTGAACGCCTGCACCTGCAGGAGCCACCACGGATTCTGATCCTGTATGGTTCAGTAAGGGAGCGCTCCTACAGCCGCTTTGCCGCGGAAGAAGCCGGTCGCCTGCTGACGGCGATGGGCGCGGATGTAAAGCTCTTTAACCCTTCCGGTTTACCCCTGCCAGATGATGCACCGGACACGCACCCTAAGGTCACCGAACTACGCGGTCTGATCAGATGGTGTGGAGTTCTCCGGAAAGGCACGGGGCTATGAGCGCAGTCATGAAGGCACAAATTGACTGGATACCCTTAAGTGAAGGCGCGGTTCGTCCTTCGCAGGGCAAAACACTTGCGGTCATATCTGGCTGTACTGAGCCGGTTTTCCTGACAGGAACCGGTGTATCATCCCGCTCAACAGCAGTTCAGAGGTCGTATCTGTGGATCACGGGGGAACGAAAAACACGCCGGCCACCCCGCAAGTCTAAACCCCCCGGCTCAGATGGGAAGCGGGATGACCGACGGTATTACCCTACCGCAGGTGCCGCAGCAGTACCATAGTGAGTATGGTTCCTCCTGCCGGGCGTAGATCGGATGTTATTAACTTGCGTTCTTAATAACATGTTAAGCATCAGGTCAGGTTTAAGCGATCCCGGGCGGCGCGCAGACGCTCTTCCCCGCGGCGATCGTACTGCTGGGTGGTGGTGACGCTGGCGTGGCCCATTGCATCCTTCACCGTGATCAGATCCTCCCCCTGTTCCAGCATGGCGGTCGCGAAGGTACGCCGCAGATCGTGCGGAGAGCACTTACTTATCCCGGCCTGGCCCTGGCGCACCTGCAGGACATGGTACACCGCCTGGTCGGTGAGCCGGTTCAGGGTCACATCCCCGAAGCGGCGGATGCGGGTGAACAGCGGCCCGGGCGTCTCACCCCGGACTGCATCGATCCAGATCTGCAGCCGCGCCCAGGCCCCGGCCGGAACGTAAGCCAGGCGCTCCTTATTCCCCTTGCCCAGCACCCGCAGGACCCTGTCCTGCGTGACAACGTCACGGATATCCAGGCCAACGGCTTCGGACCGGCGCAGGCCGCAGCCGAGGATGACCGCCAGCATGGCTGCATCCCTTGGCCCCAGACAGCTGCGGTCGGCCTCACAGACGGTAAACAGAGCCCGGATCTCCTCCGGCGGCAGGGCCCGGCCGGACGGCAGCCGGGTGCCGCGCAGGTTGCGCACCGCCCGGATGTGCTGGAAGCTCTCCACGTCCATCAGGCGGAGCATCCAGGCTTCCTTCGCCACCCCCTTGAGGGCCGACAGGTAGGTGTTGACGGTGGCCGTGGCCCGGCCGGTGTCGCGCAGCAGCTCGGTAATGCCCATGACGTGATGCCGGCGCAGGCTGCCCCAGCTGCAGGCGTCCGCGCTTACGGCCCCGAGCATCCCGGCGACGATCCCGAGGAACGAGGCCATGGTCTGCCGGCTGCGGGGTGAATTCAGGGACAGGAGATAGGCCCGGGCCGGATTAACCGGGGCGTCAGGGCCGGACAGCGCCGGCAGAAATTCCTCATCCAGCGGGAACGCTTCTGCCAGAAGATTACGCTCCGGTTCGTCATCAGATAGAAGGCTCATGTCAGGCTCCGGTCCGACCGGAAAACGTCCGGCGCGCTGCGTGAATAATCGGGGATGATGGTCCCGCAAAGCGTACCGCAGAAGCTCTACTTTTTCAAAGGTACATTTTAATAAGTAAACAAAAAAATTGATAAGAAGCATGAAAGTGATAGGATAAATCCTAATCATCAGAAGAATGGAAGTTACAAATGAATGTTAATGATAGGAAAGTTTTATGTACTGTTGACCAAGCTTTTTATGGTGAACGTGAAGATCAATTTGGAAAGTTAAAAGCATATTATGAAGTATTTAGTAATGGTGAAATAATACCAATAAATCAAAGCGAGTTTTTCTGCGAGACAGAACAAGTATTCGTAACAGGTGGTTTTTCTGAAATTAAGGACAAGTTTAAAGACAACTTATTCGAGGCCACTTGTTCCCCAACAAACTTCGAAAAAAAAGAAGGCGATTGCAAATATGTTACAAGATTTAATGCATGTGAGGAAATAAAAGGACTCCAAGTCAGTCAGATTATAAATGAAAAACTCCCTTTGCCTGAAGATCCTATTATAGTCACAGAAAAAAACCAACAACAAAGACTATTGTTATTGAAGAAAATGATTATATATTTGGGCCGTTCGATTTTACATCATATCATGATGAATCATCAGACACATTCACATTAAACTTAAAACCTATAAATACCCCTCTAAATAGAATCCCACAATATCACATTGGGAAAATTGGCATTCAAAAATGCATTGCAAATATAGCAAAAAACTCTAAAAGTAAAATTTCATATTTATCAAACATAAAGAGAAACCTTGAACAAATTGATGATGTGATTGACTTTATCTCCGACGATCAAATTATTTCGACGTACGGCAACAAAATAGCTCAAAATTCTGACATAAGAAGCTTTACTAAAGGAACTATATCTCAAATACGTAAGCATTTTTCATCCTCCAAGGAATTTAGAGCGTTTCCTCAAAGATTTAATAGGTTATTCAATTGCTTAGAAAATGCAGAAGGATGGGATGAAACAAGAGTTGAATTATTAGATAGTTTTATATCAACGGAAAAAGGGAAGCAGATTGTTAAAAGCTTCATTGAAGAAAATCGGGATACTTTCTTTAAGGAAGAAAAAGAGAATTTAACTCGTAGGTTAAACAATGAAACCTCTAAATTAACTGAGGTAATAGCAGAACTTAATAATAAGAAAGAATCTCTTGAACTCGAAATAAGAAAAAAAACGCGCGAACGTAATGATATTGAGATAAATAACACAGACTCACTCCCAGGACTTACTGAAGAAGCTCAGAAAAAACTTGATATACAATTATCAGAACAAAGAAATAAACTAGAAAGTTTAAATTCGGATATCACAATAAAAGAAGAGAGACTCTCTAAGCTAATAAATCTAGAAAAACTTACTACAGAAATAGATGATCTCGAAAAAGATCGCGACAGAGCTCGTGATAGAATGAAACGCATGCAGGAGCAAGTTGAAGAGGTAGCCTCAAAATTAAAAGAAAGCAATGAGGCTCTAACGAGTCGCTTGGTAAAACTTAAACCTGATGTTGATGCTCTCTGTGGTGTTAGACCGAAAAGCAACTCTAAAAAAAGAGATTTTAATGTCACTATTAGAAAGCAACAAAATAATATCGAGACAGAAGATTTACGTGAAGAGATTATAGATAGTGTACTGGATGCTTTAAATAAACAAGGCCGCAAAACAGATTATTCAACTGCGGCCAATATTTTAACAACTATTTCTCAAACGCAATTTACTCTGTTTAGCGGACTACCTGGAACAGGTAAAACATCCCTTGCTAAAATGCTTGGGAACTGTTTAGGCCTTCATAATCGTTTATTGAACATTCCAGTAGCAAGAGGCTGGTCATCATTTAGGGATGTTCTCGGTTTCTATAATGCTTTATCCCAGTCATTTACCTCTTCATCAACAGGTCTCTATGAATTCCTTATTCACTTACATAACGAAAAGATGAGTAATGTGGAATCTGCGGCTGCAATAATTCTTTTAGATGAATTTAACTTGTCTCAACCAGAACATTATTTTAGCCCGTTCCTAGAAATGGCAGATCCTGAATCTCAACGTACCCTTGCTACCGGGAATCCTGACGAGCCATACTTATTAGTTCCTGAGTATCTTAGATTCCTAGGTACTATAAACCAAGATGAAACGGTACAGACGCTGACACCTAGATTATTAGATAGAGCTGCCATTATCAACTTTGATGACTTTGAACATAATTATGATGTTGTCATTAAAGAGTCTGAAGTTAAATCAAATATACTAATGGAAGCAATATCTGGGAATGATTTTATAAAAGCATTTCAGCCAACAAGTTTAGAAATCCCGCAAGATGTTGAACAAACATTATTATCAATAATAAGTGTTTTACGTGATGATAGATTGGAATTTGGCATTCCAATTATTGTTTCGTACAGAAAAATAAAGGCCATAAGATATTATTATAATATCGCAGGTCCTTTGATGTCTATGGAGAGCCGATACTTAGCATTGGACTATGCAGTATCTCAACATATATTACCTCTACTAAATGGTTATGGGCAAGGTTTCGGTAAAAGGTTAGAAGCATTGTTAAATATCCTCCCAGAGGAAATGGAAAGATCTTGTCGTTTACTTAAAAGAAGTATCAATCATGGAAGTCAAAATCTCTTTGGGTATGGGAATAATTTATGATTGATTGTTATGTAAACATTTATAATGATAATGATGAATTCAGAATACCACTAACAGACAGTGGTAGTTATGAGGTTAGGGAAAATGACAAGCTCGTTTTCCACTTAATTATAAGTGAGCATGACCTGCTAACTCTTGGTGAGCCAGTTATGGTAATCGGCGATATCCCAACAAAGTTTTTAAAAAATGAAAACTCCCCACATGGGGAGTGTCATTTTGTAACTTGCGAACCATCATATTCTCATTCATCACGTTACTTCTTTAACTTTTTTGGTGAAAGCGAGGTTACAATTTATTTTGAAAAATCCGAGGGGAAAACTCTAACCATGCTCATTTTGACCGATGGGCTTCGAACAGATATCAAAATATATCTACTACAAAATCTGTCAATGCAATTTTAAAGTGTCACCTTCTTGTGCAAGGTAGAAATGACACCTTTCTTAAACGGCATTTAATGAGTGTGGGCTATTTCCACTTTGTGGCAGACGTCCCTATCGCTTGCACATCAGAACGGTAATGACCTTGTGTTTACATATGGTGCTCCCTAGCGGAAGACTGTTTCTAAAGCGAATCTACCGTTTAACAGGATATTTACAGCTATTAGCTATATGAAGAAATGAAGTTAAATACACTAAAGCATATCAAGTAATTGATTTTTATCTTAGAATGGAGGCTATTATTCATTTGACAAGAGATGATGTTTGTATGCTTCGGAAGATAACCCTCATCGAAAGTGATTATTACTTAAGTTACCTAAATATTAATGCCCACAATTATTCGTCTTCGAATTTTTGTGATGGCAAGTTCTTGTCATTCATGAAAGAGAATTTCAATATCACAAAACTCCCCTATGGGATCAAACTGGTTGATTTAATCATCAGTGGGGCTAAAACAGATGAGTTGTTTGTAAAATTACCAGTTGAATACTTCAACAAATGGAAAAACTATCCTGTTCTCGGGTTCAATGAAGAGGATAGCAATAGTGAAACAACAAGCAATGCAAAATTTTTCAACCTAAAGATGTTACCGATTGAGTCGTCAAATCTGAATGATTTTTTGCATCCTTATGATACTGTTCTAAAAACCCCCTTCCTTAATAGATACAAATCAGAACACCCCTTTGCTTTAGAGGTTAAAGAACATGCGAACGGGCGAAAATTTAGACCATATGAATCATATTTGGCTTATTGGCGATCATACGTTATTTTTGAAACTGTCCAGAACTGTAAATTTATAGATCGATATTTAGATAGTGAAAGAGGAATTGCTTTCTTTAAAAAGACCTTCTTTTGCTTAAATGAGTTTTGGGTTAAAAATTATAGTGATACTTTTAATAGAATAGCGCTGTACAAATCTTTCATGACCAGAATTAGATTGGCTAACAATACAGAATGTTTTACAGGTGGTGAAATATCGGAATTTATTTTGAGCCACTGTAAATCTTCGATTTTAGATCTTCAATCTGATATGACCCTTTTACTTAAAATTCATTCAACATGGAAACGAAAATATAACACATCAACAATAACCAGTTATGTACAGGCTATTGAGTTATTAAAGAAAGACATTTATTATTTATTTGAATGGCTTTGCTATACGGGGATGAGTGAAACAGAGGTAATCGAAAAATGGTCTTATTCTGAAAATGATCGAGAAATGAGAGAGTGGTCAGAATTGAAAGGTGTTCTCGATTTTGAAGAATTGAAATTTTCGTCATCATTTATAAAATATGTTCCTCATTATTCAAAGAGTCTTGAGCATCAGATCCCTAGTTGTAGGTATACTCAAATATATGATTACCTCAAGTCATTTGGGAGTTTCAGTCCCTGGATTAGAGGTTTTTATGATCTACATAAATCGATTAACAACAAAACACATATCCAGTTAATTCAGTCTAGAGTTATTGACAACTTACTACTTATTTCAATAAGAACGGAAATAGTCATCCGGGAAATATTTAGTTCTATATCTAACGAACCAAGTCCAGATGACTTAAGGACGATATTTCTAGGATTGCCAAAATTTATTCAGGATGATATAAGTGCCTCTGTTTTTAATAGAATTTCAGATAATGCAAATTGGAAATTGACAAAATTAAATGAACGCTCAGAGGATATTTTTTCTAAACTTAGCTCTTGTAATACAGGGAAGAATTGGTCTAATGAACAAAAATATTTTTTTGAACAGATTTTTAAGTTTATCACATCAAGGAATTACTTTGCGCATCATTATTATAAAGATGAAGAGTTGAATGACCAAGTAAACAGTCTAGCTAGAGATGTACTTGTCTCTTGCTTGAATTCATTGTTATACATTTCAGCTTTAGCTACACAAGTCATTGCATGGCGGAAAAAGTAACTATTATTTTTCTGAAAAAAGTTGAGACATCAAACAATTTACTCTATGAAGTTATTCAACCATTTTATAGCCCCTGGAGTTCTGAGCCAAGGCTTTATATTATTATTCACAAAATCAATGGCTTCATCTAATCCACCTAACGTAATATATCCACTGTTAAACTTAGGCTGCAATCTGCACTTCGATAACAAGCCGGGAATGTATCTGTTAGAGTCAATCGCAGTTTTAGCGATATCATCGGCATCTGGAGATGACTGCCGATAGGCGAGGAGGGCGCGTGAATATTGAAGACACGGGCACACATCTTCTGAATAATCATTCAATAGTAAGGTCAGCTCGTCCACCATTTCCAGCTCGAGATAATAACCAGTTAATAAATGGCGAATGCCTTGGTTGTCGTTCGGGTTGAGCTTGAGCATTTCGCGGCAATGAGTCATGGCTGGGTAGAAATTACCGGACTCCCATAAGGCATCAGCCAAAGCTGCTTTTGCTCTCATATATGGACGTGTTTCGACAAATCCCCAGAAACGTCCTGCGAACTCCTGAAAATCCTCGCCCAGAGCAATGCTGGCTGCGTACAAAGCCGTCTCCAGATTCCCGATTTTTGACTCAGGAGGTTCTTGAGAAATCTCGCAGTAGAATGAGTATGCGTCAGCACAGAGCGGGGATTTCTTGATAGCTTTTCTGATGAGTTTCAGCACCACGTCCAGGTCATCAGTTTCCCAGGCATCGAACATGAACTCCTGAGCCGCAGCCAGATCCAGATGTAATTGCTCAGAACTGACAGCATTTTTATACAAATCAACGCGCTTTTTAGTCGGGAATTTAATCATCTCAAGTATCCTTTTGGGTGCTCACTGTTCCGGTACTTTGCAGCACTGATGGTCGATTCTATCGCTTTGAACTTGCTACAAACAAGCTCGGGTCTGCCAGAACGGGATTAATAGCCCGGAGCTGTTCCTGGACGCGCACCTGAGCCTTACGGCTGGGCGATTTTTTGCTTCGTTCCCGTTTGCCTTCGCTTTCCCGCTCATCCTGCTTTACCTGAGCCAGTCTGAGTACTGTTCCGAGACGTTTGTTATCAACAATCTGCCCCTGGTCGACACAGGCCAGCTTATCAAATGCCTGGCACTTAAGGCTACGATGCCCATAGTGGAAGGCGAGGGTGCCATCGGGATAATCCAGTACTTTAATTTTTTCACCGGCAAGACGGCTATTTTCTTCTGTTGGGTCAATGAGATAAAGGATCTTATCGTACTGGAAGGTCAGTGATTTCGACACGGTACGAACATCATGCCAGGCAAAGATGTCTCTTAATTCATCGGGGCTTTCCTGCACCGGACGATGCAAATCTTTCGGGAACCTTGCCGGTCGTGAAAACCGGCGGTTAAAGTCAACGATGAAAGTGGCAAGCCAGGCATTCGCGGCTTCAATGTCGGTAATACCGTCCAGACGCATTTCCTTGATCAGCCGATCCTGAAGTGTCTGATTCGCACGTTCCACGCGGCCTTTAGCTTCAGAGCTGTTGGCACAAATAAGCTCGATTGCCAGGTCATAGAGGACACGTCCGAACTGGGTAACGGTGGTATTGCGGTTCTCCGGACCACTGACGCGAAATATTGCGTGTTTATCACTGTACAGCGATACCGGCTTCCCATGCTGCTCAATGTATTCCCGGGTTGCCAGCATGTAGTCAAAGGCTGTTTCTGACTCGCTGAACCGCAGATGCATCAGACGGCCGGTGGCATCATCGATAAATACCAGAAGGCAGCATTTTGGCGCACGGCCTTCAAACCAGTCATGGTGGGAGCCGTCGATCTGGATAAGTTCACCCAGGCAATCACGCCGATGTCGGGGTTGATAAACCCGTGACTTGCGGCGAGCATGCGGAACCCAGAGTCCTTCAGACGTCATCCAGTTGCGGACGGTCTCGATTGAAAGCCGGATATCATGGCGCTCTCTGAGTTTTTCAGCGGCCAGCGTGGGTCCAAAATCGCTGTAGTTTTCACGTATCAGTCTGAGCACGCGTAGTTTGAGAGATTCGGTCAACCTGCGGTTGCTGGGCTGGCCACGTTTGCGGCTGACAAGTCCTTCAGCACCTGAAATCCGGTAACGATTGATAAGCCGTTGCGCCTGACGTTCTGAGATGCCAAGCTGTGACGCTGCATCGCGACGGCGTAGACGCTTTTCACAAACAGCCTGTATCACTGGTAAGCGATGAATCTCTTTATCTGACATGGTCACCAACATCCGTTGAGTCCCTTAGAATTGCATTCAGTTTAGCTTACTCTAAGGTGACGTTTCTATCTGGATAAAAAGTGACATTACTAAATGGTTCTAACAAAATCAGTTCGCATAACAAAGATTATGTTAAATATTGAAATAAATAATATGATAATCAATATATTATGTCGGTATCAGTCACCTCCCCACTCCAGTAACTAGTCATGGAAGTTTAAGGAACAGAGTCCGCTCATAAGTTTGCGATGCCTTAAATCCATGGTGAGCATAGAAACCTTTGGCTTCTTCAGTAAGCGCGTGAACCATTATCGCACGAACGCCAATATTCTCAGCTACGCGATAACAGCGTAGAACCGCATCGTGAAGTAAATCGGCGCCAACCCCTTTTCCGTGCAATGAAACATCTACCGCCAGGCGAGCGAGTATAATCACCGGTATAGGATCTGGCATGTTACGCCGAAGACTGCCTGTCGCTTCCGTATGGTTAACGCTACCGGTGGCCAAAGAGTAAAAACCAGCTACTTGCTTCGTACCCGTCTTGCAAACAACGAAAGTTCGTGCAGCGCCAAGAGCTTGATTTTTTAAACCTCTCTGTTTTAACCATTCATCGAGTACCGTTTCCCCACTGACGAACTCTGCCAGTTGATGGGCGCTGGATAACGGCTCGGGCGCAGTTATACATCCCACTGAGGTTTCCTTGCCAGTAGTTTATTAATGGCAGGCTCATCCTCGACTGGTGCATCGAGCATATCGATGAACTCTGCATACTGTTCGTCGTTAAAATTGAAAACACGACGATCAAGGATCACGTTCTCCGCAGCCTTGCAGGCCATCTCAAGAATGAAGTCGGTTCGCGATTTATGAAGGATTTCTGCAGCGGCATCGATGAGTGCCCTCTGAGACTCTTTAGCTCTTAGGTTGAGTTGAACATCTGATTTCATACACACCTCTCTTGTATAGCAATTGATATACAAGAATAACACAACACGAATGTATAGCAAATGATATACACATCAAAGTGCCAACAAGGCACTGTTGCAAATAGTCGGTGGTGATAAACTTATCATCCCCTTTTGCTGATGGAGCTGCACATGAACCCATTCAAAGGCCGGCATTTTCAGCGTGACATCATTCTGTGGGCCGTACGCTGGTACTGCAAATACGGCATCAGTTACCGTGAGCTGCAGGAGATGCTGGCTGAACGCGGAGTGAATGTCGATCACTCCACGATTTACCGCTGGGTTCAGCGTTATGCGCCTGAAATGGAAAAACGGCTGCGCTGGTACTGGCGTAACCCTTCCGATCTTTGCCCGTGGCACATGGATGAAACCTACGTGAAGGTCAATGGCCGCTGGGCGTATCTGTACCGGGCCGTCGACAGCCGGGGCCGCACTGTCGATTTTTATCTCTCCTCCCGTCGTAACAGCAAAGCTGCATACCGGTTTCTGGGTAAAATCCTCAACAACGTGAAGAAGTGGCAGATCCCGCGATTCATCAACACGGATAAAGCGCCCGCCTATGGTCGCGCGCTTGCTCTGCTCAAACGCGAAGGCCGGTGCCCGTCTGACGTTGAACACCGACAGATTAAGTACCGGAACAACGTGATTGAATGCGATCATGGCAAACTGAAACGGATAATCGGCGCCACGCTGGGATTTAAATCCATGAAGACGGCTTACGCCACCATCAAAGGTATTGAGGTGATGCGTGCACTACGCAAAGGCCAGGCCTCAGCATTTTATTATGGTGATCCCCTGGGCGAAATGCGCCTGGTAAGCAGAGTTTTTGAAATGTAAGGCCTTTGAATAAGACAAAAGGCTGCCTCATCGCTAACTTTGCAACAGTGCCTGTAGATGCCGACCAGGGCAATCAGTACGCTTGAGAAGTACGGTGCCCGACGCGCCAGCGTATCTAGGCCACTCCAGCGTTTGGTTGCCTGACGAACGCTGAAAGCCGCCGCCGCGCCTACCGATACCAGCGTAATCGCCAGGCCGATGCTGAAACACAGTACCAGTGCAGCGCCGAGCGTAAATTCCTTCACCTGGATGCAGAGCAGCAGAACAGTAATGGCTGCCGGGCAAGGAATGAGTCCGCCGGTCAGGCCGAACAGGATAATTTGCCCGGTGGTTACGCTGCGATTGGCAAAACGTTTTTTGATGTCGTTCGCATGGGCTTTTTCGTGGGCGTCCTGGTATTCGCGGGAATTAACATCCA
>OKBI01000066.1_pt1 | contig 14013 bp, 15 predicted proteins | sample 1610331 | NCBI WGS metagenome assembly OKBI01 (sample SAMN04436642, study PRJEB24849) | human gut metagenome | biome: human gut; feature: NICU; material: stool | host: Homo sapiens | place: USA: Saint Louis, MO | collected 2010-03-18
CCACTTCCACCGACATACCCGCCTCCGCCAGGCTGACCCCGGCGTCATTGGCCCCGGTAAAGTCATCCGCCAGCACCAGCACTCTGTTATTGCCGTCGTTCATTGTCCTGCCTTGTAGTCGATAAAATCTTAAATTGATTATATTCAATCATATTTGATTAAATGTGAGCAAGCTCAAGTTATTAAGCTGCCGTATAAATTATAACTTTTCCCCATCAGACGAGTGGCAAGATTTATGAATGATTGAATTCAATCAATTACTACCAAGGAGAAACGCGTGGCGACGATACACAGCACAATCATCAGCGGGGCTGGCGCCTCATCGGCCCTGCTCCCGCTGCTGGCCGGTAAAACCTCAATCCTGCTGGTGACCGACAAGAACGTCGGGGCGCTGGAGGCAACCCAGGCGATTCATCGCCTGCTGGCGGCTGAAGGACGTGAAGTTGAGGTCATTGCCAGCGTGCCAGCTGAGCCCAACCATCACGATGTTACGCAGATCGTCAGCCAGCTGGGCGCCAGCCAGCCGCAGATGGTCGTTGGTATCGGCGGGGGGAGCGTACTGGATGTAGCAAAACTGCTGTCAGTACTTCTGCACCCTGAGGCGCCCTCGCTGACGTCCCTGCTGGCAGGCGAGCAGCCGCAACGACGAATTTGCTCATTGTTAATCCCGGCCACCGCGGGCACCGGATCCGAAGCGACGCCGAACGCCATGCTGGCGATCCCCGAGCAGCAGACGAAGGTGGGGATCATCTCCCCGGTGCTGCTTCCGGACTATGTCGCCCTGCTGCCGGAGCTGACCACCAGCATGCCGCCCAGCATCGCGGCGTCGACCGGAATCGATGCTCTGTGTCATCTGCTGGAGTGCTTTACCTCCACCGTCGCCAACCCGGTGAGCGATAACGCGGCGTTAATCGGTTTACACAAGCTGGTACGCCATATCGAGCGTTCGGTAAATCAGCCGCAGGATCTGACGGCGAAGCTGGAGATGCTCTGGGCCTCGTGGTACGGCGGCGCAGCGATCAACTATGCCGGCACTCACCTTGTGCATGCGCGCTCCTATCCGCTTGGCGGTACCTGGCACCTGCCGCACGGGGTGGCCAACGCCATTCTGCTGGCGCCCTGCATGCGGGTGGTCCGCCCTCACGCGGTGGCGAAGTTCGCTCAAGTCTGGGACCTGATCCCCGATGCAGATCGCACGCTCAGCGCGGAAGAGAAATCCCATGCGCTGGTCGCATGGCTGGCGGCGCTGGTCAAACGACTGCCGCTGCCGGACAACCTGGCCGCGCTAGGCGTGCCTCAGGAGAGTATTTCCGCCCTCAGCGCAGCGGCGCAAAACGTCAAACGCCTGATGAACAATGCCCCATGCAGCGTCAGCCGCGAAGAGATCGCGGCCATCTACCAAACGCTGTATCCAGAACATGCCTAACAGGAGAAAGTTAAATGAGGAAAGCTATTAGCGGCGTACTCACCGCCATTGTCACTCCCTTTACCGCCGAGGGAGCGCTTAACCTGCCGGCGCTACGCCAGCAGGTGCAGCGCCAGCTCGCCGCAGGCAACGGTATTTTCTGCGGCGGCACCAACGGCGAGTTTTTTGTCCTCAATGAGGAAGAGAAGATCGCCGTCGCCAGAACCTGCGTGGAAGAGGCGGCCGGTCGCGCGCCGGTGGTGGCCCATATTGGGGAGGTTTCCACCCGGGAGACGCGCCGGCTGGGCCAGCAGATCGCCCGCCTCGGAGTTGACGCGGTATCGGCCATTACCCCGTGGTTCGTGCCCTTGAAGCAGGAAGAGCTGATTAACCACTATACGGCGATCGCCGACGCGCTGAGCGTCCCGCTCTTTCTTTACAACATTCCCGCCCGCACCGGGAACACTATTGCCCCGGAGACCGCGCGCCAGCTGGCCCGCCACGAGAATATCGTCGGCATTAAGGATAGCGCCGGCAGCTACGACAGCCTGAAAGGCTTTCTCGACGCGGTGCGCGATATCGACGGTTTCGACGTTCTGAACGGGCCGGACTCGCTTATCCATCAGGGATTTGTCGACGGCTGCTCGGCCTGCATCTCGGGGCTTGCCAACGTCGCCCCCGCTGAAATTAACGCCATCTGGTCGCGCTTTCACGCCGGGGATATCGCCGGATCGCGCCAGGCCCAGGAGCAGGTAACGGGCCTGCGCACCGATCTGTATAAAGTGGCGTTCTCACCTGCGGCGGTGAAGAAAGCCCTGCAGCTAATGGGTCACGAGGTGGGCGACAGCCGCTACGCGGTGCAGTTTAGTGACCACCAGCTGCAGCAGATTAAAAATATCATTAACACCTACCTTCACTAATTTACGTATCCGCCCCGGCCATCACTGGCTGGGGCAAGGTCTTGTATTTGCGACGCTCATTGTCGCCAGTAAACAGGAAACGGTTATGAAAGTAATTTGCACCTCGCCCTCATTCGCCAAATACGACGATGCGCCCATTTCGGCACTGAAAGAGGCCGATCTTGAACTGGTCATGTTGCCTGCCGATGCCTCTATAGAGATGCTGGCTCAGCATCTGCCTGATGCCATAGCGATGATTGTCGCCTTCACCGACATCAATGAATCGCTGCTGGCAAAGGCCCCGAGGTTAAAAATTGTCTGCAAACACGGCGTTGGTGTGGATAACATCGATCTTAACGCTACACGTCAGCGCAAAATTTTTGTCACTAACGTTCCTGATGCCAACAAGCATGCGGTGGCCGATTTTGCTTTTGGCTTAATTCTCAATACTGCCCGCCAGATTTATCAGGCAATCAGTGAAACGAAAGCAGGCAACTGGCCTCGTATTTTTGCCACTGATGTATATGGCAAAACCCTGGGGATCGTCGGTTTAGGCCATATCGGTAAGGAAGTGGCGCGACGTGCGCGCGGATTCAATATGCGAGTGCTCGCGACCGACGCCTGGCCAGACAGAGAATTTGCACAACAACACCAGATTGAATATGTCTCACTGGATACCCTGACGGCGCAAAGTGATTTTATTAGCCTGCATACCCCTTTAACCCCGGAAACTGAAAATATGTTTAATGCCGCCCGGCTACAGCAGATGAAATCAGGGGCATTCCTGATCAATGTTTCCAGAGGCGGTATTGTTGATGAACAAGCGTTGTATGAAGCACTAAAATCAGGACACCTCGCCGGAGCCGCAGCTGACGTTTTTCTCGAGGAACCTTGCGCTACGCACCCTTTATTTACCCTGGCGAATTTTGCGCCAACATCTCATATTGCTGGATATACGGATGGCGCAATTAGCAATATTAGCGCGCGCTGCGTCAACAATATTATTACCTCCGTCTGTCGTGGTGAACGACCTGAAAACATTATGAATTCGCTGTAAATAACGAGGTGGGAAGCATGCCATTCCCACCAATATAACGAACATCTACTTAGAGCCGAATATATGAACACGACAGCTAACACTACTCGTATTCGCTGGTGGATAGCCGGGTTAATGTGGTTGGCTATTGCCATCAACTATATCGACCGGACAGTATTATCTGCCGCAGCCCCACATTTAATCGATGAACTGAAACTCGACCCCGAAATGATGGGGTTTATCATGGCGGCTTTTTTTTGGTCATACTCGTTATTACAGATCCCCGCCGGGTGGTTCGCCGATCGTTTTGGTCAGAAAAAAGGTCTTGGTTTAGCCGTCGCCTGGTGGTCAATTGCCACCTCGATGATGGGTGTTGCCACGGGTTTTAAATCACTTCTGGCACTGCGTCTGGCTTTAGGTGTTGGCGAGGCCGCCGCCTACCCCAGCAACGCAGGGATCGCCGCACGCTGGTTTCCGGATAAAGAACGTGCCACCGTATCCTGACTCTTCGATAGTGCGTCAAAATTTGGCGGGGCGATTGCCATGCCGCTTATCGTCTGGATGATCTACACCTTTGACTGGCGACTGACCTTTTTGATTATCGGCAGTGTGGGCATTTTATGGGTTATCGCCTGGTATTTTATCTATGCTGAAAACCCGGAAGAACACAAACGCATCAGTCCTTCAGAAGTGCGTATTATTCGTGATGGCCAAAAACAACATCACGGCGACAAAACTGTATTGCCCATGAAATGGTATAAGCTCTTGCGTTATCGTAACATTTGGGCAATGTGCATCGGCTTTTTTACCATCAATTATACCTCCTATTTTTTTATTACCTGGCTCCCTACTTACCTGGTAAAAGAAAAAGGTATGGATTTTATTAAAATGGGAATGGTAGCCGCTCTGCCTTTATTATGCGGGATGGTTATTGAAGTTTTTGCTGGCTGGGCCTCGGATCGTCTGGTACATAAGAAAGTACTGTCTCTAACAGCGACCCGTAAACTGTTTTTGACTATCGGCTTGCTTATGGCACTTTGTATCGGCTTTGCACCATTTACCGACTCTGTGTTTATGACCGTCTTTCTCTTGTGTGTCGCAAAATCAGGCACGACGGTCGCCGCATCGCAGGTTTGGGCCTTACCGGGTGATGTTGCACCCAAAAATAGCGTCTCAATTGTCGCTGGGCTGCAAAATACGGTTTCGAATATGGGAGGCGCAGTCGGTCCGATCATTACGGGTGCGATCGTTGCTGCGACAGGCTCATTCAACTGGGCACTGATTTTCTCGGCCATTCTTGTCGTTATCGGGATAATCAACTACCTGTTCCTGATGGGTAAAATTGAACCTATCAATGACAAAGGTGGAAAATCACCCGTCCTTAATGCCGCAGAACAACATTAAGTCCAATCCGCCCGGTAGAGGACGCCACCGGGCGTAAACACATTGTTAACCTCGCAGGTAAACCGTTCCGCGCATATAGGTGGTGGCCTGGCCGCTAATCAGCACACGGTCGCCCTGCCACTGGCAGCGCAGGTCGCCGCCGCGAGCGGAGACCTGGCGCGCCATCATGGTGGTTTTCCCCAGCTTTTCGCCCCACCAGGGGATCAGCATGCTATGGGCGGAGCCGGTGACCGGATCTTCCGGCACCCCTTCTCCCGGGCAGAAGAAGCGGCTGACAAAGTCATACTCTTCATCCGGCGCGCTGACGCAGATCATTTTGCCAAGCGTTCGCAGCCGCGCCATATCCGGTCGCACCGCTTCAACCTGCTGGCGATCCGCCAGCACCACCAGATAATCGCGCCCTTCCCGAACTTCAACGGCGGCCTCGAGTCCCAACCCGGTCAGCAGATCCGCCGGCGGGTTTTCCACCGGAGAGGTCGACCACGCAGGGAAATCGAGCGTCAGCCAGTCGCCATTACGGGTGACCCGCAGCTCACCAACAAAACGGGTGCTAAAGAGAATCGTCGCCGAAGGATGGTCGAGATATTCGAAAATAACGTGCGCAGCGGCGAGGGTCGCGTGACCGCAGAGATTGATCTCAGCGAGTGTGGTAAACCAGCGCAGCTCATAGCCCTCGTCGGTACGGACAAAGAAAGCCGTTTCGGATTGATTATGCTGCTGGGCCATTTTCAGGAGCACATCGTCGGCTAACCACTCGCTGAGCGGGCAGACGGCCGCGGCATTGCCGCCAAAGTTTTTATCGCTGAAAGCATCGACCAGATAAAATTGAATTTCCTGCATACCCTGTCCTTACTTTTTTTACTTTCCTTCAACATGACATAAAAGCGCCCCCTTGACACTATCCATAGCAAAATTAATCGCTTAACCGCGGCCAGCCCCTTGCGATGAAATGAGACGCAGATCACAAAATGATTGTCTTTTCGCCAACAATCGTTTTAAGATCAGCGTCACATCTTTCCCTGAATCACCAGTCCAGAGCTTATGACTACGAATACGGTCTCACGCAAGGTAGCGTGGCTACGTGTCGTGACGTTGGCCATCGCCGCGTTTATTTTTAACAACACAGAGTTTGCCACGGTCGGTCTGTTGTCGGATTTTGCCGACAGCTTCGGCATGGAAACCGCCCAGGTGGGCATGATGCTGACCATCTACGCATGGGTGGTGGCGTTAATGTCGCTGCCGTTTATGCTGCTGACCAGCAAAGTGGAGCGCCGGCGCCTGCTTATCGGCCTGTTTATTCTGTTTATCGCCAGCCACGTCCTGTCGTTTTTTGCCTGGAATTTTGACGTGCTGGTGATCAGCCGCATTGGTATCGCCTTTGCGCATGCAGTGTTCTGGTCGATAACGTCGGCACTGGCCATCCGCATGGCCCCGCCGGGCAAACGGGCGCAGGCGCTGAGCCTGATCGCCACCGGTACCGCGCTGGCGATGGTGTTTGGTATTCCGATCGGGCGCATTATCGGCCAGTACTTTGGCTGGCGGATGACCTTCCTGGCGATCGGCCTCGGCGCGTTAGCCACCCTGGCCTGCCTCGTAAAACTGCTGCCGACCCTGCCGAGCGAACATTCTGGCTCGCTGAAAAGCCTGCCGGTGCTGTTCCGCCGCCCGGCGCTGGTCAGCGTGTACATTCTGACCGTGGTGGTGGTGACCGCTCATTATACCGCCTACAGCTATATCGAGCCCTTTGTCCAGACGGTAGCGGGCCTGAGCGGCAACTTTGCCACCGTACTGCTGCTGATCCTTGGCGGGGCCGGTATTATCGGCAGCATTCTGTTCGGTAAACTCGGTAACCAGCACGCGTCGGGGCTGATAAGCCTGGCGATTGCCCTGCTGCTCGCCTGCCTGCTGCTGCTGCTGCCGGCCTCGCATAACCCGCAGCACCTGATGCTGCTCAGCATCTTCTGGGGGGTGGCGATCATGATTATCGGTCTCGGCATGCAGGTGAAAGTGCTGGCCTCCGCTCCGGATGCCACCGACGTCGCCATGTCTCTGTTCTCGGGCATCTTTAATATCGGCATAGGCGCCGGGGCGCTGGTCGGCAGCCAGGTGAGTCTGCATCTTTCCATGGCCTCCGTCGGCTACGTCGGCGCCATTCCGGCGCTGGTCGCGCTGGTCTGGTCGCTGATGATATTCCGTCGCTGGCCGGTATCGCTGGAAGACCATCAGCCGCACCACTCCTGATTCCGTCGCACAAAAAAGCCCGCCGGTATCGCGCCGGCGGGCTTTTTTTCTCTGCGCATCGCGGGCGGTCAGGGATGCCAGGTCGAAATGATCTCCAGCACGCCGTTAATAATAAACTGCACGCCCATGCAGACCAGCAGAAAGCCCATCAGTCGCGAGATGGCCTCGATGCCGCCTTTGCCAACCAGACGCATAATCGCGCCGGAACTGCGCAGACAAGCCCACAGAATCACCCCTAACAGCAAAAAGATGATCGGCGGCGCCGCCAGCACCACCCACTCCGGGAAGTCCACGCCGTGCTTAACGGTCGAGGCGGAGCTAATAATCATCGCGATGGTGCCCGGACCGGCGGTGCTTGGCATCGCCAGCGGCACAAAGGCGATATTGGCGGTCGGTTCATCCTGCAGTTCTTCCGATTTGATCTTCGCTTCCATCGAATCGTGGGCTTTTTGCTGGGGAAACAGCATGCGGAAACCGATAAAGGCCACAATCAATCCGCCGGCGATACGCAGCCCAGGTATTGATATGCCGAATGTATTCATCACCACCTGACCGGCATACCACGACACCATCAGGATGGCGAAGACATACACCGATGCCATTAACGCCTGTTTATTACGCTCGGCGTTGTTCATATTACCGGCCAGGCCAAGGAACAGCGCCACGGTTGTGAGTGGATTCGCCAGCGGTAAAAGCACCGCCAGGCCGAGCCCTATTGCTTTAAACAAATCGAACATAGTTAATTAAAGTCCCGTTAATATTCATTTTTTAAGAATGGTTTCATTCCGTGAGTATATCGGCTTCAACAAATTTGACGCCAGCCTGCTGATAAATCACTTCTGCAAAAAAATAACAAGCGTTAGAAAAATCATAAAGAGTGACCCACATCGTACTTTTCCATTTTAGCAAATCGTGGCATCGGCCAATTCATAATGTTGACTTATGATTGCCTGGGCAATAGTATCACCTGCAACTAATTACTTGCCTGGGCAACCATTATGAAAAGTACCAGCGACCTGTTTAATGAAATGATCCCGCTGGGTCGCTTGATCCAGATGGTTAACCAGAAAAAAGATCGCCTGCTCAATGACTACCTCTCACCTATGGATATTACCGCGACCCAGTTTCGCGTGCTCTGCTCCATTCGTTGCGAAGTATGTATTACCCCCGTTGAGCTGAAAACCGTGCTTTCCGTCGACCCGGGCGCGATGACGCGCATGCTCGACCGCCTGGCGTGCAAAGGCTGGATTGAACGGTTACCCAACCCCGCTGACAAGCGCGGCGTGCTGGTGCAGTTGACGCCGGACGGCGCAGCCCTTTGCGAGCAGTGTCATCAGGTTGTGGGTCAGAAGTTACACCAGGAGTTAACGAAAAATCTGTCGGCGGACGAAGTCGCCATGCTTGAGCAACTGCTCAAGAAGGTCCTGCCGTAAAAATAAGAAGAGGTAAGATGATGTCCAGACGTAATAATGACGCCATCACTATCCATAGTATTTTGTCGTGGATCGAGGATAACCTGGAATCGCCCCTGTCGCTGGAAAAAGTGTCTGAGCGCTCCGGTTACTCTAAGTGGCACCTGCAACGTATGTTTAAGAAAGAGACCGGCCATTCCCTCGGCCAGTACATCCGCAGCCGCAAGCTGACGGAGATTGCGCAGAAGCTCAAGCAGAGCAATGAGCCAATCCTGTACCTGGCGGAACGCTATGGTTTCGAGTCGCAGCAGACCCTGACGCGAACGTTCAAGAACTATTTCGATGTTCCGCCCCACAAGTATCGCATAACGAATGTACCTGGCGAATCCCGCTATCTACATCCGCTAAATAACTGATGTTAATCGCCTGCACTATAAAAGACGTATTGAGGAAATCATGAAACTATTCGCTGCCGCAGCTATCGTACTCTTGTCGCTGGCCTCCAGCCTCAGCTATGCGGAGCAAAACACCACGCCGGTGCGTCAAAACCAGCGTGATACAATGATTATCCCTTCAGAACATAATGATTCGCCGTTTGATTTCAATCATATGGCGGCTGGTAATGATAAATCTGACGAACTTGGCGTGCCGTACTACCAGCAGCACGACCTGTGATGCCATTACACGCATAATTGTGTATAGCCCCGTCTCCGGGGCTTTTTTTTTATCCGCGCGCCATGCCAGGCCGCACCAAACGTAAGCCAAAGACATTAATGTAGAGCCCGGCCATAATCAGCACCGCCCCGGTGAGCTGCAGTCCGCTCAGCGTCTCCCCGAGCAGCAGCGCAGCGCTGGCCATTCCCACCACCGGCACCAGCAGCGACAGCGGCGCCACCCGCCAGGTTTCATACCGCCCCAGCAGCGATCCCCAGATGCCATAGCCGACGATAGTGGCGATAAACGCCAGATAAAGCAGCGACAGTATCGTTAGCAGATCGATGTGTTGCAGACTCGCCAGCATGGTCTGCGGGCCATCGATCAACAATGAGGCCAGCATAAACGGCAGCACCGGGATCAGCGCGCTCCAGACCACCAGCGACATGATTGGCGGCCGGCTCGCCTGGGACATGATTTTCTTGTTGAAAATATTGCCGCAGGCCCAGCTGAGCGCCGCCGCGAGGGTCAGCATAAAGCCCACCAGCGGCACATGCTCCCCGCCAAGGCTGCCCTCCACCAGCACCAGCACGCCAAAGATCGCCAGGGCGATCCCCGCCAGCTGCTTGCCCTGCAGACGTTCGCCAAAGACGAAGGCGCCAAGGATGATGGTGAAGAAGGCTTGCGCCTGCAGCACAAGGGAGGCCAGCCCGGCCGGCATACCCAGGCCGATAGCGCAGAACAGAAAGGCGAACTGACCGAAACTTATGGTCAGGCCATAGCCCAGCAGCAGGCGCAGCGGAATAGCTGGCCGGGCGACAAACAGCAGCGCCGGGAAGGCGACCAGCATAAAGCGCAGCCCCGCCAGCATCAGCGGCGGCATATTGTGCAACCCCAGCTTAATCACCACAAAGTTAAGCCCCCACACCACCACTACCAGCAGCGCCAGTAGTCCATCTTTCCTCGTCATACCCCTGCCTCTGTCGTTATTGGAATTTTTGTGAACAAAATCAAAGTAGCGAAAAAGCGGCCGCCGGGATAGATCATTATTTTTGGCAGGCCCGGAAGTGCGCCCGTCGACCGCGATGACCTGTACAAGGCGTAATGGCCGTGTTATTTGTGATCGAAGACATAAAATTATAACAACATGACAGGCAAGGAAATCATGATCACCACTCTCCGGCGCTCCACCATCGCGCTGCTGGCATCGTCGTTACTGTTGACTATCGGCCGCGGGGCCACACTGCCGTTTATGACCATCTATCTCACCCGACGCTTTCAGCTGGAAGTGGATGTGATTGGCTATGCCCTGTCGCTGGCGCTGGTGGTTGGGGTGTTGTTCAGCATGGGTTTTGGCATCCTCGCTGACAGGTTCGATAAAAAGCGCTATATGGTGTGGTCAGTGCTGGTGTTTATTCTCGGCTTCAGCGCAATACCGCTGGTCAATAACGCCCCCCTGGTGGTGATCTTCTTTGCGCTGATCAACTGCGCCTACTCGGTCTTTTCCACCGTCCTGAAAGCCTGGTTCGCCGACCGGCTGACGGCAGAGAAAAAAGCGCGCATCTTCTCGCTGAACTACACCATCCTCAACATCGTCTGGACCGTTGGGCCGCCCATCGGCACCCTGCTGGTAATGCACAGTATCAATTTGCCGTTCTGGCTGGCGGCCGCCTGCGCCGCCTTTCCGCTGGTGTTTATTCAGCTGTTTCTTCAGCGGGATGGCGCCGCCGCGGCCCAGCCGGGCGCCGCTCCCTGGTCGCCTTCGGTGTTGCTGCGCGACCGGGCGCTGCTGTGGTTTACCTGCTCAGGGCTGCTGGCCTCCTTCGTCGGCGGCGCCTTCGCCTCCTGTCTCTCGCAGTATGTGCTGGTGGTCGCCAGCAGCGATTTCGCCGAGAAAGTGGTGGCCGTGGTGCTGCCGGTCAACGCCGCGGTGGTGGTTGCTCTGCAGTACGCGGTTGGCCGGCGGCTGAGCGCGAGAAATATCCGCCCGCTGATGACCTTCGGCACCGTCTGCTTTGTGATCGGCCTTGTGGGCTTTATGTTCTCTGGCGCCAGCCTGTGGGCGTGGGGGATCTCGGCGGCGATCTTCATCTCGCCGAGCAGGGCGTTGATGACCTGGCTGATATCGAAGGGATGACCGACGAGAAAGCTGGCGAGCTCATCATGGCCGCTCGCAACATTTGTTGGTTCGGCGACGAAGCGTAATAAACTGTAGCAGGAAGGAACAGCATGACAGATGTGACTATTAAAGCGCTGGCCTCAGAGATTCAGACCTCTGTGGATCGCCTGATACAGCAATTTGCTGACGCAGGCATCCGCAAATCGGCTGATGATTCTGTGACCTCGCAAGAGAAACAAACTTTGTTGACGCACCTGAACCGTGAACACGGCTCGGCGCCAGACAAGCTGACGTTACAGCGTAAGACGCGCAGTACGTTGAATATTCCAGGTACCGGTGGAAAGAGTAAATCGGTACAAATCGAAGTCCGCAAGAAACGCACCTTTGTGAAACGCGATCCGCAAGAGGCTGAACGCCTGGCCGCGGAAGAGCAGGCGCAGCGTGAAGCGGAAGAGCAGGCCCGTCGTGAAGCTGAAGAAGCAGCGAAACGCGAGGCGCAATTAAAAGCTGAACGTGAGGCCGCAGAACAAGCTAAACGTGAAGTCGCTGATAAAGCGAAACGTGAAGCTGCGGAAAAAGACAAAGTGAGCAATCAACATACCGACGAAATGACCAAAACCGCCCAGGCTGAAAAGATCCGTCGCGAGAACGAAGCCGCGGAATTGAAGCGCAAATCGGAAGAAGAAGCACGCCGCAAACTTGAAGAAGAAGCGCGCCGTGTAGCGGAAGAAGCACGCCGTATGGCTGAAGAAAACGAAAAAAATTGGTCTGAAACCTCAGACAGCCCGGAAGATAGCAGCGACTATCACGTCACCACATCACAGCATGCTCGTCAGGCTGAAGATGATAACGATCGTGAAGTCGAAGGCGGTCGCGGCCGTAGCCGTAGCAGCAAAGCGGCTCGTCCGGCGAAGAAAGGCAACAAACACGCTGAATCGAAAGCTGATCGTGAAGAAGCCCGCGCGGCCGTTCGCGGCGGTAAAGGCGGTAAGCACCGTAAAGGTTCCGCTCTGCAGCAGGGCTTCCAGAAGCCAGCGCAGGCCGTTAACCGTGACGTCGTAATCGGCGAAACCATCACCGTTGGCGAACTGGCTAACAAGATGGCGGTGAAAGGTTCTCAGGTCATCAAAGCGATGATGAAGCTGGGCGCCATGGCGACCATCAACCAGGTCATCGACCAGGAAACCGCACAGCTGGTTGCCGAAGAGATGGGCCACAAAGTTATCCTGCGTCGTGAAAACGAACTGGAAGAAGCCGTAATGAGCGACCGTGACACCGGCGCGGCGGCTGAACCGCGCGCACCGGTCGTGACCATTATGGGTCACGTTGACCACGGTAAAACCTCGCTGCTGGACTACATTCGTTCTACCAAGGTTGCCTCCGGCGAAGCGGGTGGTATTACCCAGCACATCGGTGCTTACCACGTCGAAACCGACAACGGCATGATCACCTTCCTGGATACCCCGGGCCACGCCGCGTTTACCTCCATGCGTGCTCGTGGCGCGCAGGCGACGGATATCGTGGTTCTGGTGGTGGCGGCAGACGACGGCGTGATGCCGCAGACTATCGAAGCTATCCAGCACGCTAAAGCGGCGCAGGTACCGGTGGTAGTGGCGGTGAACAAGATCGATAAGCCAGAAGCCGATCCGGATCGCGTGAAGAACGAACTGTCCCAGTACGGCATCCTGCCGGAAGAGTGGGGCGGCGAGAGCCAGTTCGTCCACGTTTCCGCGAAAGCGGGTACCGGCATCGACGACCTGCTGGACGCGATCCTGCTGCAGGCTGAAGTTCTTGAGCTGAAAGCGGTCCGCAACGGTATGGCGAGCGGCGCGGTCATCGAATCCTTCCTTGATAAAGGTCGTGGTCCGGTAGCTACCGTTCTGGTTCGCGAAGGTACTCTGCACAAGGGCGACATTGTTCTGTGCGGCTTCGAATATGGCCGTGTGCGCGCGATGCGTGACGAACTGGGTCGCGAAGTGCTGGAAGCGGGTCCGTCCATTCCGGTGGAAATCCTCGGCCTGTCCGGTGTGCCGGCTGCCGGTGATGAAGTGACCGTAGTGCGTGACGAGAAAAAAGCGCGTGAAGTGGCGCTGTATCGTCAGGGCAAATTCCGTGAAGTTAAGCTGGCGCGTCAGCAGAAATCTAAACTGGAAAACATGTTCGCTAACATGACCGAAGGCGAAGTTCACGAAGTGAACATCGTACTGAAAGCGGACGTACAGGGTTCTGTCGAAGCGATTTCCGATTCCTTACTGAAACTGTCTACCGACGAAGTGAAAGTGAAGATCATCGGTTCTGGCGTAGGTGGTATCACCGAAACCGACGCTACCCTGGCTGCGGCGTCCAACGCCATCCTGGTTGGCTTCAACGTACGTGCTGATGCCTCTGCACGTAAAGTGATTGAAGCGGAAAGCCTGGATCTGCGTTACTACTCCGTCATCTATAACCTGATCGACGAAGTGAAAGCGGCGATGAGCGGTATGCTGTCTCCGGAACTGAAACAGCAGATTATCGGTCTGGCGGAAGTTCGTGACGTGTTCAAATCACCGAAATTTGGTGCTATCGCAGGTTGTATGGTTACCGAAGGTGTGGTTAAACGTCACAACCCGATCCGCGTTCTGCGCGACAACGTGGTTATCTACGAAGGCGAGCTGGAGTCCCTGCGACGCTTCAAAGATGACGTTAACGAAGTCCGTAACGGTATGGAATGTGGTATCGGCGTTAAGAACTACAACGATGTCCGCACTGGCGATGTGATCGAAGTATTCGAAATCATCGAGATCCAACGTACTATCGCTTAAGGTTTTTAGGGTTCCATGCGGGATAAGGCGTTTATGTCGCAT
>OKBI01000070.1_pt1 | contig 13692 bp, 13 predicted proteins | sample 1610331 | NCBI WGS metagenome assembly OKBI01 (sample SAMN04436642, study PRJEB24849) | human gut metagenome | biome: human gut; feature: NICU; material: stool | host: Homo sapiens | place: USA: Saint Louis, MO | collected 2010-03-18
AGAGTTTAATGCGGCCCTGACAAAACATGACAATAGCGGTGTCGATAAAGGTATCCGCTACGCTTTTTCATTGCCTGAATGCCTGCAGGTAGTGCAGCGTCGCCGCGATCCCCGCTTTCGTTTACGCCATGAGCATGACTTTTATTGCCGCGGCCGCCATAAAAACGGCGAAAACTATCTTTTCGATATCAAAGACATTTCAGATGGCGGTTGCGCATTGATGACCAAAACGCCGAATCTTAAATTCCTCAGCCACAACGCCTTACTGAAAAACGCCGTACTTATGCTTGCAGAATATGGTGAGATCACCATCGACCTGGTGGTCAAAAATGTCATTGTTATCACCCTGGATAACGCTAATGAAGAGAGTGAGAGCTACTATCAGATATCCTGCCAGTTTAAGTTCCGCCATCTCGATGACCAGCGCAGAATAGAGAAGATACTGCTGGACCTGATCTTAGAAGCCAAGCGCAAAAAGAGAATCTGACAACCTTGGACAGTATATTGCTGTACACCAATGACAATCTCATTGGTCACTCAATCTATCACTACCTTATTGATAGCCATGAAAATGCCACCCGTCTGAGTTATGCCGATGTCATCCATGAGAAACATCTGCCACTGGCCCAGACGATTATTTTCAATTTAATTAATAAGGATATTTCTGCCATCAGAATCGTCGATCTGCTGAATGCGCTCCGCCTTTCCCTGCTGCGCTGCCAGCAGCCGGTGCTAATGGTGAAAAGCGACATTGTCGGGCTGTGCAGAGAGTTGATAAACTTTGACAACGCTATGATTATTACTGAGAAATCTCCGCTAACTCTTTTTTCATCTATCGTCCAGCGCGCCAAAGGCGTCAGCGAACTGCCGCCGCGAGGATTGCGCAAACAGCTTTCACCACGGGAGTGTCAGATCCTCGAACTGCTCATTGCCAACAATAATAATAAGCGTATTGCCGCCCTGCTCGGCATTGCTCATAAAACGGTTCATAGCCACCGCATCCATATCATGCAAAAACTGGGTATAGATAATTCCCGCACTATGAATCAGCGTATTGCCGCTCTCCATCAATGCTAAATGTTCTCCCGGTAAATCAGTAGCGGATAAAGCGTACTTATTCGCTGTTGATTTACATTTCCCGCCATTCCCATTAATCATCAGGTAGCCTATAATTAATGTATCCTCTGCCTATTGTCTGACTAACCTCGTGAAGAGGGATAATGAACACTAAAATATTCGAAGACAACATTTTATCTCGTAATGATATCGCTGTACGCTACGTCTTTCAGAAAATGTTTTCCCCACAAGGTACTCTGGTCGCGGTGGAATGCTTAAGCCGCTTTGATAATCTTTCTATTTCCCCCGAAGATTTTTTCCGCCATGCTACCGCCGCCGTTCGTGAACGTATTTTTCTCGAACAACTGGCACTGATTGAAAAGCATAAAGCCTGGTTTTTACGTAACCATATTTCCGCAACAATTAACGTTGATGACCATATCCTGAACCTGTTGCGCCAGAAGGATATAAAAGCCAAAGTCGCCGCCCTGACCTGCGTCCATTTCGAGGTAACCGAAAACGCCGAGAATCTGCTGCATAATTCTCTTGCCGCCTGGCAGAGCCCACAGGATACCTCACTGTGGCTCGACGACTTCGGCTCCGGCTACGCGGGAATTAACGCTATTCGCGGTTATCACTTTGACTATGTGAAAATTGATAAGGATTTTTTCTGGCACCTGATGCGCAAAGAGTCCGGCCGCCAGCTGATGGATGCGCTGGTGACCTTTTTATCGCGCAACCATCATAATGTGATTATTGAAGGTGTGGAAAGCGAAGCCCATAAAGAATGGCTGCAGGGAATGGAGTGGTTTGCTATCCAGGGACATTACTGGCGGGAAGTCAGTATTGAACAACTGGTCGCCGATGATATTGCCATGTAAAAAAAGCCGGGAATTCCCGGCTTTTTAACGTCACTTAATTATAAACTAATTCCCACGTTGCCCAGCTGGTAATCGGCCCGCTGGTGGCGCTTTTCGGCGTTGGCGAAACATAGCCAACGTAATAGGTGAACAGGCCGCCGCTGACCGCGCTTTCCTGCAAACGCACCTGATTTTGCTGCGGGTCCGCCGGGACAATTTTATTACTCTTATCCAGAGTATTATTATCGTTAGTCGATAGCGCCAGATAAATATTCTGCGCTCCATCCGGCAAGGTATTGGCCAGATACCCGGCGTTTTCGTTACCGACCGCCGTCAGTAAAAAACCATCGACCCAGCGCACGCTGACCCGACGCACCTCATCCTGCGAGGCTGCCCCACCATCATGGCGCAGCTGGCAGTTTGACAGTGCCAGGGTAAACGGCTGCGGTTTCATAAACGCCCCGGCACCACGATCGTGGACTTCCGCCAGGCTGACCGGCGCCAGCCAGACATTACCGCTGCCGGCATGCTGGCCGCCGTTTAGCGCGACGCTACAGGAAATATCCGTCACCCGCCCGGCAAAATCGACCCGTCCGCGATCGTAATTGGTCTCAAAACCCCACGCCGAGGGGGCGGCGAGGCTGCCGCAAAATAGCAGCCACGCGATAGTGTTTTTCGGCAATCCCTTCATTCCCCCTCCCGTATTAATCGTACGTCAGGTTAAAGATCATATGCGACTCCACCTCGCCGGTGCTGGTCGTCGGGCCATACTGATAAAAACGCGCGTGCAGCGGTATGGTGATGTAGCGGGTCTCCTGATTATTCAAGCGGCCGACGGTGTATTTCTTATTAAACTGCAGCGGGGAGCCATCCTTCAGCACCTGGATGCCAATGCCTTTCGCCATCCCGCTGCCGGCTTTTTCATTCAGCAAGGCGCCCATGGTAGCGGTAGTGCTGGTGGCCAGGGTACCGGAGAACGAGGTGCTAATGTTGGCATATCCCGTTTCACTCAGGCCGCCGCTGCACTGCAGGTCGATATTAAAATCCTTCCCGCCGGCGGTGGTGCCGACCCCTTTCAGGTCGGTGCGCCGGATGGAACCCACATCGACATTCATATTTTTCCCGCTCAGCACCGAACAGGAGGGCGAGACCACGGTGATGGCGTTGGCGCTCAGATAGGTTTCGAGGATCGGGTTACCGCCGCTCTCCCAGTCGTAGGAGGTGTACTTACCCGCCGCCAGGGTGCCGCTGCCGGTGGTAGCCGCAGTTTTGATAATCTGCAGCGTAAAGCGCGACCCTTCGAGGGAATAGTTGGTGGTGTTATATACCCGGGACGAAAAGACGTCGGGATAGACGATATTTACCGTTGCGCCGCCGCGGCTGAAACGCATGCCGATTCCCGGCACGTTGGTGGAGTAGATTTTATTTCCAAGGTCCGTGGCCCCTGGCGACACGATCTTCGCCGCAAAGCGGTTGGTGCCGGAAGTACAGCGATAGCTTGCCCCGCCGGGAGCGCTCATCGTCCAGTCGCGGGTAAGGATCACCGCGCCCACCGGCAGATCCGGGGGCACCACCACCCTGCCCACCACCATGTCCAGCATCACCGTTGGCGATGAGAGACGCGTACAGGAGGCCCAGGACGAGGTGGTTCCCAGCGCCATTAAGACGATAAAAAGCGTTAGTAATTTCCTCAGCGACATACGCTATCCTTTGTTGTTTGCTGTCCCAGATCCACCGAACACTGCCCGCCGCTCCACTTCACAATCGCGCGTTTGGCGTTCGCATCGCTGATAAACATCATGCTGCCCTGGCCGACAACGCCGATCTCCTTGCCGTCGGGGGAGAAAATACTTGCCGCAAACGGCAACGGCTCGTGGTTCGCCTGGCGCGCCTGCAGGGTGAGGTTGTTCTGCACCTTAGTGCCGAACGCGACCTTAACCACGCTGCCTTCCCACGGCACAACCTGCGCCACGGTGCGATCGAAGGCCACGTCGTCATGGCTGCCTTTCGGGTCGATTTCCACGGCGTTAATCCGGTACGGGCGCAGATACGGCAGGATGGCGTAACCATTGCTGTCCACACGGGTGCCCGGCGATCCCGGAAGCATCGCCCCGGCCGCGTCTTTGGCTTCAATCAGGGCCATCGTCGAGCCGCTTTCCGGTGAGAGCACCACGCCGCCGCTGTGGGCGATCATCGTCCCGCTGGCGCCAATGCCGCTCTGACGATAGCCTTCGCCCTGGCTGTAGCTGCCGTTGAGGGTGGTCCATGGCGTACGGTAGCTGCCGTTGAGCGCCACATCATGCTGACCGCCGGTGGCGGTGGTGGTCGACACGCCGTAGTTAAGGTTGTTTTCGCTGTCCAGCGAACCGTTGATACCAATCTGCGAGCTGGCAAAGCGCGAGTTATTGAACGAGGTGTTCGACGTCAGGTTGGCGGTGCGGTTATCGCCAAACCACAGCGGGTAGCTGAAGTTGAGTGAAATACGATCGTCGCGACGATGACCGGAGCTGTCTGGCGTATAGACGCGCTGCGCGCTCGCCGACCAGGAGAGACGACCAAATGAATTGTTGTAGCTGACCTGATACTGCTTCTCGGTCCCGGAGCGGTTCCAGTAATCGGAGATACGGCCGCTGAGATAAAACCCGCCCCAGCCGTCCGGCAGGTTCTGGTTCACCGTGAAGGTCATGCCGTTTTTTTGCCGCCACAGGGTGTAGTTGCTGCGACTATTTTTTTCCTGATCGACGGCGTACAGCGCGTCGTTGAGGTTGTAATAACCTTTCGTCGAGTAGCGATACGCCGCCAACACGATGCTGGTCTGGGTATCGGTAAACATGCGGTTAAAGGTTGCGCGATAGCTCTGACCCGAGTCATCATGGGCATCGCTCTTCAACCGCGAATGGGTGACGTCAAAAGAGAGCGCGCCGATGCCGGTGTTCATCCCGGTCCCCACCAGGAAGGCTTGATAGTCGTCAAAACCGGTGACCCCGGTGTAGCCGGTCAACAGGTTGTTGATCCCGTGCTGCCAGGTCGCCTGATAGAGCATCGGCTTGTTGCGCAGCGCGCTGTCGTCCACTTTACCGGCGGAGAGCGCGTAGCGGGTCATGCCCGGGCGCAGCAGCTGAGCAACGGAGGCGTAAGGCACGCTAAACACTTCTACCGAGCCATCCGCTTCTTTCACCGAGACCTCAAGATCGCTGCCATAGCCGGAAGGATAGACATCCTGCAGGGTAAACGGTCCGGGCGGAACGGTGGTCTGATAGATAATATTGCTGCCCTGACGCACGGTGACGAGGGCGTTGCTCTGCGCCACGCCGCGAATTTCCGGAGCATACGAGCGCATGCCGTCCGGGAACATATTGTCATCGGTGGAAAGATTAACCCCGCGCAGACCGATGGTGTCGAAAAATTCACCATTGGTGAAAATCTGCCCGCCGCTGACGATGGAGTTGAGCTGTGGGATAGGGCGCTGGAGATAGGTCTGGTTGCTGTTCCAGTGCGCTTTACCCTGCTGCTGCTGCCAGTTCAGGTTGCCGATGTGCTTCAGCAGCCAGCCGTCCCACGACAGTCCGGCGTTGACGCCCAGATAGGCGCTGCTGTTATCCGACCCGCCCACCGAAGAGGTATGGCTGTTCCAGGCGTTCGCCATCCAGCCAAGATTGAGCGCGGTAATACCTTTGTCCCAGAACTCCGGGCTGACATAGTTTTTCAGGCGTTGATCTTCATAGATCTGCGGTACCGAAATGTTCAACCGCAGGGAGGACTGGACCAGGTTGTCTTTGACGTTTTCTTCGTTGCGCCAGGATTTGAGGCTACCGCAGTAGCCCTCCTGCTCGCTCAGCTGCGGATTGAGCTTTTCCGCCGCGATGCCATATTGGGCCAGCATCGCTTTGGTGTAGCAGACGCCCAGCCGACCATCTTTATCGCGCGCGATGCGTAAATCGTAGCGCCCTTTCCACTCGTCGTTGGTGTAGACGTCAAGGGAGTAAGTGCCTTCGGTAATCGCGCTGGTCGAAAAACGCGACAGATCGACCTTTTCGCGACTGCCGACAATAAAGCCGTCGTTAAACTGATATACCGTTCCCGGGTTTTCCTGTCCGCTGGAAAATGGCGGAAAGCAGCACAGCGCGATGGCGATCGCGGTGCTTAATCTTCCCGGGCAGAATGACCTCTGCTTCATTAGCTTTTCCCTTATTTAACGGCCACTTTCACTGCGACATCGGCGCCATAGTCATTAATGTTGTTAACGGTCAGGGTTTCGCCGCGGTTGACGGCGGAGGAGAGCGCCACCGTCTGGCTGGACTGCGGCGCCAGCATCACGGTTTTACTGTTCAGGGCTTTACCGCCGTCGCGGGAAATACGGCTGACGGTAATGTAGAACGGCGTCGGGTTGTTGATGGCGAGACCACTGCCGCTGGCGGTCAGGGTCAGCTTCTCGGCCGCCGCATCGCGGTTGCCCAGTCCGGCAGGACGATAAATAAATTTAAAGCGCGAACGGATCGCCAGCTGCAGCACGTTCTGGCCTTCATTTTTCTGATTGGCCACCACCGGCGGAATTTCCAGCAGATTCAGCCACCACAGCGTCTCTTTATCTTTCGCCAGACCGGCGCTGCTGCCGAGCTTAATACGCAGCGTCTGGCCGCTCTTGGCGTCAACGCGCGAAATCGGCGGGGTGATAATAAACGGGGTGGTAATGGTATCCGGTGTGGCATCGGCATCGCCGTTATCCAGCCAGGCCTGCGCCAGCGCCGGACGGTCGGCGTTATTTGAAAGCTGTACCGTTATTTCTTTTTCATTTCCTGGATAAATAAAGCGGGTACCGTTAACAATAATATTGTTGGCATGGGCCGCAAAACTAAAAATGAAACAGAAAAAAAGGGCAATACGCTTCATGCTGACCTCAGAATAAAAATACAAGCGGCGGACATTGCCGCTTTATTATTGTTATTAACTGCCCCATCGCGGGGCAGTTTTATTTTCTGACGGAATTACTGGTAAGTAATTTCGTAAGTCGCGTAGCTGTTAACCACACCGGTGGTTACCGTGGTCGGCGCGCTGGTGGCGTAGCCTACGTAGTAGGTGAAACGCGCGCCATCAGCTACAGCGGAAGCGTCGCCTTTCGCTTTCGGCTGAGTGCTGTCACCCGGGATGATTTTGTTGGTCAGCGCGGTAGCGTTGTCAGTAGACAGCACCAGCTGGATGTTCTGAGCACCGGAAGCTTCGGTGTTCGCCAGGTAGCCCTGTTGTTTGCTGGTTGCGCCAGCCAGCAGGTTACCGCCGGTCCAGTTCACGCCCAGTTTGCTTACGTCATCCTGTTTAGTGCCATCAGCAGCCTGGCAGTTAGAGACGTCAATGGTGAAAGATTTCGGTTTCAGGTAAGTATCCGCTGCTGCCGCTTTAACTTCAGTCAGGGTTACCGGAGACAGGTAAACGTTCGCATCGCTGCCCTGGCCGTTAACGGAAACAGTACAGGATACATCGGTAACTTTACCGAAGAAATTAACCTGGCCGCCGCCAACAGTGGTATCAGCTGCATGGGCAGCAGTCATGCCAAAAAACGCGGTTGCCATTGCTGCAGAGAGAAGAACCTTTTTCATTGCCATTTCCTTGTCAGAGTGAATTACGAATCAATGAGCACACTGTGAATTCGCATAGAACCAGAAACATCAGGCGATGCTGATTTATGCCACTGCTAATAGAATCTTCGACTGACCGGGAGCCGCAATATTTAAGGCGTCAGGTAACGAACCTAAAAATATAAGTTCGCTGGTGCTATCGGCGTCAAAGAATGCTATTTATTCGCCGACAAATATACATTTGTTCACGTTTCATTAAGTTATATAACAGATAACCATCGACTATTAATAAACAGTCATTGATAGATGAAAACGCGAGGGTGGTTGTTTACAGCGCAGCAAGCCTAACGCCAGAGCGAGAGAAAGTGACCGCAACAGCATGCAGAAAAAGCCCTCGGAAGGCCATCGCGATAAGTCTGAATCTGCCTTTGCGGTGGTGAAAACAGCACCAAACCATTCACACAACGAATGGTGAAAGCATGAATGAGGCGCATTCCTCTCCCTGAACAAGGGCAGCCCATGTGATCCCCCCTTTCAGAAGTAAATCATTAATTCATTGTTTTTAAATTAAAAAATAGATAAACGATCATGTTTACGCCATCAAACCGCCATAAAAATGTGATCTAAATCGCACTTTTTGCCACGCGCGTTATAGTTAGCAGACTTATTATAAGTCCATCGAAAGCAAACATGCTTTCCACCATAAAAGTTAAAAGGACAAACACCATGAAAAACGTAAAATTACTCGCCGCTGCCGGTATGCTCTCCCTGGTCTCTTTCGCTAGCTTCGCTCATCCGGTGAGCGTGACAGCAGACACCCTGGACAGCGCAGAAGCGAAAATCGCAACCATTGCGAAAGAACAAGGCGCTTCCTACCACATCACCGAAGCCTATACCGGCAACCAGGTCCATATGACCGCCGAGCTGTCTAAATAAGCGAATGGTTGCAGAGGGAGCTGCCGGACAGGCCGCCTGCGGGTGGCTGGTCTGGCTCCCGCCGCTCACCCCGCACGCAGCAATGTCGAGCCCCGTTACGGGGCTTTTTTCGTTTTTGCTCCCGCCGCCTGACGCGCCAGCGCGCGCTGGATAGACATCACGCTCGCCAGCACCACGATCAATCCCATCAGCGCCATCCCCTGGATCTTTTGTCCGAGGAATATCCATCCCAGTACCACGGCGGTCACCGGGCTCAGCAGACTCATCGCCGACACGGCCACCGGTGAGAGGCGGCCAATCCCCCGAAACCACAGGCCATAGGCCAGCATGGCGCCCGCCAGGCACAGCCACAGATAGCCGGCCGCCTGCAGCACTGTTACCTGATGCAAAGGAGGGTCAACGATCAGCGCCACCGGGGCCAGCACCACTCCACCGATCGTCAGCTGCCAGCCGGTCAGCGCGACGATCGGCAGGGAGAGCGCCCAGCGCCGGGAGAGCCAGGTGCCCAGCGCCATACTGATCGCCCCGAGAAACGCCGCGCCGATGCCCAGCGGGTCGAGGACGGTGTGCGGCGACAGCAGCAGCATGGCGATACCGAGTATGCCGGCGATGGCGGAGAACACCGCCAGCCAGGGCGAGCGCTGCCGGTCGACGCACCAGGCGAGGAGCATCACCAGCAGCGGCTGGATCGCGCCGATCACCGCCGCCAGCCCGCCGGGTAAGCGATAGGCGGCGATAAACAACAGCGCCTGAAACGCGCCGATATTTAAGATGCCGGTAACGATCAGCTTTGCCCATTCGCCGCGCTGCGGAAAACGACGGCTCCAGATCAGCAGGGCGATACCTGCCGGCAGCACCCTCAGCAGCGCAGCAATAAATGGGCGGTCAGGAGGAAGAAGCTGGGAGGTGACGATGTAGGTCGTCCCCCAGATAGCGGGCGCCAGCGCGGTGAGCAGCAGGTCGAGAATCAGATTACGTGAGAGAAAAGCCATGATTTTATCTTCACTTCAAGGTAAATTAGTGAGTGAAGTATGTACCGCCAAGTATCTTGATATCAAGACAAGTGAGCACTAATGGACAAATCACCGCCGATCGACGCCGTGGATCGCATCCTCGCCCAGTGGCAGCGGGAGCGGCCAGACCTCGACTGCAGCCCCATGGGGCCGATAGGTCGCCTGAAACGATGCGCTATGCTGCTGGAGCCGCAGGTGGAAGTGGCCTTTACGCGCCACGATCTGGTGCGCTGGGAGTTTGACATGCTGGCGACGCTGCGGCGCGCCGGGGCGCCTTTCGTACTTTCGCCCACCCAGCTCTTCTCCACGCTGATGATTACCTCCGGCACCATGACCCATCGTCTGAAGGCGCTGGAGAAACGCGGGTTTATTACCCGCCTGCCCAATCCGGAGGATGCCCGCAGTATGCTGGTCGCCCTGACCCCTGCCGGACGCGAACGGATCGATGCCGCAGTGGAAACCCACGTCGACAACGAACGGCAACTGCTGGCAGGACTCAGTGACGGTGAACGCCAGCAGTTGGATCAGGCGCTGCGGGTGTTGATGCGACTGCTGGAAACGGGCTAACAGCCAGCGGCGATAAAGTCGCCGTTGGCGCTGATCGGCACCACGCTGAAAAACAATCCCACGGCAAAGAGGATCAGCGCCAGACCGCCGAGGATCTTCATCAGCGGAACCAGCCAGGGCCGCGGGCGGTGATTCGTGGCCAATCGTTTGACCGTCCGATGGCGCGCATAGTGAACCAGTAGCGACAGACCGAGGATCGAGAGCGCGGTGCCCAGCGCCATGCTCATCACCGCGGCGATGCCCCAGCTAACAATCCCCAACGCGTTGGCGAATAATAAAATCATGATCGCCCCGCTACAGGGCCGAACGCCGATAGCCAGCACCACGCCAAGGCGCGTCTTCCAGTCAGCGCCCTGCAGATCCTGCCCCACGCCGTGATGGCCGCAGCCGCACGAGGCGTCATGCTGATGCGCTGGCGTCAGACGGCGAATCACCTGTTTTGCCGGCCACAGGCTTTGCAGAGCGCGAAAGATAACATAAGCCCCAAAGACGCCGATGGTCAGGGCGCTGATCTTCTCGACGTACCAGCGGCTGGCGCTAAGATCGCCGGCGGCCAGATTCAGCCCCACCGCAAGAATAAAGACGAAGAGTATCGCAGTGACGCCCTGCAACAGGCTGCCGAGAAAGGGCACCACCCGCGCCGCCGTCAGGCTCTCCTGATTGGTGCTCAGGTAGGTCGTCACGATAAATTTACCGTGTCCCGGTCCGACGGCGTGCAGCACGCCATAGAGAAAGGCCCCCACCAGCAGCCAGATACCGCCGCTGTACTGATGGTTATTCAGCAACAGAAGGTACATCACCAGATAGCGATGCAGGGTAATTTGGGTGGCGAGACACCACTGGAGAAAGTCACCCCAGTGGCTGTGCAAGGTGATAGCGGCGGCCAGCAGTAGAAGGCCGCCGCACCCGGCCGCCAGCAGGCGCCAGTCGCGGAGCGCAATCGGAGTCGTCATCGTTATACCATTGTAGTAAACGTAAACCGCCTGACAGCAACTTTACGACAGGCGAGCGAAGGTGTCAGCGCTGAAGGGTGAGGAATTTGTCGAAGCTGTTCACGGGATTGTACGTAGTCACCAGGCTCCGCATTATCTACCGATCGCTATCTTCCCGACACCGTATTAGCGCAGAATGCCTCAATATCTTGAGCATACCACAGCTATATCTTTTTATGCGTTATTGGTTACCAATACCTTTTAACAGGAATAATTACTCAAAAAATCACAGATAAAAATAAATAAGTTATTTCTTGGCGAGCATTTTTTGTCAGTTATTATGCTGCGCTTCCGGCAAGAATATTCTTTAACTGCTATTTATTGTACTCTTCAGCAGGATCACTTCCATGAAAAGAGGCTTACTTACCCTGGTTACTGCTGCCATCGCTTTCCGTACAGGCCACCTGGCGCAGCGACAAGCGCCAGGAGGCACGTGACGAAAAGTGGTGAACCGGCAGGCTTCGGCGTATCCTGGATGTGAGTCCTTCCCGCGCCGAAGCGAGCATTCCAACCCGCCGCCAGACCGTGTCGCAATACTTACCTGTCCTCTATACCTCCCATTGATATCTTCCTGTATACGTTGACCGTGACGAGTTTTCATCTCATTCAACCGCATGTACCAGATTAAGCTTACCCGTTGAAATACGGCGTAATGTGCTCTATTACAGACAATGCTATTATCACCAGGCTTTTTGCAGTATGGTTTAATCACTGTTGTAGTTTTGCAGTGAATGCTATCCAGACGACTTAAGGTTGTATTTTGTCTGAGAAATTTCTCATGCCATTCCCGAAGGTTGTCGGCGAGGGAGGCTGGTTTACTGGGGTGACATTGCCCAGTAAACAGGCAATCAATCATGACGGCATTGATAGCCGCCTTGCCGTGGCCGGAAGCCCAAGCCTTCATCATCATGCGGGTATCATCAAGAGGATCAGGGATGTACAGGACGTGGAAACCCCCAGGAAAGATTCATCAGTTCAGCCAGCTCACCCTTTCTTTACCCTTCAGATCGCGGCCTCTTATCGTTAGCAATGGAGCTAGCCCATGATACCGCTCGCGCTCGTAGCAAATTAAAACGTTATCACCACGCTGTTTCAAAATAAAAAGGCAGTCAAATTTAACAATGACCTGACGCAGGCTCGGAAAACCAAAAATATGCCTGCAATAAAAGGGAAAACCATGACGAATAACGCCGACATAAAAAAAAGGAACTTCCTGACTCAGAATGAAATTGAGTCTTTACTTAAAGCGGCCGATACCGGTCCTTATGCTGCACGTAATTATTGCCTGACGTTACTGTGCTTCATCCATGGTCTGCGCGCCAGCGAGATCTGTCGTCTACGAATATCGGATATCGACCTTGCTGCCCGATGTGTTTACATCCATCGGCTTAAAAAAGGGTTTTCGACTACCCACCCGTTGCTGGATAAAGAGATCTACGCCCTAAAGCGCTGGCTGGCCATTCGCAGCAGCTGGCCGCAGGCCGCCAGCGAATGGCTGTTTCTCTCCCGCAAAGGTAATCCCCTTTCCCGCCAACAGTTTTATCAGATTATCGCGTCCTCAGGGGGACTGGCGGGGCTGCCACTGGAGATCCACCCGCACATGCTGCGGCACTCCTGTGGCTTTGCGTTGGCGAATATGGGGATCGATACCCGCTTGATTCAGGATTATCTCGGGCATCGCAATATCCGCCACACCGTCTGGTATACCGCCAGCAATGCGGGACGCTTCTATGGCATCTGGGACAATCCCCGTGACAAACAGCGATCGTCGCTGATCCAATAGCCTTGACGCCATGGATGGCGTTGTATCGCGAGCGGTCGACAAATTAAAATATTCATGATTATTAACCCTGCGTTAATTAGGATTACTGTTCCCACAAGTTCTTATTTAATCCTTATGACTGAGAGTTAATATAACCCTGCGTTTACTCAGGAATAAGACTGGGTATTTATTGGTGGGAAAAAATTTCCGCGGCTGTGTTTTTAATAACGGCTGGTAGTGAAAAATATCCTTTCATTTTATATACCTGGCGGCAACCCGCACAGATACTATTGAGCCGATGATTAAAATCTTTAAAATTAAGAATTATCACCCGACGATATTTTTAGTGTCTGGCAATGTAATATGTTATCAATTCATGATTAATCATCTTCACCCTGTACCGTTTTAGCATTACAGAACCTATTTCGTCATGGCGTATGGTTTCGCTGTGACGGTCATTCATACCTATTTTCAGGAGCAACTATTGTGAACCGACGTCGTTTTCTAACCGCCAAAGAAGTTCAGGCCATGATGCAGGCTGCTCGTCAGGGCCCTACCGGCGAACGGGACTACTGCCTCATTCTGCTGGCCTTTCGCCATGGCATGCGCATTAGCGAACTGCTGGATCTGCATTATCACGATCTGGATCTCCATGAAGGGCGGGTTAATGTGCGGCGATTAAAGAATGGTTTTTCGACGATTCATCCACTGCGTTTTGATGAGCGCGAGGCGATTGAGCGCTGGAGCCTGGTCCGTGCCGGCTGGAAAGCGGCGGACAAAACGGACGCACTGTTTATCTCCCGCCGCGGCACCGCGCTCTCCCGCCAGCAGGCGTATCGTATTATTCGCTCCGCCGGGGAAAATGCGGGTACCGTCACGCACACTCACCCCCATATGCTGCGTCACGCCTGCGGCTATGAACTGGCGGAAAGA
>OKBI01000085.1_pt1 | contig 12706 bp, 8 predicted proteins | sample 1610331 | NCBI WGS metagenome assembly OKBI01 (sample SAMN04436642, study PRJEB24849) | human gut metagenome | biome: human gut; feature: NICU; material: stool | host: Homo sapiens | place: USA: Saint Louis, MO | collected 2010-03-18
CCAGAATATACGTTTATTCCGCGAGATGTCGGTGATCGAGAACCTGCTGGTGGCCCAGCATACCCAGGTCAACCGCCATCTGCTGGCCGGGATCCTCAATACCCGTGGGTATCGGCAGGCGGAGAATCAGGCGCTGGATCGCGCTTTTTACTGGCTGGAGGTGGTGGAGATGGTGGACTGCGCCAACCGTCTGGCGGGGACCCTCTCCTACGGACAGCAGCGGCGGTTGGAGATCGCCCGCGCCATGTGCACCCGTCCGGAGATGATCTGTCTGGACGAGCCGGCCGCCGGCCTCAACCCGGTGGAAACCCAGGCGCTGAGCCGGATTATTCGCTTTCTGCGCCAGCAGCACGGCATCACGGTGCTACTGATCGAGCATGATATGGGGATGGTGATGGAGATTTCGGATCATATCATCGTCCTCGATCACGGGGACGTCATCGCCCGCGGCGCGCCGCAGGCGATCCAGGCCAACGCCAGCGTGATTGCCGCCTATCTAGGCGCTGAGGAAGAGGAGACGCGCCGATGAGCCAGCCTTTGCTTGCCTTTAATGAGGTGGATGTCTTCTACGGGCCGATCCAGGCCCTGAAGCAGGTCTCCCTCACCGTCAACGAGGGGGAGACGGTGGCGCTGATCGGCGCCAACGGCGCCGGTAAATCAACGCTGCTGATGTCGGTCTTCGGCCAGCCGCGCATTGCCGGCGGGGAGATTTTCTATCGCGGGGAGGCGATCAGCCGGAAGTCGACCCACTTTATCGCCAGCAACGGCATCGCCCAGGCCCCGGAAGGGCGGCGCATCTTTCCCGATATGACCGTCGAGGAGAATCTGCTAATGGGGACCATTGCCATTGGCAACCGCTATCAGGCCGAGGACAAGGCGCGAATGTACCAGCTGTTCCCCCGGCTGGAAGAGCGGCGGGGACAGCGGGCGATGACCCTCTCCGGCGGCGAGCAGCAGATGCTGGCCATCGCCCGGGCGCTGATGAGCCGACCGCGCCTGCTGCTGCTGGATGAGCCGAGCCTGGGGCTGGCGCCGCTGGTGGTGAAGCAGATTTTTCAGATCCTGCGCGAGCTGACGGCTCAAGGGATGACGTTGTTTCTGGTGGAGCAGAATGCCCGCCATGCCCTCAATCTGTCGGACCGCGCCTACGTGATGGTGAACGGCCAGATCCGCCTGAGCGGTAGCGGCCAGACGCTGCTCAACGACCCGGAGGTGCGTAAGGCATATCTGGGGATCAGCGGCTGAGGGGGTTATTCCCGCGGTTCGTTACGGGTTTTAATGTGCTGCCAGAAACGTTCGGCGGCCTGGTTAAGCCGCGAGCCGGAGCGGTAGAGCCAGGCGCCGATCGGCAGCGACAGGCTCTCATCGAGGATCGTCAGCCGGCCTTCGTCCAGCTCGCGCTGAATGGAGTACTGCGGCAGCCAGCCCACGCCGTCGCCATTGAGGATCATGCGCTTGAGCAGCTCGCTCATGGAAGAGACAAAGGTGAGAGAGAAGGTGATCTCCGGCGTGCGGTCGATCACTTGGTTCACCTGGCGCCCCATATAGCTGTCGTTGGCGTATTTCATCAGCGGCAGCACGCCGCGATGTAAATGAAACAGCGGGCGGCCATGTTCGTCGCAGGGGGAGACCAGGTGCAGGTAAGAATCAAAAATTTTATGATTAATAAACGGATAGTTCATTAATTCTTCATTATAGAAGGAGAGGATAAAATCGCTTTTTCCCTCTTTCAGGTTAAATACGGCGTCGTTGACGTTAATCGATTCAACATGAAAAGTCTTATTTTTACGGTCGGTGTAACCGGCGATGATCTCCGGCAGTAATAACACCGACAGCGAAGGGGCGGCGTCGATTCTTATTTTCTGGGTAGTGTTATTTAAGCCTTTAATACGGCTGATCTGAAAATCCATGTCATCGAGCATATTTCGCGCATAGCCGACAAAAATTTTCCCGCGGTTGGTCAGCTGCAGAGGGTTGGCGCTACGATCGAAGATGCTGAATCCGAGGGAAGCCTCCAGCGACTGGATGCGTCGACTGAACGAAGACTGAGAGATGTTGCGGGCTTTGGCCGCCAGGGTAAAGCTGCGCGACTCCTCAAGGGCAATCACATCATACAGCCATTTTACTTCCAGATTTGCCAACACCGATCCAGTCCTCAAAAACGCAATAAAGGCTATGCAATTTTAGCATAGCGCATAGAAACTATGCAATTAACATAATTATCGACAGGTGTTAACATTTTTTGGAAAGTTGAGATTTATGAATGCATATCGGCGACCCTACATGAGCACGATATGAAATCGCGACTCACGGTTATTTATTGCTTTATTTCATTGTCCAGGACTTATCTTATTAAATAGCCGGCGACGATGACGAAAGCAATGAATAACCCAGGCCTCTTACCTTAAATAGTTTGTCAGGAGTTCCATGTCACAACAAATTGAATCAGTAAAAATGGCTCTGCAGGAGCTGGGGATTAATGCAAGCGGCGAATTCTTTTACAACCCTGATTACGATTTGCTTATTGCACATGAAACCTCTCCTGAGCTGACCGGCGCGGCCCGCGGCGTGATGACCGACTCTGGCGCTGTGGCTGTTGATACCGGGATCTTCACCGGCCGTTCGCCGCGCGATAAATACATCGTCCGCGACGAACAGACTCGCGACACCGTCTGGTGGGCAGACTCCGGCCTCGGCCGTAATGACAATAAGCCGTTATCGCCAGACGTGTGGCGCAGCCTGAAAAGCCTGGTCGCGGGCCAGCTGAGCGGCAAAAAACTGTACGTCATCGACGCCTGGTGCGGCGCCAGCCCGGACACCCGTCTTGGCGTACGCTTCGTCACCGAGGTGGCGTGGCAGGCCCACTTTGTCAAAAACATGTTTATCGTGCCAAGCGCCGACGAGCTGGCCAGCTTTACGCCAGACTTCGTGGTGCTCAACGGCGCGGGCTGCACCAATGCCAACTGGCAGGCGCAGGGGATGAACTCCGAGAACTTTGTCGCCTTTAATCTCAGCGAGCGTATTCAGCTCATCGGCGGTACCTGGTACGGCGGCGAAATGAAGAAAGGGCTGTTCTCGGTCATGAACTACCTGCTGCCGCAGAAAGGCATCGCGTCGATGCACTGCTCGGCCAACCGTGGCGAAGCAGGGGACGTGGCGCTGTTCTTCGGCCTCTCCGGGACCGGGAAAACCACCCTGTCGACCGATCCGCATCGTCAGCTGATCGGCGATGATGAGCACGGCTGGGACGATGACGGCGTGTTTAACTTCGAAGGCGGCTGCTACGCCAAGACCATCAATCTCGATCCGCAGGCGGAGCCGGAGATTTATGGCCCGCAACATCACCGGCCGACGACCTTTAAGCCGGTCGATTTTTCTATTCAGCAGGGAGAAAACGGCGCGCAGACCGTATGGATGGGGGAAGCGGAGCCCATGCGCGGTTTGCAGGTTATGGCCGGGTTTACGCTCTATCCTGACCGCGCGCTGATTGAAATCACTGGCAAGATCTTCAATGGTAACGCCACGCCGCGCCATTTCCTGTGGTGGGCCAACCCTGCAGTAAAAGGCGGCGATGCCCACCAGAGTGTATTCCCACCCGATGTCACCGCTGTATTCGACCATGGTAAGCGTGATGTTTCCGCTTTTCCGATTGCCACCGGTACCTACTACAAAGTGGACTATTCTGCGGGGGTTGATATCTCCCGTTATAAAAACGTCCCGGTACCCACTTCGTATATGGCGGAGAAGTCGGATTACGATTTTGTCGGCGCTTATCATCATGACGAGCGAGGCGGGTTACTGCATGTTGCCGATCACCATGTCTCTCCTGGCAAGAAACAGTGGAGCTGGGGGTACGGGGATTTTGGCCAGGCCTGGGATCGAAATCTGACTGATGAAAATGGCCCTTATATTGAGCTGATGACCGGCGTCTTCACCGATAACCAGCCTGACTTTACGTGGCTTGCGCCTTATGAAGAGAAGGTGTTTGTGCAAAATTTCCTTCCCTACAGCGAGTTAGGGATGGTGCAAAATGCCAATACACAGCTGGCACTGAAGCTGGTTCGCGAGTCTGGGCAACTGCAGCTTGGCGTATATGCCATTGCTCCGCTAAATCATATCGTGGTTGAACTCAGCGCTGACCATCAGCCATTGTACGAAACTCAGCTGACGCTGAAGCCCGGTGAGAGCTGGCAGCAGACGCTGCCGGAAAATGGCGTCGGGCGCTTAACCCTCAAAGTGAAAACCGCCGAGAACCAGCCGCTGCTGGATTATCAGGAACATATTACCCAACAGACGCCGCTGCCCGAACCAGCTATAGCGCCCGCGTTACCGGAAGCGATCCACAATGGCGACGAGCTCTATTTTATCGGCCAGCACCTTGAACAATACAACCACGCAAGCCGCTACGCCGGGGATTACTATCGTCGGGCGGTTGAGCTCGATCCGCAGGATTATCGCAATAATGTTGCCCTCGGTACCCTGGCGTTCAACAGTGCCGACTGGGCGCTGGCGGAACAGTGTGCCCGTGCTGCGCTACAGCGCGCGCATCGTTTGAATAAGAACCCGCGAGATGGCGAAGCCAGTATGCTGCTTGCCAGCGTGCTGGAAAGGATGGGGGATGATGCAGGCGCCTGGGATCACTATTACAAAGCCTCCTGGAGCGGTAACTGCCGTGACGCCGCCTGGTGGTCGCTGGCACGGCTGGCGATGAAGCGCGGTGATGTTGCCGATGCGCTGGAAAAAGTAAACACCAGTCTGCGGTTCAACGCCAGCAATCCTCTGGCGATGGGGTTGAAAGCGCTGGCATTAGCCAACAGTGGGCAGAAGAAAGCAGCGCTAGAGTTTATTTTCGCCTCTCTTGAGCAATACCCATTGAGCTATCCGCTGCACTGCGCGCGCTGGATGATTGAGCGGAGCGACGACGCGCGAGAAACCCTGCTGCGCATCACGGGGCGCAGAGGGGTCAACGCCAGCCTGCTGGCGGGTTGGCTGCTCTCTATCGGACAGACGTCGGCGGTGAAAGAGGTTCTTGCGGTTCTGGACAGTCAGGAAGCGCTGCCGATGCTCTGGCGTGCGTCGCTAAGTGATGATGCCAATGAACGCCAACAGTTTATTGCCGCCGCCGAGCACTGCCATGCGCACAATGTTCGTTTCCCTAACTCGCTCGATGAAGTTCAGATGCTGCAGTCGCTGGGCGACAGCGCTTTTGCCCGCTATCTACTCGGTTGCTTCTGGTACAGCAAACGTCGCTATGACGAGGCGGTGAGCTGCTGGCGCGAGACGCTCGAAAAATCTCCCGATTATGCGCCCGCTCATCGTCTGCTGGGCGTTTACTCCTGGAATAAACAGCAGGATGCAACGCAGGCGCTGGCTTATCTGCAGCGCGCCGTAGCGCTGGAGCCGGACAATGCGCGCTTCCTGTTTGAACTCGATTTTTTGCAAAAATTACTGGCCAGGCCGGTACATGAGCGACTGACGACGCTGGTGGAACGTAAAGCCGTGGTGCTGAAGCGGGACGACCTGACCGCTGAGCTGCTAAGCCTGTGGAACGCGTCCGGTCATTATGCCGATGCCGCCGCGATTCTGGATACGCGCGTATTCCATCCCTGGGAAGGAGGAGAAGGGAAAATCACCGGCCAGTATTTGCTCAATCAGCTCCATCGGGCATTACAGTTCATCGAGCGTGGGGCGTTTAAACAGGCCACGGACTGTCTGAAAGCCGCATTACGCTATCCCGACAATCTGGGGGAGGGGCGACTGCCTGGGCAAACGGATAACGATATCTGGTATTTGCTGGGCTACTGCGCAGAACAGGCTGGGGATGCGCAGCAGGCGGCGGAATATTACCAGCTTGCCCGGCAAGGGGGCTCAACGCTGGACGCCGGGCGGTACTACAACGATCAACCCGCCGATTACCTTTTCTGGCAGGGCATTGCGCTGCGTAAGAGCGGTAACCCAGCGCAGGCCGAGCAGCACTTCCGCCATTTTATCGACTGGGCCGCGCAGCATCGGGATGACGTTCCGCAAGTCGATTTTTTTGCCGTCTCTCTTCCGGACCTGGTGGTTCTCGATGTATCAGCGCAGCAGAGACATCTGCAGCACTGCTTGTTTATTGAAGCGCTGGGCCATCTGGGGCTGGGCAACGTATCCGCCTGCCAGCAGAGGATGCAGCAGCTTCTGCAAATAAATCCGGCTCATGATAAGGCGCATCTGATTCGCCATGCCCTGCAAAGCGGCATTTTTTCCTGAACCTCAATGGGCGGGCTCGGCCCGCCTGAACCCTACTGTTCCCTGCGTTTCCCTTATAGAGGAATCATTATGAACAACGCGCAGACACATCTGAAAATGGGCTACGTCTGGACGATTTGTCTGGTCGCCGCCTGCGGTGGTTTACTGTTTGGCTATGACTGGGTGGTGATTGGCGGCGCTAAGCCATTTTATGAAGCCTGGTTTTCAATTACGGACCCGGCGCAGTCCGGCTGGGCGATGAGCTCAGCGCTGTTGGGCTGTATTTTCGGCGCATTAATTTCGGGATGGTGCGCAGACAAACTGGGGCGCAAGCTGCCATTAATTCTTTCCGCCGTGCTGTTCAGCGCGTCGGCCTGGGGGACGGCGGTCGCCAGTCATTTCGATATGTTTGTGGTTTACCGCATTGTGGGCGGCGTAGGGATTGGTCTGGCTTCCGCTCTCAGCCCGCTTTACATTGCCGAAGTCAGTCCGGCAGAGAAAAGAGGGCGTTTTGTCGCGGTCAATCAGCTCACCATCGTGATTGGCGTACTGGCCGCTCAGTTAATCAATCTGATGATTGCTGAACCGGTGGAGCCGGGGGCGACGCAGCAGATGATTGTGGACAGCTGGAATGGGCAGATGGGCTGGCGCTGGATGTTCGGTGCGGAACTGGTGCCGGCGCTGGCGTTTCTGGTCCTGATGTTTTTTGTCCCCGAGTCGCCGCGCTGGCTCATGAAGGCCGGTAAACCAGAGCGCGCCCGGGCTGCGCTGGAACGCATTGGTTCTGCCGACTATGCCGACAGGATCCTGCGTGAAATCGCGCATACCCTGGAAAAGGATAACAATAAAGTCTCCTATGGCGCGCTGTTGGCTCCCCAGGTGAAACCGATTGTGATCATTGGCATGGTGCTCGCCATATTCCAGCAGTGGTGTGGGATTAACGTCATCTTTAACTACGCGCAGGAGATTTTTGCCTCGGCGGGGTTCGATATTAACAGCACGCTGAAATCGATCGTCGCGACAGGCGTCGTTAATCTGGTCTTTACCATTGCGGCGCTGCCGCTGGTGGATAAAATCGGTCGCCGTAAATTAATGCTGCTTGGCGCTTCGGGATTGACGCTGATCTATGTGCTGATCGCCGGCGCTTACGCCATGGGCATTATGGGGTGGCCGGTACTGTTGCTGGTGCTGGCGGCGATTGCTATTTATGCGTTGACCCTGGCGCCGGTGACCTGGGTGCTGCTGGCGGAGATTTTTCCCAACCGCGTACGTGGACTCGCGATGTCTTTAGGTACCCTGGCGCTGTGAATCGCCTGTTTCCTGTTAACCTATACTTTCCCGCTGCTTAATGCCGGTCTGGGCGCGGCAGGAAGCTTCCTGCTGTATGGTGTTATTTGCGCTGCCGGCTACCTCTATATCCTGCGCAACGTCCCGGAAACGAAAGGTATCACCCTCGAAGCGCTGGAAGAGCAGCTGGCGCAGCGTCATACGGGCGTGAATGCGGCGAAGCAGGAGCAGATGCGCTAATGGCGGAAGAGTGGATTCTGGAGAACGCGCATCTGCGGATGTGCGTCTCTTCTCTGGGCGGCAAAGTGCAAAGTTTATTCTCGCGGCAATATCAAGCGCCGGTGCTATATGAAAATCCCGCCGGCGGCATGTTTCCGATGCTGCCATTGGCCAATCGCGTCGCCGGCAACCGTTTTATTTTTCATGGGCAGGAGATTATCCTGCCTCGCCACCATGCCGACGAGTATTTCTTTCTTCACGGTGACGGCTGGTTACAGCGCTGGGATATTATTGAGTACGGCGCCGAGTATTGTGTATTACAGCTGCGTCGGCAGCATGCCTGCGGTTTCGATTATCTGGCGCAGCTCCGCTACCAGTTGCTGCGTAACCAGCTGATAGCGGAGCTAACGCTTACCCACTATGGGGAGGTCCCTGCGCTTTACGGCTGCGGCTTTCATCCCTTTTTCCCTTTCGATGAACGCAGCAAGGTTCAGTTCCAGGTCAGCGGTTACTGGCCGGAAGGGGAGAATCACTTACCTCTCAACTGGCAAGGAAACTTGCCCGACTATGCCAATTTCAGCGTGGCTCAGTTCGGTGAAGATCGTTGGCTGAACGTGGGTTATTCCGGCTGGGGCGGGCGGGCGAGGGTAAGCAATGACGTGATGAGTATCACAATTCTATCGCAAACTCCGTGGTTGATGCTGTTCAGAATGCAAGGTGAATCATTCCTTTGCCTCGAGCCGCAAAGCCATCCGGTAAACGCCCACAACATGGACGGGCAGCCGGGGCTGCGAGTTTTAGGCGCGGGAGAGAAGCTCAATTTTTCGCTGAAAATCATCATCGAGGGGGCATAAATAACGAGCTATCAGCAGACAAGAGCATCTTGCGCCCGCCGGGGTTTATCGCCAGACTGTCGCCACCATTCGGGAGGAAATCATGGTCTTGCACTCCACGCGCTGGCTGGCGCTCAGTTATTTCACCTACTTTTTTAGCTACGGTATTTTTCTGCCCTTCTGGAGCGTCTGGCTGGCCGGAAACGGGCTGACTCCGGAAACCATCGGCATTTTGCTTGGCGCCGGTCTGGTGGCCCGTTTTCTCGGCAGTCTGCTGATTGCCCCGCGGGTGAGCGATCCCTCCCGGCTGATCACCGCGCTGCGCGTGCTGGCGCTGTTAACCTTGCTCTTCGCGCTGGCCTTCTGGGCCGGCAGCCACGTAGCATGGCTGCTGGCGATCATCATCGGCTTCAACCTGTTCTTTTCGCCGCTGGTGCCGCTGACGGATGCTCTGGCCAACACCTGGCAAAAGCAGATCACCATGGACTATGGCCGGGTGCGGCTATGGGGCTCTATTGCCTTTGTGATTGGTTCGGCGCTGACCGGCAAGCTGGTGAGCCTGTTTGATTACCGGGCGATCCTGCTGATGCTAAGCCTGGGGGTCGCCTCGATGCTGCTCGGCATGCTGCTTAAGCCGTCGGTGATGCCCCAGGGGGAGTCGCGCCAGCAGCAGGGGGCCGGAATGGCGGCCTGGCTGACGCTGGTGCGCCAAAGCTGGCGCTTTCTCGCCTGCGTTTGTCTGCTGCAGGGAGCGCATGCCGCCTACTATGGCTTTAGCGCCATCTACTGGCAGCAGGCCGGCTATTCCGCCTCGGCGGTCGGTTATCTGTGGTCGTTAGGCGTGGTGGCGGAAGTGGTGATCTTCGCGTTGAGTAAAAAGGTGTTCCGCCGCTTCAGCGCCCGCGACCTGCTGTTGCTCTCCGCCGCCTGCGGGCTGATTCGCTGGGGACTGATGGGCTGGACCACGGCGCTGCCGGGACTCATCCTTGCGCAGATCCTTCACTGTGGCACCTTCACGGTGTGTCATCTGGCGGCGATGCGCTATATCGCCGCCCGTCAGGGTAGCGAAGTGATCCGTCTGCAGGCCGTCTACTCCGCGGTGGCGATGGGCGGCAGTATTGCCATCATGACCGTCTTCGCCGGTTTCCTCTATCAGCACCTGCACCAGGGCGTATTCTGGGTGATGGCCCTGCTGACGCTCCCGGCGATGGCTATACGGCCAAAAGCGGTGGCGGCCTAGTCCTCGAGCATGGCGCAGATATGCTGCTGCTGGCGTTCAGTGAAGGAGTTCTCCGCGTGGATCAGCGGCGGCGAAAACAGCGGCAGCGCCGTCGCATAGGGGGTGACGATAAGCGTCACCCCTTTGGGCGCACCTTCCTTCTGAAAGCGCTCTACGCTCTGGTATTTGATATTCAGCGGCAGCAGCGTTAGTTCGCGCAGCTGTTGTTCCAGGGCCTCTTCAATAGCTGGGTTGTCATCGGTTAGCAACAGCACCTGTTTCTCGTGCAGGTCGCTTTTCTGCATCAGCCAGGCGCCAAAGATCACCGCGATTAAACCGGTCTCTTCCTCATTAAAACGGATGTGCCAGGCCTCCTCGAATTCGCTCAATGCCGCCTGGGTGGTACGCAGTAAGCGAGGGTAGAGCCGGGTCACTTCCTCTGTGAGCGTGCTGTCGATGCCGATAGCAAACACGCTGCGGATCAACGCCTGCGACAAATGAATATAGAGTTGATCGCTGAGCCCCTGCTCATCACTGAACGCTCTGCCAGCGAGGATCTGAAAGCGGTGGATCAGGCCGGAGATAGCCAGCCGCAGGCGGCGATCGTGCGGGTGACCGTCGCGGACCGGGTCGGGGGTTTTGAGCAACATAAACAGCAGCGAGAGGAAAAAAGGTTCTCCGACATGGGGCGGAGCGCCGACCCGACGCTGCCAGTGGCGGACAATCTCCTGCGCCAGGGTGAACTCGGCGGCGGTTTGAGCCCAGCGTTGCTGTTCCTCATTGAAGTCCGGAGAGTATCCCCGGTGATGTTCGAGCAGACAGTACTGCAGGTACAAGCGCAGAAACTGCACGTCGCGGCAGTCAAACTGGCGATTGAGCGCCCGCGCGCAGCGGTTCACCAGCGCCTGCAGATTGGTATCATCGTATAAGGTGCGGGCAATGCCTTCCTGTTTAAGCTGCGTTTTCAGCGCCGGGGTAAAATGATGATTAACGAACTGTGGGCAGAGGCGCAGCCCCCGCCGCAGCGCATGCAGCAGACATAAACGTTGGTCGAGCGCGGCGCCTTCAATCCGATAGCTGCCGTCCACCTGTGACTGGAGGGTCAAACGGTGGTAACGCTGAATTTCGCGTCCGGTCTCCTCAATATCCTGCCGGGCCGTGGTCTCATCAACGAGGTTGATCCTGCCAAGCCGTTCAGTCGTCACCGACTGTCCGGGCAGATAAAACATCAGGAGCACCTGGCTACGGCGCTGTGGACTGGAAAGCGCAGATGGTGGTTCAATGACGGTCATCATCTGGTAAGTTCCAGTTAGGGTTTCCGCTAAGGATAGACAATGACCGCGGCGTGGGCAGGGAAGAGCGTCCGCTTTTACTCAGGATTGCTGGCGAAGTTCACAGAATTTTTCACGTGAGGAACAGATGAACAGAGTGAAACAATGCACAAGCGCGGCGTTTTTCATGGTTTTATCATGGTCGGCCGCTGCGCATCCGCATAGCTTCATCAGCCTGCAAAGCGAGCCGGTGGTCAAGGACGGTCTGCTGAGCGCCTTTAAAATGCGCTGGACGATGGATGAAATTACCTCATCGGATCTGCTCTATGATGCCGGAAACGCCAAACCGGGCAGCGAAGTCTGGAAAAAGCTGGCGGCGGAGGTGATGGCCAACGTGCTCGGCCAGCACTATTTCAGCGAGCTGTGGCATAACGGTCAGCGGGTTAAATTTGACAATCGTCCCGACGGTTACGGCCTCGAACGTGACGGACTGCAGGCGGTACTCACCTTTACTCTGCCGCTGGCGACGCCGCAACCCATTGCCGGGCAGACGTGTACCTTTTCCACCTTCGACCCGACCTACTACGTCGATATGTTTTATGACAAGGATAGCGATTTTTCCCTGCCCGCAGGGCTGCGGGCCGCCTGTAAGGCAACGGTGATGACGCCAAAACCGAACGACAAAATGCTCTCATACGCCCAGTCGCTGGATAAAGCGGATGCGCCGCCGGAGGATATGGCGCTGGGCAGCTATTTTGCCCAGAAGGTGACCCTGACATGTCAGTAATTTTTACTCCGCGCGCGCGATCTTCGCGCTGGAAAGCGCTGTGGCCGCTGGCGCTGTTGCTGGCGGTGAGCATCATCGGCGGCATTTGGCTGTGGCGGGCGTGGCCGCAGGTGCTGATGCAGAGCGCAGTCTGGCAGCGTTCGCTCAATCTGGAACTCAGCCGCCTGCTGCAGGCGGTGGCGGAGAACCCGGCGGCGGCAGGGCTGTCGCTGCTGGGGTTTAGCTTCGTTTACGGGGTGCTCCATGCCTTAGGGCCCGGACACGGTAAAATTGTCATTACGACCTGGCTTGCCACCCATCCCGCGAAGCTGAAATCAAGCATTGGCCTGACGCTGGCCGCCTCTTTATTACAGGGGCTGGTGGCCATCGCGCTGGTGGTCGTGGTGCTGGCGCTGCTGCAGCTGCCGGCGCGCCAGCTGCACCTCAGCAGTTTCTGGCTGGAGAAGGGGAGCTATTTGCTGGTGGGTGCGTTAGGGCTGCTGCTGTGCTGGCGGGCGTTAAAAAAGCTGCGTCTGCTGCTGCGCCGGCCAACGTTTACCGCTTTTACCCCGCATCATGTTCATAACGAACACTGCGGCTGCGGGCATCAGCATCTCCCGGCCCCGGAGCAGCTGCAGGCCGGCGACGACTGGCGGGCTCGCGCCGCGATTGTCCTGTCGATGGGCATGCGTCCCTGCTCGGGGGCGATCATGGTTCTGCTGTTCAGCAAGGTAATCGGCGTTTTTGGCTGGGGGATGGCGGCGACGCTGGCGATGGCGGCGGGAACCTCGTTGACTATCACGGCGCTGGCGCTGTTGGTGCATGGGTTCCGCCAACTGGCGATCCGCCTCAGTCGCCATCAGGCGCCAGCGTTATGGAAGCA
>OKBI01000098.1_pt1 | contig 12263 bp, 12 predicted proteins | sample 1610331 | NCBI WGS metagenome assembly OKBI01 (sample SAMN04436642, study PRJEB24849) | human gut metagenome | biome: human gut; feature: NICU; material: stool | host: Homo sapiens | place: USA: Saint Louis, MO | collected 2010-03-18
ACCAGCAGATCGCTGGCGCGGATGCGCGAAAAGTGTTTCCACTTCGGGTTGAGTAAAAACGTTTTCCCGTCAGCGGAGAGCGCGGCGCTGAAATGGTTGGCCACCGCCTCATGCATGCCGAGATGGGCAATGATGCGAAAGGTGGCCGCCAGGTCGATGCGGATCTGCTCTTCATCGGAATCGCGCATGGGCATTACTCCGCTTTCGGCATCAGGGTCTGCAGATCCTCTTCCGTCGGCGCCTGGAAGTGATATTTCTTCAGCAGGGCGGCATATTCCGGCGTCGCGCTGTATTTTTTCAGCGCCTCTTCGAGGGCGTTTTTCACCTCCATGTTGCCTTTTTTAACGCCAAAGCCGTTCAGCACCGGATAGATCAGCGTGTCAGAGGAGATAACCACCCGGTTGCCCAGCTTTTCCACCACCCCGCGCGCCACGGCGGCGTCGGTGATCTGCGCATCCACTGCGCGCGACAGCAGCGCCTGGGTGGTCTGCGGGTCGGTGGTATAGACGCTCAACGCAATTGGCTTCAGCCCTTTCTTCACGCAGTAGTCGGCGGAAAGCTTCTGTAACTGCGCCAGCCACGAGGTGGCGCCCATCGAGCCGATTTTATGCCCGCAGAAGTCTTCCGGCGTCTTAGGCTGGTAGTCGCTCCCTTTGCGGGCGAGGATCGCCTCCCCGCTTTTCAGGTACGGCACCATGTCGATCACCTTCAGGCGCTCGGCGGTAATGTACATCGACGAGTTGGTGATATCGAAGCGCCCGCCCTGCAGCCCGGGGATCAGGTTGGGGAAGCGGGTATCGATATTCACTGCTTCACGGCCCATGCTCTTCGCCAGGCCGTTGAGCAGTTCAATATCAAACCCCGCCGGCTTATTGTTCTCCATGTACTCGTAAGGGAAAAAGGTCATGTCCGAACCAGCGGTGATCTTACCGCTTTGCTGGAAGGCCAGCGCGTTCAGGGATGTCAGCGCCCCCACTGCGCAGAGCAGCAGAGCCAGCGGGCGTGGTGCGAAAAAGCGTGTCATAAAACCTCCGGAGTGTGGGCGAATTACATGCTGGCGCGATCGGTACCGGCCTGCTGAACAAAAAACGAAGCGCCGCGCGGCTTCTGCGGCAGGCGAAGCTGGTTATCGGTGCTGCGCACCAGACCGCTCTCTTCCCCGGCCACCAGCTGGCCGGCATGGCGGCTCGGCAGCGGGTTTTCGCCGAAGGGCAGCGCATCCTCGGCGGCGTAGACGCTGATGAACAGGGTGCGCGGCAGGGCGGTCTCGTTGGGGCTGGAGGCGTGCAGCAGGCGGGTATGCATAAAGCAGACCGAGCCCGCCGGGCCAAAACAGGCCTGCGGCTGCTGGCAGTGCGTCGCCACCACCTCATCATCCACCGCCCCCGTGAAGCGCCCCTCCTGCCAGTGGGTCCACAGCGGCCCCTGATGGCTGCCCGGCACCACGTTGAGCGGGCCATTCTCTGGCGTCACCTCGCTGACCATCAGCAGAGCGGTGATGATGTCGTCATTGCTGTGTGGGGTGAAAAGGAAATCCTGATGCCATTTCACCTCGGTGGCGGTGTGCGGCAGCTTGGAGTTAATTTTGCTGTGATGAAAGCGGGTGCCGCTGCCGCCGATCAACTGCGCGGCGATGGTCGCCATCCGCGAGTTCAGCGCAGTATGGCGATAGGCCTCGGAGATCTCCGTCGGGGAGCATGATCGCGCTCGATATCGAAGCGCGGCCGCCCGTCGAGGGTTTCTCCCCACACCGTCGCGTGACCGCGGCTCTCCTCGACCCAGCCGTCGAAATCGCTCTGCAGGGCGGCGATGTCAGCGCTGGAAAGCACTTCTTCGACCACCAGAAAACCCTGCTGATGAAACTGATCAATTTGCCACTGCGCAATCATAGTTTTTCCTCTTCACGTTCCGATAGTTAAGCCAGAGAAACATCTTTGAGAAAGGCCTCGCCCCGCGGGTGCTGCCCGCTACGCATCGCCTGCGGCGTGTCATCGCACACCACCCGGCCTTTCTCCATAAACACGATCCGGTCGGACACTTTGAAGGCGAAGTTCATCTCGTGGGTGACGATGACCATGGTGATGCCTTCGTGGGCCAGGGATTCGATAACCTGCAGCACTTCATTCACTTTTTCCGGATCCAGCGCCGAGGTGGGCGCATCGAACAGCATGATCTGCGGACGCATCATCAGGGCGCGGGCGATCGCCACCCGCTGCTGCTGTCCGCCGGAGAGCTGGTGTGGATACTTCCAGGCGTGCTCCAGCATGCCCCCTTTGTGCAGCAGTTCGCAGGCGTGCTGGCGCAGCTCCGCGTCACTTGCCAGATGGTGATAGCGCGGGGCCAGCAGCAGATTGCCGAACACGGTCAGATGCGGGAACAGGTTAAAGCTCTGGAACACCATGCCGATGTTCAGGCGATGTTCGGCATTCTCCATAAAGCGCGGCTTCTGCTGCCCCTGGCGGTCGAGGTGAATAAAGGGTTGGCCGTTAATCTGAATTTCGCCGTTATCGATCTGCTCAAGACCGTTCAGCAGGCGAATGAGGGTGGTTTTCCCCGAGCCTGACGGACCGATGACCGAGACCACCTCGCCGGGCTGGATCTGCAGGCTCACCGCCCCCAGCACTTCGACGTTGTTGTAGGCCTTATGCAGCTTAGAGGCCTGCAGTGCCGGCTCATGACTCTGGGTGACGCTGCGCGCCATCGCCGGGCGGCGGGCGCTGGCCAGCCGCTGCATCTCGGCATCTACCGGACGAGCGGTATTGCGCTGGGTTACGTCAAGGTAGTTCTCCAGCCGTTTCAGCAGAAAATCGAACACCGTGACGATAAAGATGTAATAAAACGCCACGGCCGTCATCGTCTCCATGACCAGAAAGTTCTGCGAGTAGAGCTGCTGGCCGACCATCAATATTTCGGTCAGGGAGATCACCGACACCAGCGAACTGAGCTTCACGATGGCGATATATTCATTGGCCAGCGCCGGCAGGGCGACGCGCAGCGCCTGGGGGATGATCACCCGCCACTGGATCCCGGCGTAGCGCAACCCCAGGGCCCGCGCGGCTTCGCTCTGCCCGCGAGGGATGGAGAGCAATCCGCCGCGGTGGATCTCGGCGATATAAGCCGCTTCGCTGAGAACCATCGCCAGCAGGCCGGCCCAGAAGGGATCGTTCAGCACCGGGGCGAAGGAGGGCAGCGCCTGCGGCATGTTGTAGACAAAAATCAGCAGGACCAGCAGCGGCATACTGCGAAATAACCAGATATACAGCCGGGCTGGGGTGGATAACCAGCCGCGCGGCGACTGTTTGGCCAGCGCCAGAATAAATCCGAGCACAATACTGCAGCCCCAGGTCAGCAGACTTAATTTAATGACGGTCCAGGTGGCCCACCAAAAATCGGCATCGCTGAGCAGGCTTAACATGTAGTTCCAGTTAAACGTCATGGGCTATTTCACTCGTCATAATTATCAAAAATTAAAGTGGCTCGGCTGTGCCGTAATGGGGAGCCACCGGTATTCATCGTGCGAATACACTATGCTGGCAGGATGCTTTCAGAGGCAATTAGTAAATTTTTGGCCTTTAAGTTTAAAAAAACTATACAACGATATTAACGATATGGAATTTAAAGTGATTGCTGAGATACTTTGTGCAAACAATTTAAAAACAATGACAGTAATTCAATAACGCTATTTTGTGGGGGAAGGGTATTTTGCGCGAAACTGGGGCAGCTGCTGCCTGTCTGGCGTGCAGCGTGGCGCATGATGGTGCAACGGCGGAAATAAACCACGCGGGCGTAGAGCAATAATAAATATTGCCGCCCCTTGTCGGGCAACGCGCCGCTCTTTTCCGGGGGTGGCACGCGGATTGCTTGGGACTTAGAGGAAAACTATTCCCCACGTGCGCCGGACCATATTTTATCAATGGTGATGCTATGAACCGATTTACCCTGAAGCAGCTCAAATATTTCGTCACCGTGGTGGAGACGGAGAGTATCGCCGAGGCCTCCCGCCAGCTGCACATTGCGCAGCCGTCGATTTCGATTGCCATCAAGAATCTGGAGAGCACCTTCGACCAGCAGCTGTTTATTCGCCACCACGCGCAGGGCGTTTCGCTCACCTCCAGCGGTCGGCGGATCTACGATAAAGCGAAAGAGCTGCTGCGCCTGTCCTGGGAGTTCGAACAGAATTCGCGAGCGGATAAAGAGCTGGTTTCTGGCATGATCTCCATCGGTTGCTTTGAATCGGTGGCCCCGCTGTATATGCCGAAGCTGGTGGCCGGGTTTAAGAAATGCTATCCGGAAATCACCCTGCATCTGTACGACGGCGAACAGCATGAGCTGATGCATGGCCTGCACCGCGGCCGCTTCGACCTGGCGCTGGTCTACGATCTGGAGCTCGGCCATTCGATCAATAAAGAACGGCTCAATGCCCCGCATAAACCCTACGCGCTGCTGCCCGCCGCGCATCCGCTGGCGCAGAAGGCGCAGGTGACGCTGCAGGAGCTGAGCCGTGAGCCGATGATCCTCCTCGATGCGGTCCCCAGTAAAAATTATTTTATCTCCATCTTTAAGGAAAAGGGTTATCACCCGGAAGTGGCTTACAGTTCCCCCTCCATTGAAATGGTGCGCTGTATGGTGGGTCAGGGGTTGGGTTTTTCGGTACTGGTCACCCGGCCCTGCTGCGACATGACCTACGATGGTGAAAGAGTGGTGCAGCGGGATATTGCCGACGAGATGCCCGCCTCGACCTTAATTATGGCGCATCTCGCGAATAATGAGCCCACGCGGCCGACGCAACTGTTTATGGATTATTGTCGCAGCATCGAATTAACCCCAACTCACGCCTGAAATAACGCCTGTCGATCCGGCAGGCATTATTTTTTGTCGTCACTCAGCCTCGCAAAATTCTATTCAGTCGATCGTTTTATAATATTTTACCAATTCGTCACAGTTAAATAACCTGAAAGCCGTCAATTCCGGCGACGTCGTCGGCAACTGTGCTTGAAGGATAGCGAAATGACTGAACAGATTACCGAGATCGATACCCTGGTGGTGGGCGCGGGGCAGGCGGGCGTCGCCATGAGCGAGCATCTGACCCGGCTGGATATCCCCCACCTGGTGCTGGAGAAACAGGGTATTGCCCAGGCCTGGCGCAGCGGACGCTGGGATTCGCTGGTCGCCAACGGCCCGGCCTGGCACGATCGGTTCCCGGGGATGGTGTTCCCGGACTGCCCGGCAGACAGCTTTGTCGGCAAAGAGCAGGTGGCAGACTATTTTGCCGCCTATGCCCGCAGCTTCAATGCGCCGATCCGTACCGGGGTGGAGGTGTACAGCGCCGAACGCCTCGTCGGACGGCCGGGCTTTCGTATTGACACCTCGCAGGGGGGGATTGAAGCGCAGCGGATCGTAGCGGCCACCGGGCCGTTTCAGCGGCCAGTGATCCCGGCCATCGCCCCACAGAGTCAGGCTATTCAGCAGCTCCACTCCGCGCACTATTTTAACCCGCAGCAGCTACCGGAGGGCGGTGTGCTGGTGATTGGCGCAGGATCCTCCGGCGTGCAGATTGCCGATGAGCTACAGCGAGCCGGACGCGCGGTGTGGCTGTCGGTGGGAGCGCACGACCGCCCGCCGCGTCGCTATCGTCAGCGCGATTTTTGCTGGTGGCTCGGGGTGCTGGGAATGTGGGATGCCGCGGCCAATGCGCCGGGTAAAGAGCATGTCACTATCGCGGTGAGCGGCGCGCGCGGCGGCCATACCGTCGATTTTCGCCAGCTGGCGCATCAGGGGGTCACGTTAGTGGGGCAGACCCGCGGCTTTGACGGTGACAAAGCACTGTTTCACCCCGACCTGGCGGAGATTATCCGCCGCGGCGATGCCTCCTACCTTGCGCTGCTCGACGCCGCGGACGCGTGGGTGGCCCGCAACGGCATGGACCTGCCCGAAGAGCCCTCCGCCCGCGAATTTCTGCCCGATCCGGCCTGCGTTACCGACCCGCTGCTCAGTCTCAATCTGGCCGAGGCCGGGATCGGCACCATCATCTGGGCGACGGGCTACACCACTGACTATCGCTGGCTGAAGGTCAACGCCTTCGATGACGCACAGCGGCCACAGCATCACCGCGGCGTATCGACGGAGCCGGGCGTCTATTTCCTCGGCTTGCCGTGGCTCTCGCGGCGCGGGTCCACCTTTATCTGGGGCGTCTGGCACGATGCCAAATATATTGCCGACCAGATCGCCATTCAGCGCCAGTACCAGCGTTACCAGCCGTCCTGTTAACCGTTTTCCTTAAGGAGTGCTTTGATGCCAACTCATACCCGTATTCGCATGTTTAACACCAAAGAGACCTACCCGAACCAGGCGCTGAACAACGATCTGTGCCAGGCGGTGCGGGCCGGCAATACCGTCTACGTTCGCGGCCAGGTTGGCACCGACTTCGCCGGCAATCTGATTGGCCTCGGCGACCCGCGGGCGCAGGCGGAGCAGGCAATGAAGAATGTTGAACAGTTGCTGAAAGAGGCGGGAAGCGACCTCTCGCATATCGTCAAGACCACCACTTATCTGATCGATCCCCGCTATCGCGAGCCGGTCTATCAGGAGGTGGGCAAATGGGTAACAGGTGTCTTTCCCATCTCCACCGGGGTGGTGGTGTCGGCCCTCGCGCAGCCGCAGTGGCTGATGGAGATTGACGTTACGGCGGTGATCCCTGACGACTGGCAGGGGGAGGCAGCAGAATGACTCTCTCTATTAGCGCCCGCTGCCCGGAATCAGGTCAGCTCGGCATTGCCATTAGTTCGTCGAGCATGGCCGTGGGATCGCGCTGTCCGTGGCTATTGCCCGGCGTCGGCGCGGTCGCCAGTCAGAACATAACCCTGCCGTCGCTGGGGCCGCAGATCCTCAGCGCGCTCGAAGCGGGGGCCAGTGTTGAGCAGGCCCTGAACCTGGCCCTGGCGGAGGATCGCTTCCGCGAATATCGCCAGGTCGCGGCGATTGACGCCAACGGCGACACGGCGGTGTTCAGCGGGGAGTTCACCCTCGGGATCGGCGGCGCCCTGGCGGGGGATAACTGCGTGGCGGCGGGTAACATGCTGGCCGGGCCGGGGGCACCCGCCGCGATGGGGGGCGCCGTTGCCATTTCGAACATTTTTACTATCGCCGTGAGCCGCAGAAGGTCCAGCAACTGGCCGACTATGTTATTCGCCACCACTGGCCGCAGCTGCAGGATGAGGCGGATAAGTACCTGTTATGGTTCCGTGACATTGTCATGCGTACCGCGCAGACTATCGCCAGCTGGCAAACCGTGGGCTTTGCCCATGGGGTGATGAATACCGACAACATGTCGATTCTCGGTCTGACCATCGACTACGGCCCGTATGGCTTCCTTGACGATTTTCAACCGGACTTCATCTGCAACCACTCCGATTATCAGGGGCGCTACAGTTTTGAAAACCAGCCGGCGGTGGGGCTGTGGAATCTGCAGCGTCTCGCCCAATCGCTGTCGCCGTTTATCAGCGCTGAAGCGTTAAACGCGGCGCTGGATGAGTATCAGCACGCCTTGCTGACCGCTTATGGCCAGCGGATGCGCGATAAACTCGGCCTGTTCAGCCAGCAGAAAGGGGATAACGACCTGCTGGACGGGCTGTTTGCCCTGATGATCCGCGAGAAGAGCGACTATACCCGGACGTTCCGCCTGCTGAGCCACAGCGAACAGCTCAGCGCCGCATCGCCGCTGCGCGATGAGTTTATCGACCGCGCGGCCTTTGACAGCTGGTTTGCCGGGTATCGTGCGCGGCTGCGTGATGAACAGGTGGACGACGCGCAGCGCCAGCAGAGGATGCAGGGCGTGAATCCGGCGCTGGTGTTACGTAACTGGCTGGCGCAGCGGGCGATCGAGCAGGCTGAGGCGGGCGATATGGGCGAGCTGGAGCGCCTGCATGCCGCGCTGGCAGACCCCTTTACCGATCGCGAGGACGACTACGTCCGCCGCCCGCCGGACTGGGGGAAACGTCTGGAAGTCAGCTGCTCGAGCTAACTTGCCTCGCCCCGCGTTCAGCGGGGCGCTTACTTGGTCAGAATTAACTTCCCGGCGTGGGTCTGGCGCAGCAGATAGCGCTGGCCGCCATGCTCAATCACTACTCGTCCTTCGCTGCCTAACAGAACCCGACTGCTGATCTCTCTGTCCGTCGCCACGGGATAAGGGGCATTGTCTTTTGGTTTTTCAGCTGTGGCAGTGTTATCCATACGCGTCATAGCTCTCAAAATAAAAATCAAGGCAACAATGATAATCATTATCAATAATGTTGTTTTTGACGGCAAGCGTTATTTATCGTGTTACCGGATTTGGTAGGGGAGTCAGCGAAGAGAATTGCCCGCCGCAGGCGCGGCGGGCGGAGCGGTTACAGGCGTGTGGCGGTGGCCGCAGCCAGCTCGCTCAATAATCTTTCGCTGTCTTCCCAGCTCAGGCAGGGGTCGGTGATCGACTGGCCCCAGGTCAGCGGCTGGCCGGGGACCACTTTCTGAGTGCCTTCCTGCAGGAAGCTCTCTGCCATAATCCCGGCGATGGCGGTAGAGCCCGCGCGAATTTGCTGACAGATATCGGCGCACACTTCCAGCTGACGGCGGTGCTGCTTCTGGCAGTTGCCATGGCTGAAATCAACGACCAGCTGTTCCGGCAGATCGAATTCACGTAGCGCCTCGCCGGCGGCGGCGATATCCTCGGCGTGATAGTTTGGCCGTTTGCCGCCGCGCATAATAATATGCCCATACGGATTGCCGCTGGTCTGGTAAATCGTCATCTGCCCCTGCTTGTCCGGGGAGAGGAACATATGGCTGGCGCGGGAGGCGCGGATGGCGTCCACCGCGATGCGCGTATTGCCGTCGGTGCCGTTTTTAAATCCAACCGGGCAGGAGAGCGCTGAGGCCATTTCACGGTGGATCTGGCTTTCTGTGGTGCGCGCCCCGATGGCCCCCCAGCTGATGAGATCGGCGATAAACTGACCGGTCACCATATCGAGAAACTCGGTGGCCGTCGGTACCCCCAGCTCATTAACCTGCAGCAGCAGGCGCCGCGCCAGCTCAATTCCGTGGTTGACCCGGTAGCTGCCGTTGAGGTCCGGATCGGAGATTAAGCCTTTCCAGCCCACCACGGTACGCGGTTTTTCAAAGTAGGTGCGCATCACGATCTCCAGCTGCGGCTGGTAGCGCTCGCGCATGCCCTGCAGGCGGCGGGCATACTCCAGCGCCGCGTCGGTGTCGTGAATAGATCAGGGGCAGCTAATCACCAGCAGTCGGCGGTCTTCGCCGTTGAGGATTTTTTCAATTCGGCGGCGGGAGGCCGAGACGTGGGCAGCCACGTCGGCCGTCACGGGATGGCGCTGGGCCAGCTCCGCGGGCGTTACCAGGCTCTCAATGCGCGCGGTACGCAATTCGTCTGTTTTATTCATTGGGGTCTCAAAAATCTGTTTCTTCCGCGGCGAAAATGCCGGGAAGTGATGCGCATCACGATAAACCAATCCCTGCTTATTGCAAGAGTAGGGCATGATCCTGTATAGGCCACGGGCGATAGCATAAACAAATTTTTAATAATGTACTAGTGTATTAGTACATCCTGCGATTCAGCCCCATGATGTCCATGATTTTTGTCGCAATTTCCTCAACAGAATAGTTGGTGCTGTTCAGGCAGGGGATTTTATTCTTGCGATACAGGGCCTCCACTTCGGTCACTTCCATCCGACACTGGCGCAGTGAGGCGTAGCGGCTGTTCTCCCGGCGCTCCTCGCGGATCGCCGCCAGACGCTCCGGATTGATGGTCAGGCCGAACATCTTATGCTGCAGGGGTTTCAGCGAGGCCGGCAGCACCAGATTGTCCATATCGTCGGCGATAAACGGATAGTTGGCGGCGCGAATACCGTACTGCATGGCGAGATACAGACTGGTGGGTGTTTTGCCGCAGCGCGAGACGCCGAGGAGGATCACCTGCGCCTGGTCAAGGTTGCGCAGCGAGATGCCATCGTCATGGGCGAGGGTATAATCGATGGCGGCGATACGCGCATCGTATTTAATCAGGTTGCCGGGGTTGAGGCCGTGGGTACGGTGGGCCACCGGCGTCGGGTCGAGGTTGAGCTCCTGCTGCAGCGGGGCCACCAGCGCCTGCACGATATCCTGACAAAAGCCTTCGCTTTGCAGAATAATGTCGCGTATTCCCGGGATGACGATGGAGTAGAACACCAGCGGGCGAATACCCGTTTGCTGATAAATGGCGTCGATCTGCTCCTTTACCGCCCGCGCGCGGCTGATATTTTCCACAAACGGCAGGGTTACGCTGCTGATGGCGACCGGGAATTGCGACATCACGGCATGCCCCAGCACCTCCGCCGTGATGGCGGTACCGTCAGAAATATAAAATACGTGGCGATCTACAGCACTTTCCATTTTGACCATCCGGTATAATGAGTTTAATTGCCTGCAAGCGGATATTAAATTTAAGCATATCCCTGTTTGATTTGTCTCTTGTTAAAATTGAAACGCTATTTTTGTTTTTTATGAAAAGGGTGGTTCATTTTCTTTTTGTCGCCGTTATTTCCAGCGTTTTTCATCAGAATTCCTAAAAATCATCAAGTTAGCAATATCGGGGGAACAGTCCGAAAAATGAAAAAATAATTTGCTTGAACGATTCACCGTTTTTTTCAGCTTCATAAATATGTCAGGATAATCCTGCAGTCGATCGTGAAATTTTTTTCACTGGTATTAAATCACAAAAGGATTGTCTCGATGTCCAACAATGGCTCGTCACCGCTGGTGCTTTGGTATAACCAACTCGGCATGAATGATGTAGACAGGGTTGGGGGCAAAAATGCCTCCCTTGGTGAAATGATTACGAATCTGTCCGGTATGGGTGTTTCCGTACCTAACGGGTTTGCCACCACCGCTGATGCTTTCAATCAGTTCCTGGACCAAAGCGGTGTTAACCAGCGCATCTATGCGCTGCTGGATGAAACCGACATTGACGACGTTTCCGCATTAGCGAAAGCGGGCGCGCAGATCCGACAGTGGATCATCGATACCCCCTTCCAGAGCGAACTGGAAAACGCGATTCGCGATGCTTATGACCTGCTGTCCGCCGATGACGCCGAGGCCTCATTCGCCGTGCGCTCTTCCGCCACCGCGGAAGATATGCCGGACGCCTCCTTCGCCGGACAGCAAGAGACATTCCTCAACGTGCAGGGCTTTGACGCCGTGCTCGTTGCCGTGAAGCACGTATTTGCTTCGCTGTTTAACGATCGCGCAATCTCCTATCGCGTGCATCAGGGTTACGATCACCGCGGCGTGGCGCTCTCCGCCGGGGTGCAGAGGATGGTCCGCTCCGATCTGGCCTCCTCCGGCGTCATGTTCTCCATCGATACCGAATCCGGCTTTGACCAGGTGGTGTTTATCACCTCGGCGTGGGGTTTGGGCGAGATGGTGGTGCAGGGCGCGGTGAACCCGGACGAATTCTACGTCCACAAACCGACGCTGGCCGCTGGCCGTCCGGCGCTCGTGCGCCGCACCATGGGGTCGAAAAAGATCCGTATGGTTTACGCGCCGACCCAGGAGCACGGTAAACAGGTGCGTATCGAAGATGTGCCGCAGGCGCAGCGCGATATTTTCTCGTTAAGCAACGAGGAAGTGCAGGAGCTGGCGAAGCAGGCGGTGCAGATCGAGAAGCACTACGGCCGTCCGATGGATATCGAGTGGGCGAAAGATGGCCACACCGGTAAGCTGTTTATCGTCCAGGCGCGTCCTGAAACCGTGCGTTCCCGCGGCCAGGTGATGGAGCGTTATACCCTCCACGCTCAGGGGCAGATCATCGCCGAAGGGCGCGCCATCGGCCACCGCATTGGCGCCGGTCCGGTCAAGGTGATCCATGATATCAGCGAGATGAATCGCATTGAGCCAGGCGACGTACTGGTTACCGACATGACCGACCCGGACTGGGAACCGATCATGAAAAAAGCCTCGGCGATTGTCACCAACCGCGGCGGGCGTACCTGTCACGCGGCGATTATCGCCCGTGAGCTGGGGATCCCGGCAGTGGTCGGCTGCGGCGATGCTACCGATCGCATTCAGGAAAATCAGAATGTCACCGTCTCCTGCGCCGAAGGCGACACCGGCTATGTCTACGCCGAGCTGCTCGACTTCAGCGTCAAGAGCTCCAGCGTCGGCGACATGCCGGATCTGCCGCTGAAGGTGATGATGAACGTCGGTAACCCGGACCGTGCTTTCGACTTCGCCTGCCT
>OKBI01000127.1_pt1 | contig 11253 bp, 12 predicted proteins | sample 1610331 | NCBI WGS metagenome assembly OKBI01 (sample SAMN04436642, study PRJEB24849) | human gut metagenome | biome: human gut; feature: NICU; material: stool | host: Homo sapiens | place: USA: Saint Louis, MO | collected 2010-03-18
CGACTGGTGGCATAGTGTGCCCGCGGCGGTATTGACCTGCCTGCTGCCGGACATCGATCACCCATAGTCGGTTCTTGGCCAACGGCTGAGCTGGATCTCAAAGCCCGTGGCGCGGGCCTTTGGCCACCGCGGCTTCACCCACAGCCTGCTGGCCGTCTTTGGCGCGCTGACGCTGTTCTATCTGAAAGTGCCTGACAGCTGGATTGTCCCGGCAGACGCTCTCCAGGGCCTGGTGCTGGGCTATCTCAGCCACATTCTCGCCGATATGCTCACCCCCGCCGGTGTGCCGCTGCTGTGGCCCTGTCGCTGGCGCTTCCGGCTGCCGATCCTTGCGCCGCGCAAGGGCAATCAGCTCGAACGCGCCTTGTGTATGGCGCTGTTCGTCTATGCCGTCTGGATGCCGCAGACGCTGGCGGACAACAGCGCGATACGCTGGTCATCCGGGGTGATCAATTCCCTGCAGATCACCTTCAATCGCTTTATAAGTCACCAGAGTGGGCGATAAAGCGGCGGAAAACGCCATTTGGTTATAACCCATTCCATTTGAATATAAGTCCTTGATAACGCCTTCTGCTAACCTTGCCGTCATAAGAGCTGGTTATCCACCAGCCCAGGTTATAAAAATATCAGGAGAACGGGGATGAACTTTCCATTAATAGCGAACGTAGTCGTGTTCGCCGTATTACTGTTTGCGCTGGGGCAAACACGTCATAAACAGTGGAGCCTGGCCAGAAAAGTGCTGGTCGGTCTGGCGACTGGCGTGGTCTTTGGTCTGGCGCTGCAGCTAATCTACGGGTCTGACAGACAGGTGCTGAAGGATTCCATCCAGTGGTTCAATATAGTCGGCAACGGTTACGTCCAGCTGCTGCAAATGATTGTTATGCCGCTGGTCTTCGCCTCCATCCTTAGCGCGGTGGCCCGCCTGCACAATGCCTCGCAGCTGGGGAAAATTAGCTTCCTGAGCATCGGTACTCTGTTGTTCACCACCCTGATCGCCGCCCTGGTTGGCGTGCTGGTGACCAATATGTTCGGCCTCACCGCCGAGGGTCTGGTCCAGGGCAGCGCGGAGACCGCCCGTCTGAACGCCATCCAGAGCAACTATGTGGGGAAAGTAGCGGATCTCAGCGTCCCGCAGCTGATCCTTTCCTTCGTGCCGAAGAACCCGTTTGCTGACCTGACCGGGGCTAACCCAACCTCCATCATCAGCATCGTCATTTTCTCGGCGTTCCTCGGCGTCGCAGCGCTTAAGTTGCTGAAAGAGGATGTGGAAAAAGGCCAGCGCGTGCTGACCGCGATCGATACCCTGCAGGGCTGGGTAATGAAGCTGGTTCGTCTGGTCATGCAGCTGACCCCTTACGGTGTGCTGGCCCTGATGACCAAAGTGGTTGCCGGGTCGAATTTGCAGGACATCATCAAGCTTGGCGGCTTCGTGGTAGCCTCGTACATTGCGCTGGGTATTATGTTTGTCGTCCACGGCCTGCTGCTGGCGATTAACGGCGTCAGCCCGCTGAAGTACTTCCGTAAAGTCTGGCCGGTGATCACCTTCGCCTTTACCAGCCGCTCCAGCGCCGCCTCCATTCCGCTGAACGTTGAGGCGCAAACCCGTCGTCTCGGCGTACCGGAGTCGATTGCCAGCTTCTCCGCCTCCTTTGGCGCCACCATCGGCCAAAACGGCTGCGCCGGTATCTATCCGGCAATGTTGGCGGTGATGGTCGCGCCGACCGTGGGCATCAACCCGCTGGATCCGATGTGGATTGCCACCCTCGTGGGCATCGTCACCGTCGGCTCGGCGGGCGTCGCCGGGGTGGGCGGCGGCGCGACCTTCGCCGCGCTGATCGTCCTGCCGGCGATGGGCCTGCCGGTGACCCTGGTAGCCCTGCTCATCTCCGTCGAACCGCTGATCGATATGGGGCGTACCGCGCTGAACGTTAACGGCTCAATGACCGCCGGGACGCTGACCAGCCAGTGGCTGCGCCAGACCGACAAGTCGATCTTCGATAGCGAGGAAGAAGCCGAACTGGCGCATCGCTAAACGGCAAGCACAAAAAAAACCGCTGATCATTCAGCGGTTTTTTTATTTCTGCAGCCGACTCAGGCTTCAATCTCACCTTCCTGACGCACCTGGTTAGCCCAGCGCTGCGCCGACTCCGGCACGCTGAATGCCGGTGAGCGACGGAAATGCTCCCCCATCAGCAGAAAAGCGACATACTTCCCGCGCAAAATCCAGACATCGCGAAAATGGTCCATTTTCACGGCATGTTCCGGGGGCGCAGGCTCCACGCGCGGCACGTAGCTAATGACAGGGCGATTTTGTTGGCGCAATGGTTTCATAACAAATGGATTCACTAAACATAGCGGGAAACAGAAACCTCTATCATAGCCGATTGTGGCCCCGTTCGTCGCCCCTTCGCCGCCGATGCGCATTTTAGGATAACTCCCTGCCCCCTCGCCGGGCGCAGACAGCGTAATGTTCTATAGTTAGAAGGGTTTTGGTCTATCAACGACCACTTTTAGCAATGAAAGCAGGAGACGAGTAATGTCTGATAAGCACCCGAACCCTCACCAACAGCAGGCACCGGTCCACGACAGCGAGGAAGCGCAGCCGGGTCTCGATTCGCTGGCGCCGGACGATCGGGAGTGGCGCCCCACGCCGAAACCTACCGCTCCGGGCGTCGAACCCACCGCCCCAGGCAGCCTGAAAGCGCCCGATACTCATAACAGCAAACTGGATTCCCTGGAGGCGCAACGCAAAGGGGGGGAAGATTTTCCGCTGACCACCAACCAGGGCGTGCGCATTGCTGACGATCAGAATTCGCTGCGCGCCGGTAGCCGCGGCCCAACGCTGCTGGAAGATTTTATCCTGCGGGAGAAGATCACCCACTTTGACCACGAGCGTATTCCGGAGCGTATCGTTCATGCCCGCGGCTCTGCCGCCCACGGCTACTTCCAGCCCTACAAAAGCCTGGCTGCGTTGACTAAAGCCGATTTTCTTTCGTCAGCCGATAAAATCACCCCGGTGTTTGTACGCTTTTCCACCGTGCAGGGCGGCGCGGGGTCGGCGGACACCGTCCGCGATATTCGCGGCTTCGCTACCAAGTTTTACACTGACGAAGGGATTTTTGACCTGGTGGGCAACAACACACCGGTCTTCTTCATCCAGGACGCGATGAAGTTCCCCGACTTTGTCCACGCCGTGAAGCCTGAACCCCACTGGGCCATCCCACAAGGGCAGAGCGCCCACGATACTTTCTGGGACTATGTTTCCCTGCAGCCGGAAACGCTGCACAACGTGATGTGGGCGATGTCGGATCGCGGCATCCCACGCAGCTATCGCACCATGGAAGGCTTCGGGATCCACACCTTCCGTCTGATTAATGCCGAGGGCAAAGCCACCTTCGTTCGCTTTCACTGGAAACCGGTCGCCGGCAAGGCGTCGCTGGTGTGGGATGAAGCGCAGAAGCTGACCGGCCGCGACCCCGATTTTCATCGCCGCGATCTATGGGAGGCCATCGAAGCCGGGGACTACCCGGAATTTGAGCTTGGCCTGCAATTGATCCCCGAAGAGAATGAATTTGCTTTTGACTTCGACCTGCTCGATCCCACCAAGCTGATCCCCGAGGCGCTGGTGCCGGTGCAGCGGGTTGGCAGAATGGTCCTCAACCGCAACCCGGATAACTTCTTTGCCGAAAATGAACAGGCGGCCTTCCATCCCGGACATATCGTCCCGGGCATTGATTTCAGCAACGATCCGCTGCTGCAGGGGCGTCTCTTCTCTTACACCGATACGCAAATTAGCCGCCTGGGTGGGCCGAACTTCCATGAAATCCCCATCAACCGTCCGACCTGCCCGTATCATAATTTCCAGCGTGACGGGATGCACCGGATGGACATTGACACCAATCCGGCCAACTACGAGCCCAACTCGATTAACGACAACTGGCCGCGCGAGACGCCGCCTGCCGCCAAACGCGGTGGCTTTGAGTCCCTCGCCGAGCGCGTCGACGGCGAAAAAATCCGCCAGCGCAGCCCTTCGTTCGGCGAATATTACGCCCAGCCGCGTCTGTTCTGGCTGAGCCAGACGCCGATTGAACAGCAGCATATTATCGATGGTTTCAGCTTCGAACTCAGCAAAGTGGTCCGCACCTGGATCCGCGAGCGGGTGGGCGAGCATCTGGCCCACATTGATACTAAGCTTGCGGAAGCGGTTGGGGCGAACTTAGGCATCGAACTGAGCGACGATCAGCGCAACATTACCCTGCCCGCCCCGGTCAATGGCGTGGAGAAAGACCCCAGCCTCAGCCTCTACGCCGATGCCGAAGGAGATGTGAAAGGTCGCGTGGTGGCAGTCCTGCTCAACGAACGCACCTCAGCGCAGGATCTGGTTCAGCTCCTGCAGGCGCTGCAGGCCCAGGGCGTGCACAGCAAGCTGCTCTACTCGCGAATGGGCGAAGTCATTGCCGACGATGGTTCTCCGCTGCCGATCGCCGGCACCTTCGCCGGCTCCCCGTCGCTGACGGTGGATGCGGTGGTGGTGCCCGGCGGCGACCTCAGCGCCCTGAGTCAGAGCGGTGACGCGCGCTATTACCTGCTGGAAGCCTATAAACATCTGAAGCCGATCCTGCTGGCAGGGGATGCGCGGCAGCTGACGTCCGTTCTGCATGTTCCGACCCAGGGTGAAGAGGGGGTCATCGTCACCGATGCGCTCGACACGCCAGCGGCGGACAAACTGCTCGCCCTGATGACGGCCCACCGCGTGTGGTCGAGAAGCCCGAAAATCGCCGCTATTCCGGCGTAGTAAAAAGCCCGGCACGCTGTGCCGGGCTTGATTCACTTTCCCTTTCCCCCGTCGGGCTTACACGTCGCGGTAGGTTCCCAGACGATAACCCCGGTCGGCCACCGCCGCTTTCAGCGAGGCAGATGTCAGCACATCAAGCTCATCCAGTCGCGGATAGCAGTAGGCGCTGCCCATAATGATCCGATCGACATAAGCCGGATGACACATCACCTCCAGGGAGCGCTCCCCGCGGGCGATGGAGGCATCCAGCGTCTGCAGAAACAGTTCCTCAGAGACCGCTTCGCCGTAAAACTCGCTGCTGAAGCCGGCGCTGCTGCGCGCCGCCTGCTGGTCGAGCCCACTCTGCGCCGCCACCTGGCGGTCAATGCGTAACGCAATGCCCTTCTCGCGGGCAAAGGCCGCGACGATGGGATAAATCTGGGCGAACATATGCACATGGTGATGGCTGTCGATATGCGTCGGCTCATGGCCGAAGAGTTCGACAAAACGACGGTACTGACACGCCAGCTCGTGGGCGATCTCTTCCAGCGGCAGGCTATCTTCTTCCGCCTGCTGCCAGATCCATTTGCCCAGACGGCCATCGCGGGTTAATCCCGGCATGGCCGACAGCGGCTCGCCCAGCGTCAGTACAAAGTGCATACCGACCGCCAGCTCCGGAGTACTGCGGCTCAGCTGGGCGGCGTGGTCAATGGCCGCGCCGTTGACCAGCGCGGTGGTCGATGTCACCACGCCGTTGCGACAGGCCTCGATAATGCCGTAGTTCTGCCCTTTACTGAGGCCGAAGTCGTCGGCATTGACGATCAATACGCGTTCCATTTGCTACTCCCGTTACGATTTTAGTTTTTCGATCGTCGCCGCAAAGTTCGGCAGCCATTTTTCATGCGCCAGAATCATCTCCCGCGCCAGCTGTTCGGCGTCACGATCGGAATGGATCAGCGGGCTTAAGTTCAGCGCCAACAGGACATCGTTCAGCTCACCGCTGATCGCCGCCTGGCTGGCCGCCACTTCGAACCCCTTGATGGTGTAGATAAGCCCTAACACCTTCTCATCGAAATGAGTAATGCGCGGCGTCGGCTTCGCGCCGTCGCGGCCTAAGGTGCAGCTCATCTCTACCGCCCAGTCCGCCGGGATATTATCGACATGACCATGATGCGGGATATTCACATAGTGCTCAGTCTGCTTGTCGTTATAGATGGCATTGATTACTTCGCAAGCGGCATCAGAGTAATAGGCCCCGCCGCGCTGCTCCAGCTCCTTCGGCTTAACGTTAAGATCCGGGTTTTTATACAGCTCGAACAGCTGTTTCTCCACCTTCTGCACCACCTGGGCGCGCGCACCGCCTTTGTAGTACTCGCCCATCTCAATCGCCAGCATCTCTTTTGGCTTAAAGTAGTAGAGCAGGTAAGAGCATGGGATCAGGCGCAGGGAGCGGATCAGCCCTTCGCTAAACGGCAGGTCGAAGATGTTTTTCACCGAGTTCGCGGTCAGACGGCCGGAGGCCACGCCGTCCAGCAGTTCATCGAAGCGCGAGACGCCGTTAACCAGCACGTCGCGGACGAACACCAGGTGGTTCAGACCAAACAGGTCGATATTCAGCTCATCGCTCGGGCTCAGCTGCAGCACGTCGGTGATGAACATCTTCATGCCGATAGGAATGTTGCACACCCCGATAAAGCGTTTGAAATTGGTGTGGCGATAGACCGCCTCGGTGACCATGCCCGCCGGGTTGGTAAAGTTGATGATCCATGCGTCGGGGCAAATTTCCTGCACATCTTTCACGATGTCGAAAATCACCGGGATGGTGCGCAGTCCTTTAAACAACCCGCCCGCCCCGTCGCGCTCCTGGCCCAGGGAGCCGTGACTCAGCGGGATGCGCTCATCTTTTTCACGCGCCTTCAGCTGGCCCACGCGCAGCTGGGTGGTGACGAAATCTGCGCCCTGCAGCGCTGCGCGGCGATCCAGCGTTTTATAGACTTTCATCGGCACGCCGGCTTTTTCCACCATCCGCTGGCACAGCGCGTGGATAATATCGAGCTTCTCCTGTCCCTCTTCGACGTCTACCAACCACAGTTCGCTTACCGGCAGTTCATGATAACGTTTCAGAAATCCTTCCAGTAATTCCGGGGTATAGCTGCTGCCGCCGCCAATAGTGACTACTTTTAATTTCTGGCTCATCTTTTTCTCCCTTAGGCGCTGCGCCTGGACGCAGGCCGCTCTCCGCAACAATGCGGACAGTTAACTTGAATGATTTTCGGTATAAACCTGGCGGCGAACGCCGCGCGGGTTTAATTAATACTGGTCAAATGTTTGCGATAACTGCTCGGCGTAAACGACGTCAGTTTTTTAAAGGTTTTAATAAACAAGCTCGGGCTGCTGTAACCTGATTCATACGCAATATCCGTCACCGAATAATTGGTAATTTCCAGCTGTTTTTTGGCAAAGTTGATACGGATATCATTAATTATCTGCATCGGCGTTTTACCATAATAGCGCTGGGTCGCCCGGGTTAAATATTCCTGCGTTTTTCCGGATAAGCGAACCATATTTTCAAGAGCGCCTTCACCGAATTTCAGCTTATCATGCATGGCTTCCACGGTATTTTTTAACCATTGCGGCGTCACGTCGGCAACCGGCTCTTCACGATAGTGGCGTAAACGGTTAATGACATAAAAGGAGACCAGCTCGATAAATTCGTCAAATTCCGTTTCGCGAAAATTGAGTGAGGCGATGACCGACTCAACGTAGCCGAGAAAAGCGCTCTGCACGGCGTAGACTTGCGAAGCCACCAGACCAAACGGCAGCAGCGGCAGGTAGTGTTTCTCAAAGAAGCGTCTGCTGATGCCGACGTTAAGGATGCGCGTCGCCCCGAACTCGTAAAAGCTCTGGTGGTGCGAGCCCATCGGGATAAAGACGAAATCCCCGCGCTCCAGCAGCACCCGTTTGCCATTGATCTCCTGGTAATAGCGCCCGGTTAACACCACGGTAAATTCGTAGTAATCATGCTGGTGAAGCCCGCTCACGCTTTCCGTTTTGTTATAGATGACCACATGAAAGTTCTTCCCGTTGAACAGCTGTTGTTCTCTGGCGGTACTGATCTCGGTGGTCATCATTCTGGGCTGCCTCATCGTCGCGATGGCCTATTGTACCTTCTCGTGCAGCTCAATCAATTCGGCCACCAGCTCACGAGCCAGCATGGAGGTCATCAGATGGTCCTGGGCATGCACCAGCACCAGGCTGACCTTCATTTTCCCTTCGCCCTCGTCGCTTTCGATAAGCTGGGTCTGCACGCGATGCGCCTCGCTCAGCGCCTGGCGCGACTGCTCCATCATCGCTTTCGCTGCGGCAAAGTCGCCCTGCTTCGCCTGCTTCAGCGCGGCATAGGCCAGGCTGCGGGCTTGTCCGGAGTTGATAATCAGCCCCATCACTACCTCTTCGAGGTCATTTTCCGGGGTCTCTACCGCGTTGATGTTGTCCAGATCAAACATAATATTTCCCTCATTTATCAGGCGGTACGGGACGCTGCCCGTACCGCGCGGTATCAGAATTTCAGTGCGTTAGCGATGTCTTCTTCGCTCTCTTCCTGCTCGATAACGGTCTGCGCTTTATTCGACAGCACCACAAACGGCAGGTAGACCAGGGTAGCGACGCCAAGGTTGAACAGGGCCACCAGCAGGGCGGCAACGCTGCCGTTACTGTTAAAGAACGCTCCCAAACCGGTCGGCATAGTCCACGGCGCCAGGTTGGTCACCGGTGGGATAATCCCCAGGCTGTAGGCCGCCAGCGTAATGGCCGCCAGAATCGGCTGAACCAGCACGAACGGGATGAACATCACCGGGTTCATGATGATCGGCAGACCAAACAGAATCGGTTCGTTAATCTGGAAGATGCCTGACGGCAGCGCCAGCTTAGCAACCTGACGATGGTCAGCGCGGCGAGAAGCGATAAAGATGGCGATAATCAGACCCAGCGTCGCCCCGGAGCCACCCAGCAGGATGTAGGAGTCGAGCATCGGCTTAGCCCAGAAGTGGAACTGTTTGCCCGCTTCGATGGCCGCATCAACAGAGCCGTACTGGTTGTACAGCGCGATGTTTTCCAGCGCCCACGGCGTCATGATGCCGTTATCCAGGGCGGTAAGCGCCAGAGAACCGTGCACACCGAAGAACCACAGCAGAGAGTTAAAGATAACGTATGCCCAGCCAACCACGCTGCCCATCGCCGCCAGCGGCGTCGAGATAGAGTCCATGATGATCTGGTGGAAGTTGCTGCCATAGCTCGCCAGGGCCCACGAGATAATGCCGAAGATGGAGAGGATCAAGAAGCCCGGGATCAGCGCTGAGAAAGAGCGTGATACCGACCCCGGCACGCTGTCCGGCAGTCTAATCACCCAGTTGCGACGGATCACGAAGGTGAACAGTTCCGCAACGACCAGACCGATAATCATCCCGGAGATGATGTTCTGCCCGCCCAACCAGTTGGCGCCCACCGCATAGGCTTCGCCCACGCTATACGGGGTCACGGTCATGAAGGCCGCCACCGCCAGCAGGCCAGCTGCCATCGGGTCAACTTTGCGCTCTTCCGCCAGCGCGGAGCCGATAAAGAACGGCGCCATTAGCGACATAATCCCGAGGGTGCCGTTATAGACGTTTCCGCCGATAGCCTTAAAGCCGTTTAAGGTTTCAATGGTGGAGGCATCCAGGCGAATGCCCATGGAATAAAAGAAAGAGCCTTCGCCGAAGCTCAGAAAAACGTTGTTAATTAACACAAACATGGCCCCGGCGAGGGTCAACGGCATTAATTTAATAAATCCATTTTTTATTGCATTAATATGCGGCTGCTTTCCTATTTTCACTGCAAAAGGAAGGAGTACCTTTTCAAGCGAATCGATCACTTTACTCATAGTCAATACCCTTAAAAGCCGCAATAAACTATTACGGCGATGATGTATGAAATTACTCTTTGACGGGAAAATAAACTCATTATTTTTTGACGTCCGGCAACAGGCAGTCGCCAGGCGTCAAAATACATCGAGTTTTAAAAGTTAAAATTATTGTGCTGCAGCTTTCTTAATAGCCGCGACGGCGGCTTTCAATACCCCTAAACCATCAACTTTGCCATAGAGAAGGGAGTCGATAACTTCAACCGGTTTATTCGGCAGCAGGCGCTGAATTTCCGGTAACATATACGCAATTTGTGGCCCTAATAATACTACGTCGGCTTCCGGCCCTTTTTCGCCCGCGAGGGTTTCGGGATAGGCTTCAATAATGACCGGGACTTCATATTTTTCCGCCTGCGCCCGCATTTTGGAGACCAGCAGTGACGTGGACATGCCTGCCGAGCAGAAGAGATAAATGTGTTTCTTTTCCATGAACGCTTCCTCAATGTGTGAGACCAGGGCCTTCAGTAACCGCTGAGAGCCGGTAAGACTGGTAACATCCGGTTAATTCTGTTTATGAGTTGAGTATACGGCAAGCTGAGCCGCCAGGATAATTCGCTGTTGAACAGAATTGTCTCTCATTGACCTCCGGTTTTGACTACCCTCACATTTTCATCCAAATAATTCGCGCAATTAAATAAGCATCATTACTCACAAAAAAGCCCGACCAGTGGTCGGGCTTACGTAGAAGTCAGTAAACAGTAGGAAGCTTACCTGGCGTTGCGCGGGTCGGGATCATACTCGGCGCAGGTCCGGTAGCAGGAGTTCATGACGTGACCCGTTTCGTCGAGGGCCACAAAGTAGGTTTCAACTTTACCATCTCGTTGACCGAGGATATAGGTCTGGCAGGTGCCGCGGGCATGGACCATGGTGACTTCCGTTGAAGGTTTGCCGGCGATCTGCATCACCTGCTGACGCGACATCCCTTTCTTCACATCTTTCACCACCGGCTGGGTAAACTGGTCTTTGGTACGATCGTAAGCGGTACAGCCCGCCAGTAAGGTTAACGCGACGGTGACGCCCAGTATTCCTGCTAAGCTTTTGTTCATTTTGGTTCCTCTTTTCTACTGTGTAACGATAAGCCTGGAATAAATAGTGTTATTTTTCAAGCCGAACAGCGAAATCATGTCAGGTTATGTTATTGCGTAAACAGGATTGATCTGCCGACGTCGGACGGCGGCGCAATGCGCGGTACAGCATCTATAATGAAAACCTATGTCATTGATTGCCTTCTTTTCCGGCAGTCAAAACCCCGGTCCTTGTCGTTTCAGCGGCAAAGAGGTAGCTTTAAGCCAACAGCTTGCCAAACAGATTCACTTTCGGAGGGCGCGATGACGCTACAACAAGAGATTATTCAGGCGCTGGGCGCAAAGCCGCAGATTGATGTCGCAGGCGAGATCCGCCGCAGCGTCGATTTCCTGAAGTCATACCTGCAGACCTACCCGTTTATTAAATCGCTGGTGCTGGGTATCAGCGGCGGTCAGGACTCCACCCTGACGGGAAAACTGTGCCAGATAGCGATTAA
>OKBI01000131.1_pt1 | contig 11028 bp, 10 predicted proteins | sample 1610331 | NCBI WGS metagenome assembly OKBI01 (sample SAMN04436642, study PRJEB24849) | human gut metagenome | biome: human gut; feature: NICU; material: stool | host: Homo sapiens | place: USA: Saint Louis, MO | collected 2010-03-18
AGTGTAAAAATTTTTGAAAACTAAAAAATAATATGTTAGAGATATATGAAATTGTAAATAACAGGAGGTTTAATGAAAAAGACAACTATAAATACATTTATTATGAGTGGTGGAGAAAGATATTGTCTTGTATTAGATAAAGGCAGCGGGATTCCCCTTTATTATCCTGCTTTATATATAACTACTCAAATCAGAAACAAAAGTGATTCAATATCAACAGTTGAGTTGGTGGCCGGTGCCATCTCATTATTCTGTAATTTCTTATCTGAAAGAGATATCAATATTGAGGAAAGAATTATTTCAGGAAAGTATCTGAGCATTAATGAAATAGATGCTTTAAGAGATTATAGTGAGAAGAAGACCCGGTTAAAAAAAATTCTTCCATATACTGTCAGGAAGAGGAATGTTGTAAACCGTGCAACCAAACACTTCAGATTAACCAATATAGCAAACTATTTGAGTTGGTTAAGTCAGATACTTAAACAGCAACAAGGAAGTATAAATGAATTCGTCGATAAGATTAGAGAGAGAAGACCAAAACTAAGAAGGCGCAGCCGTCAAGACCAACCAGAAAAATCTCTTGATGGAAACCAAATTAATCATTTATTAGAAGTCATAAAATGTGGAGCGGCATTTAATCCATTCGGTGAAAATCTTCAGATAAGAAACCGACTTATTATTCTGGTGCTTTATTCTTTGGGAATAAGGTCGGGAGAGCTTCTTAATATTCGTATATCGGATATTAACTTTAGTGATTCCAGTCTGGCTATCCGTCGTCGGGCTGATGATAAGAACGATCCACGAGTTAAACAACCATTGGTTAAGACGATGGAAAGAAAACTACCTCTATCTTCGGCATTGGCAAAAGAATTGCACAATTACATTACCAGTGTCCGTAGGAAGTTTAAGAATGCCAGAAAGCATGAGTACCTTTTCGTAACCCATAAGTCTGGCCCAACACAAGGTATGCCTTTATCGAGCATGGCTTACCATAAAGTTATCGATAGCATCAGAAATGTCATGCCTGAGCTTTGCAATCTTACGGGGCACAAACTCAGACATACCTGGAACTATGAATTCTCTAAAAAATTAGATGAGATGCCTGAGCGAGTAAGTGAGGCTGAACAAGAAAAAATGCGTTCTAATCTTATGGGATGGACTCCCGGCTCTGGAACTGCACAGATATATAACAAAAGATTTATTCAGGATAAATCACATAAAGTCGCAATAAAACTACAGGAAGATATTAATAAAAAAGGGGAGGTTGAATGAATTCAGTACATAAAGTGTTAATGAGTAAAGATCTTATTCCAGCTAAAATGGATGGGTATTATTTTTCACCACAAGAAGATGTATGGGTACTTGACAGAAACAATCAGATAAATAAAAAAGCAGTTACTGATGTTCTTAACGACAATTTAAAAGAAGGATATCTAAATACAATTGCACTATTTGCGAGGGATTATAGCGCAAGTTTTGCCTCCAAGATACATGGAGCATTTCTTGCTTTTATAAAGGAAGAGCAATGCGTATATGTCAGTAAAGCTTCAGTTTTAAATTTCAGAAGCAAAAAGCATGTTAAGGATGAATTATTATTTCGTCTGAGGATATTTATCACTAAATGGTACTCTCTTGGCTACAATGGAATAGCTTCGGAAGCTGTACAGATAATGAAAACATGGAAACTTGTTAACGGAAAGCCAGGTGATGTCGTTAAAAGAAAAGAACCCATACAAGGTCCTTTGACTGATATTGAATTGCAAGAATTTAACGAGGGAGCAATAAGAGCGTACGAGAAAAAAGAAATATCTCTTTTTATGTTAACTATGGCACTTATTATCAGCCACACAGGTCGTAGACCCTTGCAAGTAACTCAGATGAAGATAACAGATATCCTTAAGGTTTCAAAAGAAGAGGGTGAAATTTATTATCTTTTAAATATACCACGAATTAAACAAGGCTTAGGATTCAGAGAAGAGTTTCGAACGTTCAGAATCACCAAAGATCTATATGAACTGGTTTGTAAACAAGCCAAAGATTCTTTGGCAATGCTGTCTGAATTTATGGGTAGACAACTTACTACTGAAGAGAGTAAAGATGTGCCACTTTTTATTTCAAAAAATAAAATCGGATTAATTGATAAAAGTGTTAGTTTAGACTTTTATTTAAAAACTGATGTATTGCATCATTATAGAGGGAAATTAACAGAGGTTTTGAAAGTTGTCATCAAGAAGGAAAATGTCTTCTCAGAAAGGACTGGGGAATCCTTACATATAAATGCCAGAAGGTTTCGTTATACGTTAGGAACACGAGCAGCAAGAGAAGGCTATGGAGAATTCATTATCGCAGAGCTACTTGATCACTCCACGATTAAGAGTGTAGGAGTCTATGTTCAGAATCATGTTGATAATGCTTATAAGATTGATAAAACTATGGGGCAGGCATTGACTGGAATATCATGCGTGTTCAGAGGTCAAGTAAAAAGAAAAGAAGATATTGAATATGACATAACTCCAGGTATAAAAATTAAAAATAATGATGGCGAAGACACTGGCAGTTGTCAGCAATGTTCCACATGTTCAGCTAATGTCCCCATTCCTTGTTATACATGTATGCATTTTACCCCCTGGCTGGATGGACCGCATGAAAAGGTTTATCAGTATTTGATTGGCGAAAGAGAACGAATATACAGCATAACTAACGACAGAATTGTAACGGAATCGCTCGACAGAACGATCATTGCTGTAAAGGAAGTAATTAACCACTGCAACATAATGCGAAGCTCACACAAGGGGAATAAATCCATATGACCGATAGTAATGTATTATTCTTCAGGAAAAAGATTGATATAAATGCAGAGTTAAATCTGAAAGAGTTTATCCGATTTTGCAGATACGATCTTACCGCTTTAGGGAGTGATTTTAACTGGGAGTCTTACGAGTGGAGAGGTGTCGCTGTTTTTACCAAAATAAATTTAAAACGTAAGGTAAAAACAGATAAAGAACAATTACTCGATGAGGAGTATATCGATTTTGCTAAAGCTTATATGAGATATCAGTCGGCTTTAACCAAAAGCAGATGGAAGCTGTCAGCTTCATTGACCATATTAAAAGTTGTCGAACAAACATTACTGATGGTCAATAAAAATGCAAATATCACCGGGGTCAGCATACCTGTTCTTGATGAAGCCATCCAAACCATCAAGAGTCTTTACAAAGAACATCCGGCCTATGATTATGGACTGGAACTTCAGAAATTTGTGAAGTTCCTTGGTGAAAATGGTCTATTGATCGCGGGTGTCCTTTCATGGGTCAGCCCAATAAAACCACCGGAACCTGTTAACCGTGTGTCTAAAAAAGCAGATGAAGCAAGGTTAAGTAAACTTCCGGATGAAACGGCTTTGAATGCTATGGCAGAGATCTTCTCACTGCCTGATGAGGCATTGAGTTGCCGGGATATTTTTACTACTTCAATTTTTGCGCTCCTGATGTGTGCTCCCAGTCGGATATCGGAGATTTTGGCACTTCCCTGTGATTGCGAGATTACGGAAACAGACTCTAACGGGGTGGAAAGGTATGGGCTAAGGTTTTACTCCCTCAAGGGTTATGGTGCGGACATTAAATGGATTCCAGACGTTATGGTTCCCGTTGCCAGGAGGGCAATAGAAAGGTTAAAGAAACTTTCAAAAAATGCCCGTGAATTCGCACAGTGGGTGGAGGAGAATCCATCTACATTCTTCAGACGGGATAGCCTTCCTGAAACAGGAGAAAACGAAATATTAAAACCCTGGCAGATATGTGAAGGATTAGGATATAACCTTGAAAGAAAAAATGGGAACGTAAAGTTTTTATCTGGAGTGAGTTTTTATAATAGCCAGAAAAATTACACCATGAACTCATTATGGGAAATTATCCTGTCCAGATTACCAGAAGGTTTTCCATGGTATGATAAAAATAAAGGCATAAAATACAGCAATGCACTTTGCCTGGTGAATACCCATCAACTGGAGAAAAGAAATGAAACTATCATTTACGAGTTACAGAAACCAACTAAAAATATTTTCATGATAGATATTTCTGAGAATAAGTATGAGGGGCTAAGGTTTGAAAACATATTTACCAGACATCGCTATATTGGCCCGGAAGGAAAAGCTCTGCATTTGAGAAGCCATCAGCCTCGTCATTTACTCAATACGATTGGACAGCGAAACGGGATGTCAGATCTCGACCTGGCGAAGTGGTCCGGAAGAACACTGGTTACCCAAAACCCGGTTTACAACCACGTATCAGAAGATGACATGCTCCGTAAGGCCGAGACACTGGATATCAGCACTATCGGCTCACAGGCCTTCATGATTGATTCCGTAGAGCCCAACCTTCCTGTTACTCCGGGTATGATCAATCTCTGGGAACATGGTGCAGTTCATGTCACCGAGTTCGGCTACTGTGTTCATGACTATATGATGAGCCCCTGCGACAAGTTCAGGGATTGTATCAACTGCAACGAGCAAGTTTGTGTGAAAGGCGAAGAAGAGAAGCTCCAGCGGCTCAAGGAAAGGCACAATATGACAGAAGGGCTTCTCTTCAGAGCCAGGGAGTCAATGACGGAAGAAGAACTGGGTGCTGACCGATGGGTTCAGCATCATGAACTGACCCTTACTCGATTGAATGAATTGATCGCAATCCTTTCAAATAACGAAATACCAGACGGTTCACGTATAAAACCCGGTGGGGAAAGTTTCACTCAGCTTGGGCGAGTATTAAATAAATTTGAAAATCTCGAAAATAATGGGAATGATAAATATATAGAGTAAAACAGGAGAAGCATATGGCAAAACATCTTAACCGAAATGATATAGGTACAATCATAAATACAATAATTGTTTGGGATAATGACAAAATTACATGGGATGAAATATGTAATGCTGTTGAACCATTAATCGGTAAAAAACCGACAAGACAATCTCTGAACATGAATAAAGATATTGTTGAAGCCTATCAGAACAGAAAGAAAGGTATCCGGGCTACGGATAATGAGGTCAGGAAACCAGCCAATCTGAAGATTGCTGCTGCGAGAATTGCAAATCTTGAGAAAAGAGTTCATCACCTCGAAGAACAGAATAAAAATTTAAAAGAACAGTTTGTGAAGTGGCAATATAATGCTTATAAGCATGGAATGGAAGAACACCAGTTGAATGAAGATCTACCTACCATTGAGCGACATTGACTTGAGTAATCGGCACTTCTGATAAAATTAGTATAAATGTGTTAAATGTTGAGTTAATAGTTTTTGCCTATTGACAAATTAAATAAACTCGATAAGTTTATATATAGTCAGGATGACTATAACTATGTTTTGCAAGGATGCATTTTATGGACAAAATCAATATCAATCCAGAGTTTACTCTGGAAGAGCAACTTATCATTATTGTCGATAAGTATATCTCAAAAAGATACCATCCCAGAGATAAAAGTTTCTCATACCAGCTTTACTTAATTTTTGTAGGATACCATTTGAAGTATTTCTATCCTAAAGGAATTTATTCGAAATCGGATTGCAATATAGACAATGTGATGACCATGTTCAGTTCGGTATACAAAAGTTTGACGAGCAATCTACTACAACGATTAAATAACAAAGAAGGGGTTCTTAGGGAGCTAAATTCTCTCGTTAACTATATTGATAACAATCAAGAAAAAGCAGAAGAAATCTATGGTACTGTCAGAGCACAATATGAAATGAAAGTAATCGAGAAAGAGTTAACTCATGAAGTTCGCGTAAGAGCCGTCAGGTTATAAGGCAATAAAAAGCCCCTAAGCAGGGGCTAAAAAAGACTTATTGATACAGGCTACTACTGAACTTCTTTCCAGATACCATCTGCTTTCACAAGCTTAACAGGCTTTGTCTGTTTCATATTACTAATAGAGGCATCGACAATGCAGTTATAAACATTGTTTGCTTCCTCTGAGCAGCTAACTTTCTTCACATAGTCGATTCTTAAAAGATCCTTTTCTGAGACTCTTGAGTCGAAAGCTTTCATACTGGCGTTTGTTCTATCTACAATACTTTTGAATGCATTATAGATGTCTTTGTCTGATGGTTCAGAATTACAGGCTGTTAATAAAAAAGTTGAAAGAATGATTGTTATGATAGTATATGTTTTCATTTTAAATCCCTTTATTAATGTTGGTGCGTGAAAGTTGCTCTATGTGCGAATTTTTTACGGATATACAATCTTGTAGAAATCATTAATACCAACAAAATAATGATAGCTACTAAAAAACTTTGACTTATATAAAGTATGATGTAGGCAATTGCTAATAAAATAAATCCTATGAACAACGATAACCAGGGTGAAACTTCGCCATATTTGATTGTTGAATGACAGCCAGTGCAGACACGGACACCAAACTGGCTCTCTTTGAAGCAGAACGGACACTTAATGGTTTCGTTATTCATATTAACTCCATTTTTACAATCGGTTCCTGATACTGCTATTGCTTAAAAATCATCAGGCTCTTTTCAGGGATTCTCGATGAATAATTATCTTTAGTAAAATCACTTGTACCGATCGATGTTTGAATCATGATAGGTGGAGGCTATCATAAATAGGTTATCGATCTGTAATAACGATCAATTTATTGTTGACTTATCCTAAATCTACCACTTGCTAACTGATATTGCAGTCGGGGTTAAGTGGTAAGCTATTGTCTATAAATGAATTTTTCTTTCTTTATGTAGAGGTCGGGTTGTATAGAGTTTTGAGAATCCAGGGAGGGGCTTGTGAAGAATGCTCACACCATAGCTTCGGAGAAGCTCTGCAAGCCTTCTAAGAAATGGAAGCCAGCCGATAAGCCTGAGATGCTTTTGCTGTTGTACTGCGTTTTTTTGAAGAATCTTTTCTACTATTTCTTTTCTTCTGTCTTTTCTGAGTCGCAGTTCGAGTTCAGCAATTTTTTCACTTATGCTTTCCATTGGAATATCCGTTGTTGCAACATCTTTTGTTGTTGCATGATCATTAGCAGGAGCAGGAGCAGGGTGGTCTTTTGCCGGTGTGCTGGATCGCAGAGCTTCTAGATCGCCTAGGTTGTAGTTGAGCCTGTTACTAAGATTTGCCCAAGAGTAGCCCTTACCCAATTGCGAAGCTTTGAAAGCTATATCGCGGTATGAGAATGAGAACCCGTTCATTTTCCCGGTAGAAGCGACATTCGCTGTCCAGCCGACTTCGGCTTCTTCCAGCCTTTTGATAAAAGTTAAAAGGTCAGGTTTATCAGTCAAACTTTTATCAAGTATTTGTTGTAGAGCTTCTTTAGGGGAGGGAAGGCCAGTCCGTTCTGAAAGCATCTGTTCATTACGGGAAACTTTTATTCGCTTCTGTTGCTTTGGTGTAATGGAAGGTGCTGCCTTGGTCACTGTCAGACCGTGAGCGATTTCGAGTTCACTAATGATCCGTGTGCTTATAAGATTTTCGTTCCTACCCAAGTAGAGCTTCCCACCGGCCATGTCGATCCTGCTGGCAATGATGTGTATATGCTGGCCATCGTCGTCATGAAGCACATAGCAACGGAGATGAGTATCACTGAACCCTATCCTCTTCATGTAGTCGTCAGCGATGGTTACCCATTGGTCATTCGATAATATTTCTCCATCAGGCAATCGTAGCGAGTTGTGCCAAACTGGTTTTGCGACATCCTGGCGAAGATGCTTGGTGCTATCGAATTCTGCGATCAGTTCACAGGCTGAATCACCTAACATGTTCCCGCCAATGACGATTGGATCACTTTTATGATGTGAACCTGGCTTCAATGCATATTGGACCACACCAGCAAAGTTCTTACCCCTCTTGATCTTCCGCATACCCTTCATAGGGTTTGCTCCATATGTCAGCATTTAGCAGGTGCTGGCGAAGCTCTTCCAATTGTCGCTTCACAGCGAAAAGCTCTGTATGAGTAAGCTGGCTATCTTTACTCTTACTATCGATATGAAGAGCGATACGGTTTAGCTTCTGATTGATCTCACCCAGAGTCTTCCATGTTTCGATGTTTACAGGAGGTACATTCATGGGGAGCTTCTGCAAGGAAGCCATACGTAACCATTCGCCTTTAGATGTAGAACCTCGTTTTGTGTTGAGTAATTGAAGTTCCGAGTTATTAAGACGGACACTGACACAGTGTGTTCGCAATGATCGTGGGATGATATTAGATTGATTCATAAAAATTCCTTTTATTAGATTGATTACCCATTCCATGTGTAATAACTTATTTATAATAGGTTATAAATAAATGTCAATGAAATGTGATGCTTAAATCGATTATAAGGAGAGTGAATGTATTTAATGATGCCTTTGCATATGCACATAGACTATGGTTTTGGTGCAACAGCAGAACAGTTTAAAGAATCAGCAGATATATTATCGGCTTCTGAATCTGTTAAAGATTTAGGTATGCCAGTCAATTATCTTAGACGACATGCAATCGAACTTTACCTAAAATCTTTAATTTATGTTTTGCACCGAAATTTTAAAATCCCATTCAGTAGTGGTGGTACTCTTGAAAAACCAAAGATTAAAGTCTTGGGAAAGGATTTTGAATTAGAAAACATACATGACATCAGATTATTAACCATATATTTAATCGGTCAACACAATAAGTTAATACCTTGTTTTTTTCACTTAGGAATAGGTGTAATTGAAAAAGATATTTTAGATAAGATCAATAAGATAAACTCCATTGATTCTAAGAGTACTTTTTTTCGTTATCCTAAAACGGGAGATCACATCCAAGATATGAGAAAGTCATCTGTAAGGCAAAAAAGTACGGAAGATATTATAAACTCGATGAACAAAAAAGAAGGGAAGTATGTGAAGGCTTTGCTATTAGTTGATGACGAGGATAACATAGTTGACTCATTTGACATAGATGTAGATGTATTCCCAGATTTAAATAAAAACCTTATATATCTATGTGATTATTTTCATGATCTTCATGCGGCATACAGATGGGGTATATGTGATGGCAGGTGACTATATTTTTATTTACATAGATATATTTGCATGAAAAATATTTCCTTTTCAATCGTAGAGCAGAAAAGCAAGGCAACTCAGAGAAGCGGAGCTTCGGAGAGTTAGCTCTTGCTTATAGTTTGATAACAACTAAACTTTTATTTTACGCAACATACATTTGTGATATAATTGCTTATATAAATTTTTCCATTGCGGGCTAAGAAATGGATGAAATAATTGCACCGTTCGACCCTTCAAAGATAAGGATGGATTCAAAAGTCCAGTCTATTTATACCCTTATGAGCCGTGTAAGACACAATGAAATATTGACGCCTACATACCAACGTAAGAGTGTTTGGAATAACGATAATAAAAGTCGTTTGATTGAATCATTATTGGTTAGAATCCCTATCCCTGTATTTTACATTGATGCTACTGACGAAGATCAATGGAAAATAATCGATGGTCTTCAAAGGATTACTGCACTAAAAGAGTTTTTAGTTGACAAAACTCTCAGGTTAAGTGGTCTTGAATATACAACCTCTTTTGAAGGCCTTTCATATGATGAACTCCCAAGATCATTTATTAGACGAATTGAGGAAACTGAAGTTACCATTGTTTTTATAAATCAAGGAACTCCAGATAATGTTAAGTTCAACATTTTTAAAAGAATTAATACTGGTGGGACACCTTTAACACCTCAAGAAATCAGACATGCTTTGAATGATGGAAAACCTACTATTTTATTGAATGAGTTAGCCGATTGGAGGATTATCTCCGAGTTTTGGGGAACAGATAATGACAGAATGGAACTCAATGCTTTGGTTCTTAGAGCATTAGGTTATCTACTTTTAGACGTAGATGCTATTTTCGAAATGAAAATCGAAGATTACCTTGATGAAGCAATGAAAAAAATAAATGAACTTGATGAAGATGAAATCAATAAGGTTAAAGCTAAATTCAAAAATTCCATCAATGATTTAATCAAAATTTTTGGAGATATGGTTTTTAGGAAAAAATCATCTCAACCTCAAAGAAAGAAACCTATTAATAAGAACATTTTTGAAACATGGATGGCAGTCATACTGAACATTACTAAGACACAACGTAAACTTCTGGTTGAAAGAAAAGGCGTAGTTTTAGATCTGTTCGATAGGCTACAAGATGATAGTAAATTTAATTTTGCAATTTCTTCACGAAAGCCAGAGTCAATGAGAACACGTCACAATATGTTGATGTCTAAAATACAGGAATTGATAAATGATTAACTCATATAAATTAAAAAACTTTAAAAGTTTCGACTCTGCTAAACTTGCTTTTACTAAATTGAATGTTTTGTCTGGTATAAATGGTTCAGGAAAGTCTTCTGTTATTCAATCATTGTTGCTACTAAAATCTTATTATGATTATCAGTCATCCGACTACAATGTTATCAATTTAAATAATAATTATTGCCAGCTTGGGAAAGTACAGGACGTTTTCCATGAAGGGGCAGAAGATCAAAAAATAGAGTTAGTTTTAGAAATTGATAGAAAAGAATTTTTGTATTCCTTTGATTTGGATTTAGAAGAGTTTGGTTTAGATTATTTGCAGATTGAAAATGGAATACATGAAAAAATTGAAGTTAGTAACTTTTTCGATAATATTCATTATCTGCAAGCAAATAGAATGGGGCCAACTGTTCTACAGGAAAAAAATGATTATAAAGTAAGAAATCTTAGAGATATAGGTATATCCGGTGAATTTGTATATCATTATTTGAACATTTTTGGTAAGCAATCAATTGATATCCAAGAAAGGCTTCACTTAAATGCTGTTAATAGTACCTTAATTGAAAATACCATTAAATGGTTGCAAGATATATGTCCAAACATCTCTTTAAATACCGACTATATAGATGGGACAGATTTGGTTGGTTTAAATTATTCATTTGAAAGAAAATTAGGAATCTCTAATAATTATAGAAGCACAAATGTTGGTTTTGGAATTAGTTACGTGCTACCCGTAATTGTACAATGTTTGAAAGC
>OKBI01000135.1_pt1 | contig 10848 bp, 8 predicted proteins | sample 1610331 | NCBI WGS metagenome assembly OKBI01 (sample SAMN04436642, study PRJEB24849) | human gut metagenome | biome: human gut; feature: NICU; material: stool | host: Homo sapiens | place: USA: Saint Louis, MO | collected 2010-03-18
CGGGAAAACAGAGGTGACGGTACAGCTTTCGAAAGCGTTGGGCATTGAGCTTCTGCGCTTTGATATGTCTGAGTATATGGAACGCCATACCGTCAGCCGTCTGATTGGTGCGCCTCCGGGATACGTTGGTTTTGATCAGGGCGGTTTGCTGACTGATGCGGTCATCAAGCATCCACATGCGGTGCTGCTGCTGGACGAAATCGAGAAAGCGCACCCGGACGTGTTCAACATCCTCTTGCAGGTGATGGATAACGGTACGCTGACCGATAACAACGGACGCAAAGCGGACTTCCGTAACGTGGTGCTGGTGATGACCACTAACGCGGGGGTACGTGAAACCGAGCGCAAATCCATTGGTCTTATCCACCAGGATAACAGCACCGATGCGATGGAAGAGATCAAGAAGATCTTTACACCGGAATTCCGTAACCGTCTCGACAACATTATCTGGTTCGATCATCTGTCAACCGACGTGATCCATCAGGTGGTGGATAAATTCATCGTCGAGTTGCAGGTTCAGTTGGATCAGAAAGGTGTTTCTCTGGAAGTGAGCCAGGAAGCGCGTAACTGGCTGGCCGAGAAAGGTTACGACCGGGCAATGGGCGCTCGTCCGATGGCGCGTGTCATCCAGGACAACCTGAAAAAACCGCTCGCCAACGAACTGCTGTTTGGTTCGCTGGTGGACGGCGGTCAGGTCACCGTCGCGCTGGATAAAGAGAAAAATGAGCTGACTTACGGATTCCAGAGTGCACAAAAGCACAAGGCGGAAGCAGCGCATTAATCTGATTGTCAGGTAGGTTGGTCAAGTCCGTAATCTCGAAAGAGGTTGCGGACTTTTTATTTATGGGGTGGAACGGTGAAAACCCTATTTTTGGAGGTGAAGGTAAGTTGTTGATAATTAGTGCTGCTGGAAAAGGTAAGGATAAAAAAGGGTGACAGCAGGAAAATGAGATGGTTTTGCTTTATTAACAACGGACTAAACGTGTAGTATTTGAGTTCACTGCCGTACAGGCAGCTTAGAAAGGAACAATCTTGCAAAGGCTGTGAAAGTTGGCGTTCACTGCCGTACAGGCAGATAAAATGCGAAAAAAACTCGTACTTTCGTACGAGCTCTTCTTTGAATATGGCGGTGAGGGGGGGATTCGAACCCCCGATACGTTGCCGTATACACACTTTCCAGGCGTGCTCCTTCAGCCACTCGGACACCTCACCATATTGTCTTTCCCGTTGTTGTCGGGAACGGGCGCTAATGTAGGGAAATACGTATCGCCCGTCAATCAACTTTTTGCAAAAAAAGCGCGTTTAGACAAACTTCGAGCAACTTGCTCCTTAAACGTGCGAAATCCGTTTTTTTTGTCGCCAGTAGCTTTTCCCTTTTCGCTCCGGGGAAATTTGTTATGCTGGCAAACCAATAGAAAACAATGAGTAAAATAAGACGCCAGCGTTAATCGGCCAAAGGCGTCTGCTATCAGGAGCCCCTATGGAGATTATTTTTTACCATCCGACCTTTGATACCCAATACTGGATCTGTGAGCTGGAAAAGCAGTTACCCGGCGCGCGGGTGCGCGAGTGGAAAGCGGGCGATAACCGGCCGGCGGACTATGCCCTGGTCTGGCATCCGCCGGTAGAGATGCTGCAGGGCCGGGCGCTGAAGGCCGTGTTCGCCCTCGGGGCAGGGGTGGACTCTATTCTCAGCAAGCTGCGCGACCATCCGGATATGCTGCCGCTGTCGATTCCGCTGTTTCGTCTCGAAGATACCGGTATGGGACGGCAGATGCAGGAGTATGCCGTGAGCCAGGTGCTGCACTGGTTCCGCCGCTTTGATGACTATCAGGCGCTGAAGCTGGCTTCCCGCTGGCAGCCGCTGCCCGAGTACCGCGCCGACGAATTCACCGTCGGGATTATGGGCGCCGGCGTGCTGGGGGCGAAGGTTGCGGAAAGTCTGCAACCCTGGGGGTTCCCGCTTCGCGTCTGGAGCCGTAGCCGCAAATCCTGGCCGCAGGTGCAGAGCTTCGCCGGCCAGGCCGAGCTGGGCGAATTCCTGCAGGGCACTCGCGTGCTGATCAACCTGCTGCCGAATACCGCCGAAACCGCCGGCATTATTAGCCAGACGCTGCTGGCGCAGTTGCCTGATGAGAGCTATGTCCTCAACCTTGCTCGCGGCGTGCATGTCGTTGAAGAGGATCTGCTGGCGGCGCTGAACAGCGGTAAGCTCAAAGGGGCGATGCTCGATGTCTTCAGTCGCGAACCGCTGCCGCAGGAGAGCCCGCTATGGGCGCATCCGCGGGTGGCCATGACCCCCCATGTGGCGGCAGTGACCCGTCCAATGGAAGCTATCACCTACATTGCGGAGACCATTAGCCGGCTTGAGCGAGGGGAGCCGGTAAGCGGTCAGGTCGACCGCCAGCGCGGTTATTAAGACGAGAGAACCCCGCCACGGCGGGGTTTTTGCTAATCAATAGCCCGGTTTCCTGCTATTCTTGCGGCAAACAGAAGAGGAGAATGTGATGTATCCCGTTGACCTGCACATGCATACCGTCGCCAGCACCCATGCCTACAGCACCCTGCACGATTATATTGCGGAAGCAAAGCGTAAAGGGATCAAACTCTTCGCCATCACCGACCACGGCCCGGACATGGCGGATGCTCCGCACTACTGGCACTTCGTTAATATGCGCATCTGGCCCCGCCTGGTAGACGGGGTGGGGATCCTGCGCGGTATTGAGTCGAATATTAAAAATATTGAAGGCGAGATCGACTGTTCCGGACCGATGTTGACTTCTCTCGATCTGATCATCGCCGGATTTCATGAGCCGGTGTTTCCGCCGCAGGATCGTGACACCCATACACAGGCGATGATAGCCGCGATGGCCAGCGGTAAAGTGCATATGATTAGCCATCCGGGTAATCCGAAATTCCCGGTGGATATCCCGGCGATTGCCGAAGCGGCGGCTCGCTACCAGGTGGCGCTGGAGATTAATAACTCCTCGTTCGTATCATCGCGCGTGGGCAGTGAAGACAACTGCCGGGCCATCGCCGCCGCAGTGCGTGATGCCGGGGGATGGGTGGCGCTGGGCTCGGACTCTCACACCGCCTTTACCCTCGGGGAGTTTACCGAATGCCGCAAGATCCTTGATGCGGTCGATTTCCCGGAGGAGAGGATCCTCAACGTTTCTCCGCGTCGCCTGCTTAACTTCCTCGAGTCGCGGGGTATGCCGGCGATCCCGGAATTTGCTGACCTTTAATTTGTATAACTGGAATAACTGAATGAACGAGTTTTCAATCCTCTGCCGCGTGCTGGGTTCGCTGCTGGTGCCGCTGTTTACCCTGATCCGCGAGGGCAAACTGGCCGCCAGCTGGCCGCTTGAGCAGGACGAGCTGCTGGCGCGTCTGCAGAAAAGCTGTGAAATGCAGTCCCTGGCGACGGACTATAATGCGCTGTTCGTCGGTGAAGCCTGCAGCGTCCCGCCGTACCGTAGCGCGTGGGTGGAGGGTTCCTCGGAAGCGGAAGTTCGGGCTTTTCTGAGCGAACACGGCATCCCGACAGGGGAAGGTCCGGCGGATCATCTCGGCTCGCTGCTGCTGGCCGCCTCCTGGCTGGAGGATCATGCCGCAGAATACCAGAGCGAGACGCTGGAGCTCCTGTTCGCCGACTATATCCTGCCGTGGTGCGGGACGATGCTGGGGAAAGTCGAAGCCCATGCGCACACGCCGTTCTGGCGCACCATGGCGCCGTTGACCCGCGACGCCATCGCCGCGATGTGGGACGAGCTTCAGGAAGAAGATGAGCAATAATATGTGATGTAAATCACTGTTTGAGTGAAACTGAAATAAAGTTCATTCATATACTGTGTTTTAGATCGCATTCTTCCGGCGCGTATCTGCTAGGATACGCGCCATGAACATACTCTTCGCAATCGCATTAACGACAGGCATCCTCTCCGGGATTTGGGGGTGGGTGGCGGTCGCTCTCGGCCTGCTGAGCTGGGCCGGATTCCTCGGCTGTACGGCCTATTTCGCCTGCCCGCAGGGCGGCTTGAAAGGGCTGGCCATCTCGTCCTGCACGGTGATGAGCGGCGTGGCCTGGGCGTTAGTGATTATCCACGGTAGCGCGCTGGCGCCACAGGTGCAGATCCTCAGCTATATGATGACCGGTGTGGTCGCCTTCCTGATGTGCATTCAGGCGCGACGGACGCTACTGTCGTTTGTCCCGGGCACCTTTATCGGCGCCTGCGCGACCTTCGCGGCAGACGGCGACTGGCGTCTGGTGATCCCTTCCCTGGCGCTGGGTCTGGTCTTTGGCTATGCCATGAAAAATAGTGGCCTGTGGCTGGCGGCCCGTGCGGATAAGCATAAATCGTTCGCCAACGACAACGCCTGATCGGCGGGACGACTAAAAAACAGGACCTTACGGGTCCTGTTTTTTTATCTTCTCGTCACCGGACAAAGCGATAATCTTGCTCCCGCAGGCGAGAATGCCCTAGTATCGGCAGAAAGCCGTATCCACACGCTATGCCGACAGGAGGAGAAATGGCTGTTAAACCTGAGGTAATTCTCGGCGATATTACGACACTTGATGTCGATGTGATTGTTAATGCGGCAAATCCCTCGCTGCTGGGTGGTGGCGGAGTAGACGGGGCCATCCACCGGGCGGCCGGTCCCGCGCTGCTGGCGGCTTGCAAGCAGGTGCTGCAGCAGCAGGGCGAATGCCCTCCCGGGCATGCGGTAATTACTATTGCCGGCAATCTGCCGGCCAGCGCGGTGATCCACACCGTGGGCCCGGTCTGGCACGGCGGCGACCGCATGGAGGCGCAAACCCTGGCCGATGCTTACAAAAACAGTCTGCAGTTGGCCTCGGCAAACAACTATCGCTCCATTGCGTTTCCGGCGATAAGCACCGGCGTGTATGGCTATCCGAGAGAGGAAGCGGCGGCGATCGCCGTGCGCACCGTCACCGCGTTTCTCACTCGCTATAATCCTCTTGAGCGCGTCCTGTTCGTCTGTTTTGACGAGGAAACGGCGGCTATCTATCGCCGCCTGCTGGCGTCATACCCCTGATTCAACAGAATAGGCTATGATAACCGCCAGTCTTGACGGGAATGATGGGTAGCAGGAGGGAGCAGGGTGTCAGAAGGAAAAGTCCAGCAGAAACAGCAGGCGCGCCGCGCGGAGATCGTTGTCGCCGCGCAAAAATGTTTCGCTGAAAAGGGGCTGCACGGCGCTTCCGTCGCCGATATCGCCCGGGAAGCGGGCCTGAGCGTGGGTCAGCTATATCGCATTTTTGCCAGCAAGGAAGCGATCATCGAAGCGATTGTTAGCGAAATCGTCAACGCCAGAGTCGGGGAGATGATCGATGAGAACCACAATCTGGCGCGTAAAGCGGCGGTTTTGGCCGGCAGGATCCCGACGTCGGCAGCCACCAAAAGCGATAATTATCTGCTGATGGAGATCAATGCCGAGGCCTCGCGTAACCCACGCTTGCGTGAGATCCTGATGCAGGCCGATCGGCGGTTGAAAGAGGAGGGCGGTCGCCTGTCGCAGCGCAACCATCCCGGGCTCAGCGATGCGCGACGCAATGCCGCATCAGAGCTCATCGCCGTTCTGACAGAGGGGGCAGCTTACCGCTGTGAGCTGAGCGCCTCCACCCCGGTCGATAAGGCAGATTTAGAAGCCCTGTACAATATGATTTTCGACCGGCTTTTTGACGAGCAGGCATAATACGGCACGCCTGGCGTGCCGCACAGGCTAGTGGTTAGCTGGCCGAGGCTGGGGTTTTGGCCGGTTTGTTCATCGGTTTACCGGAGAACAGGAAACGCAGCAGCGGAATGCGCAGGTGAATTTCATACAGGATCAGGGCAATACCCACCACAAAAACTAACCCGCCAAAAAAGCCTAAGGTATTGGACTTAATGACCGGGGTGATCCACGCCCCGTACAGCAGCGTCAGCGGATGGTGCACCAGGTAAATAAACAGCGAAGCATTGACGAAATAGGTTACGCGCGCCGACTGGAAGTTCAGCAGGCGATGGCCGAGCGAAAAGACCACATTGACCATCCACAGCCCAAGCACCATGGTGATCACCGATTCCGTTTCATACATCCAGCCGTCGCCGGAGCCGTACTGCTGGTTCAGCCGGTAGGCGATAAATCCCAGCAGCGCCGCTGCGCAGCACCATGGTGACGGGGTGGTAAACATCGCCTTCAGACGCGGATTAATAAAGGTCTGCGCCCCCAGCACAAAGAAGGGAAGATAGAACAGCGTCTGCATCACCACAAAGTTAAACAGACCATTGCTAAGCAGCGGCGGGTAAATCAGGAACAGCGATCGGCGGATCAGCGCGTAAAGCACCCCCAGCGCAAGGAAAATCATCGTTAGCTGGCCCATAGTGACAGTGTCACCAAAGGCTGAGGCGCCCCCTGCCGGGCGGCGCGTCAGCCATTTAAACAGCACCACGCCCAGCGAGGTCAGCACCACCAGCACCAGTAAAAACCACAGGTGGGAAATAAGCTCCCACGCCAGGGTGTTAAATTTGTCGTACCCGGAAAGGGTGTGCCAGTTTTCCGCCTTGCCGTTGACGTACTGCAGCATAATAAACTGCGGCAGCGTCAGCAGTGGGATAGCGGTCAGCATCGGAATACCGACCCGTTCGACGCGCACTTTCCACCACTTTTTCAACGGGTAGCGCAGGAACAGCATGTAGGAGAAATAGCCGGAGATGACGAAAAAGACCTGCATCCGGAAGGCATGGATGAAGTCATTAAACAGCGTCAACCACCACGAGGGCTCAGCGCTGTTGACATGCCAGCTGTGGCTGGAATAGATCAGCGAAATGTGGAAAGGGATCCCCAGCAGCATCAGCCAGGCGCGGATGCTGTCGAAGAAATATTCACGCTGTACCGGAGTATTATTCATACGATTCACGACAATCTCAGATAATTCGTCTTATCACTCAAGATGATAACGCTTACATTATCAGCAACCCTACATGAACTCGGGGTACCTGTCTCCAGGATAAGCACGCAAAGTGCAAACGGGATAGCGAACTGTTTATTCCCTGCGCCGCTACGCTGAACAAAGCAGGGATTATGTTGTCGGATTGCCTGAGTTTCCATTAAAATAGATCGGATCGATTTAAGCACACAAAGGGGGAAGTGCTTACTTATATGAAACATAAACCACAGATGATGAAAATGCGTTGGTTAAGCGCAGCCGTAATGTTGTCCCTGTGTACTTCATCTGCATGGGCATTTAGCATTGATGACGTTGCAAAAGAGGCCAAAACGTTAGCCGGGAAAGGCTATGAAGCGCCGAAGAGTAACCTGCCCTCCGCTTTCCGCGACATGAAATACGCGGATTACCAGCAAATTCAGTTTAATCACGATAAAGCTTACTGGAATAACCAGAAAACCCCATTCAAGCTTGAATTTTACCATCAGGGTATGTACTTCGACACGCCGGTCACCATCAATGAAGTGACGGCCACCAGCGTGCGCAAAATTAAATATAGCCCGGACTATTTTAACTTTGGTAACGTTCAGCACGATAAAGACACGGTGAAAGACCTCGGTTTCGCCGGCTTCAAAGTACTGTATCCGATCAATAGCAAAGATAAGAACGATGAGATCGTCAGCATGCTCGGTGCCAGCTACTTCCGCGTGCTGGGTCAGGGTCAGGTTTACGGCCTGTCCGCGCGCGGCCTGGCTATCGATACCGCGCTGCCGTCCGGCGAAGAGTTCCCGCGTTTTCGCGAGTTCTGGATCGAGCGTCCTAAAGCCACCGACAAACGTCTGACTATCTATGCGCTGCTGGACTCCCCGCGGGCAACCGGCGCTTATCGCTTTGTCATCATGCCGGGACGCGACACCGTGGTAGATGTCCAGTCCAAAGTTTACCTGCGTGACAAAGTGGGCAAACTGGGCGTGGCGCCGCTGACCAGCATGTTCCTGTTCGGTTCCAACCAGCCTTCTCCGGCGCTTAACTATCGTCCGGCGCTACACGACTCCAATGGTCTGTCGATCCTGGCCGGTAACGGCGAGTGGATCTGGCGTCCGCTGAACAACCCGAAACACCTTGCCGTTAGCAGCTATGCGATGGAAAACCCGCAAGGGTTCGGCCTGCTGCAGCGCGGCCGTCAGTTCTCGCGCTTCGAGGATCTCGACGATCGTTTTGACCTGCGTCCTAGCGCCTGGATCACCCCGAAAGGGGAGTGGGGCAAAGGGAAAATCGAACTGGTTGAAATCCCGACCAACGATGAAACCAACGATAACATCGTGACTTACTGGACGCCGGATCAGCTGCCGGAGCCGGGCAAGGAGATGAACTTCAAGTACACCATCACCTTCAGCCGCGATGAAGACAAGCTGCATGCGCCGGATAACGCTTACGTTATGCAGACCCGCCGCTCTACCGGCGACGTGAAGCAGTCGAACCTGATCCGCCAGCCGGACGGCACCATTGCTTTCATTGTCGACTTCACCGGCGCCGATATGAAAAAACTGCCGGCGGATACCCCGGTCGCCGCCCAGGCGAGTACCGGCGATAACGCTGAAATCGTTGAAAATACCGTGCGTTACAATCCGGTGACCAAAGGCTGGCGAATGATCCTGCGTTTGAAGGTGAAAGATCCGAAGAAAACGACGGAAATGCGCGCCGCGCTGGTTAACGGTGATGACACGTTGAGCGAAACCTGGAGCTATCAGCTGCCTGCCAATGAATAAGATAACAAAGTACATTGACGCATTGCCGCTGTCGGACGCCGAGAAATCGGCGCTGCCGGACACCAGCCTGCAGGCCGTTCATCAGGCCCTGGATGACGACCATCAGACCTTCGCCCGCGAAGACGACTCCCCGCTGGGGTCGGTCAAGGCACGGCTGGCGCATAGCTGGCCGGATTCGCTGTCTGGCGATCAGCTGGTGAAGGACGATGAAGGCCGTACTCAGCTGCATGCGATGCCTAAAGCCAAGCGCTCCTCAATGATCCCGGACCCGTGGCGTACCAACCCGGTCGGCCGCTTCTGGGACCGTCTGCGCGGACGCGATGTCACGCCGCGCTATCTCTCCCGTCTGACGCAAGAAGAGCGCGAGAGTGAGCAAAAATGGCGTACCGTCGGCACCATTCGTCGCTATATCCTGCTGCTGCTGACGCTGTCGCAGACCGTGGTAGCCACCTGGTATATGAAAACCATTCTGCCTTATCAGGGCTGGGCGCTGATCAACCCGGCCGACATGGTGGGGCAGAACCTGTGGATCTCGTTCATGCAGCTGCTGCCGTACGTGTTGCAGAGCGGCATTCTGATCCTCTTCGCGGTGCTGTTCTGCTGGGTTTCCGCCGGCTTCTGGACCGCGTTAATGGGCTTCCTGCAGCTATTGATCGGCCGCGATAAGTACAGTATTTCCGCCTCGACGGTCGGTGACGAACCGTTGAACCCGGCGCACCGTACGGCGCTGATAATGCCGATCTGTAACGAAGACGTTGACCGCGTTTTCGCCGGCCTGCGGGCGACCTGGGAGTCGGTGAAAGCGACCGGTAACGCCGCTCATTTCGACGTCTATATCCTCAGCGATAGCTATAACCCCGATATCTGTGTTGCTGAGCAAAAGGCGTGGATGGAGCTGATTGCCGAAGTGCAGGGCGAAGGGCAGATCTTCTACCGCCGCCGTCGTCGTCGAGTGAAGCGTAAGAGCGGCAACATCGATGACTTCTGCCGCCGCTGGGGCAGCCAGTATAGCTATATGGTTGTGCTGGACGCTGACTCGGTGATGACCGGTGAGTGTCTGAGCAGCCTGGTGCGCCTGATGGAAGCGAACCCGAATGCCGGGATCATCCAGTCTTCCCCGCGCGCCTCGGGCATGGATACGCTGTATGCGCGTTGCCAGCAGTTTGCCACCCGGGTGTACGGTCCGCTGTTTACGGCGGGTCTGCACTTCTGGCAGTTGGGGGAGTCCCACTACTGGGGCCACAACGCCATAATCCGCGTGAAGCCGTTCATTGAGCACTGCGCGCTGGCGCCGCTGCCGGGCGAGGGCAACTTTGCCGGGTCGATCCTGTCGCACGACTTCGTCGAAGCCGCGCTGATGCGCCGTGCCGGCTGGGGGGTGTGGATTGCCTACGATCTGCCGGGCTCCTATGAGGAGCTGCCGCCGAACCTGCTGGACGAGCTGAAACGCGACCGTCGCTGGTGTCAGGGCAACCTGATGAACTTCCGCCTGTTCCTTGTCAGAGGGATGCACCCGGTTCACCGGGCGGTGTTCCTTACCGGCGTGATGTCCTACCTGTCGGCGCCGCTGTGGTTTATGTTCCTTGCCCTGTCGACGGCGTTGCAGGTGGTGCATGCCCTGACCGAACCGCGGTACATCCTGCAGCCGCGTCAGCTGTTCCCGGTGTGGCCGCAGTGGCGGCCTGAGCTGGCCATCGCGCTGTTCGCCTCGACCATGGTGCTGCTGTTCCTGCCGAAGCTGCTGAGTATTATTCTGGTGTGGTGTAAAGGGCCGAAAGAGTACGGCGGATTTATCCGCGTCACGCTTTCACTGCTGCTGGAGGTCCTGTTCTCGGTCCTGCTGGCGCCGGTCCGTATGCTGTTCCACACCGTCTTCGTGGTCAGCGCCTTCCTCGGCTGGGAGGTGGTATGGAATTCGCCGCAGCGTGATGATGACTCCACGCCGTGGGGGGAAGCCTTTATGCGCCACGGCTCGCAGCTGCTGCTGGGGCTGGTGTGGGCGGTCGGGATGGCATGGCTGGATCTGCGCTTCCTGTTCTGGCTAGCGCCGATCGTCGTCTCGCTGATCCTCTCGCCGTTCGTATCGGCGATTTCCAGCCGGGCGACAGTGGGCCTGCGCACCAAGCGCTG
>OKBI01000143.1_pt1 | contig 10667 bp, 7 predicted proteins | sample 1610331 | NCBI WGS metagenome assembly OKBI01 (sample SAMN04436642, study PRJEB24849) | human gut metagenome | biome: human gut; feature: NICU; material: stool | host: Homo sapiens | place: USA: Saint Louis, MO | collected 2010-03-18
CCTCAGGCGGGTTACCGGGTGAAAGGTGGTCGTCCGGCGCTGGTGGTGGTGTTTCTCTGTGGTATTGCTGTGATTGGCGTGCAATTTTTGATTGCGGCAGGCTTGTTACCAGAAGTGGGATGATTAGATAGCCTCAAATTCCTTATTGGGTGCCAGAATTAACGCTGACACCCAATGTGACCTCTTAATGCAGGCAGCACTGCTTAAATTTCTTACCACTACCGCACGGACAAGGATCGTTACGCCCCGGTTTCTCTTCTGCTTTGATCGGTTGCTGAACAGCTTTTTCCTGCGGATGCGCCATCCAGTATGCATGTAAATCAAGCGCCGCCAGTCGAATTGCATCTACGCTCTCTTCAAACGCTTCTGGCGACATCTTCTCTACCCGCTCGAAGTTTTCCTCAGTACCGTGCAGCGCAATCGCCTCCAGCGCTGGTTTTAACGAATCGGGCAACGTTGACCAGTCAGAAAGTGCCACGCCCCGCATATAGCCAAAGCACCACTCCTCAACAATCGTCAGCTCGCTGCCATCGACTTCTCGCAAGCCGAATAACGGCTCAAACTGCTCCGGGAATTCGTTCAGACGCTCTGCGGTATCGGCCATATGTTGAAAAGCCAGGTTCATAAAGCGCGTCATCTCTTTCTCTGACGCCCAGCGCGGCACATAGTCAGCCCCACCCCACACGGCAACCAGCCACTGTGCCGGTTCAATCTCTTGCGGAGAACTCAACACCGCCGTCAATAAACCGTCCAGCTCCGCCACATCAAGAATGGCGTGGTCAGTGTTGTATTTGGTCAGAATATCGTCCAGCCATTCCAACTCACTTTCGTTTAACGGTCCCGTTTTCATACGCTTTTCCTTGTGGATCTCAACTCGCCAGCACCTATCTTACATGCCGGTCCGTATCAGAGATACTTTTTGAGTGGCTTTGCCGGTGATTAAAAATTAAGGAGGGTGTAACGACAAGTTGCAGGCACAAAAAAACCACCCGAAGGTGGTTTCACGACACTGCTTATTGCTTTGATTTTATTCTTATCTTTCCCATGGTACCCGGAGCGGGACTTGAACCCGCACAGCGCGAACGCCGAGGGATTTTAAATCCCTTGTGTCTACCGATTCCACCATCCGGGCTCGGGAAGAAAGTGGAGGCGCGTTCCGGAGTCGAACCGGACTAGACGGATTTGCAATCCGCTACATAACCGCTTTGCTAACGCGCCTTTAATACTGAAGCACCCGCAACTGCCGATGCTGTTAATCTGGAGCGGGAAACGAGACTCGAACTCGCGACCCCGACCTTGGCAAGGTCGTGCTCTACCAACTGAGCTATTCCCGCATTCATCAAGCAATCAGTTAATCACTTGATTTTATTATCGTCTGGCAATCAGTGCCGCCGTTCGATGCGTTGCATTCTACTTACCTGGCGCGATGAGTCAACGATATTTTTCACCACTTTTGCGCTGCGCTATAACCTCGCCGCTATGATCGCCCGCTTTAACGAGACCGGCCGCAGCCAGGTGCTGGCGAAACGCATGCCGGGCGATCTCTCCGAATACTCCGTCATCCAGACCAAAGAGCCGATGGTGGCTGAAGGCCAGGTGGCGCGTATCGTTGAGTTTATTGAAAAACCGGACGAACCGCAGACTCTGGACTCCGATCTGATGGCGGTGGGGCGCTACGTGCTGTCGGCGGATATCTGGGCCGAACTGGAACGTACCGAGCCGGGCGCATGGGGCCGTATCCAGCTGACCGACGCCATTGCCGAACTGGCGAAGAAGCAGTCCGTCGACGCGATGCTGATGACCGGCGAAAGCTACGACTGCGGGAAGAAAATGGGCTACATGCAAGCCTTCGTCACCTACGGGATGCGTAACCTGAAAGAAGGCACCAAATTCCGCGAAAGCATTAAAAAACTGCTGGCCTGAGCGCCAGCGTAGTGCCGGGGGGCAGGGCGTGAACATTCGTCCTGCCGCTCATAACGTTATGCAGAAATTATTCATAACGTGAATGTTATAACGATTGTAAAGAAACGTATGGCTTCGGAGACTTCTGGTAGTTTGTCTCTGGCCTCTGTGGTGCAATGGTCGGAGTAGCAGCAATAATGCTTTATGAATAGTCACTTAGTGCGACAATTCCTAAAGCGAAGGGAAAGCGGTCAACGACAGCCAAAAATAAAACTTGACTGCGATCATGTTTCCGCTTTAAACATCTCACTTGCATGCATAAAAATGTGAAATGAATTGGCATGCGAGCTGGTACAGACATTACGGATAATCCCTGAGCACGGCAGTGGACATCATCGAAGGATCACAGGTATATGAACTGGCAACTCATCTCATTTTTTGGCGATAGCACCGTTTTGCTGCCCAGCGCAGCGGCGCTGTTTATTGTCCTGATGCTGCGTAAAACGTCGCGGTTGCTGGCGTGGCAATGGAGTTTGCTGTTCGGCATCACCGGCGCTATCGTCTGCGCCTCCAAACTGGCCTTTATGGGCTGGGGTCTGGGTATTCGTGAACTGGATTACACCGGCTTCAGCGGCCACTCCGCGCTCTCCGCGGCCTTCTGGCCTATCTTCCTGTGGCTGCTCAGCGCCCGTTTCTCCGTCGGTCTGCGTAAAGCGGCCGTTATTACCGGCTATGTTCTGGCCGCCGTGGTGGGCTATTCGCGGCTGGTCATCCATGCGCATTCCGTCTCGGAAGTGATTGCCGGCCTGCTGCTGGGCGCTGCTGGCAGCGCTTTGTTCCTGGTGTTGCAAAAACGTACCTCTGATCCGGAAAGCGTGAATATCTCATGGGGCGGTGTCGCATGCCTGGTGATGGTTCCACTTATCCTTTTACATAGCGGCAGCAAAGCGCCGACTCAGTCCCTGCTGGGACAAATCGCCACCGCGGTGGGGCCGCTGGATAAACCCTTTACGCGTACCGATCTGCACAAGCAGGCCTGGTAATCGCCATTTGTTTTACAGGGGAAATTAAGTTTTCGCTGGTTAATTAGACAAATAAGAAAATAATCTACTATATATCCGGTAATTGATAATTCATATTTATGAAATAATGAAGTGCTACTACATTGTTATTGAATATTTGCCTGGATATAGCTTTGATCAGACGTTTCTTAAATGCGCTGAGACGTTACCTGATGCACATTCAATGAATATCCAGACACAGGAAACTATTAGAAATTGTAGTTGACTATAACGCCATCATCTGATTTTTGCATGATGATGAGCTATGGAAAAAGACGTTTTTTTACAGTCAGTTAGCTGCATGTGTGATGTTGTAGCAGTACCGGGAAGATTTCTAACCCTGGAAATCAGTGAATAATCTTAATTGGTGACCCGCTTATTTTTTGTCAGTAGAACGACAGGCGGCATTAATTGGCAGATATTCGGTAACAACACTCCCAATTGTGACCGAAATCCCGTAAACTTAACGCCGCCAAAAATAATGGCCTGACCAATTATTCATCCACAGGTCGATAAAAAATTAAGTCGTTCAGGTAGTCAGTGCGCTGGTAGCTGTTAAGCCAGGGGCGGTAGCGTCGCTGAAGCCGCTTGCTGCTGCACAGAGGTTCTCTTCAACGGCTGTAAAATCGTTCCGGTCAGGATGATCACCCTCAATAGATATCTATCAATTTTCTACGGATATCCTCAGAAGTTGGCCAGGAGCGGCTGCTGATATCGCCTGGAGATTAACTTTCCTGTCTCATCGATAGCCTGTAGGGTAAAATTCGCCTACATTGTGAGCTGAGTGGATGTTATAAGGCTAACAAGCAGCTTAGGGTAAATGTACTTGCCTCGCCGGTGTTGCACAGCGAAGTCAGCTGGTGCCGCGAGCGCTTTCTATCTTGGTATTCCCCTCATTCTCATTGAGATACGACAGCGGGGCTGAAAATGGATCTTGTACAATGATAAAAATTGCGCGCATTGCCGTGACGTTGGGTTTGCTTTCCTCCCTGGGAGCCCAGGCTTACGCGGCCGGGTTAGTAGTAAATGACAACGACTTGCGTAACGACCTGGCCTGGCTTTCCGATCGTGGGGTCATCCATCTGAGCCTGTCGACTTGGCCGCTGAGCCAGGAAGAGATCTCCCGGGCGCTAAAAAAGGCCAAACCGTCCTATTCTTCTGAGCAAGTGGTGCTGGCTCGTATTAACCAGCGACTGTCTGCCTTAAAAGCGGATTTCCGGGTTACCGGCTACACTTCAACCGATCAGCCGGGCACTCCGCAGGGGTTTGGTCAGACACAGCCGGCAGATAACTCGTTAGGCCTGGCGTTCAACAACAGCGGCGAGTGGTGGGATATCCACCTGCAGGGTAACGTCGAAGGAGGGGAGCGGATCAGCAACGGATCGCGCTTCAACGCCAACGGCGCATACGGCGCGGTGAAGTTCTGGAACCAGTGGCTCTCTTTTGGTCAGGTACCACAGTGGTGGGGACCGGGCTATGAAGGTAGCCTGATCCGCGGGGATGCGATGCGGCCGATGACCGGTTTCCTGATGCAGCGAGCCGAGCAGGCGGCGCCGGAAACCTGGTGGTTACGCTGGGTGGGGCCATGGCAGTACCAGATCTCCGCCAGCCAGATGAATCAATATACCGCTGTGCCACACACGAAAATTATCGGCGGTCGTTTTACCTTTTCACCATTCCAGTCTTTAGAATTAGGCGCATCACGCATTATGCAGTGGGGTGGGGAAGGGCGGCCTGAATCACTCAGTGACTTCTGGGATGGTTTAACAGGCAAGGATAATACCGCCGCAAACGATCCCAATGAACCAGGGAACCAACTGGCCGGTTTTGACTTTAAGTTCAAACTCGAGCCGACTCTTGGCTGGCCGGTGAGCTTCTACGGGCAGATGATCGGCGAGGATGAGTCTGGTTTTCTTCCTTCAGCAAATATGTTCCTTGGCGGTGTTGAAGGGCACCATGGGTGGGGCAAAGATGCGGTTAACTGGTATGTGGAAGCGCATGACACGCGTACCAACATGAGCCGAACCAATTACAGCTATACCCACCACATCTATAAAGATGGTTATTACCAACAAGGGTATCCACTGGGAGATGCGATGGGTGGGGATGGTCAACTCATTGCCGGGAAGGTTGAGCTTATTACGGAGGATAACCAGCGCTGGAGTACGCGCCTGGTTTACGCCAAAGTTAACCCGGAGAATCAGTCGATCAACAAAGCGTTCCCTCATGCGGATACTCTGAAAGGTGTACAGCTGGGCTGGAGCGGAGATGTGTATCAGTCTGTTCGTCTGAATACTTCATTGTGGTACACCAACGCTAACAACAGCGACAGCGATGACGTTGGTGCCAGCGCAGGGATAGAGATACCGTTTAGTTTATAAGGCTGAATGCTGAAAATAGAGGAGAGAGGGTGGTAGTGCTGCAGGAGGCAGTCAGTTTTTATCTCTCCACAAGCCGGCAGGTAAGCAACGGCGATGACAGCTGCTCAGGAATTGGCAAATTTTGATTTACTGATGATGTGACATTATGAAGAAAAAAATTGTTAGATTTTCGGCATTAGCGTTGGCGATTGGGTTTTTATCGGGTTGTACAATCATCCCTGGTCAGGGATTAAACAGTCTGCGCAAGAACGTGGTTGAGCTTCCAGACAGCGACTACGATCTGGATAAATTAGTGAACGTGTATCCAATGACACCAGGCCTGATCGATCAGCTCCGTCCAGAGACCGTTCTTGCTCGTCCCAATCCGCAACTGGATAATTTACTTCGTAGTTATGAATACCGTATTGGGGTGGGTGACGTGCTGATGGTTACCGTATGGGACCATCCGGAACTCACAACGCCTGCAGGTCAATACCGTAGCGCCAGCGACACCGGTAACTGGGTTAACTCCGATGGGACCATCTTCTATCCTTATATCGGTAAGGTGCAGGTAGCGGGAAAAACGCTTAGCCAGGTACGCCAGGATATAGCCAGCCGTTTAACCACTTATATTGAAAGCCCGCAGGTTGATGTAAGCGTTGCGGCCTTCAGATCTCAAAAAGTATATGTGACTGGTGAAGTTGCAAAATCTGGTCAGCAGCCAATTACCAATATTCCCTTAACAGTCATGGATGCAATCAATGCGGCAGGTGGATTGGCACCAGACGCAGACTGGCGAAACGTGGTGCTTACCCATAATGGCAAGGATAGTAAAATCTCACTGTATGCCTTAATGCAGAAAGGTGACTTAACCCAGAACCATCTGCTGTACCCAGGGGATATTTTATTTGTGCCACGTAATGACGATCTGAAAGTGTTTGTTATGGGGGAAGTGGGCAAACAGAGCACCATGAAGATGGACCGCAGCGGCATGACCCTGGCGGAAGCGCTGGGCAATGCAGAAGGTTTGTCTCAGGCGATGAGTGATGCCACGGGGGTATTCGTTATTCGCCAGCTTAGGGGTGATAAGCAAGGTAAGATTGCAAATATCTATCAACTTAATGCACAAGATGCTTCGGCAATGGTACTGGGCACAGAATTCCAATTGCAACCATATGATATTGTTTATGTAACTACTGCACCACTGGTTCGTTGGAACCGTGTGATTTCACAGCTTGTGCCAACTATTACTGGGGTACATGATATGACTGAAACTGTCCGTTACATTAAGAGATGGCCTAACTAATGTTTGATTCAATTCTAGTTGTGTGCACGGGAAATATCTGTCGCTCACCAATAGGCGAACGTTTTCTACGTAAAGTCTTGCCTAATAAAAGGATAGACTCTGCAGGGACAGGTGCTTTGATTGATCATGCCGCTGATGAAAGTGCGATAAAAATAGCTGTAAAACATGGGATTTCTTTAGAAGGGCATAAAGGAAGGCAATTTACTGCTTCCATCGGACGGCAATACGATTTGATATTGGTGATGGAAAAATCTCATATTGAACAAATTGGGCGTATAGCACCAGAGGTTCGTGGAAAAACTATGCTTTTTGGACACTGGTTGAATCAACGTGAAATACCAGATCCTTATCGTAAAAGCGACGAGGCATTTGCCTCAGTTTACAAATTAATTGAAGAAGCTGGTAATTGCTGGGCTTCTAAACTTAGTAACCCTTAAGCAGGGAAGATAATGCATGTCATCAATAAAAAGTAACAAACCTATTAATGATTCAGATGAACTAGATCTGGGGCGTGTTATCGGTGAAATATTCGACCATAGAAAATTAATAATCGCGGTAACCTCACTATTTACGCTTATCGCGCTTATATATGCCTTACTTGCTACCCCAATATATCAGGCGGATGCATTGATACAGGTTGAACAAAAGCAAGGTAACGCGATACTTAGCAGTCTGAGCCAAGTCTTTCCTGATAGTCAGCCTCAATCAGCACCTGAAATTACACTACTGCAATCACGAATGATATTGGGTAAGACCGTAGATGATTTAAATTTACAAGTCAAGGTCGAAGAATTATTTTTCCCCGTCATTGGTCAAGGATTAGCGCGTCTTTTTAATAAAACAAAAAATACTATTCAGGTACATAAACTTTTTATTTCACCAAATATGTATGATGATAATTTTATTACTTTGACAGTTAAAAATGATCATCAATATAGTATTTCTGGTGAAAATATAGATTTTGATGGGGAAATTGGTCGGCTCATTGATAAGAATGGGATAAGGATTCAAGTCGATAGTATCAATGCTGAACCCGGGACAAGATTTCTGTTAACTTATACATCTCGCATAAATGCTATAAACTATTTACGGGATTCATTACTCATCGCAGATCAAGGTAAAGATACCGGGATGTTAACGATATCTCTTCTTGGTAGTGATCCAGATTTAATTAAAAGAGTAATTGATAGTATAAGTGACAATTACTTAGAACAAAATATTGCACGCCAAGCAGCTCAAGATGCAAAGAGCTTGGATTTTTTAAATCAACAATTACCAAAAGTCAGAACAGAATTAAATGAATCTGAAGATAAATTAAATGCATACAGAAGGCAAAAAGATTCAGTAGACCTTTCTTTGGAAGCTAAATCGGTTTTAGATCAAATAGTAAATGTTGATAATCAACTTAATGAGTTGACGTTTAAAGAGTCTGAAATATCGCAATTATATACACAAGAACATCCTACCTATAAAGCCTTGATGGAAAAGAGGAAAATTTTACAAGATGAAAGAGCAAAGCTGAATAAACGAGTATCAACAATGCCTGAAACTCAGCAAGAGGTTTTGAGGTTGAGTCGTGATGTAGAATCAGGCAGAGCTGTTTATATGCAATTGTTAAATCGTCAGCAAGAGTTGAATATCGCAAAGTCGAGCGCAATAGGTAATGTCAGAATAATTGACAATGCTGTAACACAGCCAAAACCAGTAAAACCTAAAAAATTAATCATTATAGCGATTGGCCTAATTTCAGGCTTTGCAATATCGCTAGGTGTTGTATTCTTAAGAACTTTCTTACGTAGAGGAATAGAGTCTCCCGAACAGCTTGAGGATTTAGGAATAACAGTATATGCAAGTATACCTGTAGCTGAGGTATTATCAAATCGGGCGAAGCAACCAAGTAAAATCAGGTTTAAAAAGGAAGAGGACGCTAATTATACTTATCTGGCGACTAGTCACCCAACAGATCTGGCTATAGAGGCAATAAGAGGACTTCGAACGAGTCTACATTTTGCAATGATGGAAGCTCGCAATAATATATTAATGATCTCTGGTGCAAGTCCAAACGCAGGAAAAACTTTTGTAAGTTCAAACTTAGGGGGCGTAATAGCACAGACGGGTAAAAAAATACTATTTATTGATGCCGATCTAAGAAAAGGCTATACGCATAAAATATTTAACGAGTCAAATGAAAATGGATTGTCTGAGTATCTTTCGGGGAAAATAAAATTAGAAGACACAATTAAGCATCTTGGTTCTGAAGGATTTGATTTCATTTCGAGAGGTATGGCACCACCAAATCCAGCTGAACTTTTGATGCATCGACGTTTTGGTGAACTTATTAAATGGGTCAGTCAGGCATATGATATGGTGATAATTGATACTCAGCCTAATCTAGCGGTTACCGATGCAGCTATTATAGGTAATTATGTCGGAACTACTTTACTTGTTGCCAGGTTTGAACAAAATACAACTAAAGAGTTAGAAGTTAGCGTAAAACGATTTGAGCAAAGTGGTGTTGCAATAAAAGGATGTATCTTAAATGGAGTTGTAAAAAAAGCAAGTAGTTACTATGGTTATGGCTATGCCCATTATGGTTATTCTTATAAAGATGAAAAATAAATAAGGTTTGGCCGAGTTTCCTCGGCCGACTTTAATAGCAGACGATATTTATCGCACTTTTCTTGATGCAAACTACAATTTTATTAAAAATGTAGGAGTATAAGTTAGCAAATCAAGAAAATAATCAGTATAAACCATACTAAAACATTAAAGAACAGAAGTTCAGTTGAGAGGGAAAATATGTCACCTTTCGGTAGGAATATAATAGTTAGTTCAGCTCTGGCTTTATCCGATATTATTACTTTTGCGATAACGCCTTTCATAGCTATTTTTATTTTATCCTTAGCATTCTATGATTTTGATAAAATAGCTCCTGTCGAACAATACCGGGGATGGGTTGTACTTCATTGTTTATTGGCTTTTTGCTGTGTTTCTTGGTTTTCAATTAGACTACGTCATTATTTTTATAGAAAAACATTTTGGTATGAATTGAAGGAAATTTTACGTACCTTGGTTATCTTTGCCGTAATTGAGATAGCTGTTCTGGCATTCGCATCATGGGCGTTCTCGAGATATTTATGGATATTATCATGGCTCATTACATTTTTGCTTGTGCCTGTTGCGCGAATGATAGTTAAACGGCTTCTTAATGCTTTAGGGCTTTGGGAACGGGATACATGGATTGTAGGTAATGGCAAGAATGCGTATGAGGCATACAAAGCAATAAAAAGCGAGCATAATTTAGGCTTGGTTATCGTAGGGTTTATTTGTGATACAAAATCAGATGAAAATAAAACTATCGAAGGGCTTCCGGTAGTTTATGGCGATGAAAAATGGTTATCTTCTAAAGATAAAAGGACACAATTTATTTTGGCGGTAGAATCTAACCAAAGTGATATAAGGAATAATTGGCTTAGAGATTTAATGATCAAAGGATATAGATACGTGTCGGTCATCCCAACGCTTAGGGGAATGCCGCTGGATAGTACGGATGTATCTTTTATATTTAGTCATGAGGTAATGATTTTCCGTGTGCAGCAAAATCTAGCAAAATGGTCATCACGATTAATGAAGCGATGCTTTGATATTGCAGGTTCCTTGACTATTATACTAATTCTATCACCATTATTAATTTATATTACAACAAAAGTCAAAAAAGACGGTGGTCCAGCTATTTATGGTCATGAAAGGGTTGGGAAAAACGGGCATAAGTTTAAATGTCTCAAATTCCGATCTATGGTAATAAATTCACAAGAAGTACTATCTAAGCTTTTAGAAAACGACCCAGTGGCGAGGGTTGAATGGGATACTACGTTTAAATTAAAGAATGATCCTCGTGTCACACCTATTGGAAGATTTCTTCGGCGTACAAGCTTAGATGAACTACCTCAATTATTTAATGTTCTTAGAGGGGAAATGAGCTTAGTCGGACCTAGACCAATCATAACTGACGAGTTAGCACGCTATAACGATGAGGTA
>OKBI01000146.1_pt1 | contig 10550 bp, 9 predicted proteins | sample 1610331 | NCBI WGS metagenome assembly OKBI01 (sample SAMN04436642, study PRJEB24849) | human gut metagenome | biome: human gut; feature: NICU; material: stool | host: Homo sapiens | place: USA: Saint Louis, MO | collected 2010-03-18
TGAAATTCGTTGGCGGCATGGGGACCCTTGGCGCCGGGATGGTGCTGGGTCGTGAAGGACCGATGGTACAGCTTGGCGGCAACATTGGGCGCATGGTGCTGGACGTTTTCCGCATGCGCAGTCCGGAAGCGCGGCATACGCTGTTGGCGACCGGTGCGGCGTCGGGGCTTTCGGCGGCCTTTAATGCGCCGCTGGCCGGTATTCTGTTTATCATCGAAGAGATGCGCCCGCAGTTCCGCTACAATCTGATCTCCATTAAAGCGGTGTTTACCGGCGTGATCATGTCGAGCATTGTGTTTCGCATTTTCAACGGCGAAGCGGCGATCATTGAGGTGGGTAAACTAAGCAACGCCCCGGTAAATACCCTATGGCTGTATCTGGTGCTGGGCATGCTGTTTGGCTGCTTTGGCCCGCTGTTTAATTTTCTGGTGCTGCGCACTCAGGATCTGTTCCAGCGCATCCACGGCGGCAACATCAAAAAATGGGTGTTGATTGGCGGATTAATCGGCGGGCTCTGCGGTCTGCTGGGGCTGATGCAGCCCTCCGCGGTGGGCGGTGGCTTTAACTTGATCCCTATCGCCGCTGCCGGTAACTTCTCCGTCGGACTGCTGCTGTTTATCTTTATTGCCCGCGTGGTGACCACGCTGATCTGCTTCTCTTCCGGCGCGCCAGGGGGCATTTTCGCGCCTATATTGGCGCTCGGCACGCTGCTGGGCACGGCGTTCGGCATGGCGGCTATTCCGCTGTTTCCGGCCTACCATCTCGATGCCGGCACCTTCGCGATTGCCGGTATGGGGGCGCTGCTCGCCGCCTCGGTGCGTGCGCCGCTGACCGGGATCGTGCTGGTGCTGGAGATGACCGATAACTATCAGCTCATTTTGCCAATGATTATTACCTGCCTTGGCGCAACACTACTGGCGCAATTCCTCGGCGGTAAGCCTTTGTATTCGACCATTCTGCAGCGTACTCTGGCGAAGCAGGAAGCCGAGCAGGCGGCAAAAGCGCAGCAGGCTCCCCGGGAGAATACTTGAACGATTTACCAGGGTATTAGATAATGGCTCAAAAGGTCCGGTTATTCTTTAACCGGCCGGAAGTATCAATGGGAGCAGAAAATGAGTGATGACGTAGCGTTGCCGCTGGAGTTTACCGAAGCCGCAGCCAATAAAGTAAAACACCTGATTGCGGATGAAGATAATCCGAACCTGAAACTGCGCGTGTATATCACCGGCGGCGGTTGCAGCGGTTTCCAGTATGGCTTCACCTTTGACGATCAGGTGAACGAAGGGGATATGACCATTGAGAAACAGGGCGTCGGCCTGGTGGTTGACCCGATGAGCCTGCAGTATCTGGTCGGCGGCTCGGTCGACTATACCGAAGGGCTGGAAGGTTCGCGCTTTATCGTGACCAATCCGAACGCGAAAAGCACCTGCGGCTGCGGCTCCTCGTTCAGCGTTTAAAGCGAGTTCTCCCCCAGCGGGAGGGAGCAAACCCTAAAAACGGTAACCTTAAGGTTACCGTTTTGCTTTTATTACCGACCGTTATCGTCCAGGGCAAACGTCGGCAGCTTCAGATGCCAGCGAATAGCCGCCAGACGAATTACCAGGGTGACCACCATCCCCATCATTGCCGAATTCTCCAGCGGGAGATGAAAGGTGTCGTGTGCCGTGGCGTGGACAATACCGCCGACGATACAGGCGGTGGCGTAGATTTCGGTACGCAGAATCATAGGAATTTCCCGCGCCAGCACGTCGCGAATAATCCCGCCGCCGACGCCGGTCACCACCCCCATGCACACCGCGACCAGCGGGCCGCTGCCAGCGAGAAAAGCTTTATTGACGCCAATGCCGACAAACACCGCCAGACCGACGGCATCAAGATCGGGCAGGATCCATTTCGGCAGCCGGCGAGGCTGGCGGACCAGCAGGATGGTCAGCATGCTGGTGACCATCGCCACCACCAGATCGGTGGGATCTTTGACCCAGAATACCGGGCCATTCGCCAGCGCCATGTCGCGGATGGTCCCGCCGCCTACCGCCGTCACTACCCCTAACACCAGCACGCCGAATGGGTCCATACGCAGTTTTCCGGCCAGCAGTACGCCGGAGATCGCGAAGACAGCTGTGCCAATAATATCCAGCCAATAGACAAGCATCGTTGATTCCCACTGAACATCCGGTGTGCCGGATGATTATTTTACCTGGTCAAGCGCCGCACAAAGTTGTTTGGCGGCGAGGATAATACGTGGGCCGGCGCGTTCAAACCAGTCGCTGTGTAACGCAATCAACGAAATGGTGAGCTGATGTTGCCAAAAGCGCTGCGCTTCGGCAATGCGGCTGGCATCCCCGGTCACCACGATCGCCTGCGGCTGGCGGGTCAGCACCTGTTCGCGGCTCACCTGCGGCCAGGGAACGCGGCTGGTGGCGAAGATATTCTCGCCGCCGCAAAGCCTTAGCACCTGATCCTGAATCGAACCGGGGCCGCTGGTGAACAGCGGTGCGGAGCCGAACTGCAGGAAGACGCGTTTCTTCGGCGCGTTGGCATAGCGCGCTTTCAACGCATCGTATTCCTGCTGCATCGCCTGCGCCGCCTGCTGTGCTTTTTCCGGCTGCGGGCTCCACTGCGCCAGCTCACGCAGGGTAGCGATGATCTCTTCTATGGTCGAGGTCTGTACCCACAGGACGTGAATACCCAGAGACTGCAGCTGGTTAACCTGGCGCTCGGCATTGCCCCCGCGCCAGGCCAGCACCACGTCTGGCTTGAGCGCCACGATGCGTTCCAGGTTCATTCCCTGCCAGCTGGCAACCTGTTCGATCGTTTTGGCCTGCGAAGGATAATCGGAATAGCTGCTGACGCCGACCGGCGTGATCCCGGCGGCAAAGGCCAGTTCGGTATTGGCGGGGGAGAGGGTGATCACCCGCGGCGCGGCCAGCAGCCACGCCGGGGCGAGTAACAGCAGCGCGGCAAGCGCGAAGGATAGCGACTTAGCCACGTGCCAGGTTCTGTACCAGATTCTCCACCATCAGGGTGGACTGTCTGGCGGCGACCGCAAGGAACTCCTCAAAGCTGAGGTGGGACTGCTGGTCGGCCACGTCGGAGATAGCGCGAACTACCACGAAGGGAACCTTAAAGTTATGGCAGACGTGGGCGATGGCGGTCGCTTCCATTTCCACGGCGATCGCCTGCGGGAAATTATGGCGGATCTTCGCCAGACCGACAGAGCCGTTAATGAAGGCATCCCCGCTAACGATAAGGCCGCGAACGGCGTTGAGATCTAACGCTTTAATGCAGCTCTCTGCGGCGGCCACCAGTTTTTCATCCGCCTTAAAACCCGCCGGGCAGCCAGGGAGCTGGCCGTATTCATAGCCGAAGGCGGTGACGTCGGCGTCGTGGTAGCGCGCTTCATCGGAGACGACGATATCGCCGACCTTCAGCGTCGACGCCAGGCCGCCGGCAGAACCGGTATTAATGATCACGTCAGGCTGGCAGCGCTCCAGCAGCAGGGTCGCGCCCATCGCCGCCGCTACTTTTCCGATACCAGACTTCAGCAGAGCGACGTCAACGCCGTGAAGTTGGCCGGTATAGATTTCGCTTCCGCCAATGGTGATGGTCTGGCGGTTTTCGATTTTGTCGCGCAGAAGGGTAACTTCCTCTTCCATAGCGCCAATAATGCCAATTTTCATAGATTTACTCGCGATGTGTCAGGTTTAGTTGCATAGTCTATCATGCGCTTAAGGGGAAGCGTATTGCTCGCGCGGGAGAGGCTATGGCAAAGATTGATTTTCGCAACAAGATAAACTGGCGTCGACGCTTCCGTTCGCCGCCGCGGGTGGAGACGGAGCGCGACATCCTGCGGATCTTTGAAAGCGATCGGGGACGGATCGTCAACTCGCCGGCAATCCGCCGCCTGCAGCAAAAAACTCAGGTCTTCCCGCTCGAGCGCAACGCGGCGGTGCGCACTCGCCTGACCCACTCGCTGGAGGTGCAGCAGGTGGGGCGCTATATCGCCAAAGAGGTGCTGAGCCGGCTGAAAGAGCTGAGGCTGCTGGAAGAGTATGGCCTGGAAGAGCTGACCGGGCCATTCGAGAGCGTGGTTGAGATGGCCTGCCTGATGCACGATATCGGCAATCCCCCGTTTGGCCATTTTGGCGAAGCGGCGATTAACGACTGGTTCCGTCAGCGCCTGGCGCCCGGCGATGCGCTCGGGCAGCCGCTGACCGACGATCGCTGCGAAGTGCAGGCCTTACGCCTGCATGACGGAGAGACATCGCTTAATGCGCTGCGCCGTAAAGTGCGCCAGGATCTCTGCAGCTTTGAGGGCAACGCGCAGGGCATTCGTCTGGTCCATACGCTAATGCGTATGAACCTGACCTGGGCGCAGGTGGGATGTATCCTGAAATATACTCGTCCGGCGTGGTGGTCTGAGGAGACGCCGGCCAGCCACAGTTATTTAATGAAGAAACCTGGCTATTATTTAGCCGAAGAAGAGTATGTCGCGCGTTTGCGTAAAGAACTGGATCTCGCGCCTTACAATCGGTTTCCATTAACCTGGATTATGGAGGCTGCGGATGACATCTCATATTGCGTCGCGGATCTCGAGGACGCGGTGGAAAAACGTATTTTTAGCGCAGAACAGCTCTATCAGCATCTTTACGACGCCTGGGGCAGTCATGAAAAAGGCTCGTTATTTTCGCAGGTAGTAGAAAATGCCTGGGAGAAATCGCGAGCCAATTATCTGAAGCAGAGCGCGGAAGATCAGTTTTTTATGTATTTGCGGGTGAATACGCTGAATAAGCTGGTGCCCTACGCGGCGCGCCGATTTATTGACAACCTGCCGGCAATCTTCACGGGGGACTTTAATCATGCGTTGCTGGAGGACGACAGCGATTGCAGTCAGCTACTGGAGCTCTATAAAAATGTGGCGATGAAACAGGTCTTTAGCCATCCGGATGTTGAGCAGCTGGAATTGCAGGGCTACCGGGTGATCAGCGGCCTGTTGGATATCTATCAGCCGCTGCTGAAATTATCGCTGGAGGATTTCAGCGAATTAGTAGCGCAGGAGCGGGTACGACGTTTACCCATTGCCTCCCGGCTGTATCAGAAACTTTCGACCCGTCACCGGCTGGCCTATGTTGAAGCGGTAAATAAACTGGCGCGTACGGCGCCCGAATTTGCGCTGATGGAATACTATTATCGCTGCCGTCTGATTCAGGACTATATCAGCGGGATGACGGATTTGTATGCGTGGGATGAATATCGGCGACTCATGGCGGTGGAATAGGCTGGAGTTTTGTAAAGATGGACAATAAATTTTTACTTTTTCCAGAAACTTAATTCCGGAACTTAGCGTTATAAAATGACTCTGATAGTCACGTACACAGCAACTTTCGTTACCTGATATTGAGATTGAAACTGATGAAAAAAACCACGTTAGCAATGAGTGCACTGGCTCTGAGTTTAGGTCTGGCGTTGTCCCCGCTCTCTGCGAGCGCGGCAGAAACGGCATCTTCGGCCACTAATGCACAGCAGATGCCAAGCCTGGCCCCGATGCTGGAGAAGGTGATGCCGTCGGTGGTGAGCATTAACGTTGAAGGTAGCACCACCGTTAATACCCCACGGATGCCACGTAACTTCCAGCAGTTCTTTGGCGATAATTCGCCGTTCTGCCAGGATGGTTCTCCTTTCCAGAGTTCGCCGTTTTGCCAGGGCGGCGGACAGGGCGGTCAGCCTGACGGCGGCCAGCAGCAGAAATTTATGGCGCTGGGCTCCGGCGTCATCATTGATGCCGCCAAAGGGTATGTGGTGACCAACAACCACGTCGTGGACAACGCCACCACGATTAAGGTTCAGCTGAGCGATGGCCGTAAGTTTGATGCCAAAGTCGTCGGCAAAGATCCGCGCTCTGATATCGCGCTGATTCAGATTCAGGATCCAAAAAACCTGACGGCGATTAAGCTTGCCGACTCCGATGCGCTGCGCGTCGGTGATTACACCGTGGCTATCGGCAACCCGTTCGGTCTGGGCGAAACCGTGACCTCCGGGATTGTCTCCGCGCTGGGCCGTAGCGGCCTCAACGTGGAAAACTACGAAAACTTTATCCAGACCGATGCGGCGATTAACCGCGGGAACTCCGGCGGCGCGCTGGTGAACCTCAACGGCGAGCTGATCGGTATCAACACCGCCATTCTGGCGCCGGACGGCGGCAACATCGGTATCGGTTTTGCTATCCCGAGCAACATGGTGAAAAACCTGACCGAGCAGATGGTGAAATATGGCCAGGTGAAACGCGGTGAGCTCGGCATTATGGGCACCGAACTGAACTCTGAGCTGGCGAAAGCGATGAAAGTCGATGCCCAGCGCGGGGCCTTCGTCAGCCAGGTAATGCCAGGTTCGGCGGCCGCGAAAGCGGGCATTAAAGCCGGCGATGTCATCACCTCCCTCAACGGGAAAGCGATCAGCAGCTTCGCCGCGTTGCGTGCCCAGGTCGGCACCATGCCTATCGGCAGCAAAGTTGAGCTTGGTCTGCTGCGCGACGGCAAACCGGTGACCGTGACCGTCGAACTGCAGCAGAGCAACCAGACCCAGGTTGACTCCAGCACCATCTTCAACGGGATTGAAGGGGCGGAAATGAGCAATAAGGGTCAGGATAAGGGCGTGGTGGTCAATAATGTGAAAGCCGGTACCCCGGCGGCACAGATTGGCCTCAAGAAAGGCGACGTCATCGTCGGGGCGAATCAGCAGCCGGTGAAAAACATCGCCGATCTGCGGAAAATCTTCGACGCCAAACCGTCCGTACTGGCGCTGAACATTCAGCGCGGCGACGCCTCTATCTATCTGCTGTTGCAGTAACCGCCAGCGCTCGCTTCCCAGCCCCTTCCCTCGCCGAGGGCAGGGGCTTTTTTCGTTCTGTGACCGCCCCCACAACTCCACATATCTCACCCCGGCTTAGTGCAAATGCACAATGCAGCGCGACGATGACTCTTTTATGCTGGTGCCCAGCAAAGGGGAGGACTACATGGCTGGCTGGCATCTTGATACCAAAATGGCGCAGGATATTGTGGCGCGGACCATGCGCATCATCGATACCAATATCAACGTGATGGATGCCCGCGGGCGGATCATCGGCAGCGGCGATCGGGAAAGGATTGGTGAATTGCACGAAGGCGCGCTGCTGGTCCTCTCCCAGGGGCGGGTGGTGGATATCGACGACGCGGTCGCTCGCCATCTGCACGGGGTTCGCCAGGGGATTAACCTGCCGCTGCGCCTGGAGGGGGAGATCGTCGGGGTGATCGGCCTGACCGGCGAGCCGGAGTCGCTGCGAAAATATGGCGAGCTGGTGTGCATGACAGCAGAGATGATGCTGGAGCAGTCGCGGCTGATGCATCTCCTGGCCCAGGACAGCCGTCTGCGCGAAGAGCTGGTGATGAACCTGATTCAGGCGGAAGAGCATACCCCGGCGCTGAACGAATGGGCTCAGCGTTTAGGCATCGATCTCAATCAGCCGCGCGTGGTGGCGATGATTGAGGTAGACAGCGGTCAGCTCGGCGTGGACAGCGCGATGGCGGAACTGCAACAGTTACAGAACGCGCTGACCACCCCCGATCGCAATAATCTGGTGGCCATTGTCTCGCTCACGGAAATGGTGGTGCTGAAACCGGCGCTGAACAGCTTTGGCCGCTGGGACGCTGACGATCACGTCCGGCGCGTCGAGCAGCTTATCGCCAGGATGAAAGAGAATGGCCAGCTGCGCTTTCGCGTGGCGCTGGGCAACTTCTTCACCGGCCCAGGAAGTATCGCCCGCTCTTACCGTACCGCACGGACGACGATGATGGTTGGCAAGCAGCGGATGCCGGAGAGCCGCAGTTATTTCTATCAGGATCTGATGCTGCCGGTGCTGCTCGACAGCCTGCGCGGCGGCTGGCAGGCCAATGAGCTGGCCCGTCCGCTGGCGCGTTTGAAGGCCATGGACAACAACGGGCTGCTGCGGCGGACGCTGCAGGCGTGGTTTCGCCATAACGTGCAGCCGCTGGCGACGTCAAAGGCGCTGTTTATTCATCGCAATACGCTGGAGTACCGGTTGAACCGTATCTCGGAGCTGACCGGCCTGGATCTCGGTAGCTTTGACGACAGGCTGCTGCTGTATATCGCGCTGCAGCTGGACGAACAACGCTAAGACGTGGAGGCAAAAAAATGCCGGGCAGCGACGCGCCATACCCGGCCTGGACGATGCATGCTGTCTGGAGTGGATAGAGACCACCAGCCCGGCCAGGCAACGCGCCGCCGGGATGCTCTTACTTACGGGTGAGCTTTTCCAGATCGGCTTCGATTTCGCTGATCTTATTGGTGACCACGCTTTCCAGATGGCGTAAATCGTCGAGGATTTTACGCTTGAGATCGATTTCAGTGCGATCGCGCTGGCAGATCTGATCCAGCTCGTCGATAACGTAGCGCAGATTGGGGCTGATCTCCTGGACCTCTTTGTAGCCCTGGCCGACGCCGTCGGCGACGACGGTTTTGCGCTGACGCGGATATTTGAACTTCACGCTCTTGGCGAAGAATTCGCCTTTGTCTTTCTGAAAATAGATTTTCAGAATGTCGTTGTTAGCTTCCTGCCGCAGGCTATAGCGATCGATCTCATCAGGGTTGGTAATGCCAAGACTTTTCAGATTATCGTACATAACGGTACCTTTGATAGCATCATAACCATTGAATAATTAACGAAAAAATCCATTTTCGCCAGCATCAAATATAAAAAAAGCGGGATATCTCCCGCTTTTTATTTGCTTTAGTCGATGGTGCGCAGCAGCTCGTTAATGCCGACCTTGCCGCGGGTTTTGGCATCGACTTTCTTCACAATCACTGCGCAGTACAGGCTGTATTTACCATCTTTCGACGGCAGGTTGCCTGAGACCACCACCGAGCCAGCCGGTACGCGGCCGTAGAAGACTTCGCCGGTTTCGCGATCGTAGATTTTGGTGCTCTGACCGAGGTAAACGCCCATGGAGATGACGGAGCCTTCTTCGACAATCACCCCTTCAACCACTTCAGAGCGCGCGCCGATGAAGCAGTTATCTTCGATGATGGTCGGGTTCGCCTGCAGCGGCTCCAGTACGCCACCGATGCCGACACCGCCGGACAGATGCACGTTTTTACCGATCTGTGCGCAGGAGCCGACGGTGGCCCAGGTATCAACCATGGTGCCTTCGTCAACGTAGGCGCCGATGTTAACGTAGGACGGCATCAGCACAGTGTTGCGGGCGATGAACGCGCCCTGGCGCACGGCGGCCGGCGGTACCACGCGGAAACCTTCTTTCTGGAAACGCGCTTCGTCGTAGTCAGCGAATTTCATCGGCACTTTATCGAAGTAGCGGCTTTCCGCACCATCGATAACCTGGTTATCGTTAATACGGAAAGAGAGCAGTACCGCCTTCTTCAGCCACTGATGCGTTACCCACTGACCGTCGATCTTCTCAGCGACGCGCAGCGCGCCGGAATCAAGAAGGGCGATAACCTGGTTAACCGCTTCGCGGGTCACGGTATCCACATTAGCCGGCGTAATGTCGGCGCGACGCTCGAAAGCGGACTCAATAACGTTCTGTAACTGCTGCATTGTTTCTTTCCATTCACTAAAAAAAATACGTCACCCTTTATCGTTTGGATTGAGGGCCGCTGTCAACCGTTGTTGCACTTCTTGTTGCAGCTCATTATTAAGGGCACGCCGGTCGGCGGTGGCGATTATAAATAAATCTTCTACTCGCTCACCAATTGTCGTAATTCGCGCCCCGTGAAGCGATATCCCGAGGTCGGCGAACACCTGCCCGACGCGGGCGAGCAGCCCGGGCTGGTCGAGCGCTATCAGCTCCAGAAACGATTTTCGGTCGGTATGGGTCGGCAGGAAATTCACCTCGGTGTCCACGGAAAAATGGCGTAGCTTTGCCGCCTGACGACGCGGGGCCGGAGGCTGCCAGCTGCGCTGAGTGATGGTCTGCTCCAGCCCCTGGCGGATCGCCTCGTGGCGGTCGGCGGAAAGGGGGCTGCCGTCGGGCTCAAGGACGATAAAGGTATCCATCGCCATACCGTCGCGGGTGGTGAAGATCTGCGCGTCGTGGACGCTGAGGTTGCGACGGTCAAGTTCGCCACACACCGCGGCGAACAGGTAAGGGCGATCCGGGCTCCAGATAAAAATCTCCGTACCACCGCGGGTAGCCTGCGAGCTCAGCAGGATCATCGGTTTATTCAGATCGTGGCGCAGCAGGTTGCGGGCGTGCCAGGCGAGCTGCGTCGGCGTATGTCGCACGAAATAGTTGGCGCGGCAGCGGTTCCAGATCTGATGCAGCGCCTCTTCATTAATATTGTCCATCCGCAGCAGGGCCAGCGCCTGCAGCTGATGGTGACGCACTCGTTCGCGCATGTCCGGGGTGCTTTGCATGCCGCGACGCAGCTGCTTCTCGGTGGCGAAATAGAGTTCACGCAGCAGGCTCTGCTTCCAGCTGTTCCACAAGGTTTCGTTGGTGGCGCAGATATCGGCGACGGTCAGACACACCAGATAGCGC
>OKBI01000156.1_pt1 | contig 10300 bp, 7 predicted proteins | sample 1610331 | NCBI WGS metagenome assembly OKBI01 (sample SAMN04436642, study PRJEB24849) | human gut metagenome | biome: human gut; feature: NICU; material: stool | host: Homo sapiens | place: USA: Saint Louis, MO | collected 2010-03-18
CGTGGGTAATCGCCACCACGGTGCCTTCGAAGTCGTGCAGGAAGCGTTCCAGCCAGGCGACGGACTCGGCGTCGAGGTGGTTGGTCGGTTCGTCGAGCAGCAGCATATCCGGTTTTTCCAGCAGCAGACGGCACAGCGCGACGCGGCGGCGTTCACCACCGGAAAGATTAGCGATTTTCGCATCCCAGTCCGGCAGGCGCAGGGCGTCGGCCGCGCGCTCCAGCTGGACGTTCAGGTTGTGGCCGTCGTGCGCCTGGATAATCTCTTCGAACTTGCCTTGCTGTGCGGCAAGCTTATCGAAGTCCGCATCCGGCTCGGCGTATTTGGCATAGACTTCGTCCAGACCCTTCAGCGCGTTAACCACTTCGGCGACCGCTTCTTCCACGGACTCGCGCACGGTGTGCTCCGGGTTGAGCTGCGGCTCCTGCGGCAGGTAGCCGATTTTGATGCCGGGCTGCGGACGCGCTTCACCTTCGATCTCGGTGTCGATACCGGCCATGATGCGCAGCAGGGTAGATTTACCGGCGCCGTTCAGACCGAGCACACCGATTTTCGCGCCAGGGAAAAAGCTGAGGGAGATATTTTTCAAAATATGACGTTTCGGCGGAACAACTTTGCCGACACGATGCATGGTATAAACGAATTGAGCCACGTTGGACTTCGCCTCTTTCTATTTTGATAGATAGTTCAAAGCCGAAGTGTAGCCTTTTTCGCGCGCTAATCCCAGCGAGGCGACAGGATTCACAGAAGCGTAAAAAAATGTCCAGGACATGGCGCGTTTAGCGTTGTCTGATTAGCATAAGTAAAGCCGCCTGCCGAACCGGCAGGGGTTTTTAAGCGGCACGATGCTGCGAAAATGCACCGGAAAGAGGAAGAGCTTGTGGAAAAAGCCAAAAAAATGGCGTGGCATCTTTTGGCTGCCAGCGTTGGTTTGTTGACGTTGAGTCAGCTGGCGCATGCGGATTCACTGGATGAACAGCGCAGCCGCTACGCACAAATTAAGCAGGCGTGGGATAACCGGCAGATGGATGTAGTCGACCAGCTGATGCCCACGTTAAGCACCTATCCCCTGTATCCCTATTTGCAGTACCGACAGATCACCGACGATCTGATGAACCAGCCGGCGCTGGTGGTGAAAAACTTTATTGACGCCAATCCGACGCTGCCCCCTGCGCGTTCATTACGTTCGCGCTTCGTGAATGAACTGGCCCGGCGCAGCGACTGGCGCGGCTTGCTGGCGTTTAGCCCGGATAAGCCGACCAGCACCGAGGCGCAGTGCAACTATTACTACGCCAAGCTGAGCGTGGGGCAGTCGCAGGAGGCCTGGAGCGGGGCGAAAGAGCTGTGGCTGACGGGCAAGAATCAGCCCGGCGCCTGTGAACCGCTGTTCAGCGCCTGGCGCGACTCCGGTCAGCAGGATCCGCTGGCCTATCTCGAACGGATCCGCCTGGCGATGAAGGCCGGCAATATCGGGCTGGTGAAATCGCTGGCCCAGCAAATGCCCGCCAACTACCAGAGCATCGCCAGCGCCGTGGTCGCCCTGGCTAACGATCCAAACAGCGTCCTCACCTTCGCCCGCACCACCGGGGCGACGGACTTTACCCGTCAGATGGCCGCCGTCGCCTTCGCCAGCGTCGCCCGCCAGGACGTGGAAAATGCCCGCCTGATGATCCCTTCGCTGGTACAGGCTCAGCAGCTCAATGAGGATCAGACCCAGGAACTGCGCGATATTGTCGCCTGGCGCCTGATGGGTAGCGATGTAACCGAAGAGCAAGCCATCTGGCGCGATGACGCAATCATGCGTTCGCAGTCCACGCCGCTGGTGGAGCGGCGGGTACGGATGGCGTTGGGGACGGGCGATCGCCATGGCCTCAACACCTGGCTGGCGCGCCTGCCGATGGAGGCGAAAGAGAAAGACGAATGGCGCTACTGGCAGGCGGATCTGCTGCTGGAGCGCGGCAGGGATGAGGAGGCGCAGGCGATCCTTCGCTCGTTGATGCAACAGCGAGGCTTCTACCCGATGGTCGCCGCGCAGCGTCTTGGCGAGGAGTATACCTTCCGCATCGATAAAGCCTCGGGCACCATCGATCCGGCGCTGGCCTCCGGGCCGGAGATGGCGCGGGTACGTGAGCTGATGTACTGGAATATGGATAACACCGCGCGCACCGAATGGGCCAACCTGGTCACTAGTCGCACCAAATCCCAGCAGGCGCAGCTGGCGCGCTATGCCTTCGATCAGCACTGGTGGGATCTGAGCGTGCAGGCGACGATCGCCGGTAAGCTGTGGGATCAGCTGGAAGAACGTTTCCCGCTGGCCTATAACGACCTGTTTGCCCGCTATGTTAGCGGCAAAGATATTCCGCAGAGCTACGCGATGGCGATTGCCCGTCAGGAGAGCGCCTGGAACCCGAAAGTGCGCTCGCCGGTCGGCGCCAGCGGACTGATGCAGATTATGCCGGGCACCGCGACGCATACCGTCAGTATGTTCAGCATTCCCGGCTACAGCGGCCCGTCGCAGCTGTTGGATCCGGAAACCAACATCAACATCGGCACCAGCTATCTGCAGTACGTTTATCAGCAGTTCGGCAATAACCGTATCTACGCCTCAGCGGCCTATAACGCCGGGCCGGGCCGGGTACGCAGCTGGCAGGGGAACAGCGCCGGACGGATCGACGCCGTGGCGTTTGTCGAGAGTATTCCGTTTTCGGAAACCCGCGGCTACGTGAAGAATGTCCTCTCCTATGACGCCTACTACCGCTACTTTATGGGGCAGCAGGATAAGATCCTCAGCGATGCGGAGTGGCGCCAGCGTTACTGATCGCTGGGAAGTATGTTATGCTTTGTACTCGTTGAAGAGTACATTCGACGGGCAGCGTAAGCTGCCCGTCTCAATATGGTGGCGCGATATGACCCAACAATCTCCCTATTCCGCGGCCGTTGCCGAACAACGTCATCAGGAGTGGCTGCGCTTTGTTGCCCTGCTTCAGCAGGCCTATGCTGAGGATCTGCATCTGCCGTTGCTGCAGCTGATGCTGACGCCCGACGAGCGCGAAGCCCTGGGTACCCGGGTGCGCATTATCGAAGAGTTGCTGCGCGGCGAGATGAGCCAGCGTGAGCTGAAAAATGAGCTCGGCGCCGGAATTGCGACCATTACCCGCGGGTCGAACAGCCTGAAATCGGCGCCGGTAGAGCTGCGCCAGTGGCTGGAGCAGACGCTGCTGGCTAGCGATAAATAGCGTTATGGAACGGGCTTAGCGCCAGCACGACCGCCTGGTGGTAAACGCTGCTGCGGGTTAATCTGCCGCCGGTGAAAACCCCAATCGCCCCCTCTTTACGACCGATCTGATCGATGCCGGTATACTGCGACATGACCGGGCCGAGGGCTTCGCCAGCGCGAACCTGCTCAAGAATAACGTCAGGCAACGGCAGCGTGGCTGAGCGCGCTTCTCCGCGCTGGCTGGCGCTTTCGATGACCACCCAGCTAAAGGTGCTGTCATCGTCGATACCGGCTTCGATAGCTACCCAGAAATCGGCATTTGGCCGGGCAAGGCGCGCATTGGCGACGCGATTTCGTGCGCCAGCGCGCGTTTCCTCGCTGCCGAAGGGCTGTTCCGGCACGCCGCTCTCGACGGCGACGGACTCAATGTGGCAGGATCCTTCGCCGAAAATCTCGTCAAAAGCCTGCAGAATTGCCTGAATTTTGGCGGGATTAGTGGTCGCTGAGACAACATGGTGCATAATCAAAACAACTCAGAATAAACTAACGTCATCGCAGTATACTCTAAATCACCCCGAGGGCAGGCGGTAATGCCCGAAAGCGGTTGATAACGAGTCCAGAACGGAAAAAAAGCATGTTACAAGTATACCTTGTTCGCCACGGTGAAACGCAGTGGAACGCCGAGCGACGTATTCAGGGTCAGTCCGACAGCCCGCTGACCGCCCATGGTGAGCGCCAGGCCTGGCAGGTGGGCGAGCGCGCCAGAACGCTGGGGATCACCCATATTATTACCAGCGATCTGGGACGAACCCGCCGCACAGCAGAGATTATCGCCGAAGCCTGCGGTTGCAGCGTGATCGCCGATGCGCGCCTGCGCGAACTGGATATGGGGGTGCTGGAGAAGCGCCATATCGACTCGCTCAGCGAAGAAGAAGAAGGCTGGCGTCGCCAGCTGGTCAACGGCACACCGGACGGTCGTATTCCGCAGGGCGAATCGATGCAGGAGCTCAGCGAGCGTATGCATGCGGCGCTGGCATCCTGTCTGGAATTACCCGCCGGTAGCCGGCCGCTGCTGGTGAGTCATGGGATCGCGCTGGGCTGCCTGGTGAGCACGATATTAGGGCTGCCGGCGTACGCTGAGCGTCGTCTGCGGCTGCGCAACTGCTCTATTTCGCGCGTCGACTATCAGCAAAGCCCGTGGCTGGCTTCCGGCTGGGTGGTGGAAACGGCGGGCGACGTCTCGCATCTTGACGCCCCCGCAATGGACGAGCTGCAGCGTTAACGGCGGATCGGGATCAGATACTCGCAGCGCAACTGAATCGGCGTGGCCTGATCCCGGCTTTCATCTTCAGGGTAGAAGCGTTCAATATCCAGCCCCTTGCGACGCGTCAGGTTCAGCGTCGGCATGCAGGTGCCGTAGACGGTCAGGATGAATTCCTGCAGACCGGTACCCAGCCCTTCATACGTAAACATGACATACTCGCCGCCTTCCAGGGTCACTGGATGGGCATGCTGCAGGTGGCCGTTAGCCATCTCCGGCGTCAGCGCGGTGGTATAGAATACTTCCTGCTCATCGTCTTTTTCCAGGCTCGGACGCGGCTCATGCAGCCCGTAGAGCACCGGGGGGATTGACGGTGAGTTGCCGAGGAAGTCTCGCCAGAACTGGACCCGCATCTGGTTACGAAAATCGGAGATTTCCTCGAGCTTACAGGTATAGCTCTGGGTCACGCCAAGCAGCTGAGTAGGGGGCAGAGTGATAAACTCATGTTTCGGCAGGGTAAATTCGCCAAGACGCAGCGGCGGGCGCATACCGAACGAGCTCCAGTCCGGCGAGCGGCGGTAGAGCGCCGGCGTCAGCGAGAATTGCTTCTTAAACGCTCGGGTGAAGGTCTGCTGGGAGTCGAAACGGTACTGCAGCGCAATATCAAGGATTGGACGGGCGGTCAGGCGTAATGCGACAGCAGATTTCGACAAGCGGCGCGCGCGAATATAGGCACCGATGGCATGGCCGGTGACATCCTTAAACATTCGCTGCAAATGCCACTTGGAATAACCTGCCTTCGCCGCCACATTATCCAGAGAAAGCGGCTGATCCAGGTGACCTTCCAGCCAGCTAAGGAGATCGCGAATAATCCCTGCTTGATCCATAAAATGTCCCCATCCTTAAACACAGGTGCCTGATATTAAAGTAGCGGATAATAGCATTTTTTGATGTTTAAGCATTCAGTGTTTTTTTTGCTTTTAAATGCGGTAGGTCAGGGGATTTGAACGATAATTTTGTAAAGCTGTGATCTATAAACCTTTTCTGCTAAGTGCGTGATAATCACTCAGCTATATTTTTTAATAATGGTAACAATATGAAATACAAGAAGTTTGCGATGGGGCTGCTCCTGCTGGCCGGTAGCCAGCTGGCTCAGGCGGAGCAGATTGGTTCCGTGGATACGGTCTTCAAATGGTTAGGGCCGGATCACAAAATCGTCGTCGAAGCCTTTGACGATCCGGATGTACAGAACGTGACCTGCTATATCAGCCGGGCGAAACCCGGTGGCATCAAAGGCGGGCTGGGGCTGGCGGAAGATACCTCTGACGCGGCGATTTCCTGCCAGCAGGTCGGGCCGATTGAGCTAACGGACAAAATCAAAAACGGTAAAAGCCAGGGCGACGTGGTGTTCCAGAAGCGCACCTCGCTGGTGTTTAAAAAACTCCAGGTCGTGCGTTTCTATGATGCGAAGCGCAATGCGCTGGTCTATCTGACCTACTCGGATAAAGTGGTTGATGGCTCGCCGAAGAACGCCATCAGCGCCGTGCCGATCATGCCATGGAATAAATAAACGGGAGCGCGCATGCAGCAGCCACGGATTTGGTTAGTTGAGGATGAACAGAGTATCGCTGATACCCTGGTTTACATGCTGCAGCAGGAGGGCTTCCAGGTCAGCGTCTTTGGCCGCGGTTTGCCCGCGCTGGAGGCGGCGGCGCATCAGGCGCCAGATGTCGCCATCCTCGACGTCGGCTTGCCGGATATCAGCGGCTTCGAGCTCTGTCGGCGTCTGCTGACGCGTTATCCGGCGCTGCCGGTGCTGTTTTTGACGGCGCGTAGCGACGAGGTCGATAAGCTGCTGGGGCTGGAAATCGGCGCTGACGATTACATCGCCAAGCCGTTTTCACCACGCGAAGTCTGCGCGCGGGTGCGAACCGTGCTGCGGCGGCTGCAGAAGTTTGCCGCGCCATCGCCGGTGGTACGCGTCGGCGAGTTTGTGCTCGATGAGCAGGCGGCGGCGATCAGCTGGTTCGGCCAGCCGCTGAATCTGACGCGCTACGAATTTCTGCTGCTGAAAACCCTGCTTCACGCGCCCGGTCGCGTCTTCTCCCGTCAGCAGCTGATGGAGCTGGTGTGGATCGATGCCTGGGAAAGCCTCGACCGTACCGTCGATACCCATATCAAAACCCTGCGCGCTAAGCTGCGGGCTGTGAATCCTGAAAAGGCGCCAATCAATACCCATCGCGGTATGGGCTACAGCCTGGGGCGCGGCTGATGCGCATCGGCATGCGCCTGCTGCTGGGCTATTTTCTTATCGTCGCGATCGCCGCGTGGTTTGTGCTGTCGATCTTTGTCCAGGAAGTGAAGCCGGGCGTGCGCCGGGCGACAGAGGGGACCCTCAATGATACCGCTACCCTGTTGGCGGCGCTGGCGCGTGAGGATCTGCTGGCGGCAAACCCGCAGCAGGGCAGGCTGGCGCAGGCCTTTCACCAGCTCAACCAGCAGCCGCTCAACGCCAATATTGGCGGAATTAAAAAGGTACGTAATGAGTACCGCGTCTATCTGACCGATGCCCGGGGCAAGGTGGTGTTTGACTCCAGCGGGCAGGCGACAGGGCAGGACTATTCGCGCTGGAACGATGTCTGGCTCACCCTGCGCGGCCAGTACGGCGCGCGCAGTACGCGCAGCGATCCGCATGATGAAGCCAGCTCGGTGATGTATATCGCCGCGCCGGTGATGGATAAGGGGCGGATTATCGGCGTGCTGAGCGTCGGTAAACCCAACCTGGCGATGACGCCGGTCATTAAGCGCAGCGAGCGGCGGATCCTCTGGGCCGGCGGCGCCCTGCTGGGCATTGCGCTGTTGATTGGCGGCGGCGTCGTCTGGTGGATCAATTTCTCTATCGGCAAGCTGGTGCGCTATGCGGACTCGGTGACCGCTGAGCGCCCGCTGCCGCTGCCGGAGGTTGGCAGCAGCGAATTGCGCAAGCTGGCCCAGGCTCTGGAGAGCATGCGGGTAAAGCTCGAAGGTAAGAATGCCATCGAAAACTATGTCTATGACCTGACCCATGAACTGAAAAGCCCGCTGGCGGCCATCCGCGGCGCGGCGGAGATCCTGCGCGAAGGGCCGCCACCTGAGGTGGCGGCGCGGTTTACTGATAATATCCTCGCGCAAAACACCCGGATGCAACTGCTGGTGGAGCGGCTGCTCCAGCAGGCGAGACTGGAAAGCCGGCTGGAGATAAAGCAGCATCCGGTGTCGATAGATGCGCTATACCAACGGCTGACGGAGGAGCGCAACATCGCTCTGGCGGCGAAAGCTATCACCCTGCGCTGGCGGGAGAGTGGGATGCTGGTCAATGGCGATGGCGAGCTGCTGGCCCAGGCGCTGGGTAATCTGCTCGACAACGCGATTGACTTTACCCCCCAGGGCGGTGAGATCGCCCTGGCTGCGGAGAAGCGAAATGAAGAGGTGCAATTGAGCGTTATCGACAACGGGTGCGGTATTCCGGACTATGCCCTGGAACGAATCTTTGAGCGATTCTATTCGCTGCCGCGCGAAGACGGCCATAAGAGCAGCGGCCTTGGGCTGGCGTTCGTTCGTGAAGTCGCGCGCCTGCATCACGGCGATATCAATCTGCACAATCGGCCCGAAGGCGGCGTGGTCGCCACGCTGCGACTTCACCGTCCCTTCACATAGCTTCAAATTCTCCCCACACAGCCGTCCTATTGTGAGGCCATCACGATAGGGAGAAAGGCTATGTTGAAATCACCGTTATTCTGGAAAATCACCACGTTAATAGGCTGTATTGTGCTGCTATCTTTGCCGTTAATGATGGTCAGGGAGCTTATTAATGAGCGAGCGGATTATCGTAGCGAAGTGGTGGACGCCATTGAGCAAAGCACCAGCGGCTCGCAAAAACTCGCCGGACCGCTGATCGCTATTCCGATAACCGAGACCCTGACCCGCATGGAGAACCAAAAAGAGGTCAACTATCAGCGGAGCTGGGTGTATTACTGGCTGCCGGAGTCGCTGGCGGTCACCGGCAAACAGACCGTGGAGTCGAGGAGGGTGGGCATCTACAGCGGCCAGGTCTGGCATAACGCCTTGCAGATTAAGGCCTCGTTTGATCCGCTGCGTCTGGCGGCGCTGAGAAAAACGAATATCGTCTTAGGCCAGCCGCGGCTGGTGGTGAGCGTCGGCGATGCCCGCGGCATTGGTGCCATCCATGCCCCGGAGGTCAACGGTAACGTATTAAGCGTGGAGCCGGGGCTGGGGATAAGCGGCGATGGCGCAGGTATTCATATGCCAATGCCTGCGCTGGCGGAGGACAACAAGCCGCTTGAGATTGCCTTTTCACTCGATCTGAACGGGACGGGAGAGTTTTCACTGGTGCCGCTCGGGCGTAACAGCGAGCTGCAGCTGACCAGTAACTGGCCGCATCCCGGTTTTCTCGGCAGCTTCCTGCCAACTCAACGGGAAGTGAGTGCTGCCGGCTATCGCGCCCACTGGCAAAGCAGCTGGTTCGCCAACGATATGGGGAGCTATTTCAAGGATGATATGGAGATCCCGTGGTCGCGACTGCCGGCGTTCAGTGCCGATGTGATGTCCCTTGCCGACCAGTACCAGCTAACCGATCGGGCGACAAAATATGCCATCCTGTTAATCGGGCTGACCTTTATGGCTTTTTTCGTGTTCGAGAGCCTGACCCGTCGTCCCCTGCATCCGATGCAATATCTGCTGGTGGGCTTATCGCTGGTGCTGTTTTACCTGGTGCTGCTGGCGCTCTCAGAGCACATTGGTTTTACCGCCGCCTGGCTGGCGGCCAGCCTGTCTGGCGCGGTGATGAATGGGATCTACCTTCAGGCAGTGCTCAGAGGATGGCGTAACAGCCTGCTGTTTGTCGCCGCGCTACTGCTGCTGGATGGCGTGATGTGGTTTCTGTTGCATTCTGAGGATAGCGCGCTGCTGCTGGGTACCGGGGTGCTGGCGCTGGCGCTGAGCGTCCTGATGTTTTTGACCCGTCGCGTGGACTGGTATGCGTTATCGCTGCCGAAAGGCACAGTGCCTCCGACACCGGCTGCCGATGACGATAAGCTGCGTCTCTGGAAAGAGTGACGGCATAAAAAACGGCGCCCCTGGGGCGCCGTTTTCGCATCATGGCTGCGGAATAAATCGTATTATTCCTGCAGATCGCCACAGAAACGGTAGCCTTCACCGTGAATGGTAGCGATGATTTCCGGGGTATCCGGAGTGGATTCGAAGTGTTTACGAATCCGACGAATGGTCACGTCAACGGTACGGTCATGCGGCTTCAGCTCGCGACCGGTCATTTTCTTCAGCAGCTCGGCACGAGACTGAATTTTGCCCGGGTTTTCGCAGAAGTGCAGCATCGCGCGGAATTCACTGCGCGGCAGCTTGTACTGTTCGCCGTTCGGGCTAACCAGGGAACGGCTGTTGATATCGAGTTCCCAGCCGTTGAACTTGTAGCTTTCCACGCTGCGACGCTCTTCGCTCACGGTACCGAGGTTCATGGTACGGGAGAGCAGGTTGCGCGCGCGGATAGTCAGTTCACGCGGGTTAAACGGTTTAGTGATATAGTCGTCAGCGCCGATTTCGAGGCCAAGGATCTTATCCACTTCGTTGTCGCGGCCGGTTAAGAACATCAGCGCGACGTCTGCCTGCTCGCGCAGCTCGCGCGCCAGCAGAAGACCATTTTTACCCGGCAGGTTGATATCCATGATCACCAGGTTGATATCATTTTCAGACAGGATCTGATGCATTTCCGCGCCATCGGTCGCTTCGAATACATCGTAACCTTCTGC
>OKBI01000160.1_pt1 | contig 10162 bp, 10 predicted proteins | sample 1610331 | NCBI WGS metagenome assembly OKBI01 (sample SAMN04436642, study PRJEB24849) | human gut metagenome | biome: human gut; feature: NICU; material: stool | host: Homo sapiens | place: USA: Saint Louis, MO | collected 2010-03-18
CGGAGCGGGCGAACAGCACCGCCTCCTGCTCGCCGACGGTCTCTTTCAGCACCTTCCACACCAGCTCGTTATAGATGAAGGCGTAGTGGTTGTGCATTTTCTGCGGATCGGAACCGTCAAACCACTGGACGTCGGTCGGGATACGCTCGCCGAAGTCGGTCTTGAAGCAATCGACCCCCATCGCCACCAGGCCTTTTAGTTTGTCAGCGTACCACTGGCGGGCTTCCGGATTGGTGAAGTCATAAATCGCCAGCCCCGGCTGCCACTTATCCCACTGCCACAGCGAACCGTCCGGACGCTTCAGCAGATAACCCTTCTCTTTCAGCTCTTTGAACACCGGCGAGCGCTGACCGATGTACGGGTTGATCCACACGCAGACCTTCAGCCCTTTCGCCTTCAGGCGCTTGATCATCCCTTCCGGGTCCGGGAAAGTTAGCGGATCCCATTCAAAATCGCACCACTGGAAGGCCTTCATCCAGAAGCAGTCGAAGTGGAAGACGTGCAGCGGCAGATGGCGCTCAGCCATGCCGTCGATAAAGCTATTCACCGTCGCTTCGTCATAGTTGGTGGTGAACGAGGTCGTCAGCCACAGACCAAACGACCATGCCGGCGGCAGCGCCGGGCGGCCGGTGAACTGCGTATAGCGGTTAAGCACCGCTTTCGGCGTCGGGCCGTCGATGACGAAGTACTCGAGGTATTCGCCTTCAACGCTGAACTGGACTTTAGAGACTTTCTCCGAGCCCACCTCGAAGGAGACGCGCTGCGGATGGTTGACCAGCACGCCGTAGCCGCGGTTGGTCAGATAGAACGGGATATTTTTGTAGGATTGCTCGGTGCTGGTGCCGCCGTCCTCGTTCCAGGTTTCTACCGTCTGGCCGTTGCGCACCAGGGCGGTAAAGCGCTCGCCGAGGCCGTATACGGTTTCGCCGACGCCGAGGTCGAGGCGCTCAAACATGTAGTTGCGCTGGGTCTTACTATCCTGCACGTAGCCGTTGTTTTTTAGCTGGCTACCAGTGATACGCACGCCGTCGCGCAGAAAATCCAGCCCCCAGAATTCGCCTTTAGTCACCCGCACACTGAGGCTGCCGCTTTTCAGCTCGGCGAACCCGGCCGTATTTTCTATTTCGACATGGACGTCTTTCTGCACGTTCAGCGGATAGTGCGGGCCGTTATCCAGCGCGCCCTGGAAGTGCGCCATGCGCACGCCGATTATCCCTTCCTGAGGCGAGAAAAAGCGCAGGGTGAACAATGGCGTATCCAGCTGCCAGGCGCGTTCGCGGACATCGCGCGGCGCGGCATAGACCACCATTTCATTCCCCTGCTGCTCCACCTCGTAAACCTGTACGGGTTGGATCAGGTTGAGCCCTGGTTGAATGAGCCAGTTTCCATCACTGATTTTCATTAAAACGTCCTCTTAGTTTTGCCATTCTTTGTCGATCGGGGCGGCGGTGAAATCTTGTTCGTTGCGACGCGCGCCCTCGGCCAGCTCGGCCATCATTTTTTTCAGAAACGGCGTTTTCAGCGTGTAGTAGCGTTTGGCGATCACCGCGCTCAGCAGGTAGCACACCGCCGGAACGAGGGTGAACAAGGCGATAATGATGGTGAGGGTGGCGCTGTTCTGGGTTTTAGCGGCGGCGTCATAGCCGCCGCCGGCCAGCATCCAGCCGATCAGCGCGCCGCCCAGCGCCAGCCCTAACTTGAGCACAAACAGGGTACCGGCGAAGCTGATGCCGGTCAGGCGTTTGCCGTTACACCATTCGCCGTAGTCGACGGTGTCGGACATCATTACCCACTGGATTGGCGTCACCAGCTGGTGCAGTACGCCAATGACGAAGATAAAGACAAACATGGTGATTTCGGCGTCCATCGGTACGAAGAACATCGCCACGCTGAGCACCGCCAGGAGGGCGTTGGTCCACCAGAAGACGCTGACTTTGCATTTCCAGTCGGTCAGCGGTTTCGCCAGCGCCGAGCCAATCAGGTTGCCGACGCAGTAGGTCGTGAGGAAGGCGGTGAACAGCGCCGCCGAGCCCATGATCCAGGTGGTGTAATACATCATCGCGCCGCCGCGAACGCAGACCGCGAGGATATTGAGGATGGTGAGCACGCCGACCACCCGCCACTGGTCATTGCGCCAGATATCGCGCAGGTCTTCACGCATCGAGGTACTGCTCGGCGGCGCTTCGACACGCTCTTTGGTGGTAAAGAAGCAGAAGGCCAGCATCAGGAAGGCAATCACCGACAGCACCGCGATGCCCCCCTGGAAGCCGAGCGCTTTGTCTTCGCCGCCGATAAAGTTGACCAGCGGCATCATCAGCACGGTGGAGAGCATGCCCCCCGCCGTCGCCAGCACGAAGCGCCAGGACTGCAGCGAAATGCGCTGCGTCGGGTTGTCGGTGATCACGCCGCCCAGCGCGCAGTAAGGGATATTCACCACGGTGTAGAGCAGGGTCAGCAGCGTGTAGGTCACGGCGGCGTAGATCAGCTTGCCGTTGTGGCTTAAATCCGGCGAGCTGTAGGCCAGCACGCAGACGAGGCCGAACGGGATAGCGCCGAAGAGGATCCATGGGCGGAACTTACCCCAGCGGCTGCGGGTACGGTCGGCAAGCAGACCCATACACGGGTCGGAAATCGCGTCCAGCGCGCGCGCCAGCAGGAACATGGTGCCGACAAAGCCGGCGGGGATACCAAAAATATCGGTGTAAAAAAACATCATGTACAACATGACGTTATCAAAAATAATGTGGCTGGCGGCATCACCCATGCCATAACCAATTTTCTCTTTGACGGACAAAATGTGATCTTTCATATGCGCACTATTCCCTTAGCGGCACCGAGGGTTGGTACCGGTTACGGTTTTTGTAAACCTTTGCCGCACTAAGATGAATTGCGATATCTCGTTATCAGATTACGTTTCTTGTTTTCTGTGATCTTGGTAGGGAATCAGGGAGTGAAAAAGTGTAACTCACGGATTTTGTGAGGATTTGTCCAGGACTGTTCTGTAAAGTCCAGTTTTAACAGTAAAAAAGTGCGTTTAGGTATGTGGTAAACGGCTGAAAGTAGCTATAATGCGCCCCGCCTCCATGTAGCAATCGAGGCGCGGAAGATCGTCATCTCCGGTGAGGTGGCTGGACTTCAAATCCAGTTGGGGCCGCCAGCGGTCCCGGGCAGGTTCAACTCCTGTGATCTTCCGCCAGTTTGCCTCTGCTCCCCCACAGCCACGCCATACCAACCTGAGCCCCCCAAACTCATCATCCCAGCCAATCATTTTCATCCAAACCCTGCGTTATTTTGTCTCTCGCAAACCCGTTACACTGGCGCGGTGGCCGTGTGCCGTTACCAACCGAAACAGGAGAGCCATAATGACCCCCGAACTCAGACACTGTTTTTCCATTACCATCCAGGTTGATAAACCGATAATCGTCTCCCGCAGCCCGCAGACCGGTAAGCGCCAGCTGATCCCGATTGTCGGCGGCAGCGTCTCGGGTCAACTTCGCGGTCACGTATTACCCGGCGGCGTCGACAGCCAGATAATCGAACCCGACGGCACCTGCAGGCTGTCCGCCCGCTATGCCCTGCAGGTGGCGGAAGGCACGGTCTATGTGGAAAACAATGGCATCCGCCGGGTGCCGGCCCAGTATCATGACCAGCTTTTCGCCGACGATATGCGCTTTTTTAGCGATATTCCGCCAGAAGCCATCTATTTTCGCACCGTGCCCACCTTTGAGGTGGATGCTCCCGCGCTCAGCTGGCTAACCACCTCGCTGTTTATCTGCGCCGGTGGCCGGACCCAGGATGGGGTGATGCTCGACTTCTATCAGGTGGGCTGATTTTCACTTTCTGCATATAACTGTTATTGCCGTTAGCCCGTTTTTCCCCTCCCGGCAGCGGTCTACGATGGCTCCATCTTTTCATTCACCCGAATCACAGACCGGAGCAGTTATGAAAGCTATCGCCATTACTCAAGCCGCCGCTGACGGCAACAACATCCCTTCTTTAACCGAGATCGACCTGCCGATCCCCACCGCCCACGGGCGTGATCTGCTGGTCGCTGTGAAGGCTATCTCGGTCAATCCGGTAGACACCAAAGTGCGCGCCGGCTTTCAGGGTGACACGCCGCGGGTGCTGGGCTGGGACGCCGTTGGCGTGGTGCAGTCCGTCGGTGAGGAAGTGACGCTGTTCGCGCCCGGGGACGAGGTCTGGTACGCCGGCGCACTGGGCCGGGCCGGCAGCAACAGTGAATATCAGCTGGTGGATGAGCGCCTGGTGGCGCACAAACCGCGCACCCTCGATAATGCCTCCGCCGCCGCGCTGCCGCTGACGGCGATCACCGCCTGGGAGCTGCTGTTTCACCGTCTCGGCGTTGAGGAAGGCGGCAATGCGGGCGACACGCTGCTAATCGTCGGCGCGGCGGGCGGCGTGGGGTCTATCCTGACCCAGCTGGCCAGTAAACTGACCGCCATGACGGTGATCGGCACCGCCTCGCGTCCCGAGAGCCAGCAGTGGGTCCGCGAGGCGGGCGCGCACCATGTGATCGATCACAGCAAGCCGCTCGCCGACGCGCTGGCGCGCATTGGTATCACGTCGGTAACCCATGTCGCCAGCCTGACCAATACCGAGCAGCACTTCAACGCGCTGATCGACGCCCTCGCCCCGCAGGGCAAGCTGGCGCTGATTGATGACCCGGAGACCCTGGACGTGGTGCCGCTGAAAGCGAAAAGCCTGTCCCTGCACTGGGAATTTATGTTCACCCGTTCAATGTTTGAGACGGATGATATGATCGCCCAGCATCAGCTGCTCACCCGCGTGGCGGCGCTGATCGACAACCACACTATCGAAACCACCCTTGGCGAACACTACGGCGCCATCACCGCCGCCAATCTGCAGAAAGCGCATCGCCAGCTGGAAACCGGACGCGCCGTCGGCAAGATCGTGCTGGAGGGGTTTTAAGATGATATCGCTTATCGCCGTGCTCAAGGCGAAACCGGGCCAAACGGACGCCCTGCGTCAGGCCCTGCAGGCGCTGCTCCTGCCGACGAGACAGGAGCCGGGCAACCTCGACTATGCCCTGTTTCAGCTGCGCGACGCGCCGGACACCTTCTATATGCGCGAGGCGTGGCAGGGACAGGACGCCCTCGATGCCCATGTCGCGATGCCCTATTTTCAGGCGTTTATGGCGCAGATGGAGTCTCTGCTGGCTGAGCCGCTGCGGCTGGACTTTCTGACGCCGGTTGAGCCTTAGCCCACCGGCTGACGAGGGGTGGGAAAATCACGCCCCTCCGCCGCGCGGGTTTAAAAGTGGGCGGGAAGCGTGCGGGTTATCTTTTCCAGCACCCCGCGATGGACCGTAATGTAACCACCTTTGCGCAGCTCTGCCAGAATCGACATAACACGGCTGCGCGACAGGTTGGTGCGGCGCTGTATAAAGCTTAACGCATTAATTTGGCGACGATACTCCTCCGGGTAGTCCGCCAGCTCTGTTAGCAGGGTTCGCACCATCGGATAAGAATCCACCCCCACCATCTCCTGCGAACGCATGCTCAACACCATCAGCCGCTGCGCCAGAACATGGGCCATCTCCTGCCACAGGTTTTGCGCATTGAGGATCTCGACCGCGGCCTGGTGTCCTATCCAGCGTCCGCGCAAATCTGTCTCAGCAAACAGAGAGCAGTGGTGTTTTTCCGGAATACCGTTAAAGACGCCGTAACCATCGATTAATCCCAATAGCGAAGGGGCAAATATCGTTGATATCACCATGTTGTTTTCCGCATGGCATAGCGAGGCAATCCCCTCTTCGAGCAGAATTAATCCGGATTCAGCCTGGGTCGGCGGAAAACGATAATAGGTCGATCGCGGCAGCGCAAAGGGTGAGCTGGCGGGCAGGAACGCAGATAACAGGGATTCCACCGCGAATAACGGCTTTGTCTGTCTTCCGTAATAAAAAGACGGTAACGCCTGGTCGGTAGAGGGGCTGGCTGCAGGTATCGACATGGTTTTTATGCCATCAGGTCAGGTTGAAAAAGTGATTCGTTGAGAATCATAGTATCAACAGGTGAAATAACGAATAAAAGACAAGACGTTACGGGGATAAAAAGAGTGTAAGCATCATTATCTGCAATAACTATTTATCTCTATTCTACAGGAATAAATAATACTATATGCCGTAAATACCTATAAGGCTTAGCGGCGATAAAGATAAGGCCATCTTATTATTTACTGCGCTGGTTAACGCCGCGCCTGAGAGTTTCTCTACCGCTTTCCCCCTCGCATCTCGGCCAGTCCAGGCTACGCTTATCGATGCCACTGACCACCCGCATTCCCCTCCCGTTCTATTGAGTCCATTCATCAAGAAGAGGTTTCGCTATGCTGATCAACGCTATTGGTACCTACTCCGCCAGCCAGCCGCTGGAATCAATGGCCATCACCCGCCGCGACCCGGGGCCGCAGGATGTACAGATCGCCATCGCTTACTGCGGCGTCTGCCACTCCGATCTCCACCAGGCGCGATCGGAATGGGCGGGAACGCTGTATCCCTGCGTGCCGGGGCATGAAATTGTGGGTCGGGTGACCGCGGTCGGCAACGCCGTCTCGCGCTACGCCGTCGGCGATCTGGTGGGCGTCGGCTGTATGGTCGATAGCTGTCAACAGTGCGAAGAGTGCGCTGAGGGGCTGGAAAACTACTGCGACCACATGGTGCTGACCTATAACGGGCCGACCCAGGACGCGCCGGGACACACGCTTGGCGGTTATTCACAGCAGATAGTGGTCAATGAACGCTACGTGCTGCGGATAACCCATCCCGAAGCGCAGCTGGCCGCCGTCGCGCCGCTGCTGTGCGCTGGGATCACGACATACTCGCCGCTGCGCCACTGGCACGTCGGGCCGGGTAAAAAAGTCGGCGTGGTCGGCATCGGCGGCCTGGGGCATATGGGGCCCACGTGGTGGCCTTTACCACCTCCGAATCCAAGCGTAATGCGGCCAGAGCGCTGGGCGCCGATGATGTGGTGGTGTCGCGCAACGACGACGAGATGGCGGCCCACGTCAAAAGCTTCGACTTCATCCTCAACACCGTGGCGGCGCCGCACAATCTCGATGCCTTCACCACGCTACTGAAACGCGATGGTACCATGACGCTGGTTGGCGCCCCGGCCACGCCGCATCCGTCGCCGGAAGTGTTCAATCTGATCTTCCGCCGCCGGTCAATTGCCGGCTCGATGATCGGCGGTATTCCGGAAACTCAGGAGATGCTCGACTTCTGCGCCGAACACGGCATCGTCGCCGATATCGAATTGATCCGCGGCGATGAGATCAACGAAGCCTGGGAAAGAATGGTCAAGGGTGACGTGAAATACCGCTTCGTGATCGACAGTGCGACCCTCGCCGGCTAAGCGCCGCGACGAAAGGTACGCCGCCATTCCGTCGGGCTGACGCCAAAGCGCGCTTTAAACTGCTGGCGCCAGGTGACCGCTGAAAGATAGCCCACCGCCTCCGCCACCTGCTCGACCGGCAGATCGCCCGCCTCAAGCAGAGTCTGGCTGCGGCGCAGACGTTCGGCGGTCAGCCAGTCGGTAATGCTCATCCCGGTTGCCCGGGCGAAGTGGCGGGTCAGGGTACGGCGGCTCATCGCCACCACCCGGGCCAGCGAATCGAGACTGTGCGGCTCGGCAATATGCTGCTGCAGATAATCCAGCAGGCAGTTGATTCGCGCATCGCGGGTGTTTTTCGGCACCGGCTGGGCGATAAACTGCGCCTGGCCGCCCTCGCGGTGCGGCGAAACAATCATCCGCCGGGCGATCTGGTTGGCCGCGAGGCTGCCGAAACGCTGGCGGATGATGTAGAGGCAACAGTCCAGCGCCGCCGCGGTGCCCGCCGAAGTAATGATCCGCTGGTCGTCGACGTACAGGGCGTTGATATCCAGCTGCACCTGCGGAAACCGGCGCTGGAAATCCTGCTCGAACTCCCAGTGAGTCGCCGCTCGCCTGCCATCCAGCAGCCCGGCGTAGCCGAGGACGAACGCGCCGAGGCACAGGCCGACAATCTCCGCGCCGTTATCCCGGGCCCGCACCAGGCTATCAAGCAGCGCCTGCGGCGGACGTCGATCGACCTCGCCCCAGTAAGGCACCACCACGATATCCGCCTGTTCCAGCGCGGCATAATCGCCGGTGGCGTACAGCGCAAAACCATCGCGGGCGCGCAGCAGCCCCGGCCGCTCGGCGCAAATGTGCAGATTAAAGCGTTTGATTTCCGAAACCGAATCGCCAAACAGCATGCAGGGGACGGCGTAGTGAAACGGGCTAAAGCCCTCTACGGCGACAATCGCCACGTCGGTGAGTTTCATCGTCCCTTCCCCTTACGCATGTTAATAAACGACGGTTTCTCCATCCTGCGGGATAGAAACCACATCGGCAATCTGATTATCCAGCGCATACTGGCGCATCTCTTCCCGACTCACCAGGCAGTGGTTGACCGCCTCGAGGTGGATAGCCATGATTTTCGCTTCCGGCAGGGTGAAGTGCACGTTCAGGAGATCTTCCTTGCCCATGATAATCGGGCCAAAGCCGATGACGTGGGCGTAGCCGGCGTTGAGGACCACCACGTCCGGGCGCAGCTTCAGCAGGTCGGCTGCAATGTCATCGCGCCAGATAGTATCCCCCACCAGCCACAGCGTCTTCTCCTGCGGATGGCGAAACACCACGCCGCAGGCCTCGCCCAGGCGTTCAGCCATCGCCGGCACCGCGTAGGTGCGGTCGCTGCCATGCTGCCCGGAGGTGGTTTTCAGCAGACGCACGCCGGCAAATTCGCTGTCTGCCGACAGCAGGCGCAGATCCTGAAATCCCTGGCTGCGCAGCAGCGCGGCGTCGGCCTCATGCTGGACGAACACCGGCAGGGTTTTCGGGATCGCGGCGATCGCCGCCGCGTCCCAGTGATCGTCATGGGTGTGGGTGACGATCACCGCATCAACATCGACAATTTTATCGCGGGAAAACGGCAGCTCAACCAGCGGATTGCGCAATTCGCTGCGCGCGGTGCCCGGAAAACCCGGCCAGGCGCCTTTGTCCGCCAGCATCGGATCGATGAGAAATCTTTTCCCGGCGTAGTGAATAATCTGGGTCGCATTACGGATGTGGGTGATGTTCATGTTGGCATTCCTCTGGGGTCATCTGACGAACATCGTACTGAGTCCCCGCCTGGCTCAACAGGGGCGTTTGGGCAATGATCGATGAAATCGGGCCAACCTGCGGCGGTTGCCATCCGCCTCCGGCTATGTTGTTCTTAAGGCTCAATTTTTGACAGGAGTGGCAGGATGAAAAAGAAACTGACCGCCGCCGATATGCACGACCCGCAGGTCATCGCCGAGACGCCGTGGTTCAGCATGCGTAAGGTGGGTATTGATGTCGCCCCCGGCGAGCGCCGCGACTTTTATTCCATTCATTACCCGCGCCCGGCGGTGGGGATTGTGGCCATCCAGGATGAGAAAGTGCTGCTGATTCGCCACTACCGCTACCTGATCGATAAGGTGGTGTGGGCGATCCCCTCTGGCGGCGTCGATGAAGGGGAAGACCCGGCGGTCGCCGCGCTGCGCGAGCTGCGGGAAGAGACCGGCTGGCAGGCGCAACGCGTTGAGGAGATCATTCGCTTTAACCCCTCCTACGGCAGCAGCGATCAGCTGTTTATCACCTGGCTGGCCACCGGTTTACGCTGGGTGGGGATGGATGCAGATCAGGATGAGGTGATGGAGACCGGCTGGTTTACCTTCGACGAGATAAACCAGCTGATCGCCCGCGGCGAGATGCCGGACGGGCTGTCGCTGGTGCCGCTGCTGCAGCTGATGGCGCAGCGGCGAAGCGGCTCGCTTACGGCTTAAGCATCCGCCAGCGGAACCACAGCTGGGCCACGAGGATCAGCACGCCGCCGATAATCTTCTGCAGCGGCAGCTGTTCGCCGTACCACAGCGCGGCGGCAATGACCGTCAGCAGCGGTTCGAGCACCATGATGATCGCCGCGCTGGCCACCGCCGCGTACTTCTGCCCCTTCATCTGCAGACCGAAGCGCAGGCTGGTAGCGATGACAATGCTGGCCACCAACCAGCCGAGAGTCGGCAGGGTCATCGGCTGGTCCCAGCGTTCAACGGCAGCGGAGATGGTCAACCCGACGATACCGG
>OKBI01000163.1_pt1 | contig 10060 bp, 10 predicted proteins | sample 1610331 | NCBI WGS metagenome assembly OKBI01 (sample SAMN04436642, study PRJEB24849) | human gut metagenome | biome: human gut; feature: NICU; material: stool | host: Homo sapiens | place: USA: Saint Louis, MO | collected 2010-03-18
CAGTAGTTTTTCCACTCCCTGAAGCGCAGATGTCAGTGCTGCTTCATCGCCGTAGTCAGCCTGACGCACGGTAATGCCTTGTGCTGTCAGTGCCTGTGCTTTTGCCGGATTACGAACGATAGCCACTATTTGGCTGGCAGGAACCGTTTTCATCAAGGATTCAATAACATAGTGACCAAGTTGGCCAGTGGCACCAGTAATAGCGATCATGGGAAGTCTCCATCGTTTTGTCTTGTGTTTAAATACGCTAACACCTAAACTTACTTTTAGTAAGTACGTACAAAAAGGTAAGTATGAAATGAGTCAGGTTAGCCTGTCGCAACAACTGAAAGAGGGAAATCTCTTTGCGGAACAGTGCCCGTCGCGCGAGGTTTTGAAACACGTCACCAGCCGTTGGGGGGTGTTGATTCTGGTGGCGCTACGCGAAGGTACTCATCGCTTTAGCGACCTGCGGCGCAAAATGGGCGGGGTGAGTGAAAAGATGCTTGCGCAGTCGTTACAGGCATTAGAACAGGATGGTTTTCTTAACCGTATCGCGTATCCGGTGGTGCCGCCGCATGTGGAATATAGCCTCACGCCGCTGGGCGAGCAGGTGAGCGAAAAGGTTGCTGCACTGGCGGACTGGATTGAGTTGAATTTGCCCGAGGTGTTAGCGGTGCGGGATGAACGTGCGGCATAACTGCCGGATGCGCTGCGCTTATCCGGACTACGGTTCATGGCTTGTAGGGCGGATAAGATGCGTCAGCATCGCATCCGCCAATAAATGCCGGATGCGGTTGATGATTTGTAGGCCGAAAAAGAAGTGTTTTACTTACTCAGATCCACCTGATAAATCGCAAACCCGATATCATCGGTCGCGACTTTATTCATCGGATACTGCCCTTTCTCTTTAATAAACACTGCGGCTTTATCTGACGGAGAGGTTTCGAAACGGATATCCAGTTTCTTATCGCCAGCTATTGGTGCTAAACGCCAGTTGTTATCTGCCGCCGGGTGAATTTCCCCCGCACGTTTCGACTCATCAGCAATCCACGCTGCCAGCACCGAGCGGTTCTCATCCGGTGAAGCAAAAGCGATATGGCTGTCGCCCGTACCGGCAAATTTGCCGCCGTAAGCGCGATAGTTATTGGTGGCAACGAGGAACATGGCGTTCGGATCAATCGGCTTGCCGTTAAAGGTCAGGTTCTTAATCCTTTCCGCATTGGCATTAATCATCTGGCACTCGCCGTCATAACGGGCGGGCTGGGTAACATCAATCTGATAATTCACACCATCAATAACATCAAAGTTATAGGTGCGGAAACCATCCCAGTTGATGAGTGACTGTGGTTTCGTGCTGTTAGGATCAATCTGGTTAAACTGTCCGGCGGAGCACTCCAGCCACTCTTTCACCTCTTTACCGCTGGCTTTCACCACAATCAGCGTATTGGGGTAGAGATAAAGATCGGCGGCATTACGGAAGGTCAACTGGCCTTTTTCCACCTCCACATAGCTTGCGGGGTCATTTTTGCGACCACCAACTTTAAACGGTGCGGCAGCTGAAAGCACTGGCAGTTTTGCCAGATCCGGATCGCCCTGAATGTAATGCTCGACATACGCTTTTTGCGCGTTGTTCACCACCTGCACGGTCGGATCGTCCTGCACAAGCGCCAGATAGCTATACATATTGTCGGCAGATTTACCGATTGGCTTGCTGACGAACTGGCGTGTGGCATCGTGATCGGCTTTGAGTGTTTCTACCAGCTTGCTGTCTTCCGCCGCGAGGGATTTTTTATTCGCGATGTCGTAAATCGGCCGTGCTTCCGCTTTCGCCTGCGTCACCTGCCATTTACCGCTGTCATTACTGAGTTGTAAGTCGACCACACCAAGATGATCGCCCCACATGCCTGGCATTACCGCCGGAACACCATTCAGCGTGCCTTTCGCGATATCAGCCCCTTCGATATCAGCAAAATCTTTACCTGGGAAAACGGCGTGAGCATGGCCAAACATAATGGCGTTAACGCCCGGAATTTCACTGAGGTAATAAACTGAGTTTTCCGCCATCACTTTATACGGATCGGCAGACAGCCCGGAATGCGCCAGAACGACAACGACATCGGCACCTTTCTCGCGCATTTCAGGCACGTATTTGCGCACGGTTTCGGTAATATCATTCACCGTCACTTTCCCGGATAAATTAGCTTTATCCCAGCCCATGATTTGTGGCGGGACGACGCCAATATAACCAATCTTCAGCGTCTGTTTTTTTCCGTCTTTATCGACCACTTCGGTGTCTTTAATTAAATACGGTGTAAACATTGGCTGTTTGGTTCTGGCGTCAATGACGTTGGCATTTACATAAGGGAATTTCGCTCCCGCCAGCGCATTTTTCAGATAATCCAGACCGTAGTTAAACTCGTGGTTGCCAAGCGTGCCGACGGTATAGTCCAGCGTATTTAATGCCTTATAGACCGGGTGAATATCACCTGCTTTTAATCCTTTCGCCGACATGTAATCTGCCAGCGGACTCCCCTGAATCAAATCGCCGTTATCGACCAGTACGCTGTTTTTCACTTCATTGCGGGCATCGTTAATCAGGCTTGCCGTACGTACCAGTCCGAATTTTTCCGTGGCGGTGTCTTTGTAATAATCGAAATCCATCATGTTGCTATGCAGATCAGTGGTTTCCATGATACGCAGATCGACCGTCGCTGCATTCACACTGGCGGCAATCAGCGTGGCCAGGAGCGTTGCGCTAAACTTAATCATCAGGGACATCCTTTTATCATCGGGAATACGAAAGAAAAGGGAGAATAAACGTCTTACTTATAGAACAGTGAAGAATGCCACAATTTTACGCTTTGAAAATGATGACACTATCACAGTTGGCGCATTCATTAACGATAGGGTATAAGTAAAACAATAAGTTAACACCGCTCACAGAGACGAGGTGGAGAAATGTTAGATCAAGTATGCCAGCTTGCACGGAATGCAGGCGATGCCATTATGCAGGTCTACGACGGGACGAAACCGATGGACGTCGTCAGCAAAGCGGACAATTCTCCGGTAACGGCAGCGGATATTGCCGCTCACACCGTTATCATGGACGGTTTACGTACGCTGACACCGGATATTCCGGTCCTTTCTGAAGAAGATCCTCCCGGTTGGGAAGTCCGTCAGCACTGGCAGCGTTACTGGCTGGTAGACCCGCTGGATGGTACTAAAGAGTTTATTAAACGTAATGGCGAATTCACCGTTAACATTGCGCTCATCGACCACGGTAAACCGATTTTAGGTGTGGTGTATGCGCCGGTAATGAACGTAATGTACAGCGCGGCAGAAGGCAAAGCCTGGAAAGAAGAGTGCGGTGTGCGCAAGCAGATTCAGGTCCGCGATGCGCGCCCGCCGCTGGTGGTGATCAGCCGTTCCCATGCAGATGCGGAGCTGAAAGAGTATCTGCAACAGCTTGGCGAACATCAGACCACGTCCATCGGCTCTTCGCTGAAATTCTGCCTGGTGGCGGAAGGACAGGCGCAGCTGTACCCGCGTTTCGGGCCAACGAATATTTGGGATACCGCCGCTGGTCATGCTGTGGCTGCAGCTGCCGGAGCGCACGTTCACGACTGGCAGGGTAAACCGCTGGATTACACTCCGCGCGAGTCGTTCCTGAATCCGGGGTTCAGAGTGTCTATTTATTAATTAATTTATGCAGCAGGTCCATCACTTGCTGCACCTCTTCCTGAGTAAGTGCCCCGTCTTTGGCCCATTGCACGCGACCGTCTTTATCCAGCACCACTACAGCGGAACTTTTTTCATCCAGCTGCCAGGCACCGCGTGCGACGCCATTGCTATCAACAATAAACTGCGACCAGGGATAAAGCTTTTTATTACTCTCCAGACTGCTGCGCACAAACATCCCTGAACCCGGAATCGCGTCGTCGGTGTTAACAATGGTGGTGGTCTGGTAACGATCGTGCGGTAACTTCGCTGATTTAATCGCTTCAATCAGCGTCGCGTTTTTCTCTTTTGCAGAGGTGCGACCAGCAATATGTTGCAGTACTCGCACTTTTCCCACTAACTGCGCGCTGTTCCAGGTTTTGTAGCTAAACTGATCTTTATCAAGCACCAACTCGCCACGATCGGTGATGCCAATCGGCGGCACTCGCTGACCGGTTTCGAACTGATGTGCGGAAGCCATCATCGGCAACAGCAGGCAGGTGAGTGCCAGAATCTTGCGTAGGGTCATGGTGTTTCCTTCTTATGATATGCAGGTGATCCGACCACTTGGGTCTGAGTTTTAATCATATGTGCTATTTATCGAATTTCCCGCAAGTGTGATGCCAGTTTGCGGTCAAGCGCACAAATCATATGAAAAATGAATGCTTATACTGAAGACCGCGCTTCGGTAAAAAGATAATTCTGAATAATTGTAACCTTTAGGTAAAAAAAGTTATACGCGGTGGAAACATTGCCCGGATAGTCTATAGTCACTAGGCATTAAAATTTGCGCCTCATAATAGTTGGGCCGATTGTGGCACCGCAAAGGCGTAATACTCAGCAGGAGATAACAATGAAAATTTTCCAACGGTACAACCCACTTCAGGTGGCGAAGTACGTAAAGATCCTGTTCCGTGGACGGTTATACATCAAGGACGTTGGCGCTTTTGAATTTGATAAGGGTAAGATTCTTATCCCAAAAGTGAAGGATAAGCTGCATTTGTCAGTGATGTCCGAAGTTAACCGTCAGGTTATGCGTCTGCAAACAGAGATGGCTTAACCAAAGTGCTATGCAGTAAAAAGTGCTATGCAGTAATAAGACGGCTCCTGATTCAGGAGCCGTTGATGTTTCTGGGGTTATGCGACGCTTTCTTCTTTATCTTTAGCGTCAGGCAGTTTTGGCGAAAGGGCGGTGGCTTTGCTGTCGATTCGGGTCACCAGCAGCTGGTCGATGCGGTAGTTATCGATATCCACCACTTCAAATTTGTAGCCGGCGAATTTCACCGAATCGGTGCGTTTCGGGATCTTACGCAGCATAAACATCATAAAGCCGCCGATGGTTTCGTAGTTGCCCGACTGCGGGAACTCGTCAATATCCAGCACGCGCATGACGTCGTCAATAGGCGTGCCGCCGTCTATCAGCCATGAGTTCTCATCACGGGCGACAATTTGCTCTTCCAGCCCCTGGCCGACCAGATCGCCCATCAGCGTGGTCATCACGTCGTTGAGGGTGATGATCCCCACTACCAGCGCGTACTCGTTCATGATCACCGCGAAGTCTTCACCTGCGGTTTTAAAACTTTCCAACGCCTCTGAAAGGGTTAACGTATCCGGCACAATCAGCGTGTTGCGAATTTGTACGCCGCTGTTCAGTGCCAGGCTTTGGTTAGCCAGCACGCGGTTCAGCAGGTCTTTAGAATCGACATAGCCGATGATGTGGTCAATATCTTCATTACAGACGAGAAACTTAGAGTGCGGATGTTCCGCCACTTTATTCTTCAGACTTTGCTCATCTTCGTGGAGATCAAACCAAATCACGTTTTCACGCGGTGTCATTGAAGACGGAACGGTACGGGATTCCAGCTCAAAGACGTTTTCAATCAGCTCGTGTTCCTGTTTACGTAACACGCCCGCCAGCGCACCGGCTTCCACTACCGCGTAGATATCATCAGAAGTGATGTCATCTTTACGTACCATTGGCAGTTTGAAAATACGGAAGATTATGTTCGCCAGTCCGTTGAAGAACCACACCAGCGGGGTGCAAACGTACAGGCAGAAGCGCATCGGGTTGATGATACGCAAAGCCACAGCTTCTGGCGCAATCATACCGATGCGTTTCGGGGTTAAATCCGCAAACAGGATAAACATGCCAGTCACTAACGAGAAAGAGAGAATAAAGCTCAGTTGCTCAGAGAGTTCTGCCGACATATAGCGGGAGAACAGGCTGTGAAAAGCTGGAGAAAATGCCGCATCACCGACGATACCGCCGAGAATCGCCACTGCGTTCAGACCGATCTGGACCACGGTAAAGAACATGCCGGGATTTTCCTGCATATTCAGAACGCGTTGGGCATTTATATTGCCTTCATCAGCCAGCAGTTTAAGTTTGATTTTGCGTGAGGCGGCAAGCGAGATCTCGGACATCGAGAAGAACGCACTTACAGCGATCAAACAGAGTATGACTAAAATACTGTTTAACATATCTTATCCGACCTTTCAGGCCAGATCCTCGGAAGGGGAAGTTGATTAATTTGTGTGAAATACACATTGAAAGCCGATTCGAAGAAAGTGAACCGGCATTTTCAGTGGCTAGTATAGCGTAAGGTACTGTAAAGCCGCCAGAGGGTTAAAATTCAGACAGCTGAAAAATGAAAAACTGCCTGATGCGCTATGCCGAACAGGCCTACGCAGTCCCCGCAATATATTGAATTTGGACGATTTTGTAGGCCTGGCAAGGCGTTTACGCCGTATCCGGCATAAACAAAATGCACTTTATCAACAATCTACATTTGTACCCGTAACGCTATGCTTCCGGCGGCAGACAGACGCCAATTCCGCCAATTCCACAGTAACCATACGGGTTTTTATGCAGATATTGCTGGTGGTCATCTTCGGCATAATAAAACGGTGTGGCGTTAGCGATTTCCGTGGTGATGCGACGATCGTCATCGGCGGCAAGCATCGCCGCCTGAAAACGTTCCAGACTGGCGCGAGCGGCGGCATCCTGTTCTGGGGTCAGCGGATAAATCGCTGAACGATACTGCGTGCCGTGGTCATTGCCCTGACGCATTCCCTGGGCGGGATCGTGATTCTCCCAAAATACTTGTAGCAACTGCTCATAGCTGATGACGGATGGATCGTAAACAATGCGCACCGCTTCGGCATGGCCAGTATCGCCGGAGCACACTTCCCGATAAGTCGGATTTGGCGTATAGCCGCCGGTATAGACTGCGGCGGTGCTGTAAACGCCGGGTAACTGCCAGAACAGACGCTCCACACCCCAGAAACAACCCATCGCAAAAATGGCAATCTCCATTCCGTCAGGTACATTGGTCATTGAGTGACCGTTGACCGCATGCAGTGTGGCTACGGGCATCGGGGTGTTACGTCCAGGCAGGGCATCGGCGGGGGAAACCAGATGCTTTTTATCAAATAAACTCATGGTGTCGCTCTCCCGAAAATCGGTCATTGGGGTTAAGGTTGTAACAAGAGGCGTATTTGCACACAATAACCACCGTGAATAGGTCTAAAGTAAAACATAAGAAATATTTTGGGTTTAGTCTGCTTTTTAATCCATATTACTGGATTTTTGTTAAGCCGTTTAACGGCGTTCCAGGGGCAGGAAAAAAGGATATTCAGGAGAAAATGTGCGCTATATCCAACAGTTATGCTGTGTAAGCTTACTCTGCTTAAGCGGATCTGCCGTCGCCGCGAACGTCCGTCTACAGGTCGAGGGGTTATCGGGACAGCTGGAAAAGAACGTTCGCGCGCAGCTTTCTACGATTGAAAGTGATGAAGTGACGCCAGACCGTCGCTTTCGCGCACGCGTCGATGATGCCATCCGCGAAGGTCTGAAAGCGCTGGGCTATTACCAGCCGACCATTGAATTTGATCTCCGTCCACCGCCAAAGAAAGGGCGGCAGGTATTGATCGCCAAAGTCACGCCAGGCGTGCCGGTGTTAATTGGCGGCACCGATGTGGTATTGCGCGGCGGCGCGCGGACCGATAAAGACTATTTGAAATTGCTCGATACTCGCCCGGCTATTGGTACGGTACTGAACCAGGGCGATTATGAAAATTTCAAAAAGTCCTTAACCAGCATTGCGTTGCGTAAAGGTTATTTCGATAGCGAATTTACCAAAGCGCAGCTGGGCATTGCGCTCGGCCTGCATAAAGCCTTCTGGGATATTGATTATAACAGTGGCGAACGTTACCGCTTTGGGCATGTGACCTTTGAAGGATCACAAATCCGCGATGAATACCTGCAAAATCTGGTGCCGTTTAAAGATACTCGCCGAGCGCGCGCTGCCATTTGCGCTTCATCTCTTCCGGGACTTCCGCATAACCGTATCCAGGCAAGTCAACCAGACGCTTGCCGTCAGCCACTTCAAACAGGTTGATAAGCTGGGTGCGCCCTGGGGTTTTTGAGGTACGAGCCAGGCTTTTCTGGTTAGTCAGCGTGTTCAGCGCGCTGGATTTACCTGCGTTGGAACGGCCTGCAAAAGCCACTTCAATTCCGGTATCGGAAGGTAGGTGGCGAATATCAGGCGCACTCATCACAAAATGCGTCTGTTGATAATTCAAATTAGTCAAAGCGGTCGTCTCCATCAGTCAAAGCTTTGCGGCGATTATACCTGAACCATAATAAAAGGCGGATTTTTCGGCGTGAGCGTTGTAAGTAAAAGCCATATGCTTTGTGAGACATTGCCGATAGTCTTTATGCGAAATAGCAGAGAAAATTCTGCGACGCATGTCAAATAAGCTATATAAATCAGTGAATTGCTTTTATATAAAACTCTGAAAATGTGCAAATACTGATGGCGGTTGATTGTTTATTTAAAGCAAAGGCGTAAAGTAGCACCCATAGAGCGAGGACGCTAACAGGAACAATGACTCAGGATGAGGGTCAGGAGCGCCAGGAGGCGAAGACAGAGGATTGTCAGGAAGATAAACGTCCGGAGACGTAATTAAATGGAAATGGAATCAACACGGATTGTTCCGGCTAATGGAAAAACAGGGTGTGTTGGCGGCCTGCAAGGATTGTAAGACCCGTTAAGGGTTATGAGTCAGGAAAAAAGGCGACAGAGTAATCTGTCGCCTTTTTTCTTTGCTTGCTTTCTGTTAGATTCCGCCGCAAATCTATACTGAATAAAACGGCTAAAAGACGAACCATTATGAAACCATCATCTTCAAACTCACGCAGCAAAGGTCATGCAAAAGCGCGTAGAAAAACACGCGAGGAGCTGGATCAGGAAGCTCGTGACCGTAAGCGTCAGAAAAAACGTCGTGGTCATGCGCCGGGCAGCCGCGCAGCGGGTGGTAACACCACGTCAGGCAGCAAAGGCCAGAACGCACCAAAAGATCCACGTATTGGCAGTAAAACCCCTATTCCATTGGGCGTGGCTGAAAAAGTCACCAAACAGCACAAACCGAAGAGTGAGAAACCTATGCTTTCACCGCAGGCGGAGTTGGAGTTACTGGAAACGGATGAGCGTCTGGATGCGCTGCTGGAACGTCTGGAAGCAGGCGAAACTCTGAGCGCCGAAGAGCAATCCTGGGTGGATGCCAAACTGGATCGTATTGATGAGTTGATGCAGAAACTTGGCCTCTCTTATGACGATGACGAAGAAGAGGAAGAAGACGAGAAGCAAGAAGACATGATGCGTCTGCTGCGGGGCAACTAACGGATTGCCGCCGTGGGCCTTCCCGTTCTGCTGATAACCCTTCCGGTTATATGTTATCTGGTGTGGTTATTCGTTAAACTACAGCGGTTGTCGCGGCGACAAAAGTGGCTGCGCAACCGGCTGATGACCCGAAACGGGCATCCGCCGGTACGCCGTAGCCGCCAGAGACGCCATCGGAAGGAGTGAGCATGTCTGTACAGCAAATCGACTGGGATCTGGCCCTGATCCAGAAATATAACTATTCCGGGCCACGATACACCTCGTACCCGACCGCGCTGGAGTTTTCAGAAGACTTCGGCGAACAGGCGTTTTTACAAGCCGTGGCGCGCTATCCTGAGCGTCCATTATCTCTCTACGTACATATTCCGTTCTGCCATAAGCTTTGTTACTTCTGCGGTTGCAATAAGATTGTTACTCGCCAGCAGCACAAGGCCGATCAGTATCTGGACGCGCTGGAGCAAGAAATCGTCCATCGTGCACCGCTGTTCGCCGGGCGTCACGTCAGCCAATTGCACTGGGGCGGCGGAACGCCGACGTATCTGAATAAAGCGCAAATCAGCCGTCTGATGAAGCTGCTGCGCGAAAACTTCCAGTTCAATGCCGATGCGGAGATCTCGATCGAAGTCGATCCGCGGGAAATCGAACTGGATGTACTCGATCATTTACGCGCCGAAGGC
>OKBI01000170.1_pt1 | contig 9969 bp, 6 predicted proteins | sample 1610331 | NCBI WGS metagenome assembly OKBI01 (sample SAMN04436642, study PRJEB24849) | human gut metagenome | biome: human gut; feature: NICU; material: stool | host: Homo sapiens | place: USA: Saint Louis, MO | collected 2010-03-18
CTTGCATGGCATGCAAGAGGTCAGCGGTTCGATCCCGCTTAGCTCCACCAAATTTTGCACCCAGCAAATTTGGTACGTAAACGACTCGTGGGGCTATAGCTCAGCTGGGAGAGCGCTTGCATGGCATGCAAGAGGTCAGCGGTTCGATCCCGCTTAGCTCCACCAAAATTCAGAACCCTCGCTTCGGCGGGGGTTTTTGTTTTTAGCGGGTTTCATGTAAAGCACTTTCTGGTTACGTCAGTTAATCTCCAGCAATTAAAATCGAAAGTAATTTCAGACTTTTTCCTGATAATTCGCCTTGCCTGCCCTAAATAAGCAACATAACATTTCCCCCATTAAACGTGATGAGGTTTCTGGAGTTTTAATTAACAATAATGCTTGATAAAATTAACATTAATATCAAAAAAACTCTATTGGCCTTTATCATTTGTTTAGTCGCTATTCCGCTGGCTCGTTTTATTTCACCGCAAACGATAATTGACGGCAACCTTATTTATATTGCCTGGCTGCCAATCAGCGTGATGTTTTCTGTTATTTTTATCTTTGGCCGCTATGCAATTGCGCCATTAATTCTCGCGTTTGCCATCACCAATAGTTTTCTCATTAAATTAACGCTGCCGCAGGCGTTTATCTTACTTTTTTGTCAACTGTTCGCCGTGTTTGTCTCCTGCGCTATTCTGCGACTGTTGGTGGGGAAGCGCTGGCGCTGCGGTCCAACGGCAAAACATATGGGGGCGCGGATCTTCTGGGGCGGCTTCTTCGCGCCGGTGCTCCTGAAAATCACCATGTATCTCGCCGGACAATATTTTGCGTTTCCATTAGCTATTACCAGTTACTTTGGTAGTATGCCGTTGATTTATACTGTAATAGATATCCAAAGTTTAATCAGTGCGGCATTAATTTTTACGACGTTTCTTTATTATCCAATGCGGATGATTATCAGTCCGCGCTACGCCCGACGTTTCTGGCAGCAGGAATGTTTACCGTGGCTGGCACCGCAATATCGCTCCTTTACCCTATATTGGTTTATCGCGTTGGCGGTGATATTAACGCTATTGTGTGCGCCGTATCAGTCTGAATTTATTGCCGGTTATTTAGTTCCGGTTATTTTTATTGTCTACTTTATCGGTATCAGTCGAATAGGCCATGCGCTATTGCGTATTTCATGGTCTGTCTCGGCCTTTTTGCTGGTGGTATATAACAAAAACTTTCTCCAGGGGGTGCAAAGCGAGTATTCACTCTCCTTTGTGCTGTCGGTTCTGATCTCCTTTACTATCTGTTTGTTTTATATGGCCGACATCTATGCCCGCAGCGACCGCAACAAACGCCGCTGGCGTAGCCAGGCGGAAGAGGATCCGCTGACCGGCTTGCCTAACCTGCGCGCGCTGGAGAGCCATTTACAGAGCTGTCCTCAGCAGGCTATCTGCAGCCTGCGTATTGATAATCTCGACTTTCTCAGTCGGCATTATGGTCTGATGATGGGGGTGGACTGTAAACGGCAGATTATTCGGGCGCTGCAACCGCTGCTGGGAGCGGCGGATAAAGTCTTCCAGGTACCGGGCAGCGAACTGATCCTCGTGCTTGATGGACCGGAGCCGTCGTCCCGCTTGAACCATATGGTCGCGGTCCTCAACCACAAAAAGTTCAGCTGGCACAATCAGCCGCTGGATTTGGAGTTTGGCGCGGCCTGGGGCCGCGATGACGGTCAGGGTGAGGGACTTTACCAGATGCTGGGCCAGCTAAGCTGGCTTTCCGAACAGGCGGGCAGTGAACGTCGGGTGCTGGCGCTGGACGAGGAGCAGGATCTGGTGGTGGATCAAACTACCGAGCAGGTGCGCCTCCTTATGCGCGTCAAGCAAGTGCTCAAAGATCGCGCGCTGATGCTCTATGCGCAACCGATTCAGAATCCGGAGGGGGAGGGTTATCATGAGATCCTCACGCGCATGCGCTGTGGCGATAGCGTCATTATGCCCGACCGATTCATTCCGCTGATTGTGCAGTTTAACCTCAGCCAACGTTTTGACATGCTGGTGCTGGAGACCTTGTTCAGTATGCTCCATAAGCATCCCGGCCAGCGATTCTCGGTCAACCTGCTGCCTGCAACTCTGATGCAAAAGAACAGCGCAGGGCAGATTATCGCGCTGTTTCAACGCTATAGCGTCTCGCCAGAACTTATAACTATTGAGGTGACCGAAGAGCAGGCCTTCTCTAATGCGGACACCAGTCGGCAAAATCTTGAAGCGTTGCGCGCGTTTGGCTGCGCCATCGCTATTGATGACTTTGGCACCGGCTATGCGAACTATGAACGTCTGAAACATCTACAGGCCGATATCATTAAGATTGACGGCTGCTTCGTCCGCGACATCCTCACGGACCCGCTGGACGCCATCATGGTAAAATCGATTGTCGAGATGGCGCGGGCGAAACAGATGAGCGTGGTGGCGGAATATGTCGAAAGCGAACCGCAAAAAGCGCGCTTGCTGGAGCTGGGCGTGAATTATCTGCAGGGTTATCTGATCGGTAAACCACAGCCGCTGGGTGAATGACGGGCAAAAAAAAGCCGGGCATTGCCCGGCTCAGATGACTGACGTCTGTTACAGAACCAGCGCCGCAATCGAGGCGGACAACACGCTAACCAGCGTGGAGCCGTACACCAGCTTCAGACCGAAGCGAGAAACTACGTTGCCCTGTTCTTCGTTCAGACCTTTGATCGCCCCGGCAATAATACCGATAGATGAGAAGTTGGCGAAGGAGACCAGGAAGATAGAGATAATGCCTTCCGCGCGCGGGGAGAGCGTCGAGGCAATTTTCTGCAGATCCATCATGGCGACGAATTCATTGGAGACCAGTTTGGTAGCCATAATACTGCCCACCTGCAGCGCTTCGCTTGCCGGCACACCCATCACCCAGGCGACCGGGTAGAAGATATAGCCGAGGATACCCTGGAAGGAAATGCTATAGCCGAACCAACCGGTCACGGTGGCGAACAGGGCATTCAGCGCCGAGATCAGCGCGATGAAGCCGATCAACATCGCCGCCACGATAATCGCGACTTTAAAACCTGCCAGAATATACTCGCCCAGCATCTCGAAGAAGCTCTGACCTTCGTGCAGATTCGACATCTGCAGATTTTCTTCGCTCTCTTCCACGCGGTAAGGGTTAATTAATGACAGAACGATAAAGGTGCTGAACATGTTGAGCACCAGCGCCGCAACGACATACTTTGGCTGCAGCATGGTCATGTAAGCGCCTACGATGGACATGGACACGGTGGACATCGCCGTCGCCGCCATGGTGTACATGCGGTTGCGCGACATTTTGCCGAGAATATCTTTATACGCGATAAAGTTTTCCGACTGGCCGAGGATCAACGAGCTCACGGCGTTGAAGGACTCCAGCTTGCCCATGCCGTTAACTTTCGACAGGACGGTACCGATCGCGCGAATGACAATCGGCAGGATACGAATATGCTGCAAAATGCCGATCAAAGCCGAAATGAAGACGATAGGGCACAAAACTTTGAGGAAGAAGAAGGCCAGGCCTTTATCGTTCATGCCGCCGAACACGAAGTTTGTCCCTTCGTTGGCAAACCCGAGGAGTTTTTCAAACATCTCGGAAAATCCTTTCACAAAACCCAGACCAATATCGGAGTTGAGGAAGAACCAGGCCAGCAGGACTTCAATGACAAGCAGTTGAACAACATAACGAATACGGATCTTTTGGCGGTCATGGCTGACCAACAGGGCCAGTATAGCCACCACAACGATCGCGAGGACAAAATGCAAGACGCGGTCCATAGTTGCTCCAAATATGAGGCAGGTTAAATTTCCGTGCACATTCTATGCAACGGCTTTAAAGAAAACGAGATCAATTGCACACTATTGCAAGGAACTGTGACCAATGGCAAAAATAGTGATCCAACATCCACTTTTGTTATGTTACGTAAAGGTTTTAAAAGTTGCATTCTTGTACTACTCTTAATAGCGGGCTGGATCTCGTTTTCTGACGCCCGTATTTCATTTCCGGCCAGCTATTGTTCCCTTCTATCACAGCAATCATTATCTCCATTCTAAATGAACTTGATAATCATTCGCATTTTGATAGCATGAAACATAGCAAAGGCTATATTTCCAGAGGCAGAAGATGACTAGCAGTCGCGTTGAGAATAGCAGTAGTCGCGCCGCGCGCAAGGTGAAGCTCGCCTTAATGGGCCCGGCTTTCGTCGCTGCCATTGGCTATATCGATCCGGGTAATTTCGCCACTAACATTCAGGCCGGCGCCAGCTTTGGCTACCAGCTGCTGTGGGTCGTGGTGTGGGCTAACCTGATGGCGATGCTGATCCAGGTGCTTTCTGCCAAACTGGGCATTGCCACCGGCAAAAACCTGGCCGAGCAGATCCGCGACCATTACCCGCGTCCTGTTGTCTGGTTTTACTGGGTACAGGCGGAAATTATCGCTATGGCCACCGATCTGGCTGAATTTATCGGCGCCGCGATTGGCTTTAAGCTGGTGCTCGGCGTGTCGCTTCTGCAGGGGGCGGTGCTGACCGGGGTGGCGACTTTTCTGATCCTGATGCTGCAGCGGCGCGGACAAAAACCACTGGAGAAGGTGATCGGTGGATTGTTGCTGTTTGTCGCCGTGGCCTATGTCGTGGAGTTGATCTTTTCCCAGCCCGCGCTGGCTCCTCTGACGAAAGGGCTGGTGATCCCCACGCTGCCCAACGGGGAGGCGGTATTCCTGGCCGCCGGGGTACTGGGTGCGACAATCATGCCGCACGTCATTTACTTACACTCATCGCTGACTCAGCATCTGCATGGCGGAACGCGAAAAGAACGCTATAACGCGACCCGCTGGGATGTGGCGATCGCTATGACCATTGCCGGGATCGTCAATCTGGCGATGCTGGCGACCGCTGCGGCGGCATTCCACTTTAATGGCCATACCGGCGTCGCCGATCTTGATCAGGCCTACATGACGCTGGAGCCGCTGCTGAGCCACGCGGCGGCGACCATCTTTGGCCTCAGCCTGATTGCCGCCGGTTTATCGTCGACCGTGGTGGGCACTCTGGCAGGTCAGGTCGTTATGCAGGGGTTTATCCGCTTTCATATTCCGCTGTGGTTTCGCCGGGCGATCACCATGCTGCCGTCGTTTGTCGTCATTCTGCTGGGGCTGGATCCTACGCGCATCCTGGTAATGAGTCAGGTGTTGCTCAGCTTTGGCATTGCGCTTGCCCTGGTGCCGCTGCTGATATTTACCAGCAATGCGAAGCTGATGGGGGACCTGGTGAATACCCGTTGGGTGAGAGGCATCGGCTGGGCGATAGTCGCTATTGTGGTGAGCCTGAACGGCTGGTTAATAGTGGGGTCGCTGCTCGGGGTGGATTAATTGATTCCTGATGCTGAATAAAGTAAAGGGGAGCCGATGGGCTCCCCTTTTCGTTTGTTAGTGATGGCCATGTCCATGACCGTGACCGCGCCCGCCCGGGCCGCGACCCCAGCCGCCGCGGTGGTCATCGCGGTCGTTCCAGCCAGCACGATAGCCGCGCTCCCAGGCTTTATCTCTGCCTTTGTACCAGCCTTTGTGCCAGCCGTTGTCATGACGATGCCAACGGTTATCACGCCATTCATAGTGACGACGCCAGTAATCACGGTCGCGCCAGCTGCCACCGTCCCAGTAGTTACCGTAATTGTCACGATCGCCTATTTGTAATTTTACCGATGGCAGCAGGGTGATTTCACCAGCGTTAGCGACCAGTGGCCCTGCGGCCAGCAGTACTGCTGCCAGAATCAGTGACCTGAACATACTCTTCTCCTTCACGATCGGGGCCGTAAGCGGCCTGTTAACCTGATATTACGGGCCGGTAAAGACCCACCGCATCGGACGAACTCCGAAAGCGCAGGAAAGAGCACTTTTTGCTAAAGTAACATTTGCTTTACAGCGCAAGGATGGCGTCGATGGCCGTGCACTCCTCGGTGGTGAAATGGCGATTCTGCAGCATGCCGACGGCATCATCCAGTTGCGCGGTTTTGCTGGCGCCGATCAGCACCGAGGTGACTTTCTCTTCGCGCAACACCCAGGCCAGCGCCATCTGCGACAGCTTCTGCCCACGCGCTTCCGCCTGCCTGTTAAGCTGACGAATTTTTTCTAATCGGGCAGGAGTCAGTTGCTCCGGCTGCAGAAAACGACTGCTGCTGGCGGCGCGCGAGTCGGCCGGAATGCCGTTGAGATAGCGGTCGGTAAGTTGCCCGCCGGCCAGCGGTGAAAACGCTATGCTTCCAATCCCTTCCGTCTGCAGAAAATCCAGCAGTCCTTCTTCCACGCCGCGTTCGAACATCGAGTAGCGAGGCTGGTGGATGATGCAGGGGGTGCCGAGGTCGTTAAGGATCTTCACCGCCTCCCGCGCCTGGGCCAGAGGATAGTTGGAGATCCCGACATATAGCGCTTTACCCTGACGAACCAGATGATCGAGCGCACGCATCGTTTCCATCAGCGGCGTCTGTGGATCAGGCCGGTGATGGTAAAAAATATCGACGTATTCCAGCCCCATGCGTTTAAGGCTCTGGTTAAGACTGGCTACCAGATATTTTCGCGATCCCCAGTCGCCGTAAGGGCCGTCCCACATCGTGTAACCTGCTTTAGTGGAGATGATTAACTCATCGCGATAAGGCAGGAGCGACTCTTTCAGGATGCGGCCAAAGTTGCTTTCCGCCGAGCCCGGCGGCGGCCCATAGTTGTTGGCCAAATCGAAATGGGTTATACCGAGGTCAAAAGCGTGCAGGAGCATCTGCCGGCTGGTTTCCACTCGCGTTTCATCGCCAAAGTTATGCCACAGGCCAAGGGAAATGGCCGGTAGTTGCAGACCGCTGCGGCCGCAGCGACGGTACTCCATCGTTTGATATCGCGTGGTGCTTGCCTGGTAAACCATTCTTCCTCCGCCGACAAAACAGGGTGTGTATACGTTTACACTAAACAATGTTCTGCGTGGAGTACACTGCTTTTTCTGCGTAATTATTGCTTTACACTGCCATTATCACCTCCCATCTGGACAGGCGGATCGCTTATTCAATACTCAAATTACACCTGCACCAAAATGAGGATAATGGATATGCAACCGACCTACACTATTGGGGATTATCTGCTGGATCGCCTTGTCGACTGCGGTATTGACCGCTTGTTCGGCGTGCCGGGAGATTACAACTTACAGTTTCTCGATCGCGTCATCGCGCACAGCGCCTTGGGGTGGGTCGGCTGCGCCAACGAGCTGAATGCGGCATATGCCGCTGACGGCTATGCGCGCATCAAAGGGGCCGGTGCGCTGCTGACCACTTACGGCGTCGGCGAATTGAGCGCGCTGAACGGCATTGCGGGTAGCTATGCGGAACATATTCCGGTATTGCATATTGTCGGTGCGCCCTCTACCGGCGCCCAGCAGCGCGGCGAACTGCTGCACCATACCCTCGGCGATGGCGATTTTCGCCATTTCGCCCGCATGAGCGAGCAGATCACCTGTAGCCAGGCGCTGCTGACCGCCGGCAACGCCTGCCATGAAATCGACCGTGTGCTGCGCGATATGTTGACGCATCATCGCCCCGGCTATTTGATGCTGCCAGCCGATGTCGCCAGAGCGGCAGCGATTGCCCCAGCCCAGCGCTTGCTGGTGGAGCCCGCTCCGGCGGATGAAAACCAGCTTGCCGGGTTCTGCGAACATGCCAGCCGCCTGCTGCGGGGCAGCCGACGCATTTCCCTGCTGGCGGACTTCCTGGCGCAACGTTATGGCCTGCAGAAGACGCTCCGGGAGTGGGTGGCGAAAACGCCTGTCGCCCATGCGACGATGCTCATGGGCAAGGGATTGTTCGATGAGCAGCAGAGCGGGTTTGTCGGCACCTACAGCGGGATTGCCAGCGCGCCGCAGACCCGGGAGGCGATTGAAAACGCCGACACCATCATCTGCATTGGCACGCGCTTCACCGACACCATCACCGCAGGATTTACCCAACATCTGGCGCGGGAAAAGACTATTGAGATCCAGCCCTTCGCCGTCAGGGTGGGCGATCACTGGTTCAGCGGGGTGCCGATGGATAAGGCTTTGGCCGCGCTGATGACGCTTTCCGCCCCGCTGGCGGCGGAGTGGGCTACGCCTCAGGTCGTGGCGCCGGAGGCTGAGGAGGGCGCTGAAGGCGAGTTGACCCAGAAAAATTTCTGGGCGACGGTGCAGGGCGCCCTGCGTCCGGGGGATATTATTCTCGCCGATCAGGGGACGGCCGCCTTTGGCATTGCGGCGCTGAAGCTGCCCTCTGAAGCATCGCTGATCGTCCAGCCGCTGTGGGGCTCGATTGGTTTTACTCTCCCGGCCGCCTATGGCGCACAAACCGCGGCGGCGGAGCGGCGGGTGGTGCTAATTGTCGGCGATGGCGCGGCCCAACTGACCATTCAGGAGATGGGCTCCATGCTGCGTGATAAGCAAAAGCCGCTTATTCTGCTGCTGAATAACGAAGGGTATACCGTGGAACGGGCGATTCATGGTCCAGAGCAGCGCTACAATGACATCGCTCTGTGGGACTGGCAGCGGCTGCCGGAAGCCTTCGCCCCTGACGTTGCTTCGCGCTGCCGGCGGGTCACTCAGACGTCTGAACTGCGGGAGGTGATGACGGAGAGCATCACCTCCGATACCCTCACCCTGGTAGAAGTGATGCTGCCGAAAATGGATATCCCCGATTTCCTGCGCGCGGTGACGCAGGCCCTTGAGGAGCGAAACAGCCGCGTTTAATCGGTATGCCGTTTGGCAATCATCAACGGTCTCCCGGCCAGCAGCAGCCAGGCCGGGAGCATCACCATACACAATAGCGGCAGCAGAGTCGTATCCGGGACCACCACGGCGGCCATAAACAGGCTCAACCAGCCGTCGCGAGTGACGACCAGCACCATGCCGAGGATCGCGCAGGAAACGGTGATTGCCGCCGGCACCGCGTCAACATGAGCATGCAGCATCAGCCCCAGCGCTACCCCGACGAACACCGCCGGGAAAATTCGCCCGCCGCGAAAGCCGCTGGCTGAGGCAAGAACCAGGGCCGCCAGTTTGACCAGCGCGATAAGCAGAAAATCCGCGGCGGTTAGCGTCTGGCTGAAGGCCAGCTGCTGCATCTCATCCAGCCCTTTAAATAGCGTTAAGGGCCCGCCTATCGTCCCCACGATCCCCAGCAGCAGCCCGCCGATGCCGAGGGTCAGGATTGGATTTTTCAACCGATGCATCAGGGCATGCAGTCGCGGCAGACACCAGACGGCCACCATGCCGACGGCGATAGCGATCAGGGCGACGATAATGCCGCTGAGAATATCAACGAAGCGCATCTGACCATAGTGCGGGATCGGCAGCGAAAAATGGGGATGGAAAAACAGACCCGTCGTCAACGCGCCGGCGGCGGCGGCGAGGAGGGGAGCAAAGAGGCGATCCCACAGTGGCGTATCGTTGCTGCTATTGAGGGTTTGCGAAAAAATCAGCGCGGCGGCAACCGGGGTACCGAAGAGGGCGCCGATGGTGCCTGAGGCCGCGAGGATGGTCCAGTCCAGCGAGCTGACGCGCGGAAACAGTCGGGAGCCGACGGCGACAGCCAGCGCGATATTCACCACCATATTCGGATGCCCCGGGCCGAGGCTGACGCCGCCGGCGAGGCCGAGGATCAGCGCGGCCAGGAGTCCGGGCAGCGCGCCGGTGGCAATGGGAGCGCCGATTAACGACTCGGTCGCTGGATCCGGCCCGGCGTGCCCGGGGCTGTAACGAATGACCAGACCCACCGCGATCCCTGTCGCCGTCAGCATGGCGATGATCCACAGCGGGCTGTCGGCGCTCACCCCCAACTGCGCGGGCAGATTGCTCCACAGCCCGCGCTGCAGCAGCGCGGCAACCTTCATCGCCACGATCAGGATCAGGCTGCAGGCGATACCTATCAGGATGGCCGGCACCGACAGGAT
>OKBI01000171.1_pt1 | contig 9915 bp, 7 predicted proteins | sample 1610331 | NCBI WGS metagenome assembly OKBI01 (sample SAMN04436642, study PRJEB24849) | human gut metagenome | biome: human gut; feature: NICU; material: stool | host: Homo sapiens | place: USA: Saint Louis, MO | collected 2010-03-18
CATGGTGATAAGACCGCTGTGCGGATCGATATAGCCCGGCGCGCTGATGGCTATTCCTTCACACGACGGATGGGCCGCCAGCCACGACAGCATTGCCTGTAAGATCCGATCGCCATCGCTGTCATTGATTGACTGCCTGGCGGTTTCCAGCAGCCTGCCGTCGCGGGCCATCACGCCCATCTTTAACGCGGTGCCACCGATATCAAATGCCGCAATCTTCATTCATCCCTCTCCTGACCCGCGTCAATCACCGACAAAATGCGTGGCAAACCAACAAGGAAACCGGTTTCAGTCGTATAATGAGGATTCCTTTACGTAGAGGCAAGCACCAGACTGTACCCGGTTTCATTTTCGTGAGCAGTATCAAATTTAACCATTCATCAGCGGTTTTACGTCAACTGTAAAGCAGGCTCGCAAACGTTTGCTTTCCCTGTTAGAATTGCGCCGATTTTTCTTGCTTACCGCAAACGCGTGGAGACTTCGCAGTGACCGATAAAACCTCTCTCAGCTATAAAGATGCCGGCGTGGATATTGATGCAGGCAACGCTCTCGTCGACCGTATTAAGGGCGTGGTGAAGAAAACCCGTCGCCCGGAAGTGATGGGGGGACTGGGCGGATTCGGCGCGCTGTGCGCACTGCCGCAGAAATACCGCGAGCCGGTACTGGTCTCCGGCACCGACGGCGTCGGTACCAAGCTGCGTCTGGCAATGGATCTGAAGCGTCACGACACCATCGGTATCGACCTGGTCGCCATGTGCGTGAACGACCTGGTGGTTCAGGGCGCTGAGCCGCTATTTTTCCTGGATTATTACGCCACCGGTAAACTGGACGTCGATACCGCAGCCAGCGTCATCAACGGCATCGCCGAAGGCTGCCTGCAGTCCGGTTGCGCGCTGGTCGGTGGTGAAACCGCAGAGATGCCCGGGATGTACCACGGCGAAGATTACGACGTGGCGGGTTTCTGCGTCGGGGTAGTGGAAAAATCAGAAATCATCGACGGCAGCAAAGTGACCGATGGCGACGTGCTGGTGGCGCTGGCGTCCAGCGGCCCGCACTCTAACGGCTATTCGCTGGTGCGTAAGATCATTGAGGTTAGCGGCGTTGACCCACAAACTACCGACCTTGACGGTAAACCGCTGGCCGACCATCTGCTGGCGCCAACCCGCATCTATGTGAAATCGGTGCTTGATCTGATCGCCAGCGTTGACGTCCACGCTATTGCCCACCTGACCGGCGGCGGCTTCTGGGAAAACATTCCGCGCGTGCTGCCGGATAACACCCAGGCGATCATCGATGAGTCCTCCTGGCAGTGGCCATCCGTCTTCAACTGGCTGCAAACCGCCGGTAACGTCAGCCAGCATGAAATGTACCGTACCTTTAACTGCGGCGTAGGGATGATTATCGCCCTGCCGGCAGCGGAAGCGGACAAAGCGATTGCCCTGCTGAATGACAAAGGTGAAAACGCGTGGAAAATCGGGTATATCAAAGCCTCCGATTCCGAACAGCGTGTGGTCATTGCATGAAAAACATCGTGGTGCTGATTTCCGGTAGCGGCAGCAATTTGCAGGCGATCATCGACGCCTGCGGCCGGAAACAGATAAACGGCACCCTGCGTGCGGTATTCAGTAACAAGGCTGATGCGTTCGGCCTTGAGCGCGCGCGCCTGGCCGGCATCCCGGCCCATGCGCTGGCGCAAAGTCAGTTTGCCGACCGGGAAGCGTTCGATCGTCAGCTGATGCATGAAATCGACGCCTACGCCCCGGATCTGGTGGTGCTGGCAGGCTATATGCGTATCCTTAGCCCGGCGTTCGTCAGCCACTATCAGGGACGTCTGCTGAACATCCATCCCTCGCTACTGCCGAAGTATCCTGGCCTGCATACTCATCGTCAGGTGCTGGAGAACGGTGACGAGGAGCACGGTACCTCGGTGCACTTCGTCACCGATGAGCTGGACGGTGGGCCGGTTATCCTGCAGGCCAAGGTGCCGGTCTTCGCTGGCGACAGCGAGGAGGAAATCACGGCGCGGGTTCAGGCCCAGGAACATGCCATTTATCCGCTGGTCATCAGCTGGTTCGTCGATGGACGTCTGCGCATGGCAGGCAACCACGCCTGGCTGGATGAGCGACAGCTTCCCCCGCCGGGCTATGCCGCCGACGAATGAACAACCAGCCCCGCATGAGCACATCGCGGGGCTTTTTTTTAATTAAAAGTGTTTACTAATCAAACATCTCACAGAAATAATTCTTCTTACTGTCATATTGTTGTGACACAGTAAATCGCTACGCAGAAAAATTCGTCATAATAGTCTACGTCCTGTGAGTAAAACGGAGTGTGAGCGGTAATGGGCCAGGAAAAGCTATACATCGAAAAAGAACTCAGCTGGTTGTCTTTTAACGAACGCGTGCTGCAGGAAGCGGCGGACAAGAGTAACCCGCTGATTGAGCGCATGCGCTTCTTAGGGATTTACTCCAACAACCTGGATGAGTTTTACAAAGTGCGCTTCGCTGAGCTGAAGCGCCGGATTATTATCAGTGAAGAACAAGGCAGTACCGCCCATTCTCGCCACCTGTTAGGCAAAATTCAGGCCCGCGTTCTGAAGGCCGATCAGGAATTCGATAGTCTGTATAATGAACTGTTGCTGGAGATGGCGCGTAACCAGATCTTCCTGATCAACGAGCGCCAGCTGTCCGTCAATCAGCAGGCCTGGCTGCGCAACTACTTCAAGCAGTATTTACGCCAGCATATCTCGCCGATCCTGATCAACCGCGAAACGGACCTCGTGCAGTTCCTGAAAGATGATTACACCTATCTGGCGGTGGAGATTATCCGCGGGGAAAACATCAACTATGCTCTGCTGGAAATACCGTCGGATAAAGTGCCGCGCTTCGTGAACCTGCCGCCGGAAGCGCCGCGTCGCCGCAAGCCAATGATCCTCCTGGATAACATCCTGCGCTATTGCCTGGACGATATTTTTAAAGGCTTCTTTGATTACGATGCGCTGAACGCCTACTCGATGAAGATGACCCGTGACGCCGAGTACGATCTGGTGCATGAGATGGAGTCGAGCCTGATGGAGCTGATGTCCTCCAGCCTCAAGCAGCGCCTGACCGCCGAGCCGGTTCGCTTCGTCTACCAGCGCGATATGCCGGATGCGATGGTCGAAATGCTGCGCGATAAGCTCTCCATTTCCAACTATGACTCAATGCTGCCGGGCGGCCGCTATCACAACTTTAAAGACTTTATCGGCTTCCCGAACGTCGGTAAGGCCAATCTGGTCAATAAGCCCATGCCGCGCCTGCGTCATCTGTGGTTTGATAAATTCCGCAACGGCTTCGACGCCATTCGCGAACGCGACGTGCTGCTCTACTATCCCTATCACACCTTTGAGCACGTGCTGGAGCTGCTGCGTCAGGCCTCCTTCGACCCCAGCGTATTGGCGATCAAAATCAACATTTACCGCGTGGCCAAGGATTCGCGCATTATTGACGCGATGATCCACGCCGCACACAACGGTAAGAAAGTCACCGTAGTGGTGGAGCTGCAGGCGCGCTTCGATGAAGAGGCTAACATTCACTGGGCGAAACGCCTGACGGAAGCGGGAGTCCACGTTATCTTCTCTGCGCCAGGTCTGAAGATCCACGCCAAGCTGTTCCTTATCTCGCGTAAAGAAGGCGATGAGGTGGTGCGCTACGCCCACATCGGCACCGGTAACTTTAACGAGAAGACGGCGCGGATCTACACCGACTATTCGCTGTTAACCGCCGATGCGCGCATTACCAATGAAGTCCGCCGGGTGTTTAACTTTATCGAGAACCCGTATCGTCCGGTTAGCTTCGACTACCTGTTGGTGTCGCCGCAGAACTCGCGTCGTCTGCTGTATGAGATGATCGATCGCGAGATCGCCAATGCGCAAAACGGGCAACCGTCCGGGATTACGCTGAAGCTGAACAATCTGGTGGATAAAGGTCTGGTGGACCGACTGTATGCCGCCTCCAGCTCCGGCGTGCCGGTTAATCTGCTGATCCGCGGCATGTGCTCGCTGATCCCGGGTCTGGAAGGTATCAGCGAAAATATCCGCGTCATCAGTATTGTGGACCGTTTCCTCGAGCACGACCGGGTCTACTGTTTTGAAAACGGTGGCGATAAACAGGTCTGGCTCTCCTCTGCCGACTGGATGACGCGTAACATCGATTATCGCATCGAAGTTGCCGCTCCGCTGCTCGATCCGCGTCTGAAGCAGCGGGTGCTGGATATTTTTGATATCCTGTTCAACGATACGGTAAAAGCGCGCTATCTTGATAAAGAACTGAGTAACCGCTATGTGCCGCGCGGCAATCGCCGTAAAGTGCGCGCGCAAATGGCGATTTACGATTATCTCAAATCACTCGAACAACCCGACTAACCTATGCCAATAAACGATAACACCCCTCGGCCGCAGGAGTTCGCTGCGGTTGACCTTGGTTCGAACAGTTTTCATATGGTGATCGCCCGTGTCGTCGACGGCGCCATGCAGATCATCGGACGCCTGAAACAGCGCGTACATCTGGCCGATGGCCTCGATGAAAACTCGGTGTTGAGCGAAGAAGCCATGACCCGTGGGCTGAACTGCCTGTCGCTGTTTGCCGAACGCCTGCAGGGGTTCTCCCCCTCCAGCGTCTGTATCGTCGGGACGCATACGCTGCGTCAGGCGACCAACGCGGCGGAGTTTCTTAAACGCGCGGAAAAAGTGATCCCCTACCCGATCGAGATCATCTCCGGTAATGAAGAAGCGCGCCTGATTTTTATGGGCGTTGAGCACACGCAGCCGGAGCGCGGCCGCAAGCTGGTGATTGATATCGGCGGCGGTTCAACCGAGCTGGTCATTGGCGAAGATTTTGAGCCCCGCCTGGTGGAAAGCCGCCGCATGGGCTGCGTGAGCTTCTCGCAGGCCTATTTCCCTGGCGGCGTTATCAATAAAGAGAACTTCCAGCGCGCGCGCCTGGCGGCGGTGCAGAAACTGGAGACGCTGGCCTGGCAGTTCCGTATTCAGGGATGGACCGTAGCGCTGGGCGCCTCCGGCACCATTAAAGCCGCCCAGGAAGTGCTGGTGGCCATGGGCGAGAAGGACGGATTTATTACGCCGGAGCGCCTCGAGATGCTGGTAAATGAGCTGTTGAAGCATAAAAACTTCGACGCGCTCAGTCTGCCCGGTCTCTCAGAAGACCGTAAAGCGGTCTTTGCGCCTGGGCTGGCGATCCTCTGCGGTGTGTTTGACGCGCTGGCCATCAAAGAACTTCGTCTGTCCGATGGCGCGCTGCGCGAAGGTGTCCTGTACGAGATGGAAGGCCGCTTCCGCCACCAGGATATTCGTAGCCGCACGGCACAGAGTCTGGCAAATCAGTACAACATCGATCGCGAACAGGCGCGCCGGGTACTGGAAACTACCACCCAGATGCTGGAGCAGTGGCAGGAGCAGAATCCCAAGCTGGCCAATCCGCACCTCGCGGCGCTGTTGAAATGGGCGGTGATGCTCCATGAGGTAGGGCTGAATATCAACCACAGCGGCATGCATCGTCACTCGGCCTACATTCTCCAAAATAGCGACCTGCCGGGCTTCAATCAGGAGCAGCAGATGCTGATGGCCACCCTCGTACGCTATCATCGCAAAGCGATAAAGCTCGACGATCTGCCGCGCTTTACGCTATTCAGGAAAAAGCAGTTTCTGCCGCTAATTCAGCTACTGCGCCTGGGCGTACTGCTGAATAACCAGCGTCAGGCTACCACTACGCCGCCGACGGTTTAGACAGAATGCGCTGGTGCTGCTGGATCTGGAAAAAGAGCAACAGTACTGGGAAGGCGTGCCGGAATGGATGCTAAAGATTGCTGAAGAAGAGCCAGACGCCTGATCGTATCTCTGGCTATCAACCGAGCCGGGCGCTTACGCCCGGCTTTTTGCTGCTCAGCCGGTCATCTCCTCCGCCAACTGCGTCAGAGGTACCGGTACCCCGATATCATAGCCCTGCATATAATCGATCCCCAGCGTGATGACCGCCTGACGTATTTCCGGCGACTCCACATATTCGGCCACCACCTGCATGTTCTTCATACGCGCCAGACGACAAATAGAGTCCACGACCTGGTAATCAAGACTGCTGGCAAGCAGATTGCGAATAAAACTGCCGTCGATTTTAAGAATGTCGACGTTCATTGTTTTTAACCGGGCGTAGCTGGCGTAGCCGGTACCAAAATCATCGATCGCCACCCGGCAGCCCAGCGCCCGCAGATGCTCTAAAGTCTGGCAGACCAGCTCGGGATTGCTGAGCGCGTAGTTCTCGGTCAGCTCGAAAATAATCTGCCATGGCTCAATGTTGTAGGCCTGCAGCAGCGCTTCGACCTCCTGAGGAAACTGGCTGCGGCTCAGCGACACCGGAGAAAGATTGATCGCCAGCCGCAGACCGGGCAGCGCCCGCCGGTTGGCGTCCATAAAGGCCAGCGTATGCTCAATAACCCACTGGTCCACCCGCGTTGACAGCCCAAACTCGTGCGCCACCGGCAAGAACTCGTTTGGCCCCGTTAGCTCACCCGACTCCCCTTCCATCCTCACCAGCACTTCATGATAGCGATCGCCGCGAATGCCCTGGATAGGCTGCGCCATCAGGACAAAATGGTCATGTTCCAGCGCTTTGAGAATGCGGTTCATCATCACGACTTTATCTTTCAGATCCTGCTGAACATGGCCTGCGCCGCGGCGCTGTAAATTTTCCGGATGGCCGCTGGCTAACGACATGTCGGCAATGGTGTTCAACTCGCCAAGCAGTAAATACAGATGCTTGACCGGCGAGCGAACGCTACAATAGCTCATGCCGATCCGCGGCTGCAGGGGGACCCCGTCCCAGTGGAAACGGAACTGTCGCAGGGAGCGGTCAATTAAGTGAATGCGCGCCTGGTGCCCTTCGCTATTGAGACGGAACACTAAATCGTGACCGGCAAGATGATATACCGCTTCGTTGGGCTGCAGCAGCGTTCTCAGGTGGTTCGCCAGCATTTGCTTATACTGGATTCGCAAAAGTACCCCATAGTGGCGCCCCAGCAGTTCAAGCTCAGGAATGCGCAGAAAACAGAGCGTCGACCAGCTCGTGCCGTTGAGCGCCCGGCTTAGCGCCCGCAAGTTCGGCATATGAACCACCGGGTCGAGGAAGGCCATCTGCCGGACGCGAGCGTAGATCAGCCGCTGCTGTGTCGCCAGCATCGCCGTATAGGCGACAATAAACGAGAATACCAGATAGCTTGATGACGTGATCGCCAACTGGGTGTTATAGCTTGGGTAAATTGGTAAGTAACGGTAATGAAAATGGATCACGGCAATCAGCACCGGCGTCCAGATCAGTGAGATAAAGCGATAGCCAAAACGCATGGCACCCCAGAGCATCACCGGCATCAGCAATGACAACGTATAATTCGTACTAAATATGGTGCTGCTATCATTAAGCGGCATCAATAATAGCCACAGTAGCAGAATTAATACCGTCGCCCAGCAAATAATTTCAATTTTTTTTATTTTTGGATCAATTTGTAAGCGAACCTGAGAAATAAAGCCGCGTAAATGAAAAGGATTACGAATGACCCGTAACACAAAATAACACAGCGGCATGCCGGTCAGGCACCCTACCATTAGCGCCTGAAAGGTGATTAATGAACGTAAACTAAATGGCGTAACGCCGGTCATTTCCGTTGTGCGCGGATGAAGTCCAAGATATTCGGCAATCTGTGACAAAATCAGAAAAATGACCGAAGGGAGCAGCATTTGCCAGAACAGACGATGCGGCATCAGTCGGACGTTGCCGTGTGAGACCTGCTGACGCTGGGGGACAAAAATGCGGTAGCCGCCCCAGCAGAGCACGCAGGGGATAAGGAAATGGAACAGTACACCGATGGACTGCTCAAACATCATGCCGTGGGCCAGAGTTAACAGCAGGCCAATAATAATGCCAGGGATCGCCGCCCAACCAAAAAACATCATCAGGCTGAGCACCAGCGCCAGGGGAAGATAATACAAAAATACCATATGACCATTGAGCATGGTGTAGGTATTCGCCCATCTGGCGACCGGTAATAACAGCGCAGGCAGAACGAGCGGTAAAGCCCACCACTTGTCGCGATATTGTTGATAGTATTTTAATAAATTCATAGGTGCTCTACAGAGTGCCTCTGCTCCCGCGAGGCATATTCAGGCAGGCATCCAACCACCCATGCTGACCGCGTAAATAATAACGATACGGTAACGTCCGCTGATTTTAGTGGCCAAGAGAAGGAGACTATTGATATAAATCAACAAATGCTGACGCCAACATTAATAAATATTATTTTTCCCGACATTTCACGGCTAATAAAGTGAGCATGTAAATACGACGATTATCTTATATAACATTAATTAATGTTTTCACTGCCGCACTTTTACATCTGCATCAATTGACCCCATCTCGTTCCTGTGCCTTAATACCCCCATCGCCCATCTTCGGGTATACTTCAAGGATCCTTTTGTGAGTCAGGCACCCAGTATGCGTAAACGACATCGATTTAACCGTCGCATGACCCGTATCGTACTGCTTATCAGCTTTCTCTTCTTCTTTGGACGCTTTGTCTACTCCTCCATCGGCGCCTGGTACCATCATCAGGATAAAAAAGCTTCGCAGGAGTCATCGCTCACCGTCGAGCCCTCCCCCCGCGAGTAATCCTTTGATTCTAATACTGCAAGCGCCACACTCCGCAGGCAGAGCCGCTCGCTGCTGAAGTACTGTCTTTGATGCGGTAATTTTGCCGTCGGCGATTTATAAGCGCACGGTATGCAGCAGGCGCAGCATTTCAGCGATACCTTTTGTCACAATTTTGTCCTGACGCATGACTACCGCCAGCTGTCGATATAGCCGCGGCGCCAGCGAGTGTACGCGTAATCCGTCGCGATCCTCCACCCGCTCCACCGCCATGCGGGGCACGATGCTGTAGCCCAGCCCTGCCCGCACCATGCGCTTAATCGCCTCGATGCTCCCCAACTGCATTACCGGCGTCACCGCCAGTCCCGCCGAGCGGAACCAGCGGTCAATCAGATCCCGCGTGCCGCTACCCGCCTCGAAGGCAATGAGCGGCTGCGCCTGCAGCGCGGCGGGAGTATAAACCGCCGGCATCTCCGTCTCGCGGCTGGCATAGATGGTCACGAACTCCTCATCTAACATCGCAGTCACCGCCAGACTGCGCCCCTGCACGGGCAGCGTGACCAGCCCGAGATCGAGCCGGTTTTCTTCCACCGCGCGGACGATATCCAGCGTGTTGCCGGTGGTCACCCCCACCGTCAGCAGCGGGTGCTGCTGACGAAGATGCTGCAGCAGCGGTGGAAGAAGATGAATGCAGGCCGTCGCGCCGGTCCCCAGCGTCAACGATCCATTAACCTACTGACTGACTGCGCTGACGGCCTGCACCGCGCTATTCACCGCCCGATCGATCTGCTCGCTGTGGGCCAGCAATGCCATTCCCGCCGCCGTCGCCTTGATCCCACGTCCGGTTCGCTCCAGCAGCCTGGTCTGTAAAAACTGCTCCAGCTGACGTACCTGCAGGCTGACGGCAGGTTGGGAGATCCCCAGCGCGTCGGCGGCGGCAGAAAAGCTGCCGCGCTGTACGACCAGCCGGAAGGTCGCCAGATTTCCCAGGTTCAGTGTTGTCATAAAAGTTTCTCTTATACCGCGCATAAGGTGGCCGCTCTGCCAGAACAATAGCCTGCCGGGTATGCTCAGGACAACTGTCTTAACGGAATGAAAAACCATGGAAATAAACGCTATTCCCCGACGCCTTGCCTTCACCGCGGGCGGTCAGCAACTCATCAACTGGGGGATCTCTTTTTATATGCCCGGCACCTTTGCCGGGGCTATTGCCGCCGACAAAGGA
>OKBI01000188.1_pt1 | contig 9450 bp, 12 predicted proteins | sample 1610331 | NCBI WGS metagenome assembly OKBI01 (sample SAMN04436642, study PRJEB24849) | human gut metagenome | biome: human gut; feature: NICU; material: stool | host: Homo sapiens | place: USA: Saint Louis, MO | collected 2010-03-18
GCCTTATCGGACGTTGGCCTTTGTATTGGCGTATTGCCTGGCGCCACCCATCACCCCGACACGAAATGTTGGATCGCCGGTTCTGCGAAACGCCTTGCTGCTGAAGCTGACCACAATGTTTTTGTAGATAGCCTCTTTGGTGAGAGGGTCATCAACCCGCGCGGCATTATTGCGCGCTCTGTCCCTGATGACGTTCGCCGCTTTACGCAGCGCTGCACGACCGGATTTATCGCGAGTGACCTGTGAGACGGCATCCAGTTTCCCCAGGACGGAATCGAGGCCGGTCAGGTTTACTTCTACGCCATCAGCCATCGTTAGCCCCCTCTGAACAAGGCAGTGTCAGGTATTCCCTGCCGCTCCGTGGGTCAGGTAAAACACCCTCAATGTTGTAGATGCGGCCACGAAACAGGATCCGATGTTTGCGGTTGACGCCCTCACGGTAACGAATCGTTATCCGTGTGGTAACTTCGCCCTGAGAGGCCTGGGCGGCGATAAACTCACGTGCGGATAAAGGAGCGACTTCGGCCCAAAGGGTTGCGACATCGCGCCAGGTATTAATCACGGCTCCCGTTGTCGGGTTCTGTTCTTTTACCGGCTCCTGCAGGGTAATCCTGTGACGCAATTTCCCGGCCTGCATATCACCCCCTGGGTTTCCCGCTCAGATAGGTTTGCTGCTCTGGCGTCTCATCGAGATCGCCGGCAAGGGACTGGATAATTACATCGGACAGGGCGACGTTAGATTCAGCTAGGCGGTTTATCGCTTCCGTCTGCTCTCTCTGTGCTGCTGTTTGTTCTCTCAGCGCTGCTATCAGCGCGTTTACCAGTTGCTCGTTCATAGGCTATTTTCGTCCACTTTTTTAACCATTCACGCCGACGGAGACACTCTTCACAGGCCATACTTCCCCCTACAGTCCATATATTCGGTATGGTTGCAAAAGAGACTCAACGGCAAATGGAGCCTCTATCGCTGTTTGGCCAACAACGACGGTTTCACGGTGTTCATACCAGTGACCGATAAGCAGAAGCATTGCTGCTTTCACATCATCGCCAGGGAGAATGGAATCAGGATCATCTGCATACCCCTCGCTGGTTTCGGACTCATACATTTTGCGACGAGTCCATGTTTCGACGTAACGAGAAGCAGCTCCGATGTAGAGGGTCAATAGTGAGTCGTCATCGGTAAAGTCAGGCTCAATGCGACAGTGCTCTTTAACCACTTCAAGTTCTAACATTATTTTTTAGCCTTCTTCTCTGGCACGGTTTCCGGCTGTTCCGGCTGTTCCGGCTGCGCAGAATTATCAACATCCACCAGCCGTGCATAACCTTTTTTGATCAGTTCACGACCGTGCTGCTCCTGCGTCTCCAGTGACTCACCCTCTGCCACGACTACACCGCCAAAGTAAATTGGTTTAACCGCGATAAGCTTCATGGTAGTCCCTCGAATATTGCGGCCCGAAGGCCGCACAAAATATTACTGACCGCCAGACGCCGGAACAGTGAATGATCCATAAACAAAGGCTTCTGGACGCTTAACAGCTAGCGCCAGACGCTCTTCGCAACGGATGGTGATCATATTTTTCTCGAAGTCGGCGTTCTCAGTAGAGATGACAACGTTCGTTTCTTCACGGTCAAAAATCTGCGCTCCGGCACTAAATGCCCCGGTCAGGAATTTACCCTGGAATGCCGTAGCTTCTGTCGCAACGACCGGAAGGCCCCAAAGAGTCGGCCCCGTCAGTGCTGCAGGGTTTGCCAGGATGTAGCGGCCCAGCGTGTCTTTGGTCAACTCAATTTTCGCCCAGTCAATGAAGTGCAGGACGTGACCGGATGCCGGGAAGCGGGCAAGCTGAGCCTGCAACATCGCGAGACGCAGATCGTCAATACCGTTCTGATTCTCTACCTGAAACGCTGCCGCAAATGCTGAAGCCTGCGGAATGATGCCTTCCAGATGAGCGCCGGTACCATCGCCGAACAGAATTTCCTGCTCTTCGACATACTTCAGGCCGAAGCGCATTTCTGCATCGACCTGAGACTGCAGTTGCGAAAAGTCATCGAGGATCTGTTTGGATGCCTTGAAAAGATGCGCAATGGTTCGAACTGGAGTGATTTTTTCTGCAAACTCAATATTGCTGTACGGTTTGGTCGTATTTTCTGCGACCGCCGCTGCGTTATTGGTAAAGCCAGTTTGCTGCACCCAGTAAATGGTATTGGATGCCGTTGTGCCTGGCGCGATCAGATCGCGGATAAACAGACGCTGTTTAGGCGCGGTATCAATACCCGGCAGGCGATCAGGAGCAACAATATTGCCGGGGACATTAGCGGTGAGTAACGCTGCCTTCACCGGAATTGAAATCCGCTGGCTGGCCGCGACGCTGGCGGCAAAGGTTTTCAGTGCTTCAGCAGAAATAACCTGCTGGCCGACAGTTTCAATAACCTGTTTTGCGTTTGCCAGCGGCATCTGTGCAACATGTTGCTCCAGTTCGCCCAGCGCTGCTTTAAGAGTTTTTTCGGCTTCTCTCAATGCATTGAGTTCAGATGCCATTTTGTCCACGGTTTCTTTTGTTTCCGCAGACAATTTGCCGTTCTTCTTCGCCTCAGTCAGCGCCTCTTCCGCTTTGGCATTAAATTTTCCGGTTGCTTCTTCAATGGAGGCGGTGACTTTTTTAAGAATCTCGTTTACATCAGACATAAATGGTCCTTATTTGACTAACGCCGCAAGAGCGCTTTCAAGTGAATTGAGGGTTTCAGGTTTGATATCTTCGGCAGCGCCCGGCGTACCGTCGTTGGTGGTGACAGCGCCAGGCATGCCACCTGATAAGGCTTTAATGAGTTTTCTGCGCTCAGAGCGCGGGGTGTTGGACTTGGCCAGCAATGCATCAAGTTTTCGAAGCGCAGCTGCAGGTGATTCATCGCCGTCGCTGACCGCATCAGCAGAAAGCAGACTGTCTGCCAGTCCCTTCGCCACAGCATCGCTGCCGCCGATATAACTTTCGGCATCCATCAGTTTCTGAACGGCGGAAATATCAAGGCCGGATCGAGCCGCGTAAATATCGGCCATTGCGGTATCGAATGGCTCCAGTGACTGCGCCAGTTCAGCGAAGTCATGACGGTTCCCCATCGCGTACACCCAGCAGTTGTGGATCATCAGGAAGGCACCGCGGCCAATCTGAATATCATCCCCGGCCATCGCAATTATTGAGGCGGCACTGGCGGCAATGCCAAGCACCTTCACCGTTACACGGCCTTCGTATTCGCGGAGAAGGTTATAAATAGCCAGACCTTCGAACATGTCGCCGCCCGGCGAGTTGATATTCACCGTAACGTCGGCACCGTTCATCGCCCGAAGCGCACCGGCAATACGTTTGGCTGTTATCCCTTCGCCCCAGTAGTCCTGACCGATAACATCAAAAACAGAAATGGTGTTATCGTCGGTAGCCGCCGCTTTGATACCACCGTCCCAGCGGTCCAGTGCGGACGGTAATGTTTCACAGGTAACGCGCGCGCAGGGGCGACCCGCCGGCGCTACCGGAAGTTGTTTTTTGCTCATCAGGAAAGTGCTCCTAAGCGGCTTGTTTCAGCGGAGATTGCTCAAAGGAAATGTCGGGGAATACGTGGTTATGCAGCTCTCGCAGAGCCAGCGCCTGAACAGCAGGGTTGCTGCTTTCGAGATTTTTCAGTTGCGTCAGGTTGAGCTGAACGGTGTAAATATCGCCCCCTTCAATCGGCGGCATGTTCTCAAGACGGCGAACGTCATTGCGAGACATCCAGCCATTCTGCAGTGCGCTGGTATAGTAAGCAGCACGACCCGCGCTATCGGCGCGCAGAAGCCCTTCAACGGAGAACTCAGCAAACAAGTCCTCATCACTGTTCAGAAGACAACGCGATATTTCCTGCTCAATATTGACCAGGAGAGGGCGCAGGGTATGAGTCAGGAACAGCATGTTCATCCCTTCAAGACTCGATGCCCAGCTGGATTGTTTCGTTGTATGGCCGACCATAAATGGCGGTACACGAAACCAGCGACAAATTTCCTCAATACTGAATGAACGGCTTTCAAGGAGCTGCGCGGCCTCCGGGTTCATAGTGACATTCTGGTAAGTCAGTTCATTTTCCAGAACCATCAGTTTCCCGGCGTTTTTAGAACCAATAAAAGACTGAAGGTTTTGACGCAATCTTTCTCGCTGTTCCTTATTAAGCGCCGTTTTTGAAGACAGGAACCCAGTACTTTGAAGGCCATTTTCAAAGATTTTCGCCGCGGCTTCATCAACCGACATAGCCGCGCCGAAAACGTCAACCCCGGCCATTGTCGGCATCATCCCGCACACACCATCAATACCAAATCCGCGGATATGCATCATCCGGTCTACTGGAATGATCCGCTTAACGCCATTTTCCGTGTATGTATACTGTAACTTCCCGCTATCGAGTCGCTTTACAACCATATTCTGAGGAAGTAAGGGAACCAGCGATACCAGTTTGCTGCCGATATATAGCTTCTCGACAAATGCATTACCACGCAGGCAAATACTGGCCACAATCATTAACATGAAACGGGAAGGGGTCATTTCCGGGTTAGGACGCCTGCATAATATCTGGTAGGCGGGATTGTTCTGGGCCAGCTTTCGCGATCCATCAGCCTGCCGCTCGTAAATTTTAAGCGGAAGCGTGGAAACTGACTCACTTAAGAGCCTTACGCACGCCCAGACAGCAGAAAGCCGGATAACTTTGTCAGCAGTGACCACTTTTCCGCTACTGCTGGTTCCGAACCATTCCCGCCAGAATTCGCCGGTCGTCAGGCTTATGGGAACACCAAGCCAGTTTAAAAGAGCGCTCTTAACGCGCCCTGGTTGCTGTTTATTCTTAGCCATCAGATACCTACTATGATCGGATCGTCAAAAAAGCCCTCTATATCGCCATCATCAGGCTCAAAACCTTCAGCAGCACCAATTGCCATTGCCGACGCAACCACGCCATCTATTCGACCAGTACTCTTTTTCTTGGCGAATATGCGGTTTTCTTTTTGATCGGCTTCGGTTACGGCGGAAGCAGCGTTCCATCGGAGGCAGGGGTTTGTTTTAATAATGATTACGCCATCATCCAGCATCTGTTCAAAGAGTTCGATGGAATGAGGCATCCACAGTCCAGAATCCTGAGCCTTGTAATATCCCTGTCCGTGAGGAATAAGCGGTACTGACACAGAAGCGTTCTCCAGTTCCGGTTCAAGATATTTGATGCGGTACTGGTCGAAGGCGATCGCCTTGATATCGAACAACATGGAAAGATCAGCAATGCGCTCAGCAACAAAGCCATATTTCACCGCCTTTCCGGGAGTGGTATGAATATGGCCTCCCCGTTCCCATGCGTCATAAGGTACGCGGTCTGTTTTCGCTCTATCCAGCAAAGTATCTTTTGGTGTCCAGAACTCCACCAGCAGCTTTCTTTTTTTAGGGAAAAAGAGCGCCAGAGACGTAAGATCGCGAGTTCCTGAAAGGTCCAGGCCGCCATAACATTCTTCTCCCTGCAGCTCCTGCAGGTCAAAGTCCTCTTCGCACCCCATCCACACATCGCTGCTCATCCAGGGGTTATCGGCATCCACCCACTGACAGAAGTTTAACCGCCGAACAATGCTTTCCTTCGACGGCATCCCCCGAGCCTGAGTAACCTGCTCACGCAGGTAGCGATCGGTAAAAGTGTGACCCAGTGAGGGGTTTGCTTTTTTCCAGCAGGACTCATCCTTGAAAGGGTCTTCTCCTTCGTCCAGGGAACATATGAAGGAGAAGAAACTGTCATCCTCAATCGAGCCTTCGGCAACTTTCCGCCCATACTCGTGATAGTCGTAGCAGACACTGGTTTTGTCGTGGCCGCTGTTAGTGATCATGAAAATCAACGCCTGCCGACGACCTTTCGTCCCGGCGCGCATCATTTCCACAACCTGGTTGTTTTTGTGCTCGTGAATTTCGTCAATCAGAGCACAGTGTGGGCGTGGCCCTGACTGCCCATCATCCGAACTTATAGGCCGGAAAAATGAGCCGCTCTGAAGAAACGCAAGGTTCCACTCTTTACCGGCGCCGCCTGATTTATTTATTCGCTGCGCTAACGCAGGGGACTGATCTACCATCGCGACAGCATCACGAAAAAGGATCATGGCCTGGTCTTTTTTCGTCGCCGCTGCGTAGACTTCTGCGCGAGGTTCTTTGTCAGCAACCAGACAGTAAAGAGCAATACCCGCTGCAAGTGGAGATTTGCCAGAGCCTTTACCTGACTCGACGTAAGCCATGCGGTACCGGCGATAGTCGTCTGAGTTTTTCCAGCCAAAAATAGAACCTACAATGAAGCACTGCCACGGCAGCAGGTTAAAGGGCTTGCCCTCATGCTCACCGCCGTTGAGCTTCAGTACCTTGGCAAAAAAGTCGATGGCACGCTGCGCCGCTGCAACATCCCATACCAACCCGCGAGCATGGCAGGATTCCAAATCCCTGAGATGTCGTTTACAGGAGTTTCTAATATCAGGCCCGGCGATTTCTTTGCCGGAATCTACATCCCGCGCATATTGCGTGGCGGGATCAACCGAAGAACTGGTTGAGCGGGTCTTCTTCTTTTTCTCCACCATCCACTTTCACCTTCGTTCTGGCGGCCGGAGTCAGACCGAATTCAACCAGGTAACTTTTAAAACGTCGATCAGCATCCGCCAACATTGCTACTGCCGGGTTAGCCTTAATCAAAAACCCGCCCTCTGTCTGCACGGTGTAAGTTCGCCCCTCGTCAGCAATAGTCAGGCGAAGCTGCAGAATGTCGGCGTAAATATCGCAGAGTCGTTCGAGCGCCAACGTATCGGCAATGGTTAAAATGCCCATGCTATCCAGCAGTACGGTCAACTTCCCCCACGCCACCTTTCCCCAGTCAGTGAGGTGCTCTGGTGGGCTTGGGATTTCTCGCGCTGGCGATGGTTCTTTGTCGTTGAGTTTGCGTTTGCCCGGATTGCCGGTAACCACTTTGAGGTGGGTCGGTTTCGGGCGTCGTCCTGCCATCGGAACCTCCCGGAAAAAAACTTTTCATTTCGCGGTTGTGCACAAAAAGGACTGGCGGCGGTCATTTGGGTTCGAGGTTCTGAACTTTTGACCCGCCCCTCCCACTCAGATGAGAATCGATATCATTTGAATGCTAATGATTTCAAATGACAATCAATTTTGAGGTGTATTGATATTGGTATCACTTAAACCAATGAGAAGTCGGGTCCAGTGGCATCCCGTTTTCATCGCAGCCGATCACGGTGCCACGCTTCTCCATTCGCTGCTTCGTTGAGTCGTGGTGCTGCTTACACAGCCCTTGCCAGTTCTTCCGGCTCCAGAAAAGCTTTTGTGCCTTCGCTATTGCCTGGCTGTCAGCAGAGCGCAGAGCCTCTTTCAGTTTGTGCGGGATGATATGGTCAACCACCGTTGCAGCTGTCACCCTGCCTTGCTCCTGGCACATGACGCATAAGGGGTGCGCACGCAGGAAGATAAGACGCTCTCGGTCCCACTTGCTGCCGTAGATGCGGGGCTCTTTGTTCACGTAATCGCTCCTTGAGCATTATCACAGGCGCTCAACGAGTGCCTGCTGTAATGCCTTAATTAACTGCCTCGATAGTCGCGCCGTGGCTCTTAGTGATGTAAATTGTGGATCGCCCTTATAAAGAAACCGATAACCAAAACCATCAGAGTCAGGAAGGTCCGGGAGATCTTAAGACGTCTGTCCTAAAAAACATTACCAATTCAATTAGCAGGTAGAGCAATGTCAAAGAAAAGCAAAAAAAAGAAAAAAACAGCAGTTAAGGCCGTCACCGCAAGGAAATGCGGGCAATGTTCGGTATGTTGCACTTCACTCCTTATTGATGAGCCTGAGTTGGCAAAGCCAGCAGGAACATCCTGCAAACATCTTGCTACAACCTCGGGATGTTCGATTTATGAAGAGAGACCAGAGGTCTGCAAGAGTTGGTATTGCGGATGGCTTAAAATTGAGACGTTGCCACATCAACTTAGGCCAGATAAGTCAAAAGTTCTAATTACGATTAACCCGCAGCCTGGCGTAACCTATCAGGTGCAGCCCATAAATGACGAGTCAGTTACATCATTGTTAGATGACTATGTGCTGCTATTCATTAGGAACGCCATTTTAACGGGCTCACCGGTAGCCATCTCAATACCGACAAAGCCCGGATACTGTCAACGTATTCAGCTGATAAGTGATCTTGTAAGGGATGTGCTTGAAGACAGAGTCGCCTTCCGCAATAAGATGTGCGAGTTAATTAGAATCACATCCACCCTGGTCACCGATAAAAAACCAGAGATAATTCACATTGAGGCACTTTAATTCACATCACGAGTAATTGACACTGACCTCTTTGAACCGAATTATTGATTTTTCATCATCCTCAGTATCATGAGAAGGGGTCATTTTACATTCATCACTTGTTTTAATCAGAGCTCCTATTTGAATATTTTTCTGTTTTGAAATTCCGCTTTTTTTTATGATTTTACGTTTCTGCTTCATGGCGTCACCATTCAGTTGGCATGGTTCATGACTTACCCCTTGGCAGGGTTGACAATCAGCGTTCGGTAGACTTTAACTGTGCTGCCGTTATGCGGTTTTGCTTCACTCATTTCGTAGCCTTTTCGGTTGGTTTGGATAAGCAGCAGAAAAAAAATCATAAATATCTACCGCTTATGCTTGTTGTTTCTGAGCAGGCTCCTAGGCTAAAAGAGCCATTACATAAAAGACCTTGCGTTTACTTACCCGTGGACCTCAAGGATGAGGCCATTCTTTTAACTCACTGAGTAGGGGTAATGCTCTGGCAATTGGCCTGCACTGATTTGTTGTGCGCCAGAATGTCGCGCTTGGTCTGCTTATCCAGCACATCGATATCGTGGTCGGTCAGGTAGATGATCCGCACCCAGCTGCAGGCCGTATCAACGACTACTGGGGCGGGTAAAACTTTCGCGCAGCTCGCGATCAACATAGTCATCGCCCATACGCTTAACGTCTTCCTGTACATCACTGGCCCCTTTCGTGACTTCAGCACGGCGTTCTGCCGCGGCGATAGTAGCAGCGGCGTTTTCTTCGGTACGCTGCTGTTCGGCTTTGGCTTCCGCCTTACTTGTTCCGCGAGCATGACCGATGCCAAACGCGCCAGCGATAGCGCTCAGGATGACGACCACCAGCCCTGCGATAGCTTCGATTCCCATAATCACACCACCAGCACCGATTTTGCTTTCAGGAAGCGAACTCGCCGGTTATTAATCCCTTTTTGTCCGCCGTTGATAATCTGCGTGTATTAGACGTCAACTACCTTGGCCGGTACGCGTCAACTACTCTGGCCGCCTTTGAGTTATTTCTTAGCTGACTGCTGGGTGACTGCTTTTGATGTTTTCTTTCTGTAACTTTCTCCTGTAACTTCGAAGATATACCCGTGGTGGA
>OKBI01000190.1_pt1 | contig 9436 bp, 6 predicted proteins | sample 1610331 | NCBI WGS metagenome assembly OKBI01 (sample SAMN04436642, study PRJEB24849) | human gut metagenome | biome: human gut; feature: NICU; material: stool | host: Homo sapiens | place: USA: Saint Louis, MO | collected 2010-03-18
GAATGGCGTCGGATGTCGCGCCAGTGCACGCATTATGGGCGTTGGCCTCAACACGATTTTACGTCACTTAAAAAACTCAGGCCGCAGTCGGTAAACTCACGCATACAACCGGGCAGTGACGTCATTGTTTGCGCGGAAATGGACGAACAGTGGGGTTACGTCGGCGCTAAATCACGCCAGCGCTGGTTGTTTTACGCGTATGACAGGATACGGAAGACGGTTGTGGCGCACGTATCCGGTGAACGCACGCTGGCCACGCTGGCCACGCTGGAGCGTCTTCCGGGCCTGCTGTCGGCCTTTGAGGTCGTGGTATGGATGACGGATGGCTGGCCGCTTTATGAATCACGCCTGAAGGGAGAACTGCACGTTATCAGCAAGCGATATACGCAGCGCATTGAGCGGCATAACCTGAATCTGAGGCAACATCTGGCAAGGCTGGGACGGAAGTCACTGTCGTTCTCAAAATCGGTGGAGCTGCATGACAAAGTCATCGGGCATTATCTGAACATAAAACACTATCAGTAAGTTGGAGTCATTACCAAATTGCTGATGGTTCAGATCGTTTGTAAGTAATAATAAATTATTCTGGTGGCACAGCAATTGGCTAAATAACTTTACCTTCATTAAATTTTTAAAGAAATACAATCAGGAAAAGTGACTTTAAAAATCTTTTTCGAACATGACGCTATTGATATCTGATATTGCCTGCAGAATTTTTTCATAGACGTACACCTCTATTACAACGACAGGCAACGTACCAGTAATGCGTGCTACCACGCACTTTTGCCGTGAAGGGCGCAAATGCGTGGCTGTAACCATAAACTGTTAACGCCTGGGTCAGGGCGTAACCTTACCCAACACACCATCCTGCTGGCAGCTTTCTCCTGCAGCAATCTGGATTGACAGCACTCCGTTGCGGGCAGCAAGTACCGGTACTTCCATCTTCATTGCTTCCATTACTGCTAGAGTCTCGCCTTCACTGACGGTTTCGCCGGAAGTTTTAAGCCAGCGCTGCACAATGCCGGAGATGGGCGCAGTTACTGCACCGGCAACCTGTAATGCCTGGGGTGTTTCAGCCAGACTTGCCGGAACAGCACTACCGGAGGCAGCCTGGAAACTGGCCGGGAGAGCCAGTTGATGGCGCCGCCCATCAATTTCAATCCAGCAACGTTGTAGCGGGGAGTTACCTGGGGGTAAAGGGCGTACCTGTTCAGCAAGCTCAGCAGAAAAATCAGTCTCAATCCAGCGCGTATGAACACTAAAGCTTTTAGTAAAATCCGGGGAATGGAGTACCGCTTCATGGAAAGGCAGCACTGATGCCACTCCTTCGATGCGAAAGGCTTTGACTGCCTGGCGCGCACGCGCCAGCGCCTGGTCGCGGTCTGGTGCCCAAATGACCAGTTTCGCCATCAGTGAATCATAGAAGCCAGAAATAGTGTCTCCATGGGTGACACCACTGTCCACGCGTACCCCTGGTCCTCCTGGCAGATCAAAGCGTGTAATCGTACCCGGCACCGGGAGAAAACCTTTCGCCGGGTCTTCTGCATTAATCCGCAGTTCAATGGCGTGGCCACGCGGCACTGGTGGTGTGGTAATACTCAGTGGTAACCCATGGGCAACGCGTAGCTGTTCTTTGACCAGATCCAGACCGCTGGTTTCTTCAGTTATTGGGTGTTCAACCTGCAAACGGGTATTGACTTCAAGAAACGACAACACACCATTGGCACCCAGCAAAAACTCTACCGTGCCTGCGCTGCGGTAACCGGCACGCTGGCAAATGGACTGCGCGGCACTGGCAATTTGTGCTTCGATTTCAGCACTGAGAAAAGGCGCCGGGGCTTCTTCTACCAGTTTTTGGTTGCGGCGTTGCAGAGAGCAGTCGCGGGTACCCACCACGACTACGTGGCCCTGCTCGTCGGCGATAACCTGCGCTTCAATATGGCGCGGGCGGTCGAGATACTGTTCAACATAACACTCCCCGCGCCCGAAGGCTGTCAGCGCTTCACTGACGGCTGACTGGTAAAGTGTGGCGATTTCCTCCCGAAACCACGCTACTTTCAACCCGCGCCCACCACCACCAAAGGCAGCCTTGATAGCAACGGGCAGGCCGTGTTCATCGGCAAAGCGGATAACGTCCTCCGCGCAAGAAACCGGGTCTGGCGTACCTTTAACCAGCGGTGCACCAACTGCCATGGCAATTTTCCGCGCCTGGACTTTATCACCCAATTGCTCGATGGTTTCCGGGCGTGGGCCAATCCAGATAAGCCCGGCGGCTTCCACTGCACGGGCGAATTCAGCCCGCTCAGACAAAAAGCCGTAACCTGGGTGCACCATTGTGGCTTCACTGCGGCGGGCAACGTCGATCAGTTGTTCGATATTCAGGTAAGTCTCTGCCGGGCTGGACCCGGGTAATGCCCAGGCTTCACCAGCCAGGCGGCAATGCAGGCTGTCGACGTCCGGGTCAGCATAGACCGCGACACTGGCAAAACCGTATTCATGGCAGGCCCGGATAATGCGAACCGCAATTTCGCCCCGGTTCGCGACGAGCACTTTGTGTGGGGGAACGGTAGCAACAGCGCTCATTATTTATACTCCTCAAAAACAGTAAAAGGGTGAATGGCCCGAAAGCGAATCTGGCAGTTGGGCGGGAGTTGGCCCGCAATATCAAGATGGTAGTGGGCGACAGCACCAATCACCGGGTAACCACCGGTTAACGGGTGGTCGGCCAGAAACAGAACCGGTTGCCCGTTCGCCGGAACCTGGATGGCACCAATGCAAGTTCCTTCACTGGGTAATTCGCGGTTGTCACTTACCGTCGCATGCTGATGGCACTCATTGCAGTTACCGATTTGAATATTCTTTTCAGAGAGCTGCTCGAGTTCAGGCTTAACCTGTTTAAACCGCACCTCGGCATAAAATTTGTTTCCCCTAATCAGACGAGTTTCACCGAAAGCCAGCTTCCAATTATGTTTGACACCGAAGATAACTTTCCATTCATCCCTTAATAACCGGTTCAGGGCAAACCAGGCGTCAGCTTGTTCTTTGAGTATTTGACGTTGTTCAGCCTCGGTGAAAGTGGGGTGGTAGAAATGAACTACGCGGTTGCGGTGCTTTCTGACCTTATCAAAAGCACTGTCCGTTTCTCTGTCTAGGGGTCTTTCAAGTACGTCCTTAAGCCTTTCACGGGTTTCTTCGTAGGTCACCGACTGAAAATCACCGGCTAGGTAAGCCTGCTTTTTTATTGGCTTTTTCGGGCTGCAGACCAACGACCAGTGTTCGTGCGCCAGCGGAACTTTCAGTAAAATCTCGACCGCAGTCCAGAAACTGACGACGGAGAACTTCGGCTTCGAGGCCTCCAACTCTTCACGGGCTTTATCCAGAAAATCCAGACCATTGTTGATCAGCGCCTGCACATCCTGACTGAGTTCACGGGGGGCGGGAGTATCGGGTGCAGTATCGTCAACATCGAACATCATTATCTCCTTTAATCAGCTTCCACCACGCAGTTGCTACAGCGCGTTAGTTGTATCCAGTGTAAACTGGACTTGGTAGCTGGCAGCCACATCGAGCGCAAAAAACCGTAAATTAACTTCTGTAGACTCGTACTTTTCGTGACCCATGCGTACCCGCAGGATCTTCGGGTGCACGTGACCATAAAGCAGGTGCCTACCAAAGCTGTGGCGATTCAGATCCCTAAACTGATGGGGTCCCAAAAAGTATGCCATAGCAAGTGTAAGTATCCCTAAAATCTGCACTATTCTCTTTTTATAAATCCTCTGACATGTGAATTAGATTGCCCTAAAGTGAGCTTCCGCGCCTCGCTCATAAGGACAACCATACTCAAATCTCCCACATTGCAGGAGATTTGAGTATGAACACGTCACCGTGGAACAAAGACCGTATCATAGGCCAAAAAAGACCACTTCAGATATCTCATATCTGGGGTATCCGAATCCGACTTGAACTGGAAGGTAAAACACGCGATTTAGCTCTGTTCAACATGGCCTTGGACAGTAAGCTTCGAGGCTGTGATCTAGTCAAACTCAAAGTATCTGATGTTGCATATGGTAGCTCTGTTTCAAGCAGAGCTACGGTTCTACAACAGAAAACCGGCAGCCCTGTCCAATTTGAGATAACCAAAGGGACAAGAGAAGCTGTTTCTGCATTGATAAAGCTTGGCAATTTACGCAGTAAAGACTATTTGTTCCGATCTCGGGTCGGTACTAACCAACACATATCAACCCGGCAATACAACCGAATTTTTCATGGGTGGGTAGCAAAACTTGGTCTCGAAGATTCGCTTTACAGTACACATTCCTTGAGAAGAACAAAACCTTACCTGATTTACAAGAAAACTAAGAATCTCAGGGTGATCCAACTTCTGTTAGGCCATAAGAAACTGGAAAGCACAGTCCGTTATCTGGGCATTGAAGTCGATGATGCGTTAGAGATCTCTGAATCGATTGAAGTCTAAGGTTGCCAGGGCTGCAACAGCAGTCCTGTGCCAGATGCGGACGTTGCTCTATTCATGTAAGATTAATAGAATGTCTTTCGATAAATTTTTGACTTAATCTTAAATAAGAATGACTTTTTTGCATGTCAGCGTTTTACTTTGCATTCAGAAATAAATAGAATTTTGAAAAAATAAGAGAGAAATCATGATACACTCCAAAAAAATTAAAAAACAAAAAGAGAGGAACTATGTCACATCCCCCTAAAAAACTTAAAAAATCATTAATTACTGTTTTTTTGAGTGGTATTCTTGCTGTTCTTGGATATTTTGTTGCATTGAACGGAGTGTTTGATTTATATCAACATATCGCAGATAATTTTTTGCAAAAAAAAGCAGAGGATAATCTTCATGTGATTTACACCGGAGCGTCAATAAAGTACATCGAGTCAATTTTTGGCCCTCCCGTGAAGGAAGAACATTCTGAGGATGGGAGGGTTCATGAGTATATTTACTCTTTCAAAAAGTTCTATCTGCAAGTGGTTTATGATAATAATAACACAGTGATACTCTATTCCGTAACCAGCAAGGATGAGAATTTTCATCCTGAAGTACCATATCTGAGAAAAACCCTTGGACATAAGTTCAAAGATTTTGGAAGTGATATTGATTATTTACAGTCGAGCTATTCTTCGAAGTTCTATCAATATGAAGAAGGGCATTATTTAGGAAATCCTGGCAACTATAGAAATTTTTACCTTGCCTATAACCCTGCTGGAGTTGATTATTTTGAGTTAGATCCACTTCCAGATCTCTCTAATGACGACAAATCGCCTCCAAATAAAAATGATCTTGAAAAATTCAGAAATAATAATGCTCCAAATACATTTGGGGTTGGCGATATCCACGGAGGTCCTGAGGGGCTTGAGTTAAGCTTTGGACTTGGGATTGATTATTACGATGCGAGAGATATTCCAGATAAAGATTAGTGATCATGTATCATACCATTTTTATATCGTTTCAAATTAGGTAGTCACAATTAGACTAGTTAATCTAACCAGCACTGAGGTCCGCTCCTCGCTCAGAGCGGACGGCCTTCGTGAAAGTTAGTCTTGTTGTGGTGGCTCTTTCCAGCGCCATTGCAAGACATTCTCATCGCTGAGAATAAACAGTCCTGACCAAATTGCCGTCCAAAACTGGATATTCAGACACCATGGGCGTGTCATAAACCAGCGTAACGGTTTTGCTTCAAACAGATGAATACCTTTTCGCGATGGTGAATATAACGGGGGGCGTCCCACTAACGGCAGACAAAAGCCCCATTTCCAATATTCAGCAATACGCCTTCGGGCACATTCAATTGCATTACAGTTCCAGATGATACCCCAACGCCGTTTCCATGTATCATTGAGACACCAGTTTTGCATTAGCGAATATTTGGGCGAATTGTCAATAGATATACTTTCACCAGTCATTAATTTTATCGTGCAATATTTTAACTGGTACTGTTCAACCGTAAATGCGAATCCATCATCTAGAATAAGTACATCAAGTGTAGGAATATTTGAAAGCGTTAATATTATCGGTGAGTTATTTACATCATGAATGCATAGTGTTTCTTGGTAGCGTAAGCCACTGCCAATGGCTTCAAAAACAAGTTCAACTTGTTGCAGTCGTTCCTCTTTGCTTCTGAAAGCAATACGTGAACAACGAGGTTCTTTATCTGTCAACTGAGCAAATCGTAGACTGTACTCCAAATAATTCCCTAAGGAATGCCAGCTCGCCCCTAGCCTGTGTCTCACTGCCCAGCGCTCATGTGAGAGTTGATAAGTTTTTATCAGCATTATCTGGGTAAGAGTAGACCAGCATTTCTTCACTACTGTAACAATTGCACCAAAAGGAACAGGAAGTGACATTACTAAACCCCTACAAATATCAGATAATTAGGTTTTATATCATTTCAGTCAGTGTAATCAAATGATAATCAGGATTGGGGCTAATCTTGAACGCCACTAAAGATCGGCAACAATGGGGATCCAATGTTTCGTTAGTGATTTTTCGCATTAGCAGATACATGCTTACTTCCGCTCCTCGCTCTCAGCGGACCTTCAGCTCAGTGATATCGTCCGCTCTGTGCCAAAGGCGGACGCTCAAGTAGATACTGTCCTGACAGTATGCGGTAATCAGAGTTGTTATATATTACTTGCGTCCAAACCAGCTTTCTGACAACCCGGCCGCTCCTGCTTTCAACAACGCGCCGCCATACTTTTATGCTGCAAAGAGCGGAGACAGAAGGTTAGCGTAATTTGTAAATAACTTACATTCACGTGTGATCTGGATCATAATTTTGCCTATGCACCGATCGTAATATAAATATTTACATAACGATCAGTGATTCATGAAAACTCAAATAACTTTCGCTGCGCTTTTGCCAGCATTAGCGTCTTTCATACCGCTTCATGCTCATGCCTCGTCTACTTCTGAAGATGAAATGATTGTCACGGGCAACACCGCCGCCGACACCACCGATTCTGCCGCCGGTGCCGGTTTCAAAACGAACGATATAGATGTCGGCCCGCTGGGAACGAAATCCTGGATCGAAACACCATATTCCAGCACCACTGTTACTAAAGAGATGATTGAAAATCAGCAGGCGCAAAGCGTCAGCGAGATGCTGAAATACTCTCCCAGTACGCAAATGCAGGCGCGCGGTGGAATGGATGTCGGGCGTCCGCAAAGTCGGGGGATGCAGGGCAGCGTGGTGGCCAACAGCCGTCTGGACGGGCTGAATATCGTTTCAACAACCGCGTTTCCGGTGGAAATGCTTGAGCGCATGGATGTGCTTAACAGTTTGACCGGCGCGCTGTACGGCCCGGCGAGCCCAGCAGGGCAGTTTAATTTCGTGGCGAAGCGCCCAACCGAAGAGACGCTGCGTAAAGTGACGCTGGGCTATCAAAGCCGCAGTGCGTTTACCGGCCATGCCGATCTGGGTGGCCATTTTGATGAAAACAAACGGTTTGGCTATCGCGTGAACCTGCTTGATCAGGAAGGGGAAGGCAATGTGGATGACAGCACGCTGCGTCGCAAACTCGTTTCCGTTGCGCTCGACTGGAATATTCAGCCGGGCACTCAGCTACAGCTCGACGCCAGCCATTACGAATTTATCCAGAAAGGCTATGTCGGTAGCTTTAACTATGGGCCGAACGTCAAACTGCCGTCTGCGCCGAATCCGAAGGACAAAAATCTGGCGCTCAGCACTGCGGGCAACGACCTCACTACCGATACCATCAGCACTCGCCTGATCCACTACTTTAACGACGACTGGTCCATGAACGCTGGCGTGGGCTGGCAGCAGGCTGACCGCGCGATGCGTAGTGTTTCCAGTAAAATACTCAACAATCAGGGCGATATCTCTCGTTCGATGAAGGATTCCACCGCTGCCGGACGTTTTCGCGTCCTGAGCAACACCGCCGGGCTGAATGGTCATATTGATACCGGCTCTATCGGCCACGATCTGTCACTTTCTACCACGGGATATGTCTGGTCGCTTTATAGTGCCAAAGGAACAGGTTCCAGCTATAGCTGGGGTACAACAAATATGTATCACCCGGATGCGATAGATGAGCAGGGCGATGGCAAAATCCGCACCGGCGGGCCGCGATACCGCTCCAGCGTAAATACTCAGCAGAGCGTTACGCTCGGCGATACGGTGACATTTACGCCGCAGTGGTCGGCAATGTTCTATCTCAGCCAGAGCTGGCTGCAGACTAAAAACTACGATAAGCACGGTAATCAAACGAACCAGGTTGATGAAAATGGTTTAAGTCCGAACGCCGCGCTGATGTATAAAATTACCCCTAACACAATGGCCTACGTTAGCTATGCCGATTCGCTGGAGCAGGGCGGTACCGCACCGACGGATGAGAGCGTAAAAAATGCCGGTCAAACGCTAAACCCGTATCGCAGCAAGCAGTATGAAGTGGGGCTAAAATCGGACATCGGCGAGATGAATCTAGGCGCCGCGCTGTTCCGACTGGAACGTCCGTTTGCCTATCTTGATACGGATAACGTGTATAAAGAGCAGGGTAACCAGGTTAACAACGGCCTTGAGTTAACCGCTGCCGGGAATGTGTGGCAGGGGCTGAATATTTACAGCGGCGTGACCTTCCTCGACCCGAAACTGAAAGATACGGCGAATGCCTCAACCAGCAATAAACAGGTTGTCGGCGTGCCGAAAGTGCAGGCCAATCTGTTGGCGGAATACAGTTTGCCGTCCATACCGGAATGGGTTTACAGCGCTAACGTCCATTATACGGGCAAACGCGCGGCGAACGATACCAACACCTCTTACGCCAGCAGCTATACCACATGGGATTTGGGAACGCGTTACACCACGAAAGTGAGCAACGTCCCAACCACTTTCCGCGTGGTGGTAAACAACGTGTTTGATAAACATTACTGGGCTTCTATCTTCCCATCGGGTACCGATGGCGATAACGGTTCCCCAAGTGCGTTTATCGGCGGCGGCCGCGAAGTGCGTGCATCCGTCACCTTCGATTTCTGATGGATAAATGATGAAACTCTCCCGTTTATTTCCGCTGCTGGCGCTGCTGCTGGCGGCCAGCCTGCACGCAGAAAATACGCACAAGGAGGTGCGTATCGCGTCACCGTGGCCGGCGCAAAATACCATTATTGCCATGCTGGGGTACGGCGATAACATTGTCGGAACCTCGATGATTGCAAAAAGGATCCCCCTGTTTCGCCAGAGCCTGCCGCGCATAGAGAAAGTCGCAGCAGTTAGCGTAAACAGCGGGCATGAAATCAATCCCGAACAGATTATCGCGCTGGGGGTCGATATGCTTTTTGTACCGCAGAATATGGTAGTGCCTCAACAGGCGTTGCTGAAACAGGCTGGGGTGCAGGTGCTGGCGTTTGAGGCGAATTCACTGCGGGCGTTAACGCAGCGCGTACAGCAAACGGCAGCGG
>OKBI01000197.1_pt1 | contig 9232 bp, 10 predicted proteins | sample 1610331 | NCBI WGS metagenome assembly OKBI01 (sample SAMN04436642, study PRJEB24849) | human gut metagenome | biome: human gut; feature: NICU; material: stool | host: Homo sapiens | place: USA: Saint Louis, MO | collected 2010-03-18
CCGCGCTACCTTCGTCGTTGACCCGCAGGGTATCATCCAGGCGATCGAAGTTACCGCTGAAGGTATCGGCCGTGATGCGTCTGACCTGCTGCGTAAAATCAAAGCGGCGCAGTACGTTGCTTCTCACCCAGGCGAAGTCTGCCCGGCGAAATGGAAAGAAGGCGAAGCGACGCTGGCTCCTTCTTTAGATCTGGTTGGTAAGATCTAAGTCTGTTTGTGCCCGGCGGCGCTACGCTTGCACGGGCCTACAAGATCGTAGGTCGGGTAAACGGCGTGCCACCCGGCAATCAATGGGCGCTTTCGCGCCCATTTTATTCCAACACCATGATGCAAGCGCATTCAGGCAGCCTGACGAGGCCGCTTGCATGATGATGTTTTAAGCCCAGGAGATAACAATGCTCGACACCAACATGAAAACCCAGCTCAAGGCCTACCTTGAGAAGCTGACCAAGCCTGTTGAGCTGATTGCCACGCTGGATGACAGCGCTAAATCGGCAGAAATCAAGGAACTGTTGGCTGAAATCGCTGAACTGTCAGACAAAGTCACCTTTAAAGAAGACAACACGCTCGCGGTACGTAAGCCCTCGTTCCTGATTACTAACCCAGGTTCCGACCAGGGGCCGCGTTTTGCGGGCTCGCCGCTGGGCCACGAGTTTACCTCGCTGGTGCTGGCGCTGCTGTGGACCGGCGGTCATCCGTCGAAAGAGGCCCAGTCGCTGCTGGAGCAGATCCGCGATATTGATGGCGATTTCGAATTCGAAACCTACTATTCGCTCTCCTGTCATAACTGCCCGGACGTGGTCCAGGCCCTGAACCTGATGGCGGTGCTCAACCCGCGCATCAAACACACGGCGATTGACGGCGGGACCTTCCAGAATGAGATCACCGAGCGTAACGTCATGGGCGTGCCAGCGGTGTTCATGAACGGTCAGGAGTTTGGTCAGGGACGGATGACGCTGACTGAAATCGTCGCCAAAGTGGATACTGGTGCGGAAAAACGCGCAGCGGAAGAGCTGAATCAGCGTGACGCTTACGATGTACTGATCGTTGGCTCCGGCCCGTCCGGCGCGGCGGCGGCGGTCTACTCTGCACGTAAAGGGATTCGTACCGGCCTGATGGGCGAACGCTTCGGCGGTCAGGTGCTGGATACCGTGGATATCGAAAACTATATTTCGGTGCCGAAAACTGAAGGCCAGAAGCTGGCAGGCGCGCTGAAAGCGCACGTCAATGACTATAACGTCGACGTGATCGACTCCCAGAGTGCGACCAAACTGACGCCGGCGGCGACAGAGGGCGGCCTGCATCAGATCGAAACCGCCTCCGGCGCGGTGCTCAAGGCGCGTAGCGTCATCATCGCCACCGGGGCGAAATGGCGCAATATGAACGTGCCGGGCGAAGAACAGTATCGCACCAAGGGCGTGACCTACTGCCCTCACTGCGATGGTCCGCTGTTTAAGGGCAAACGCGTAGCGGTAATCGGCGGCGGGAACTCCGGCGTGGAAGCCGCCATTGACCTGGCGGGCGTCGTAGAGCACGTAACCCTGCTGGAGTTTGCCCCAGAGATGAAAGCCGACCAGGTGTTGCAGGATAAAGTCCGCAGCCTGAAGAATGTCGACATCATTCTTAATGCGCAGACCACGGAAGTGAAAGGCGATGGCAGCAAAGTCACCGGTCTGCAGTATCGTGACCGGGTGAGCGGCGATGAGCATCATGTCGCGCTGGCGGGGATCTTCGTCCAGATTGGCCTGCTGCCTAACACCACCTGGCTGGAAGGCGCCGTTGAGCGCAACCGCATGGGTGAGATCATCATCGATGCGAAGTGCGAAACCAACGTCAAAGGCGTGTTCGCCGCGGGCGATTGCACCACCGTGCCGTACAAACAGATTATTATCGCGGCAGGGGAAGGGGCAAAAGCGTCGCTGAGCGCTTTCGACTACCTGATCCGCACGAAAACCGCATAACAAGTCAGACAATAGACCTGCATAACAAAGAGGCTACCCAGGGGTAGCCTCTTTTTTTATACTCTTTTCGTCATTCTTACCTGACGACCATTACCGGGATATGGGCATGGCGGATCACGCTTGAGGCATTGGAGCCTAGCAGGTGTGTACTGATGGAGGCATTGCGTTAGCCAATAACTACCACGTCGGCGTTAATATCGCTGGCCAGCTCGTTGACCATATCGCGCACGCTGCCAAAACGGACATGTAGCTTGATACGAGACGGGTCAATGCTGAAGTGGCTGACCATCGTCTGCAGGCGAGTCTCCGCCTCATGCTGCAGATGTTCCTCAAACCGCCGCAGGTCGGCGGTAAAACGGCTCATGGTAAAGCTCGCGGAACCCGGTAAGACGTGGAGCAGATGGATCACCCCGTCCTGCTGGGCCAGAAACTCCGCGTGCCGGACGGCTTTATCGCTCAGCGCCATCTCAAAGACATCAACCGGCATAATGATAGTCTTATACATATGCAATCCTCCTTGTTCGTTTGCGTCTATATCAACATATTATATGCGGATATTGTGTCATTCAGGTCGCAAAACTGTCAGCCAGGCAGGCGCAAAGCGTAAAAAAGGGTAAGCGGCGGGAAAACAGCAGAAAGAGGATGTGCGGACATCCTCTGAATAAAGCGCGAAACGCCTCAGGCAGCGGGATTAGCGGTGGAATTCGCCAGCGGCTTCCGGCTGGTACAATAGCTCCAGCACTTCCAGGTGCGTCGATGCGCCGCCCGGCAGCTCCCAGTGAATGGTGCTGCCGACTTTCAGGCCCAGCAGCGCGGCGCCCACCGGCGCGAGGACGGAGAGCTGGCTGGCGCTGTCGGTCACCTGTGACGGAAACACCAGCGTCCGCACGCGCTCTTCGCCGCTGGTTAAATCGCGGAATTTTACCCTGCTATTCATGGTGACGACATCATGCGGCATCGCTTCCGGGGCCAGCATTTGCGCGCGGTCGAGTTCCTCATTCAGGGCATCGGCAACCGGTGAGTTGGCGAAAGCCGGCTGCTCCAGCAGCCTGTCGATACGTTCGGCATCCAGTTCATTAATGATGATTGCGGGTCTGGTCATTGCATACTCCATGTTATCCAGGAACCTGTCCGTAAAAGAAAACCCTCGCCGAAAGGGGCAAGGGTTAAGGTCCTACCATCATACTGAGAGTTGCCGGCAGTTTGAAGTGATGAAACGCACATTCAGCGTGCAACACCATCCGGCAGACGGTGTTTTCCAATCAGCATCCCGCTTTGCGCTAGTGGCCAACCTTATCGAGGATAAACTGTGCGCCGCAGTTACCCGGGTGAGGCTGGGGCAGAAAAGCGGAAGTGGCCAGCGGGGCGTTGATGGTCGCGGCGTTGAGCGAGATTTGCATCTCCGTCAGATAGGCCGGACTACCGTTGCAGGTTAGCTTAAACGCCTTTACGCTCTGCGGACCCCAGGCGCGGGCCACGGCGGCGTCGAAGTCGGCGCGGCTGACCGTTTGGCCATAGTGCTTCGCGAGAAAATCCCCCACCGGGCTGCGCTTAATTTCACCGTTTAGTCGCACCATGGCGCCAAAGTAGCTGTCGGGATCGAAGCCGAAGCAGACGCCATGTTTGGCATATTCGTAGCGTTCCAGGCAGGAGGTGCCGCCCGATCCCGGCATCACATTATTAAGTTTATTGGCCATCTCCAGCGACAGTCCGGTCTCCGCCGCCTGGCATTTGCGGTTCGCTTTTACCTCCGGCATGTTGGGCACCGGACGCGTGGCGCAGCCGTAGCGCATCCAGCGACGTTCATCCACTCCGCGCGCGGCAATGGACTTTGGCAGCCCGGGCCACAGGCCATGCACGGTCAGAAAGTCGGCTTTATTCGCGGTGTCCTGCTGCAGGCGACACTCTTCCGGTTCGTTGCGATTGCGGTCATACATGCTCTGACAGAATCCGGTTTGCCAGGAGAGGGCAAGGACGTAGCGGTCAAAATCAGCGTATCGCATCGCGGTGAGCGGTTCAGCACCGGCCTGAGTGGCGGTAAGCACAAGGGCAATCGCGGCGAAATCCTTCCTGAACATTTTTATTCCTGATTATGGATGGCAAAAGATAACGGGGAGTTATTAAAGCATAAAAAAGGCGCCCGCTGGCGCCTTTTCGCGTGGTTAGACCATTAGTGGAGCGCGCTGCCGGGCACCAGGATTTCAGTAGCAACGATCACCACCAGCAGGCCAACGAGCACCGGCACTGAGGTGCGCTTGACCACTTCGAATGGGGAAATCTTCGCCATCCCGGCAACGGCGACCACCACCCCGGAGACGGGCGATATCGTGCGGCCGAGGTTAGAAGCCTGCAGCATCGGAATCGACAGGTAGGCCGGATTGATGCCGGAGGAGTGCGCCAGCTTGGGGATCATCTCAACGAAGGCGTAGAACGGGGCATTACCGGAACCGGTGGTCATCGCCGCCAGCATGGTCAGTACCACCAGCACCAGCATCAGGATAATGCTGGCCGAGCCGAAGGAGGTAGCGATTGAGATCAGACCGTTGATAAAGCCGATAGTGCTTAACCACTCGGCAAAGACGCCGGCGGCAACCAACAGCATCACTACGCCGGCGAAGGCGTCGGCCATTCCACGGTAGGCGACTTCCAGCCCGCTAAAGACGTTTTTGGTGTTGAAACCGCGCAGGAACTCGAGGATCGCCGCCAGCAGCATGCAGCCAACGAGGATGGTGATAATGTGCAGCTCCGGCCCCCATTTACCGTCAAAGATCAGCACGCCGATGATCGGGGTAAACGGCAGAATGGCATACAGCGCCGGGGCGGTGGTGGTGATGTCGTTGACATCGAGCATCTCGTGAGAAATGTGCTCTTTTTTATCCAGATAGCGCTGCCAGAAAAAGTGGGCGATCGCCATGCAGATAATGGCCGCGATGGAGATCGGCAGCGTGGTTTTAAAAGCAAAGTCGATCAGCGGCATTTCAGCGGCTTTGGCCGCCAGGACGACGTCACCCGAGGTTGGCGAGAGGATAATCGCCGCCGGTGAGGCGCAGATGGCGGCGGCGGCCCCGCGGCTGATACCGACATTCACCATTACCGGGAACAGCGTCGCCATCAGCAGTACGCCAAGGCCGGTCGCGGAGGAGACGGCCAGCGACATCAGGCAGGCGACAAAATAGGCGGCAATCATCAGCAGATAGGGCGAATTAATATAGCGCAACGGCTTCGACGCTAATTTGACCACCATATCATTGGCGCCAATATGGGTCATATAGGTGGCGAAGCCGCACAGCATCATGATCATCATGCCCAGATCGCCGCCGCGGCTCATGAGTAGAATCTTAATGTATTCAATAATATCGGTAGCGGAATAGCCGGTGCTCGCGGTATTACCCGGTAACACTTTATGTCCCAGCAGGGCGCTGACGATCAGTAAGATTAAGCCTCCGACGAACAGCACCCCGGTGGCCGAGAAGCCTTTAATGATATAGCGGGCTACGCCCACAATGACCACAATCCCTATCAGGATCTCAATAAACGTCAGCATTTATTACCCCTAAACCCAAAGAATATGTAGATAAAAAGCACCACACCAAATTTTAATGTGCGAATGTGCCGAAAAAACGGACAAAACTCGCTGATGCAAATCAATAAAGCGATAAGAACTACACGTCCCCCGTCACGCCTGGATATAATCACCAGATGGATAGTTAAGCCGTTCTGATGGACAGCGGGCGAAAATCAGGAGTTTGCCTTATTTCGTTCAACCTGTATTGAGATTATCTTTGCTATTTTAGGTGGCTTTTAAATCAAAGTGGTAATAGAAAAGTGTTGATGTTACGTCGTTTTTCATTGTTTTCTCTTGGTTTTTTAGGATGGTTATTGGTGTCCGGAAACGCCAGCGCGTCGTTTTCATCGACCCTTAGCGAAGGTTACCATACCTTAAGTAATAACGTAGCGCAGACCTGGAATGAGCCGGAGCACTATGATTTGTACGTTCCAGCCATCACCTGGCATGCGCGCTTTGCCTATGACAAGGAAAAAACCGATAAGTATAACGAACGTCCGTGGGGGGCAGGTTTCGGCGTCTCGCGCTGGGATGAGAAAGGGAACTGGCATGGCCTGTACCTGATGGCGTTTAAAGACTCTTTTAATAAGTGGGAGCCCATCGGCGGCTACGGGTGGGAGAAAACCTGGCGCCCGCTGACGGACCAGAATTTCCACCTCGGCCTTGGCTATACCCTCGGCGTCACGGCGCGCGATAACTGGAACTACATCCCGATTCCGGTGATCTTGCCATTGGCGTCAATAGGTTACGGTCCGGCAACTTTCCAGATGACCTATATTCCCGGCACCTACAATAACGGTAACGTTTACTTCGCCTGGGCGCGCTTCCAGTTTTAATTCGCTAAATCTTAGCAATAAATGAGATAAGCGGAAGGTCTTGTGCAAAAACAAGGACTAAAGCGTTACCCACTAAAAAAGATAGCGACTTTTATCACTTTTTAGCAAAGTTGCACTGGACAAAAGGTACCACAATTGGTGTACTGATACCCGACACAGCATTAGTGTCGATTTTTCATATAAAGGTAATTTTGATGTCTAAGATTAAAGGTAACGTTAAGTGGTTTAATGAGTCCAAAGGATTCGGTTTCATTACTCCGGAAGACGGCAGCAAAGACGTGTTCGTACACTTCTCTGCAATCCAGACTAATGGTTTTAAAACTCTTGCTGAAGGTCAGCGCGTAGAGTTCGAAATCACTAACGGTGCCAAAGGCCCTTCTGCTGCAAACGTCATCGCTCTGTAAGCAACGCGTCAGTAGAATATAAAAACCCGCTAATAAGCGGGTTTTTTTTTGCCTGTCTCCTTCGCTTTTAGCGGCTGGCCGCCTGCGAGAAAAGCCAGAAGGCGAGCGCCGTCATCGCAAACGAACCCAGCAAATTCACCGCGACGTTGAGCAGCGCCCAGCTTACCCGGCTCTGCTGCAGGAGAAACACCACTTCCGCAGAAAAGGTGGAGAACGTGGTCAGGCCGCCGCAGAAACCGGTGGTAATCAGCAGTTTCCACATCGGGTCAATACCGGTCAGACGATTAAACCACGCCAGCCCGGCGCCAATCACAAAGGCGCCTAACAGGGTGGCCGTTAGAGTCCCAATCGGGATAGCATGATGCACAGGATTGAGCTTCATGCCGAGCCACCAGCGCAATACGCTGCCGGTGCCGCCGCCAATAAAAACGGCGCAAAGAAGTTGAAACACGGTCGTTTCCTGCTATTTGATGTAAGAGAGTGTCAAGTGTAGCGCGCATCGGGCGCGATTGGCTATCCATAACCTGACGGGAGAAGAACATGCGGGTAGCGGCAGGACAATTTGCCGTCACGCCAGTATGGCGGACGAATGCGCAAACCTGTGTGGCGATGATGCAGCAGGCGGAGCGAGAAGGGGCGGCGCTGCTGGTGCTGCCGGAGGCGTTGCTGGCGCGGGATGACAACGACCCGGATCTGTCAGTTAAATCGGCCCAGCCGCTGGATGGCGCATTTTTGCAGCCGCTGTTGGCCGAGAGCAGGCGTAACAGCCTGACCACGGTCCTGACGCTCCATGTGCCGTCAGGGGAGGGGAGAGCGACCAACACCTTGGTGGTATTGCGGGAAGGCGCAGTGATCGCCCATTATCACAAACTTCATCTATATGACGCCTTCGCGATGCAGGAGTCCCGGCGGGTGGATCCCGGTCAGCAGATCCCGCCGGTGATTGAGGTGGCGGGATTACGCGTTGGCCTGATGACCTGCTACGATCTTCGCTTTCCGGAACTGGCGCTTTCGTTGGCCCTGAATGGGGCACAGCTGCTGGTGCTGCCCGCTGCATGGGTGAAAGGGCCGCAGAAAGAGTATCACTGGGCGACGCTGCTGGCGGCACGCGCTCTCGATACTACCTGCTATATCGTGGCGGCAGGCGAATGCGGAACGCGCAATATCGGGCTGAGCCGCATCGTCGATCCGCTGGGGACCACTCTGGCGGGGGCCGGGAGCGAGCCGCAGCTGATCTTTGCCGATCTCTCAGCGGATGACCTTGCGCGCGTTCGCGAGCGTTTGCCAGTGCTGCGGAACCGACGATTTGCGCCACCGCAATTATTATGACGTTTTTTTAAACAAGGCTTGATTCACCTTGTTACAGATTGCTATTGTGTCCGCGCGTCAAATACCCGTATTGTTTATCCCAATAATTCGCTGTGCACGGCTGGATGGACATCTCAGCGCTCACTCCCGGAGGGGAGGCTATGGGCCGAAACACGCAGCCCACGCACAGGTGGATTACAATAGGACGGATAAATGCGTGTATGATGGCGTATTCGCAGCTTGTATAGAGAAGAAGGTTAGCTATGGGTGAGATTAGTATTACCAAACTGCTGGTAGTCGCAGCACTGATTATCTTAGTGTTTGGTACCAAGAAATTACGTACGCTGGGCGGCGACCTGGGGTCGGCTATCAAGGGCTTTAAAAAAGCCATGAACGAAGATGACGATAGCGCGAAGAAAACCACCGCAGAAGAAGAAGCGCCGGCGCAGAAGCTCTCTCATAAAGAGTAATTCTCCGGCTGCGTCTCCTGACGGGATGCTGGCGGTACGGCGAAGAGGCCGCGACGTTTATCGTTGCGGCCTTTGTCGTTTTTGTCGACGCCGCGGAGAAAAGATGCAACTAACTGTTACGGACAGGCGAAACGGATGAAGCGGAGAGAGCCGCTGCGCCGAAAAGGCGCGCAGCGGCGGAAGCGGTGGGTTATTTAACTTCCATCCCTTTAGCCTGCAGGTCGGCATGATAGGAAGAGCGGACGAAGGGACCGCAGGCGGCGTGGGTGAAGCCCATCGCCATCGCTTCCGCTTTCATCTCTTCAAACTCTTCCGGGCTGACGTAGCGCTGCACCGGCAGGTGGTGACGGCTCGGCTGCAGATACTGGCCTAACGTCAGCATGGTGACGCCATGGCGACGCAGGTCGCGCATCACTTCGATGATCTCGTCGTTGGTTTCGCCCAGACCTACCATCAGGCCGGATTTCGTCGGGATCTCCGGGTGCGCTTCTTTAAAACGCTCCAGCAGCTTCAGCGACCAGTTGTAATCCGCGCCCGGACGTACCTGACGATAAAGACGGGGCACGTTTTCGAGGTTATGGTTGAAGACATCCGGCGGGGTCACCGTCAGAATATCAAGTGCGCGATCCATGCGGCCGCGGAAATCCGGAACCAGCGTTTCGATCTTAATCGACGGGTTTTTCTCGCG
>OKBI01000204.1_pt1 | contig 9058 bp, 7 predicted proteins | sample 1610331 | NCBI WGS metagenome assembly OKBI01 (sample SAMN04436642, study PRJEB24849) | human gut metagenome | biome: human gut; feature: NICU; material: stool | host: Homo sapiens | place: USA: Saint Louis, MO | collected 2010-03-18
GGCAACAGCAAATCGCCGCGATCACCCCGCTCTCCCCGGGCAACGCCGCGGCGCCAGGTCCTCACCCGCTGCCGGATCTTCTTCTGTCGTCACTGCCGCACCGCCACGGGGTCAGCCGCCGGATGCGCGATGCCGGTCTTGCCGCTGGGGTGGGCTTCCTCTTTCTGGCGCTGGCGATGCTGGCTTCCTTTATCAACAACCAGCGCCTGGTGCGTCGCGTCGGCGATCATCTGGCGGTGTACCACCGCCTCAGCGGCACGCCGCCGACGCCGAAGCTGCAGGCGCAGCAGCGTCTGCGTGCCGACAGCCGCCTGCTGGATGACTGGTTGCGCCGGGGGGAGCCGCTGCGTTATCGGCTGGGGCTTTCTCCGGGGGCGCGGCTGATCCCCTTCGTTGAAGCCGCTATCAATTACTGGGCGCCGCCCCCGCCGCCGCGTCCGGTCATTAAGCAGGTTGTGCAGGGGCCGCAGACGATCCGCCTCGATAGCATGGCGCTGTTCGATACCGGCAAATCGGCGCTGAAACCGGGTTCGACAAAGCTGCTGGTGAACTCGCTGCTGGGCATTAAGGCGAAACCCGGCTGGCTGATCGTGGTGGCAGGCCATACCGACAGCATCGGCAACGATAAATCCAATCAACAACTCTCCCTGAAGCGTGCCGAGGCGGTCCGCGACTGGATGCGCGATACCGGCGATGTGCCGGAGAGCTGTTTTGCGGTGCAGGGCTACGGCGCAAGTCGTCCTGTCGCCAGCAACGAGACGCCAGAGGGGCGGGCGCAAAATCGCCGGGTGGAGATCAGTCTGGTCCCGCAGAAGGACGCCTGTCTGACGCCGGGCACGGCCAATACCTCAGGAGCAGAGACTAACGGATTAAAAAGCGAAACCGAGTAATCAGCGACCCCGATCGCGGAGGTTGAACAACAATCTGCCTGCCTGACCTTGTGCGCTACGGGTCCCTGATAAACAGGAAACAGCGATGGGCGGTAGCGTGCCTGCAGCCAGTCAAACTTGTCGGCAAAGCGCGGCCTCTGAGGGGATGGATAAAGGAGATCATTATGGATAGCGCTAAGGACAGTGGCAGAGAAATGCTGGCGGCGATAAACGTTGAAGGCTCCGGTTTCTGGCTGCTTTTTTTATTTCTCAGTCTGTGAATATAAATATCCCTGGGGTTACCTTTTAGTTACGAAACTCCTGGTGGGGTATCTGATATATCGATATGCACATAAATATATTTATGATGAATGAGATGATTATCATTAAACAAAATTAAACAGGGCGTCCTGTGAATTGATTTTTGATAGTCATTACAGCGGAGTAAAACAGGAATATAATGGATACCTCTTCAATAATTACCGGCACCACCCTTAACCGTTACCAGCTGGGTATTCCTTCATGTACCGCATCGCTGGATGTGGAAGAATTCAGTGGGGCAGAAAAACTGAGTGAACTTTATTATTACACTATTACGTTTACCAGCGCAGAGAAAAATATTGATGCCGCACAGCTCCTGAGCAAACCCGCCATGCTGACGATGGGCGGCGGCGCACTGCAGCAGCTGGCGGACTGCAAACGCGTCCATGGTGTGATTACCACCTTCCGGCGCGTCAATCGTTCTGAAGATCAGTCGACCTATCAGATAACCCTCCAGCCGTTTCTCTCCCTGCTAGATAAACAGTTTCGCAGCCATCGTTTTTTCGTCAACAAATCGGTACCGGAGGTGGTGGAGCAGGTATTGCAGGAACATCACCTGCATGACTGGGAGTATGAGTTTAATCTCAAGCAACACTATCCACGGCGCGAGCAAATTAATCAGTATCAGGAGAGCGACCTGGCGTTTATCCAGCGCCTGCTGGCAGAGGTGGGGATATTTTATTTCTTCACCCTGCAGGAAGAGGCCCAGAGCGAAGTGGTCCATTTCGCCGACGCGCAGCGTGCGCTGATGGTCGATAAAACACTTCCTGTAAACAGCCCGTCCGGGATGAGCGACAGCGGTACGGAATCGATATGGGGTCTGAGCATCACCCACAATGTCGTAGAGGCGAACGTCACTACCCGGGATTATAACCCCCGCGATGCGCAGAGCGTTCTCCAGTCGGCAACAGCGGATATGACCCGGGGAAATGGTGAAGGCCTCACTTACGGTGAGGTATACCACTATAAGCTTCGCCACCGGGAGCGTGGCGATAAAATCGACCCGCAGACGGAGACCGCCAACTTTTATGCCCGCCTCGACCATGAGCGTTTTCTGGCTCACCAGACGCTTATTACCGCGAGCAGTACTGCAGCCTGGCTGGCGCCGGCCCAGGTGCTGAACGTTACCGACAGTCTGCCGTCGACCCTGCCTGCGCCCGTACAGGATCCGCTGTTAATCACCGGCACCGGTTTTACCGCCAGCCGCCGGGAGGCGCTGCGGGTGTCCCTGCTTGCGGTGCCCTACAGCGAAACATTGTGCTGGCGTCCGCCGCTGCTGCCGCGCCCGAAGGTGACTGGCACCATGACGGCGCGGGTGACCAGCGCGAAGGCGAATGATATCTATGCCTGGCAAGATGCGTCCGGCCTGTACCGGGTGAAATTTGACGCTGACAGAGACGAGAAAGGGCAGGGTCAGGAAAGCATGCCGGTGCGTCTCGCCAAACCCTACGGCGGCGACGTGTACGGCTTTCACTTCCCGCTGATCCAGGGCACGGAGGTGGCGATTGCTTTCCACGAAGGCGATCCCGACCGGCCGTATATTGCGCATGCGCTGCATGACTCGCGGCATGTCGATCCTGTGACGGAGAAAAACAGCACCCGCAATGTGATTCGTACTCCGGCCAATAATAAGCTGCGAATGGAGGACAAGCGCGGCGAGGAGCATATCAAGCTCAGCACCGAGTACGGCGGCAAGACGCAGCTGAACCTGGGGCATAACGTGAATGCGCAGAGGGAGTTGCGGGGCGAGGGTGCGGAACTGCGTACGGATAAATGGGTGAGCATCCGGGGCGGTGCGGGGGTGTTTATCAGTGCGGATAAACAGCCTTCGGCAGGCGACAGGATGCTGGCAATGGAGGAGGCGATTGCGCAGCTTGAAAATGCCCTGGGTATTGCGAAAAGCCTGGCGTCGGCAGCGGAATCGGCTCAGGCCCTGCCATCGGATACCGGCAACCAGCAGACGCTGAACGATGCGCTGAAAGAGCTGGCGCAGCCGGGGATAGTGCTGAATGCGCCGCAGGGCGTGAGCATCAGCAGTCCGCAGGCGGTACGGTTGTCTTCGGGTAGCGCCAGCGTGGGGATTGTGTCACAGCAGAATACGGACATCAGTGCGCTGAAACGTTTTACGGTGGCGGCGGGAGAAGCCGTCAGCCTGCTGGCGCGAAAGGCGGGGATGAAGCTGTTTGCGGCGAAGGGAAAGATTGAAATCCAGGCGCAGGATGATGCGCTGGAGGCGACGGCGAAAAAGGATATCACCGTGACCAGCGTGGAAGGGCGAGTGGAAATCACGGCGGCGGAGGAACTGGTGGTGAACTGTGCGGGAGCGTATATCAGGCTAAGTGGTGGCAATATCGAGCTGGGCTGCCCTGGGAATATTCTGCTGAAATCGGCCAATGTGCAGAAAATGGGTAAGGCGGATTTTCGGGTGCCTCCGCTGGAATTGCCTAAAGGGTTCGAAGAGCGTTTTACTGTCAAAGATCAGAAGACCGGTGCCATTGTGCCATTTGCCCGTTACCGCATCACCACTGAAAAAGGCCCGGTATTCGAAGGCCGGGCAGATGCTGATGGGAAAACGGCCAGCGTTTATACCGCATTGCCTGAGTCAATAAAAATAGAGCTACTGTGAGCCATGGACAGGAGAAAGCCGGGATGACACAAATACTGGGAACCGGAGAGGGAAAAACATCATCAGCCGCAAAAGAGCCGGTTGTTGAGCGTAAACCCGCACAGGTATTTTTTGAATCAATGGCGCTGGCTGCCTCAATGAGTGGTTATTATGCAGGGCCAACAGCCACAACGCTGGGAAATTCGCTTTCATTGGGGGCGGGGACTGCGGCAGGTGCCGGAGAAGGCGTCGCGGGCGCACGGGTGCTCGCTGCGCCTAATCCTCTCACCGTTGCTCTGCTGGCTATCTTCTATTCTCCGTCACTGAATGAAGGTGAGACGGAAACGCTACAAAATATACGTGGCGACCAGCTCTATCAGAATCTGATCCATGGCCAGATGATGGTGGGCGCTTTTACCCGTGTAAACTCAACGGTCATTCAGGGGGATTATGTCCCGGAATATGAACTCCGGGAAATAGCCCGACAAAACGGCACAGTGCGCACGAGGGTACGCTTTCGTATTGAAGAAGATCCTGAGTCAGGGGAACTGGTTTCCCGCAGCTATGAGGTGGGGGAAAAAAGCGGGCTGGATCGGGTCCGGGTGCGGTTTGCAAAACAGCTGGATAAAGAGACATGGGGTTTTGAAGATCCTTCAATTAAAGGCACATTTGTCTGGTCCCGGTCTGCCGGGCAGGGAAAATTTGAGTGGGGAGCCAGCCAGACGACTGTCCATGACGGGAGCGCTGGCGGCTCTACCACACCGCCTACACCCATTCCGGAACCGCGGAGCGTCTGGGGATTGCCTAACCCGGCCCCGGAATCGTTACCGCCCGTACCGGGAACGCCGATCCCGGAGGAACAGGAACCAAATATTGAAACATTGCCCATCGAAGACCGGGATTTCAATGACTTTATTATTGTTGACCCGATGGGGGTTGTCCCGGCAATCTATGTGTATTTTAAGAAAGCCCCTGTGGAAGAGTATGAGGTTGACTATTATGAAAATTTTGAAGGCCGTTCAAGGCAGGGAAAATATCAAGTCGATCATATTCCATCTAGAGATGCGGTTCGTGTATATTTAGAGGATTTATATCCTGATGAGGGAAGTAAATATATAGATAAGATGGTTGATAAGGTTGCTTCAGTTGCTATTCCAATAGCTGTTCATCAAAAATGTAGTGAAACCTATGGCGGGCGTAATAATCGTAAGGTAGAGACAGAAAGCGGCGAGATGATAACTAAAAAAGAGCTAGATGCTCGTGACTTAGAAGCTGCCGTCAATGCCAACTGGGATGCGAATGCTGAATGCCTTAAGAATGAATATGGTATGAGTAACGAGAAAATCGAAGAGATCAGAGCAAAACTACATAAGTTAAACCGAAATGTGGGGTTATATTAAATGAATGTTAATGTCGAAACACTGATAAAGCAATTAGGAAAGCCATACCAAGAAATTTACAATAAAGGTTTGATTAATTATAAAACAAAACCTTATGGCTCGGTTAGTGATAATACTGCCAGGCTGGATATGAAGCATGAGGGTATATATTTAGCATTTGTTAATGATCTTGAAAAAAAAATGAAAGAAGTAACATTAACGTTAGAGGATGAAAGCAAGAGTGACTGGTTGTTTCCTAATCCGATGCCTTTTGGTCTGGAGCCTGTGATGACGCAGCCGTGGGTACGGGCGCGTTTTGGGTTGCCGATGATTTATGTTGATGCGAAAGTGGTTATGACGCTCTATAGAGGAGTAAAGGAGTTTTATCCGCTATTAGCTCCTGATCAAAATATAGTTGCGTCATTTAGCTATAATAAAGATTTTTTTGTTGAAAGTGTGACTTTTTATCCGCTGGAGCGAGCCAAAGAAATTCAGGTTGCGCTGGAGAAAAAGCGACTTGGTCGCAAATGAATATTGATGTCGAAACACTTGTGAAGCAATTAGGTAAACCTTATCAGGATATTTATGATCAAGGTTTAATGCCCTACAAAACAAAACCAACGGGTACTATTAGTGATGATATTTCCAGGTTGAATATGAGGCGAGAAGGAATATTTTTATCTTTTATCAATAACCAAGAAAAAAATCTTGAAGAAGTGACTTTGCGGTTAGAAGATGAAAATAAAATGGATTGGTTATTTCCTAATCCGCTGCCATTTGGTCTTGAACCAGTAATGACCCAGAAATGGGTAAGGGCCAAACTTGGTCATCCAATGATTTACACTGATGCGCAGATAATCATGACTATTTATGTTGGTGTGAAGGAATTTTATACTTTGCCTGTCCCTCATCAATATATCGTTGCTGCATTTACCTATAACAAAGATTTTTTTGTACAAAAAGTCACATTTTACTCAATTGAGCGAGCCAAAGAAATACAAGCCGCGTTAGAGATAAAAAGGTTGGGTGGGTAATTGTTCTGCAATGGTTCGCTCATAGCTGGACCATTTCCTTGCGCAATGAAGATAGTACTAGCAGGATACAAGGACGTGTGGTGTATTTATCAAATGAGTATTGATGTCGAAACACTTGTGAAACAATTAGGTAAACCTTATCAGGATATTTATGAGCAAGGGTTAGTCCCCTACGAAACAAAACCAAGTGTTACGGTTAGTGATGATATTTATAGATTAGATATGAAACGTGAGGGAATATATCTAGCGTTTATTAATGATCTGGAAAAAAACTTAAAGAAGTGACGCTGACATTCGAGGATGAAAGTAAAACCAACTGGCTATTTCCTAATCCATCAGTATATTGACATTAGCGCACTGGCTCAACTGATGCGCTTCAGTCATGGAGCGGGAGCATCAGCGGAATATAATCCGTCAGAAAAAAAACTGGAGGGAAAAATTGAAGGTCATGCCAGTTTTGCACTGGGGGAGGCGAAGGCCGAAACGGCCCTGTACCTGCCGGACAGGTTAGGTGTCAGCCTTTTATTTCCGGCGAAAAAAGTGACGCCACAGACACCGGATGGTGTCTGTAATATGGGAGCGCTGCGTTTTGCCATGAAACTGGTATTGTCAGGTAGCGTTGGTGCCAGTGCTGCAATTGAATTAGGGGTGACAGCAGACTGGAGTGGAGAAATGTGAAAGGGCTATGGCATTAAAGGCCGTCCTGCAACCCTGACTGCTCCACCGTTGCCAGGACAGCAGCAGGTGAATTTAAAGACCTCAACAATACCTGAAGCACAGGGGGGAGGTGAAATTGGTGTTTTTGTTGGTGCTCAGGCGGGAGGTAATATCAGTGGTGCCATTGAGTGGTTTGACCCGCATCCTGATGATACGCCAGTAGCTATAGGTGTTGAGAAAGATAACAAACCCCTTGTCAATAAAGAGAAGAAGTTTGCCGCGATAGCCAAACTGGAAGCGGGGATGACGGTGCAGGCAGGCGCTGGGGGAAGTGGGGTTTTTTATATCACCTATATTCAGGGACGTTTTCGTATTTACTGTAAAGCGGCTTTATGTTGGGGAGTGGGAGCCAAAGGGGAAGTCGGTTTTGAAGTTGATGGCAGCAGCTTTGCGGCTTTTATGAAGAGCTTTATGTATATGCAGAGGAATGTGGATTATCAGAAGCTTGAGCAGATGATGGCAGGGGATGCCTTTCGATCTTTATGTGCAATTCCTATTATTATGGCGGCGCAAGGGATACAGGTGGGTGAGGCCATGCTTAAGAATATGGTCGTAATATTGCAACAAATTAGAGCAGATCTTAAGGATGAAAACAAACGCGTTAATTTGATGGACAGTATTTTGTCTAATCCTGATCAGCTTAAATATACCCCTCCGGAAACAAAAGGGGCAGTGATTGCCACATTAATTGATCAGAACTGGGTGGACTGGCTTGACCCTCGCAATCAGAATAATGATTCTTTTTCCGTTAACAGCTGGAAGCTCGGTCCTCTAAAGAGGCGAAAACAAGCGGTGTTTATGGCGCTGAAGTGGATACAAAGTCAGGCAGATTATAACAATGTCATGCAGCATTTGACGTTGTCGCCAGGGGAGAAGAAAGGTAATAAAGAACTAAATGAAAAAGATGTGATTAACTTTTTAGGTATCGGGGAACAAAAATTGTTTTTTTACACCAATTATGGCGAAAAGCTCACCTTACTGCATAATAACCTCCCGGTTTTTGTTGACCCGGATGAGCCATTTAAACCCATACCTGACATCCTGATGTCAGAATATCTTGCCATGGTTGACGAGCAGCATCCAACTAATACAATGATTGCTTGATTAAATTACTGAGGCATTGAAATGGAAAATAACATTATAGCTATTTCAGTTACTGTATGCTTACTGGTCGGGTGCGATCAGGGAAATGCTGCCAGGAGTGAAAAAGCGGCTAAAGAGCTTGTGGGTAAGTCGCTCTCTAACATGATTCCCGTTCAGGGCGGTGAGTTTTTAATGGGCGATTTTGGACCGTTAGTCGGTGAAAAACTGCCTTTCAGCATAAACCAGGATGACAAGGTATTACATAAGGTTGTATTAAGCGATTTTTCAATATCAAAATACAAAGTCACCAATGATGATTATAATAAATATCTGCGGATAACAGGAGTAAAAAAACCACCCATTAATATTCTGCTAAAAGATTACCCATCATTGCAAAAAGGTGATTATTCTGTTGGCATCACCTGGCAACAGGCAAAAGACTATTGTCAGTGGTTAGGTAAGGAGTCTGGTAAAAAATTTGATTTACCAACAGAGGCGCAATGGGAATATGCAGCAAGATCCAGAGGGCAATACATTCCGTTTGCAACGAATAATGGTGAGTTCCTGCCCGGTAAAAACATCCCCAGCCAGGATGAGCTGAGTGAATATACTGATGGAGCAGGTATTCCTATTTATCCAGTGGGGAAATATCCCCCAAACCCCCTGGGTCTGTATGATATGGGACTTAGTGGCTCAGAATGGACCAATGACTGGTATGCGTCAGATTATTACTCTCATTCTCCGGTAAACGATCCTCAGGGACCCGTAAAGGGGACCGAAAAAGTCCTGCGCGGGAATGTTGGCGGTGACAGACAATACGCTTTAACCGTGTTCAGACAATCAGATTTGCCAGTTCCAAAGATCAATAAAGACGATGATTATGAAAAATATGGTGTTGGTCCGCAGTATGTTTTCCGTTGCGTCATCAATAAATAATGTCGTTTGGTGGTGACATATATCATTTTAACCGGAGCAACAACGTTGAATGAATGTTCCAATAAACCGGAGAGACTATTAAAACCTGTCCCGGATAGCCTGATGTCAGAATAT
>OKBI01000207.1_pt1 | contig 9024 bp, 8 predicted proteins | sample 1610331 | NCBI WGS metagenome assembly OKBI01 (sample SAMN04436642, study PRJEB24849) | human gut metagenome | biome: human gut; feature: NICU; material: stool | host: Homo sapiens | place: USA: Saint Louis, MO | collected 2010-03-18
CATCGCGGCACGGCCACATGACATAGCCGAGCTCACCCATTTTCTCGTAGGTGGCGCCGTAGAAGTCCGGGCACAGATGCCGCAACTCGTCCCAGATCTCCTGGGTGTTGTTGTAATGCATCGGATAGCCCATCCGGGTGGCGATTTCGCTGATGATCTGCCAGTCGGTTTTCAGGTCCCACTTCGGCTCCACCGCTTTAAAGAAGCGCTGGAAGCCGCGGTCCGCTGCGGTATACACGCCTTCGTGCTCGCCCCACGAGGTGGACGGCAGGATGACGTCAGCCGCGGAGGCGGTTTTGGTCATGAAAATGTCCTGGACGATAACCAGTTCCAGATCGTCGAACGCTTTGCGGACCGCCGAGAGTTCGGCGTCGGTCTGCAGCGGATCCTCACCCATAATGTACGCCGCCCGCACTTCACCGTGCGCCGCGCGGTGCGGCAATTCGCTGATGCGATAGCCGGTATGCGCAGGCAGGCTTTCCACGCCCCAGGCTTTGGCGAATTTTTCGCGGTTCTCCGGGAACTTGACGTACTGATAGCCCGGATAGGTATCCGGTAGCGCACCCATATCGCAGGCGCCCTGAACGTTGTTCTGGCCGCGTACCGGGTTGACGCCGACGCTCGGCTTGCCGAGGTTGCCGGTGAGGATCGCGAGGCTGGTCAGCGACCGCACCGTCTCCACGCCCTGGTAGAACTGGGTGACGCCCATGCCCCACAGGATGGCGGCGGATTTGGCGCTGGCATACATCCGGGCGCAGGCGCGGATCTCCTGGGCGCTGACCCCGGTGATCTCCTCCACCGACTCCGGCGTATAGCCTTCAACGATTTTGCGATACTCCTCGAAGCCTTCGGAACGGCTGGCGACGAAGGATTTATCGTACAGATCCTCTTCAATAATCACGTGGCCAATGGCGTTGAGCAGCGCGATGTTCGAGCCGTTCTTCAGCGCAATGTGCATATCGGCGATGCGCGCGGTTTCAATTTTGCGCGGGTCGCAGACGATAATTTTCGCCCCGTTGCGTTTAGCGTTAATGACGTGATTCGCCACGATAGGGTGGGAATCCGCCGGGTTGTAACCGAAGATAAACACCAGATCGGTGTTATCAATCTCCGTGATGGCATTACTCATGGCGCCGTTACCGACCGACTGGTGCAGACCTGCAACCGAAGGGCCGTGGCAGACGCGGGCGCAGCAGTCGACGTTATTGGTACCAATAACGGCGCGCGCGAATTTTTGCATCACATAGTTGGTTTCATTACCGGTGCCGCGGGAGGAGCCGGTGGTTTGGATCGCATCCGGGCCATATTTGGCTTTAATGGCGCTGAGGCGGGTGGCGACGTAATCCAGCGCCTCGTCCCAGGAGACGGCTTCCAGCTTGCCGCCGCGTTGACGGCGGATCATGGGGGTTTTCAGGCGCGGCGTTAGGATCTGGGTATCGTTAATGAAGTCCCAGCCATAATAGCCCTTCAGGCACAGGGTTCCCTGGTTGGTTTTCCCCTGCGCCGCTTCAGCCCGAACGATTTTGCCGTTATCGACCACCAGGTTGATTTTGCAACCTGATGCGCAATACGGGCAAACCGTGACGACTTTTTTCATCGGTCTTGCTCCAGTTATTCAATGGGCGCGTTTGCGCTATCGCGCCGTCACTATGCATCTTCTATGCCATATTTTCATTGTGGGTATTCCTTGATGATACGCGGGTTTTTTGGGCGGAATGCTGACGAAAAACAGCCTGTCGACAGATTTGACGTGTCGATACCCTGGAGATGTGACGGCGCTTGAAAAAATGTCACCGGGAGAGGAATTTGTCGGCGCAGGCTTGCAGAATCGATCAGACTGACACTAATTCCCGGCGGGCAGAGGCAAAAATGAAACCAGTCATTTTAGTGGTGGATGATGACAGGGCAATGGGCGAGCTGCTCAGCGATGTGCTCGGCGCGCACGCGTTTGAAGTGCTTGTCAGCCAGACCGGCAACGACGCGCTGGCGACGGTGGCGCAGCGGGCGGATATTGCGCTGGTCTTACTGGACATGATCCTGCCGGATACCTATGGCCTGCAGGTGCTCCAGCAGCTGCAGCGCACGCGGCCTGAGCTGCCGGTGGTGATGCTCTCCGGTCTGGGCAGTGAGTCTGATGTGGTGGTGGGCCTGGAGATGGGCGCCGATGATTACATCGCCAAACCGTTCAGCTCGCGGGTGGTGGTCGCCCGGGTGAAAGCGGTACTGCGACGCAGCGGGGCGCTGGCCGGCGAGGCGTCGGGCGCCGGTGCTGGCCTGACGTTTAACGGCTGGCGGCTGGATACCACGCGCTGTGAACTGTATAACCCGCAGCAGCAGGCGATCCCGCTGACCCAGGGAGAATATGGCCTGCTGCTGGCGCTGGCGCAGAACGCGCGCCGGGTATTGAATCGCGAACAGCTGCTGGCGCTGACCCATAACGAAAGCACCGAGGTATTCGACCGGACCATCGATGTGCTGATCATGCGCCTGCGGCGCAAAATTGAGCTCAACCCGCATCAGCCGACGTTGATTAAAACCCTGCGCGGTCTGGGCTATGTCTTTTCCGCCGACGTGACCCACAGCGAGAAGGCGGCGTAGGGCGGGTTTGCTGCCAACCCGCTGTTGACTTTATTTGGCGCAGGGAGTTTACTTTTTTTATTAAAGTGACACTCTGGGTTAATCTATGGCAACAAAATTAAACTGGCTGCTGCAAAACAGCGCTCCCGGAGATGTGATCCTTCAGTCCTGGTTAAGCCAGCATGCCATCTCTCCCTCTCTGGCCTTTAAATACGCGCAAAGTGGCTGGTTAAAAAAAAGAGGCAACGGCGTATATGCGCGTGCGGGACGTGAGCCGGAGTGGAACGATGCATTAGCATGTTTGCAAAATCAGCTTGCCGCTCCGGTGTATGTTGCGGGGCTCAGTAGCTTAGTCTGGCAGGGCCGTTCACACTATCTACAGCTAAAACAAAACCAGTGCTGGCTTAGTGTGGAAAATAAAGCGCTGCTGCCGAAATGGTTCAGGGAATTCCCGGGTGTGGAGTGGATAGTCATATCGGGGAAAAAACTGCCGGTGCTGGATGATAGATACCGTGTAACGCTTGATATAAAAGGGAAAAAACTCATCGGCAGTGCGCCAGAACTGGCTGCTTACGAGTTGCTGAGCGCGGTGCCGGGGACCCTCTCATTTAACCACGCTGCAGAGCTTTTCCAGGGGCTGGTTAATCTTAATCCTCGTAAAGTAGAGTATCTTCTTTCCGTCAGCCAGTCCGTGCAGGCCAAGCGTTTGTATCTCTTCTTCGCCAGTTTTTACGAGCATGGCTGGCTCAAACGAATCGATAGCCAAAAAATCGATCTGGGAGCGGGCAAGCGGCAAATCGTGGAAAATGGAAAGTTCAATGCTCAATACCAAATCACAGTGCCTGAACGCTTTCAAAAGGAATAAAAAATATGGATATACAGGCGCCTTATTATCGGCAGGTTGCTCTGCTAATGCAGGTTTTACCCTATGTTGCTGTCGAACGGGAATTTGCGCTGAAAGGTGGCACTGCAATCAATCTCTTTATCCGCGATTTCCCTCGATTATCGGTGGATATCGACCTCGCCTGGGTGCCCCTGGAAAGCAGAGCCATCGCTTTACCTCATATACGGGATGCGCTTGCACGTATTGCCGCCAATCTGCAACAACAGGCAGGTATGAGCGCTGTATTACAAGCTAATCGTTCAGATGAGATGCGTGTCATTGTTACTACCGATAGCGCGCAAATAAAGATAGAGGTTTCACCGGTCGCCCGGGGAACATTATATCCACCACAGGAGCGAGAAGTGGTGGGGGCGGTAGAGGACGTTTTTGGCTATGCCAGCCTTCCAGTGGTTTCGTTGCCTGACCTCTACGGTGGAAAATTATGCGCGGCGCTGGATCGCCAGCATCCCAGAGATTTTTATGACGTGAAATTACTTCTTGATGCGCAGGAGCTTGACCGTCCCATTTTCAATGGGTTTATCGCGTATTTACTGAGCCATAATCGGCCTCTGGCTGAAGTGCTGAATCCTCGCTGGAAAGATATTGCTGAACCTTTTTACCGTGAATTCAGCGGGATGACATTTGAGACGATAGCCCTGGAGGAACTGACAGCAGTCCCCAACAGGATGATTGCTGCGTTAAAATCCTGTTTCACACAACAGGATGTCGATTTTTTACTGTCATTTAAACGAGGCGAACCAGACTGGCGTTTAGCGCCGGAAATGCGTATTCAGGATTTGCCTGCCGTGCAGTGGAAATTGCGCAATATTCATCAGATGCCAGCGATAAAACGCGCTGAGTCATTAGATAAACTGGAAAAGGTGCTGGCCGAGTGGCGCAGTTAGTTACCTGGCCCGCCCTTGTTGAACTCAGCGTAAAACAGGCGTGATTTGAATAAACCGTATCCCTTTTCTCGCCATGACACGCCGTTCTCCTGTGGCATCGCCCTGATAGCGGGATCTACTCGATCTAACCATTCTGCAACTGAATAAACGCCTGCAGCTCAGGGAGCGTTTTGGCGCCGTCGATCGCGTTGGCGGCCTGCAGGCTGGCGCGGGCGCAGGCGTGGGCCAGCTGCAGACTGGCGGTTAACGGCCAGCGTTCGTGGCTGCCGTACAGCAGGCCGGCGCAGAAGGCGTCCCCCGCGCCGACGCTGCCGATAATCTCCTCCGGCGGTAGCCGCCATGACGGTACCCAGCGCCCGGCTTCGGTACGGGAAACGCCCCATGCCCCCTCCGGACAATGGATCACTACCCGCTGGCGTACGCCGGCGTCAAGCAATGCGCTGGCGGCGCGGGCGATATTGGCGACGTGCGGCTCGCCGTTGGGTAGACGAATCTCCAGCCCGCTAAACTCGCTGGCTTCCAGTTCATTGATGGTCAGGTAGTCAAGATGCTTCAGCGCCGGCAGGACCAGCGGCCGGTAGCGCGGGTCGCCCTTGCGTGACACCAGATCGAGGGACACCTCATAGCCTCGCTCGCGCATCTGCGCCAGCAGTCGCGCGCTGCGGGTGCCGTACACTTCATCGGGGCGATCGCGGGAGATCAAGCAGGCGGTTGGCGCCGGGAGAGTGAAAGAAAGTGCGCTGGCCTTCGGCGTCGGTCATCACCTGGGTCATCGAGGTGGGGGCGGAGCTGGTGCGCTGTACGAGCTGGCGATTGATATGGTACTGATCGAGCATGGCGGTGATGTAGTCGCCATCGTTATCCTCGCCAATCAGGCCGACCGCCTGCAGCGGCAGCCCGGCGTGCATTTTGGCCAGGGTCAGCAGGACATTCAGCGGCGCGCCGCCGGTGGCGCGTTCGCTATGGACAATTTCCACCAGCCAGCCGCGCTCCGGCCACTGCCCGATCTGGTGGACATGATCGACCAGCATGTTGCCTGCGGCAATAATGCCTTTCCGTTCCATGATCGCTACTCCGCGCCGTCATATTCGTTAAGCGTAGCGCACAATCGGCGGAACGATTGTGCGCCTGGTTGCGCTTATTTCACGGTCCAGCCTTTGTAAGAGCTGACGTTATTTTTGTCGATCATCGTCACCGGGATCAGTACCGGCGCGGTCGGCGCAGGTTTGCCCTGCAGGATGTCGTAGCCAATCTCCACCGCCTTCGCTGCCATCACCTGTGGGTCCTGCGCTGGGGTGGCGACGAACAGCGAGTTCTTACGCTTCAGCGCCTCTTCGCCGTCCGGGCTGCCGTCGACGCCGACGATGAAGAACTCGCTGCGCTGCGCCTGTTTCGCTGCCAGATCGGCACCAATCGCCGTCGGATCGTTGATCGCGAACACGCCGTCAATCTTCGGATTGGCCGCCAGCAGGGAGGTCATCACCTCCAGGCCGCCTTCCCGGCTGCCTTTGGCGTTCTGGTTGGCGGAGAGGATTTTAATGTCCGGGTGTTTTTTGAACTCCGTTTCGCAGCCTTCGACGCGGTTTTGTACGGCGGAGACCGGCGGCCCGTTGATGATCACCACGTTGCCTTTGTTGTTCAGGCGGTCGCTAATGTATTTACAGGCCAGCTCGCCCGCCTGGGTGTTATCGGAGGTGATGGTGGCGTCGGCCCCTTCGGCGGCGACGTCAACCGCCACCACCACGATCCCGGCCTCTTTGGCCCGCTTCACCGCCGGGCCAATGCCTTTCGAATCGGCGGCGTTGAGGATGATCATATCGACTTTGGCGGCGATAAAGTTATCGATCTGCGCCACCTGCTGGCCCAGATCGTAGCCGCTGGAGACCAGCGTCACTTTGACGTTATCCCCCGCCAGCTTGCGGGCCTCCAGCTCCGCCCCTTTGGTGATCTGCACAAAGAACGGGTTGGCAAGGTCGCCCACCGTCACGCCAATCGCTTTCAGCTCTTTGGCCGACGCAAAAGGGGAGGCGGCCAGCAGCGCGCCAGCACACAGCGCGGTGACTATCGGTTTTAAACGCATTCGCTTTTCCTCGCAGGTAAGATGTTGTTGTTATGCACTTTGATGATGCCGGGTACGGTATTTGTCGATCAGCACCGCAATGATGATCACCGCCCCTTTGATCACCAGTTGCCAGAAGTAGGAGACCCCCATCAGGGTCATGCCGTTATTGAGGGTGGCGATAATTAGCGCCCCCACCAGCGTACCGGTGATGGTGCCGATACCGCCGACGAAGCTGGTGCCGCCGAGAATGACCGCGGCGATGGCGTCCAGCTCGTAGCCGACGCCGAGGTTGCCGTTGGCGCTGTACAGCCGCGAAGCGCTCATCACCCCGCCAAGGCCGGAGAGCAGGCCGCTCATGCCATAGACAAACAGCAGCACCAGCCAGACTTTGATGCCGGTCAGCCGCGCCGCCTGCATGTTGCCGCCCACCGCGTAGATATGCACCCCAAGGGTGGTGCGGCGCAGGATAAACCAGCACACCGCGATCACCGCCAGGGCGATGACTACCAGCCAGGGCACTGGGCCGAGGTAGTCATTGCCGATCCACTCGAAGCTGATATCGGAGTTGATCACCGTGGTGCCGTCGGCCAGCAGATAGGCGGCGCCGCGCAGCGCCGTGTAGGTGCCGAGGGTGACGATAAACGGCGGTAGCCCGGCGAAGGCGACCAGCGCGCCGTTGAACAGGCCGAGCAGCAGGCCGAGCATCAGCGCCGCCGGAATCGACAGCAACGCAAACGCCGGGATCAGCGACACCACCATCGCGGCCACTGCGGTGGTGCCAAGGAGGGAGCCGACGGAAAGGTCAATGCCGCCGGTGAGGATGATGAAGGTCATTCCCGCCGCCAGCACAATGTTGATCGAGGCTTGGCGGGTGATATTCAGCAGATTGCTTTCCGTGAAAAAGTTGGGGGCGATAAAGCCGAAAACGGCGACGATCAGGATGAGGATCGGCAGAATGCCGACGGTCTGCATCAGGTCGCCCATCAACATTTTTTTCGCCGAAGCGGATTTCGCGACCGGCGCGGAGGTCTCTTTCGGTATGCTCATAGTTGCCCTGCCTTAAGGTGAGAATCGGTCACGCCGGTGGCCAGCGTCATGATACTTTCCTGGCTAATATCACCGGCCTGTAGCTCGCCGGCGATAACGCCCTCGCGCATCACATAGACCCGGTCGCTCATGCCCACCACTTCGGGCAGCTCGCTGGAGATCATCAGAATGGCGACGCCCTGGCGCGCCATGTCGTTCATGATGCGGTAAATTTCGCTTTTCGCGCCGACGTCGACGCCGCGGGTGGGTTCATCGAGGATTAGAATGCGCGGGCCAATCGCCACCCAGCGCGAAATTAACAGCTTCTGCTGGTTGCCGCCGGACAGTCCGCCGGCGCGCACCTGGGCGTGCGGCACGCGGATGTTAAGCAACTGGATGGCGTCATCGGAGATGGTTTGCGCCTTCCGGCGGTTGAGCATCCCCCAGGTCGCGTCGCGCTCCAGCGTCGCCATGGTGATGTTTTCCTGGGCTGCCAGTTCGAGAAACAACCCCTGTTCTTTGCGGTTTTCGGTCAGAAAGCCGATCCCGAGGTCGATGGCTTCCCGCGGCGAGTGGATCACCACCGGCTCGCCGTCGATCTCAATCACCCCGGCGGTGGCTTTGCGCACCCCGAAGATCAGCTGCGCCAGTTCGGAACGCCCGGCGCCGACCAGCCCGGCGAGGCCGACGATTTCGCCGGCATGCACCACCAGGCTGCTGGGCTTAACCTTGCCGCCATCGGTCAGATCCTCGACCCGCAGGCGCGGCTGGCCGCGGGGAATGTCCCGTTCTTTATTGAACAGATCGCTGAGCGGGCGGCCGACCATCATGCGCACCAGCTCCGGCGCGTTGAGCTTGTCGCGCACCAGGCTGCCGACATACTGCCCATCGCGCAGGACGCTGACCCGGTCGGAGAGCTCATACACTTCCGCCATGCGGTGGCTGATATAGATGATCGCCATCCCCTCATCGCGCAGGCGCAGGATGAGCTCGAACAGGCGCTGGGTTTCCCGCGAGGAGAGGGCGGCGGTGGGTTCATCCATCACCAGAATGCGGCTTTGACGGTGCAGGGCGCGGGCGATCTCCACCTGCTGTTGTTCGGCGATGGTCAGGGTCATCACCCGGTCGCTGGCTTTGAACTGGGCGCCGAGACGGTCGATCACCGCCTGCGCCTGGCTGAGCATGGCTTTGCGCTGCACCAGACCACCGCGCGCCAGCTCGCTGCCGAGGAAAATGTTTTCCGCGACGGTCAGGTTCGGCGCCAGCTGCATCTCCTGGTAGATCAACGTGATCCCGGCGGCCAGCGCGTCCTTGGGGCCGCGGATCGTTTGCGGTTTTCCGTCGATCAGGATCTCGCCGCTGGTGGCGGTATAGGCGCCGGCGAGGATCTTCATCAGCGTGCTTTTTCCGGCGCCGTTCTCCCCCATCAGGGCATGGATCTCGCCGGGCCAGACCGTCAGGTCGACGCCCTTCAGCGCGTAGAATTTGCCAAAAGCTTTGGCGATATGGCGCATTTCCAGTACCGGGGTGGCGGTCATCGCGGCGCTCCTGTCTGTAAGAACAATAGCTGG
>OKBI01000208.1_pt1 | contig 9021 bp, 9 predicted proteins | sample 1610331 | NCBI WGS metagenome assembly OKBI01 (sample SAMN04436642, study PRJEB24849) | human gut metagenome | biome: human gut; feature: NICU; material: stool | host: Homo sapiens | place: USA: Saint Louis, MO | collected 2010-03-18
CTATCTGACGGTTAATTCCTGTCGCGCCGCAAACGACTTGGCTCTGGATCTTGTCGTCCGTCATTACAAGCCAGGCGTAGCATCTCTCTTTCACTGAGGCGGGAGCTCTGTTTTGTCGTCGCATCGCAGCATGAAAAACCATCATTGCCCTATGGCGATGTGCAACGGGAATTTAGCGCAGAGAGAAAACGACAACGGCACCGCGTACGGTGCCGTTTGCCTGCTCGCTTAGCTGTCAGGGAAGATAAACAGCAGGGCATGACGCTGCCGTTTCACCAGTCCCTTCCTGATAGCGAGGATCCGCATATTGCGGCGCGATTGGGCTTCCAGCCAGCGCGCTTTACGGCGATTCACCTGTCTCAGCATGCGCCAGCGCCCTACTTCCGTTCTACTACGCTTCATTGCAACGACTCTACGAGTGAAAACAGCCCCCATTATAAACCTCTGCCAGCAACTGACTACCGCTTTCGCTGCGTTTTTATTTGCCAGAAAAATACTGATGCGTAAACTCATCACATATCGTCATTCAAAAGGATTTTACATCTATGACAACCTTTTACACGGTGGTGAACTGGCTGGTCATTCTGGGGTACTGGCTGTTGATCGCCGGTGTAACATTACGAATTCTAATGAAACGCCGCGCTGTCCCGTCCGCCATGGCATGGTTGCTGATCATTTATATCCTGACGCTGGTGGGGATCATCGCCTATCTCTCCTTTGGCGAGCTGCATCTCGGCAAGCGTCGGGCCGAGCGCGCCAGGGCGATGTGGCCCTCGACGGCCAAGTGGTTAAACGACCTCAAAGCCTGCAAACATATCTTCGCGGAAGATAACAGCCCGGTGGCCGAATCCCTGTTCAAGCTGTGCGAACGGCGTCAGGGCATTGGCGGCGTAAAAGGCAACCAGCTACAGCTGCTGACGGAATCTGACGACGTGATGCAGGCCCTGATCCGCGATATTCAGCTGGCCCGTCACAACATAGAGATGGTCTTTTATATCTGGCAGCCCGGCGGCATGGCCGACAGCGTCGCTGAATCCCTGATGGCCGCCGCTCGCCGCGGGGTTCACTGTCGGCTAATGCTCGACTCCGCGGGCAGCGTGGCCTTTTTCCGCAGCCCATGGGCGGCGATGATGCGTAACGCCGGTATTGAAGTCGTCGAAGCTCTTAAGGTTAACCTGATGCGCGTATTCCTGCGCCGGATGGACCTGCGTCAGCATCGTAAAATGGTGATGATCGATAACTATATCGCCTACACCGGCAGCATGAATATGGTCGATCCGCGCTACTTTAAACAGGACTCAGGAGTCGGACAGTGGATTGATCTGATGGCGCGAATGGAAGGCCCGGTGGCGACCTCGATGGGCATCGTCTACTCCTGCGACTGGGAAATAGAGACCGGCAAGCGCATTCTGCCGCCGCCGCCGGACGTCAATATCATGCCGTTCGAAGAGGCCAGCGGACATACTATTCACACGATCGCCTCCGGACCGGGCTTTCCGGAAGATCTGATTCATCAGGCTCTCCTCACCGCCGCCTATGCGGCGAAAGAGCATCTGATCATGACCACCCCCTACTTCGTACCCAGCGACGACCTGCTGCATGCGATCTGTACCGCCGCCCAGCGCGGCGTTGACGTGAGCATTATTTTACCGCGCAAGAACGATTCGCTGCTGGTAGGCTGGGCCAGCCGGGCCTTCTTCACCGAGCTGCTGGCGGCCGGGGTCAAAATCTATCAGTTTGAGGGCGGACTGTTGCATACCAAGAGCGTGCTGGTCGATGGCGAGCTAAGTCTTGTGGGGACCGTCAACCTGGATATGCGCAGCCTGTGGCTCAACTTCGAGATTACCCTGGTCATCGATGACGCCGGTTTCGGCAGCGATCTGGCGGCGGTTCAGGATGATTATATCTCGCGCTCGCGCCTGCTGGATGCCCGTCTCTGGTTAAAACGTCCGCTGTGGCAGCGGATCGCCGAGCGACTGTTTTACTTCTTCAGCCCGTTGCTGTAAAACGTGCCCATCAGATACCGAATGAGTAGCAATCATGGATATGGATTTAAACAACCGCCTGACCGAAGACGAAACGCTCGAGCAGGCTTACGATATCTTCCTCGAACTGGCGGCCGACAATCTCGACCCGGCGGACATCATTCTGTTTAACCTGCAGTTTGAGGAGCGCGGCGGCGCCGAACTGTTCGACCCTTCGGCAGACTGGGAAGAGCATGTGGATTACGACCTCAACCCGGATTTCTTCGCCGAAGTGGTGATTGGTCTGGCGGATACCGACGGCGGGGAAATCAATGATATCTTCGCCCGCGTTCTGCTGTGCCGCGAGAAAGATCATAAGCTGTGCCATATTCTGTGGCGTGAATAACCTTTAACATCCAGTAAAAAGCCTGCCGCGGTTCTCCCGGCAGGCTTTTTTATGTCGCCAGCTTACTTCGGCAAGGCATGACCGCAGGCATGGCAGAAACGGGCGTTATCGTCATGGTCGCCCTGCTGACACTGCGGACACAGGCGCTGCTGTCGTCGACGATTCAGGGCGCTGGTCATATGCGTGGTGATAAGTCCGGTCGGTATGGCAATAATGGAGTAGCCGATCAGGATAAGAATGGAGGCCAGGATGCGACCCAACGGCGTGTGCGGCGTGATGTCTCCGTAGCCGACGGTGGTGATGGTCACGATGGCCCAATAGACCGAGGCGTTAAGCGTGGTAAAGCCGTATTCCGGCCCCTCAATCAGATACATTAACGAGCCGAAAATCACCATCACAATGGCGATAAACGAATAAAACAGGATCAGCTGATGGCGCGCGCTGACAATCGCTCGCCAGAACACGTTGAGCGAAGGCATAAAGCGCAGTAGTTTGAGAATACGCAGCGCGCGGATCGCCCGCATTGCCCGCCAGGCGAATACATAATTGAGGCTAATTTCCGGCCATAGCCACATCACATACAGCGGTAAAATCGTCGCCAGGTCAATCAGCCCCCAAAAGCTGAAAATATAGTGGAGCGGATTGGGCCAGGTAGCGATACGCAGCAGGTATTCCAGGGTAAAGACCGCGGTCACCAGCAGCTCCAGCCAGACGAAAATATGCCATTCATCTAATGTCAGGTGATATTGCGTGCCCAGTCCCGACTCGATAAATATCACCAGTACGCTGAGCAGGGCGAAAAGTCCGCACAGCCCTTCAAAGCGGCGGCCGGAACGTCGGTTCTGATCGAAAAGTAAATGATAAAGCCGCAGACGAGCGGCAGAAAGCATACCCACTTCGTTAACCTCGCAAAAAAAAGGGCTGACCTGCGTCAGCCCCTGAGATTATAACGGGTCTACCTTAAGGCAGGAAACCGCATGGCGGAAACTGCCTTCCAGCACCGGGCGGGTTTTGGCGCACTCCGGTCCGGCAAGCGGACAGCGGGTGCGGAATACGCAGCCTGAGGGCGGATTAATCGGCGAGGGTAATTCGCCTTCCAGCAGTTGGATAGTTTTCGTTTTCTCGAGATCAGGATCGGGGATCGGCACCGCCGACATCAGCGCTTTGGTATAGGGATGCAGCGGATTATGGTACACCTCGTCGTAAGTCCCCAGCTCCACCGCATGGCCCAGATACATTACCAGAACCCGATCGGAGATATGCTTAACCACCGCCAGATCGTGAGCGATAAATATCAGCGATAGCCCCATCTCACGCTGCAGTTGCTGCAGCAGGTTGACGACCTGCGCCTGAATCGACACGTCAAGCGCGGAGACCGGCTCATCGCAGATAATCAGCTTTGGCTCAAGGATCAGCGCCCGCGCGATGCCGATACGCTGACACTGACCGCCGGAGAACTCGTGCGGATAGCGGTTGATCAGGTTGGGCAGCAACCCAACTTTCATCATCATCGCTTTGACGCGATCGCGCACTTCCTGACGGGGCATCTTCGGATGATAGGTACGCAGCGGTTCGGCGATAATTTCTCCGATGGTCATGCGCGGGTTCAGCGAGGCCAGCGGATCCTGGAAGATCATCTGGATATCGCTGCGCACGTCGCGCCACTCTTCCTGCTTCATGCCCAGCAGATCTTTACCCAGCCAGGCCACTTTGCCATCGGTCGCTTTCACCAGACCAATAATGGCGCGGGCGAAGGTCGATTTGCCGCAGCCCGACTCCCCTACCACACCGAGGGTTTCCCCCTCGTATAGGCGCAGCGTCACGCCATCCACCGCTTTCAGCGTTTTCGACGGCTGCCAGAACCACTGCTTGCCATCTTTGATATCGAAGTGCACCTTCAGGTCGGCAATTTCGAGCAGGACTTTTCGTTGTTCAGTTACGGCGTTCATAGCAGATCCCCCACCGGTTTAAAGCAGGCGCGCAGGCGGCCTGGCGCGAACGATTCCAGCGGCGGCGCGCTGCTGCACTGCTCCATGGCATGCGGGCAGCGCGGCTGGAATGGACAGCCTTTCGGCAATCGCAGCAGGTTCGGTGGGTTGCCGGGAATGGTCAACAACGCATCGCCTTCCGCATCCAGACGTGGAACCGCATTCAACAGCCCAATAGAGTATGGGTGCGACGGTTGATAGAAGACATCGCGCGCCTGACCGTACTCCATGGTGCGCCCGGCGTACATCACCAGCACTTTATCGCAGATCCCTGCCACCACCCCAAGGTCGTGGGTGATCATGATAATGGCCGTGTTGAATTCGCGTTTAAGCTCATTCAACAGCGTCATGATCTGCGCCTGCACGGTAACGTCCAGGGCAGTGGTCGGTTCATCCGCAATCAGCAGCCGGGGCCGGCACAGCAGCGCCATGGCAATCATCACGCGCTGACGCATGCCCCCGGAGAACTCGTGCGGGAACATTTTCATGCGCTTACGCGCTTCCGGCATTTTTACCGCGTCGAGCATCTTCACCGACTCTTCAAACGCTTCAGCTTTACTCAGCCCTTTATGCAGCATCAGGACTTCCATTAACTGCTCGCCCACCCGCATATAGGGATTAAGAGAGGTCATCGGATCCTGGAAAATCATTGAGATTTGTTCAGCGCGCAGTTTGTTCAGCTCACGCTCGGGCAAATTGAGGATTTGACGACAGTTAAAGGTGGCGGAACCCCCGATGCGACCGTTGGCCGCCAGCAGTCCCATCAGGGCGAAGGCGGTTTGCGATTTACCGGAGCCGGATTCGCCCACAATGCCGAGCGTCTCGCCCGCCTGCAGGGTGAAGTTCAGATCATTGACGGCGGTGACGTCGCCATCCGGCGTTTTAAAGGTGACGCGAAGATCTTTCACGTCCAGCAGTAGTCCGCTGTGGCTCTGCGCTTGCGGCGCTTTTGCCGTTTCAATCATGGTCATGGCAGCGCTCCTTAGCGGTCTTTCGGGTCGAGGGCATCACGCAGACCATCGCCGATAAAGTTGAAACAGAACAGGGTCACCACCAGGAAACCCGCCGGGAACAACAGTAGCCAGGGCGAAACTTCCATTGAGTTGGCGCCATCGCTGAGCAATGCCCCCCAGCTGCTGAGCGGCTCCTGCGTCCCCAGTCCCAGGAAACTGAGGAAGGATTCGAAGAGGATCATGCTGGGGACCAGCAGCGAGGCATACACCACCACCACCCCCAGCACGTTGGGGACGATATGGCGCAGCACGATGCTCGCCGTCGAGACCCCGCCGACCTGCGCGGCTTCGATAAACTCTTTGCGCTTCAGGCTCAGCGTCTGCCCGCGCACGATACGCGCCATATCCAGCCAGGACACCATGCCGATGGCGACAAAGATCAGCAGGATATTCTGACCAAAAAAGGTCACCAGCAGGATGACGAAGAACATAAACGGGAAGGAGTTGAGGATCTCCAGCAGACGCATCATCACCGAATCCACTTTGCCGCCGAGATAACCGGAGAGCGAACCGTACAGCGTGCCGAGGATCACCGCCACCAGCGCCGCCGCCACCCCGACCATCAGCGAAATTCGCCCGCCGATCGCTACGCGCACCAGCAGGTCGCGCCCGGAGGAGTCGGTTCCGAAGTAGTGGCCGGAGGCCATATCCGGGGCATTGGACATCATGCCCCAGTCGGTATCGAAGTAGGAGAACGACGACACCATCGGCGCGAAGGTAACGAACAGCGCAATAAGCACCAGCATAATCAGGCTGGTCACCGCGGCGCGGTTATGCATAACGCGGCGACGCGCGTCCTGCCAGAGGCTACGCCCCACTTCCAGCTTCTCACTGAAGTTTTCCAGCGCCTCGCTATTTTTCTTACTTAACATCATGGCGAACTCCGGCTTCAGTAGCGAATCTTCGGATCGATAACGGCGTACAGCACGTCAACGATGGCGTTGAACAGGATAGTCAGGGCGCCAACGAGGATCGTCAGGCTGAGCACCAGCGAGTAGTCGCGGTTAAGCGCCCCGTTAACGAACAGCTGGCCGATCCCCGGCAGGCCGTAAATGGTTTCAATGACCATTGAGCCGGTGATGATGCCCACGAAAGCTGGCCCCATATAGGAGAGCACCGGCAGCAGCGCCGGCTTCAGCGCATGGCGCAGAATAATGCGACGCATCGGCAGCCCCTTCGCCCGCGCGGTGCGGATAAAGTTAGAGTGCAGCACTTCAATCATTGAGCCGCGAGTAATACGCGCGATGCTGGCGATATAGGCCAGGGAAAGCGCCACCATCGGCAGGATCATAAATTTCAGCGCCCCGCCGTTCCAGCCGCCGCCCGGCAGCCAGTGCAGGGTAATGGCAAAGATCATCACCAGCAGCGGCGCGACCACAAAGCTCGGAATAACCACGCCGGTCATGGCTACCCCCATCACCGCGTAGTCCCAGCGGGTATTTTGCTTCAGGGCGGCTATCACCCCGGCGGCAACGCCGATCACCACCGCCAGTAAAAAGGCGGCGAAGCCCAGTTTCGCTGAAACCGGGAAGCTGGCGGCCACCAGATCGTTGACGGAATAATCTTTGTATTTAAAAGAGGGACCAAAATCGCCATGCGCCAGCTGCTTCAGATAATTGAAGTACTGCGTCATGATAGGGTCGTTTAAATGGTATTTTGCTTCAATATTCGCCATGACTTCCGGCGGTAGCGTGCGTTCCCCGGTAAAAGGACTTCCCGGCGCCAGACGCATCATGAAGAATGAGATGGTGATAAGAATAAATAGCGTCGGAATCGCTTCCAGACAGCGACGTAAGATAAATTTTAACATTGCCCGTACCTTCTGGCGTGTGCCTTTGCACTGCTCTCAAATAAGACACGATGGAGCGAGCCGAGACCCGCTCCACGTATTGCCATTAATGTTTGATAACGTAGAGGTCTTTGGTATAGACGTTATCCATCGGGTCTTTACCGGTATAGCCACCGACCCACGGTTTCACCAGGCGGGCGTTAACGTAGTAATAGACCGGTACGATCGCGCTGTCTTTGTCCAGCTGCTGCTCTGCTTTCGCATAGGCCGCCGTGCGCTGCGCTTCATCGGATGCTTTTACGGATTCAGCCATAATCTTGTCGAACGCCGGGCTCTTATAGTGCGCGGTGTTCATTGAACTGTCAGAGAGCATGGTGTTCAGGAAAGAGGTTGGCTCGTTATAGTCGGCGCACCAGCCCGCACGCGCCACGTCATAGGTGCCCTGATGACGGGTATCGAGGAACGTTTTCCACTCCTGGTTGACCAGCTTCACGTCAATGCCCAGGTTTTTACGCCACAGCGAGGCGGCGGCAATTGCCAGCTTCTTGTGCAAATCAGAGGTGTTATACAGCAGGTTGAAGGTCAACGGTTTATCGGCGCTATAGCCGGCTTCGGCCAGCAGTTTCTTCGCTTCTTCGTTGCGTTTTTCCTGCGACCAGGTAAACCATTCCGGCTCGCTCAGCTTCGCGCCATCGGTATACGGTGGGGTGTAGCCGTAGGCCGGCAGATCGCCCTGTCCTTTCACCTTATTAGCAATAATATCGCGATCCAGACCCAGCTTCAGCGCGGTACGCACGCGCACGTCGGTGAACGGGGCCTTCTGGTTGTTGATTTCGTAATAATAGGTACACAGATAGGGGTCAACGTGCAGCTCGTTGGGGATCTCTTTTTTCAGCTTCTGGAAGAGTTCGATCGGCAGCTGGTTATAAGTCATGTCCAGTTCACCGCTGCGGTAGCGGTTAACATAGGTCACTTCGGAAGAGGTCGGCAGCCAGGTAACGGTGTTAATGACGGTTTTAGCATTATCCCAATAGTGCGGGTTACGCTCCATCACGATCCGCTCGTTGACCACCCAGTCTTTCAGAGTATACGCGCCGTTGGTAACGATATTGCCAGGCTGCGTCCACTTTTCGCCAAATTTTTCGATGGCCGGTTTGTAGACGGGAGACATCGCCGGGTTAACCAGCAGTTTATAAAAATAGGGTACCGGTTCGCTGAGGGTGACTTCCAGCGTGTGGTCGTCAATGGCTTTTACGCCCAGCTCGCTCGGCGCTTTCTTGCCGTCAATGATTTCGTCGACGTTAACGATATGACCATATTGCGGATAGCTGGCATAAGGAGACGCGGTTTTCGGATCCACCAGACGCTGCCAGCTGTATACGAAGTCCTGGGCGGTAACCGGCTCGCCGTTAGACCATTTTGCATCTTTACGCAGATGGAAGGTCCAGACTTTAAAATCTTTATTATCCCAGCTCTCCGCCACGCCAGGGATCGGGTGGCCATCTTTCGGCGAAGTATTCAGCAAACCTTCGAACAGGTCGCGGCTAATATTGGCCTCTGGCACCCCTTCGATTTTATTTGGGTCCAGCGATTGCGGCTCGGCGCCGCTATTACGTACCAGGGTTTGCTTCTCTGCCAGCTGCACACCAGCCGGGACATCCGCTGCCATTGCCATATTGCCGGCGATCAGTGCGGATAGCACTCCCGCGGCGATTAAACGCTTTTTAGTGATGATGGTCATTGTGTTGTAACTCCAGTCATTATAATTACTGGTTTTTTAACCAGCCTGTTTTTCCCGTTTTCGGGTTCTGTCCAACGCAGGAGTTTGCGATTGGCAGATTGCTATCACCGACTTATTTAT
>OKBI01000216.1_pt1 | contig 8930 bp, 8 predicted proteins | sample 1610331 | NCBI WGS metagenome assembly OKBI01 (sample SAMN04436642, study PRJEB24849) | human gut metagenome | biome: human gut; feature: NICU; material: stool | host: Homo sapiens | place: USA: Saint Louis, MO | collected 2010-03-18
GCGCAGTGTCACTGCGCGCCTGTGCACTCTGTGGTGCAGCTGCCAGAATGCGGCGGGCCGTTTCCACGGTCATACCGGGGGTTTCTGCCAGCACACGGGCCTGTTCTTCGCGTCCGTGAGCCTCCTCACAGTTGAGGATCCCCATAATGCGGCTGTTTTCTGCCGCAACCGCAGCGGTGATCTGCGCGTTCACGTCCGGCTGCGCCGCGCTGGCGTTTTCGCCCTCCGTCGCTGGCACCACGTCAGTAACGTCAGCCTGCGAAGCAGTGGCTGAAACAGTTGTTGATTGAGTCTCTTTGGTCATTCGCCCTCCTGAGAGACGGGATTTACGTGCATCCAGTGCATCACGCATAACGGTGATCGCATCGGTGCTGTTGACAAGTTCATCAGCCAGTCCGGCATCAATGGCCTCCTGACCGCTGTACACTGCAGCCTCGGTATCCAGCACAGCCTGCACGGACAGGCCGGTATATGCCGACACCTTCTGTGCAAACATCCGGCGGGTTGCATCCATCCGGGACTGCAATGTTTCCCGGACATCATCCGGTAGATGGCTGTAGGGGTTGCCATCCACCTTATGGCTGCCGCTGTAAATCAGCGTGATTTCCACGCCCTGTTTCTCCAGTGCAGCGCCGTAATTACTGTGAGCCATCATGACGCCGATGGAGCCTGTCCGGGCGGTCTGCGTGACCAGACGCCGGGAGGCGGCACTGGCAAGCAGCTGACCTGCGCTGCAGTTCATGTCATTGGCCAGCGCCCATACCGGCTTTATGTCACGCACACGGGCGATGATGTCAGCGCAGTCAAATGCCCCCGCCACCATCCCGCCGGGCGTGTCCATATCGAGCAGAATGCCGTCCACCATCGGATCGCTGGCAGCCTGTTGCAGACGGGCGATAATGCCGTTGTAACCGGTCATCCCCGAGTACGGCTGCAGCGCCCGCGTCCGGCTGACCAGCGTGCCGGACACCGGCAGCACGGCGATGCCGTTCATGACCTGATAACTGCGGGCCTGTCGTGGTCCGTCATCATCACCGGATAATGCCAGCGTCGCGAGTGCCTCCTGGGCAGTCAGGCTGTCGCCGGACACCGCATCCGTCAGGCGGCTGATCCCAAGCTGGCCTGCAAGCGCACAAAAGAAAACCCGCGCATAGGCGGGTTCAAGCATCAGCGGCTCATTAAAAGCCATGCTGGCAATATGCGGGAGATTACGCAGCTCTGCTGTCACTCTTCTCCTCCTCTGTTGATTGTCGCAGCCCGGATTCAAATGCCGCAGCCGCCCAGGCGGGCGGTTTAAGACCAGCTGCGCGGCGCTCCATCGTTTCACGGACCTGCTGGGCAAAAATTTCCTGATAGTCGTCACCGCGTTTCGCGCACTCTTTCTCGTAGGTGCTCAGTCCGGCTTCTATCAGCATCACCGCTTCCTGAACTTCTTTCAGACCATCGATGGCCATACGACCGGAGCCTATCCAGTCGCAGTTCCCCCAGGCACTGCGGGCTTCCTGAAAGCTGAAGCGCGCTTTTGAAGGTAACGTCACCACGCGGCGAACGATGGCCTCTTCCAGCCAGCACAGAAACATCTGGCTCGCCTGACGGGATGCGACGAATTTTCGCCGCCCCATAAAGTACGCCCACGACTCGTTCGCACTGGCCCGTGCCGTGGAGTAGCTCATCTGGGCGTAATTCCGGGAAAGTTGCTCATACGAGACACCCAGCCCGGCAGCGATATACCGCAACAGTGACTGCTCAAACACGGAGTAGCCGTTATCCGTGTCCTGAGCCGTCTGCAGGTTCAGTGAGTCCCCCGGCATCAGGTGCGGTACTTTTGCGCCTCCCAGCCGGACCGGCGCTGCGGCGTAATACGCGGCAATTTCACCAATCCAGCCGGTCAGCCTTTCCCGCTGCTCTTGACTGTTCGCGCCCAGAATAAAATCCATCGCTGACTGCGTATCCAGCTCACTCTCAATGGTGGCGGCATACATCGCCTTCACAATGGCGCTCTGCAGCTGCGTGTTCTGCAGCGTGTCGAGCATCTTCATCTGCTCCATCACGCTGTAAAACACATTTGCACCGCGGGTCTGTCCGTCCTCCACGGGTTCAAAAACGTGAATGAACGAGGCGCGCCCGCCGGGTAACTCACGGGGTATCCATGTCCATTTCTGCGGCATCCAGCCAGGATAGCCGTCCTCGCTGACGTAATATCCCAGCGCCGCGCCGCTGTCATTAATCTGCACACCGGCACGGCAGTTCCGGCTGTCGCCGGTATTGTTCGGGTTGCTGATACGCTTCGGACTGACCATCCGGAACTGTGTCCGGAACAGTCGCGACGGGCTGGTATCCCAGGTGGCCTGAACGAACAGTTCACCGTTAAAGGCATGCATGGCCACACCTTCCCGAATCATCATGGTGAACGTGCGTTTTCGCTCAACGTCAATGCAGCAACAGTCGTCCTCGGCAAACTCTTTCCATGCCGCTTCAACCTCGCGGGAAAAGGCACGGGCTTCTTCCTCCCCGATGCCCAGATAGCGCCAGCTTGGGCGATGACTGAGCCGGAAAAAAGACCCGACGATATGATCCTGATGCAGCTGGATGGCGTTGGCAGCATAGCCGTTATTGCGTACCAGATCGTCCGCGCGGGCATTGCCACGGGTAAAGTTGGGCAGCAGGGCTGCATCCACACTTTCACCCGGTGGGTTCCACGCCCGCAACTGCCCACCAAATCCGCTGCCACCGCCGTGATAACCGGCATATTCACGCAGCGATGTCATGCCGTCCGGTCCCAGAAGGGTGGGAATGGTGGGCGTTTTCATACATAAAATCCTGCAGGTCCCCTGCGTCGCTGTGTCATGCCGGTCTGCACCTCCAGCTCCGCAATGTATTTTTTCAGGTCAGACACGGAAGTGGCCGTAAACTCCACTCGCCGTCCGTCTTTCTGTACCGTTGCCACCCGTTTACCTGTCATCAGGTCATGCAGTGCCGCACGGGCAGCGGCAAGTTCTTCCTGTCGCGTCATTCATCCTCTCCGGATAAGGCACGGGCGTAATCTGCCAGTGTTTTCTTGTTGGTTGCTGCACCATCCTCTTCCTGCAGGCTCGCCAGCAGTGCACTGAGATCCAGCTGCCAGCGGGAAATACTGATGCGCAGCGCCGCCAGCGCATAAACGAAGCAGTCGAGCGCCTCATTGCGTCGCTTTTTGCTGTCCCACAGTATTTTTTTCCTGCCATCCACCCATTTTTCGACCTGCTCTTCAGCAGTCAGCTGCTGCGCTTCGGTCAGATCAAAAATATCCGGGTTATTCGGGAAGTGAACGGCACCGGGAAGCGGTTCATCCCCTTCCGGCGTCAGTGTGAAGCGGTTATAAATCTGCTCTTTCGCGGTATCCGTACCGATTTCGGTAAGGTAAACCCCGTTTTTGTTTCGCTTACGTGGCATGCTGGCCACCGGCTTTCCGTAGACGGATGCCCCTTTAATGGGGATCACCCGGAACAGCCCATGTTTTTTCGAGCGTTCATACACAATGGTCGGGTCAATCCCGCCAATATCCCAGCAGATACGGGATACCGACATTTCTGCACCATTCCGGCGGGTATAGGTTTTATTGATGGCCTCATCCACACGCAGCAGCGTCTGTTCATCGTCGTGGCGGCCCATAATAATCTGCCGGTCAATCAGCCAGCTTTCCTCACCCGGCCCCCATCCCCATACGCGCATTTCGTAGCGGTCCAGCTGGGAGTCGATACCGGCGGTCAGGTAAGCCACACGGTCAGGAACGGGCGCTGAATAATGCTCTTTCCGCTCTGCCATCACTTCAGCATCCGGACGTTCGCCGATTTTCGCTTCCCACGTCTCACCGAGCGTGGTGTTCACGAAGGTTTTACGTTTTCCCGTATCCCCTTTCGTCTTCATCCAGTCTTTGACAATCTGCACCCAGGTGGTGAACGGGCTGTACGCCGTCCAGATGTGAAAGGTCACGCTGTCAGGCGGTTCAATCTCTTCACCGGATGACGAAAACCAGAGAATGCCATCACGGGTCCAGATCCCGGTCTTTTCGCAGATATAACGGGCATCAGTGAAGTCCAGCTCCTGCTGGCGGATGACGCAGGCATTATGTTCGCAGAGATAAAACACGCTGGAGGGATCATCCGGCGTCCATTTGAGGCCAAACGGCGTCTCTTTATCGCCAAATTTAAGGTACTGCTCCTCCCCGCAGTGCGGGCAGGCAACATGAAAACGCATAAAATGCGGGGATTCACTGGCTGCACGCTCAATCTGACAGGTGCCTCTCACTTTGGGCGTGGAGCCACGGATGGACTTTGGCCAGACCGAGCCTTCAATACGCTTGTCACCCAGGAACGTCGGAGAGCCTTCCTGTTCAATATCATCATCAAAAGCAGCAAGTTCATCATAACCCGCCACATCCACCGACTTTTCACGGTAGTTTTTTGCCGCTTTACCGCCCAGGCACCAGAAGCCACGCCCATTAGTGAAACGCTTCATGGTGAGCGTGTTATCCCGGTGCTTTTTGCCATACCACGGGGCCAGCGCCAGCAGCGACGGAATATCACGAATAGTCGGCTCAACGTGGGTTTTCATAAAGTTCTCGGCATCACCATCCGTCGGCAACCAGATAAGGGTGTTGCGCTGCTTATGCTCTATGAAGTAGGCATAAACACCCAGCAGCATTTTGGAATAACCGACACGGGCAGACTTCACCACATTCACCTCACGGATGTAGTCGCTGCCCATCGCATTCATGATGGCCCGCTGAAAGGGCAGTGTTTCCCAGCGCCCTTCCTGGTATGCGGATTCTTTCGGGAGATAGTAATTAGCATCCGCCCATTCAACGGCGGTCTGTGGCTCCGGCCTGAACAGTGAGCGAAGCCCGGCGCGGACAAAATGCCGCAGCCTGTTAACCTGACTGTTCGATATATTCACTCAGCAACCCCGGTATCAGTTCATCCAGCGCGGCTGCTTTGTTCATGGCTTTGATGATATCCCGTTTCAGGAAATCAACATGTCGGTTTTCCAGTTCCGGAAAACGCCGCTGCACCGACAGGGGGATCCCGTCGAGAATACTGGCAATTTCACCTGCGATCCGCGACAGCACGAAAGTACAGAATGCGGTTTCCACCACTTCAGCGGAGTCTCTGGCATTTTTCAGCTCCTGTGCGTCGGCCTGCGCACGCGTAAGTCGATGGCGTTCGTACTCAATAGTCCCTGGCTGGAGATCTGTCTCGCTGGCCTGCCGCAGTTCTTCAACTTCCCGGCGCAGCTTTTCGTTCTCAATTTCAGCATCCCTTTCGGCATACCATCTTATAACGGCGGCAGAGTCATAAAGCACCTCATTACCCTTGCCACCGCCTCGCAGAACGGGCATTCCCTGTTCCTGCCAGTTCTGAATGGTACGGATACTCGCACCGAAAATGTCAGCCAGCTGCTTTTTGTTGACTTCCATTGTTCATTCCACGGCCAAAAACAGAGAAAGGAAACGACAGAGGCCCAAAAGCTCGTTTTCAGCACCTGTCGTTTCCTTTCTTTTCAGGGGGTATTTTAAATAAAAACATTAAGTTACGACGAAGAAGAACGGAAATGCCTTAAACCGGAAAATTTTCATAAATAGCGAAAACCCGCGAGGTCGCCGCCCCGTAACCTGTCGGATCGCCGGAAAGGACCCGCAAAATGATAATAATTATCATCTGCATGTCACAACGTGCATCTACGCCATCAAACCACGTCAAATAATCAATTATGACGCAGATATCGTATTAATTGATCTGCATCAACTTAACGTAAAAACAACTTCAGACAATACAAATCAGCGACACTGAATACAGGGCAACCTCATGTCAACGAAGAACAGAACCCGCAGAACAACAACCCGCAACATCCGCTTTCCTAACCAAATGATTGAACAAATTAACATCGCTCTTGAGCAAAAAGGGTCCGGGAATTTCTCAGCCTGGGTCATTGAAGCCTGCCGCCGGAGACTGTGCTCAGAAAAAAGAGTTTCTTCTGAAGCAAACAAAGAAAAGAGTGACATTACTGAATTGCTCAGAAAACAGGTCAGACCAGATTGAAGCAATTTAGATAATCGTGCAGACTACGCCCCCTCATATCACATGGAAGGTTTATCTATGGATCAGGTAGTCATTTTTAAACAAATATTTGATAAAGTTCGAAACGATTTAAACTATCAATGGTTTTATTCTGAGCTAAAACGTCACAATGTCTCACATTACATTTACTATTTAGCCACAGAGAATGTTCATATTGTATTAAAAAATGATAATACAGTGTTATTAAAGGGCCTAAAAAACATTGTGTCTGTCAAATTTTCAAAGGATAGGCATCTTATAGAAACGACCTCTAATAAGCTGAAATCCAGAGAGATCACATTTCAGGAATACAGAAGAAACCTTGCTAAAGCAGGAGTTTTTCGGTGGGTTACAAATATCCACGAACAAAAAAGATATTACTATACCTTTGATAATTCATTACTATTTACTGAAAGCATCCAGAAAACTACACAGATCTTACCACGCTAAACCATAACGTCCGGCTTCTCTCACTCCTGAGCCGGACTGCATTGGTTTAATAAAAACCATCAACAATTGTGATTTAGATATTCGGAACCATTCAAATATAACAAAACCCCGTAAAAACGAGGTTTATGGATAAATTTTATTATTGAATACATCAGATTAAATTAATCTTGACATCATAGCTTTCAAGACCCGTCATTTTTTCCCGTGCGGTAAACTAATACTGGTAACTTCTTTCCCGGTCTTTTTCTTAAGTTCAATAATTTTTTTTGTTATATATTCAGAAATATCTGCTTCTGCTTTTGTTTTTAAGTTTTCAATATTCATCATTTCCTCTTTTAGTCTGTTATGACTTTCCAGTTACACAGTAAGTCGATTATATGGTGCAAACGTGTAAAAGATAAGATGAAACATCGCAATAATCAACATACGATAGTCTAAATTTTACACAAACAGACAAAGAAAATTTTCCTGAATTATCAATACAATAGCATCAAATCAACTCAAGAGCCTTATTGCTGCTTCCAGAATTTCTTCTGAAGTAACATGTCGATCCGCGGCTACATAAATGACTTTATGATCTCCGGTCAGAGATGGAAACCCTGCGGCCATTACAGTAAGGTGTGTTTTTTCGCCATTTGGATATTCACGCATGATGGTGTTAACTCCAGTCATCGCTGGCACTACCACTGCAGGTTCAGAGTTAAAAAAAACTATGATTTTTTTCATGATGTTACCGTAGTATGTGAGTATCCATCGAATAGATACCAAGCAAAAAAGCTCCCGAAGGAGCCTTCATTTTCACTTTTTTAAATCCAACGACAGACGGCTGGCATTTAAGTATTGTGAAATATTATCAAATGTAATCATCATTGATTTACAAAAGATACATTTTGCCCCGAAAGGATTCATGTCAGAAACATCAAAAGATGATGTTCTATACTGGGAACCATGACAACACGGGCATCTAAAGTGAATATGGTTTGTAATATTGTCTACCTCAAAGCGCCACTACATGAACAGCGGCAGGACCTTTAGGTCCGTTCTCAATACCAAATTCAACTTCCTGATTCTCAGTTAATGTTTTGAAATCGTTGCTCTGAATTGCTGAGAAATGGACAAACACATCTTTGCTGCCATCTTTCGGCGTGATGAAACCAAAACCTTTTTCAGGGTTAAACCATTTCACTAAACCAGTCATTTTGTTAGACATAATTATTACCTTTTGAAGAAATTAGCCCTTGGGCAGAATGGTCCGAAAAAAATATCAGAGAGAAAAACCAACAAGGAAATCTCAAGAGGTACAAATAATAAAATTATAACAATGACTGCTTCAGATAAATTTGTAACAAACCAGAACACCATTAACGCATGATTAACCACCCATAGCAAGGATTACTTTTGTAAAGAAAAACACAGCAATGAAAGAATAGCTTTATTTATTAATAATAACGTGTCATTCTGATTAAGACCTTTTATCTTACCCTTAAGATTTCAGGAATTTTGGCTCATGGAAGAGTCCTTTTTATTTAAATTTTACATTCCGCGATGTAAATGTTCCGATTTAATATTACCCTACATTTGATGCTTTTTATCTCTTAAAGATTCATAGATCTGTTGACAAGTCACTCCTGCGATGTAGCGTTCGTCAGCAATTTCAGCATAAAGCTGAGCTTCTGCTGCAATATCTCCGAGCATGTTGGTGAGCATTCCTTCGGCGGTTTTGGTTGTTTTGCCTCTGACGGCAGCGGCAAGATCTGCGGTATGCTTCGCTGCGTCAAGGCGTATGGCATATTTTTTTGCTTCGGCACGCAACTGGTTAACACTATCAGACAGATAAGCAGCCCTGGCAGAAATTTCAGCAGATTTCTGTTGTGCATCTTTAACAGCCTCATCACGGGCTATAGTTCGCCCCTGTTCAATTATTCGAGCAGCAAATTGAGCATTTACCTCTTGTGATAATGCGGCAGCATCACGTTCCGCCCATTTTTTTTGCCATCCTCTGTCGCTCCAGACATTTCCGACGATAAATCCTGACAACACGAGAAAAATCACCATGAATATCTGATTCACTGTTCTATCCCCCAGCAGGTTAATGCGCTCTCCTGGTCACGACGAATAACCTGACCGTAACAGTTATTTGAACGAATGCGGCAATCGCGTCCGCCATCCTTAATCCACCAGCGAATCGCTTCGCATGCACCTTTACGATCACCAGCATTCAGCCGCTTATAAAACGTCGACGGGAAACACTTACCGGGGCCAATGTTATAGGGACAAAATGACGCGATACCCGCTTTTTGTGGTTCGGTCAGTGGTACTTTAATATTGCGCTCCACCCATGCCAGCGCCTTATCACGCTCAATGGCGTTGACCTGGTCGCATTTT
>OKBI01000231.1_pt1 | contig 8666 bp, 9 predicted proteins | sample 1610331 | NCBI WGS metagenome assembly OKBI01 (sample SAMN04436642, study PRJEB24849) | human gut metagenome | biome: human gut; feature: NICU; material: stool | host: Homo sapiens | place: USA: Saint Louis, MO | collected 2010-03-18
CTCAACGGTTTTCCTAATCTCCAGCAGACCTTAAGCGAGCTGGATTACCGCCGCTTTTCGCTGACCTTTGATAGTAGCGGCTGGCGCTGCAGCATTGAACCCTGGGCCGCCAGCGAAGTGGTCTGTAAAATGCCGCCGCTGCGCCGTTATCTGCGGCTGGAAGCGCAGCAGCGGATGCTGCTGCTCAGCGTGCTGGCGATGGTTAATCAGGCGGTAAGTCAGTGGATGCGCGGTGAAATCGCAGAAGAGAAAGCATTGACTTCCCCGCCATCACCGCGGGGAAGCTGAGGTGGTTTATAGCAGGCCAAACTGCTGCGCCAGCCGATCGATGGCCTGGCGCTGGAACTGCGCGAATGCGGCGCGCGGCTGCTGCTGCTGAATAAATTCCAGCAGCGGATCCTGGACCTCGGTGCGGATGCCGCTCAGGGCTTCCATCACCGCCAGGCCGCAGAACGGCACGTAGGATTCGGCGTAGCCGCCCTCGTGCACCATCACCAGTTTCCCGCCGCACAGGCGATCCGCCGCCTGCTGGACCTGTTCGGTCATCGCCCGGAAGCTATCGCTGTGCAGCTGCATCCGCGCTAATGGATCCATGGCGTTGGCGTCATAGCCGCAGGCGATGATGATCAGCTCCGGCTCAAAACGCGCCAGCGCCGGAATAACGATAGTTTCCAGCGCATAGCGCCAGCTGTCATCCCCCGCCCCGGCCAACAGCGGAATATTGATGTTGTAACCTTCGCCCGCGCCCACGCCGCGATCGTCCTCGCCGGCGTAGCCCGGCGGGAAGCAGCCGTCCTGATGCAAGGAGATAGTCAGTACGTCGTCGCGCTGCAGGTAGATATGCTGGGTGCCGTTACCGTGGTGAACATCCCAGTCAATGATCGCCACCTTGCCCAGCCCCAGCTGCGCTTTCGCTCGCTCGACGGCAATGGGAATATTGGCGAGGAAACAAAATCCCATCGACTGATCCGGCAGGCAGTGGTGTCCGGGCGGGCGCGACAGCGAATAGGCGTTATCCAGCTCCCCCTTCAGCACCGCTTCCACCGCCGCACAGGCCAGCCCGGCGGAAAGACAGGCAATTTCATAACTGCCCGGCCCCAGCGGCGCCTCTTTGCCGAGCATGCCGCCGCCGTTATCGCTTATCGCCTTGAAGCGCTCCAGATAGCTGTCGGGGTGGATCCGCCGCAGGTCCTCAAGGCTCGCCGGCGCCGCGCTGCGCAGCGCCAGCTGCGGCGTCAGCCCGGAGACATCCATCAGGTTTTTCATCCGCCGTTTGGTCTCTGGCGATTCAGCATGACCGCCGCCGGCGGGCGGCTGTACCCACCCGCCCACCGGCAGCGTCACCGCGTGCAGACCGGTACTGTGCCAGAAACAACGTTCATCAAAGAAGAAACCGGTTTTTCTTTTCACTCTATCCTCCCGTGGGCTAAGCCTTCCCGGCGGCGGACGCCGCCACAATTAAAATCAGTGACAGCAGCGCGCAGACGCCTGCCGCCGCCAGCAGCGGGTCGGCGCTGGCGAAGTGTTGCAGTAAGGCCCCCGCAAGCGCCGGGCCAGCCGCCATGCCGCCGCCGATCACCAGATTGATGCTGTTCATTAGCCGACCGCTGTTATCGAGCCCGGCCACGCGGGCGAGAATAAAGGGCAGCACGAAGGTCCAGGTGAACTTAAACAGCAGCGCCGCGATGGCGTAACGCACCAGCAGCGGCTGGCCGATCAGCAGCCCAACGCTGACGATCAACAGGCCGTAGCCCAGCCACACCGGTAAACGATCGGCCCGCCGGGTGCCGCGCAGGGCCGCGCCGCCGGCGCCGATAATGCCGCAAACCGTCGCCGCCGCCAGCACCAGACCGACCTGCGTCGGGCTCAGCCCCGCCGCGCTGCCGATGGTGCCGATAAAGGTCCACACGGCGCTAAGGCTGATATAGAAAGTGAGCACCGCCAGCACCGCCAGCGCCTGACGCCACAGCGCCGTCGACGGCTGCTGGCGGGAGACTGAAAGCGGTTGAAAGCGCGGAGGGAAAGCGGATACCAGCGGCAAACAGCAGAGCATGATGGCGGCGAGGATCAGATACACCACCTTCAGGCCAAAGGTCGCGAACAGGCCGGGCAGCGCCAGCAGGCCAAGCATCCCTAACAGCAGTTGCCCGAGCACCCAGAAGGCGTAGACCCGCGACGGGTTCGGCGTTCCGGCCGCGCAGCTGATGCACAAAATCATCAACGTGCCGCCCGCCAGCGCGGCGATAAAGCGCGCCGCCAGCAGCGTCTCGTACTGGGTGACCACCGCCGAGGCGAGGTTGGCGGCCAGAAACACCACCCCGGCCGTCAGGGCAACCCGCCGCCAGTCGAGGCGGCTCATCCACCACCACGCCGGGAGCGTCGCCAGGCTCATCGCCCCCAGCTCCGCTGAGAACAGCCAGCCGATCTGCCCGGGTTTTAGCTGCCATTCGCTGGCCAGCTGCGCCGCTACCGCCGGCGCGGTCATCAGAATACCCGGCGCAATAGCGGCAAAAATCACGATCGCCGCCAGCAAACGCAGGGACACCACCAGCCCGGCGGGCCGGGAAAGCGCATTATCAGTGAGAGGTGTACTCGACATCGTAGGGCGTGCTCCGGTCAAAAAAGCCTCCCCCCGGGGGATCCTCCAGGGAGTGATACCCACAGGCATCAGGAAAACGCCGTGCTGCCACGGCGCGCGCGGGATGCGAAAGTCAGATTACAGATGCAGCGTACGCTGAGCGGCCGGCATCCAGGTTCGGGAAACCAGTTCGGTACGATTGACCACTTCGGTCTTGGCGAAAATATTGCGCAGGTGCGTTTTTACCGTCGAGAGCGAGATATCCAGCTGGCGGGCAATCAGCTTATTGCTGGCGCCTTCGCGCACCATGCCGACGATTTCCCGCTCTTTCGCCGTCAGGATGGCGGGCAGATCATCTTCTTCCTGCAGGCAGTCGCGAATGGCCAGCTCTACCAGCGGCAGCACCGCCTGGGCCCGCTGGCGCTCTTCGCTGGAGAAAGGCACGTCGCGCATCAGCGAGATACCGGCGACGATCCGCCGCTCGCGGCGGATAAAGATCTCGGTCATGTCGCGCACGTTATTCGGCAACATAAATTCATGATAGTAATGCCGGTTGCGGTCGCAGAGCCGCGGCGTCATCGCCGCCACGGTGGTGTTCTGGTGGCTAAAGTGCGACGGTAGCAGCGGATCCAGCGGCTGGAAGTTTTCCAGTTATTGTTGGTGCGTATTATCGGAAATATTATGCAATATATAGTTTTCGGGTTTTAAACGATTATTTACTCGATAAAACACCGCTGAAGTTAGTGGAATTAACTGGGAAATAGTCTGTAAACAACGGGCTATTATCGCATCATTACGGCTGGCTTTTAACAAAGCAGACATGATAGGGCCTCCCCGTCGAGATGATGGTACATGACACATGGATGACTACTGATAATTGAAGCATACATTTCACATTTAAGTAACACAATCATTAACATATTAACAATGTGATAGCCGTTACAAAATTTTCAGCAATACATTGTTATATAAAGCATTTAAAAAACACCCCAGCCATGCTTTACGATAGCGGCGTTAAAACATAAACAAATAAGATTAACACCCGGCGTACCTGCCCCTGGTGATAAAAAAACCCTATTCCCGACGCGTGATTCTCATCCTAAAGAACGATGGATTTTTGTTTTTTTTCACTTATACCCTTAACAGGATGCATTTAATTTTCGCCGCGGCTTAATCATGTGATTACGCCTGACCCGCTGTTGCCAAAATAATATCAACAGTACCGGTCATTAACCGAGGATAAGCCGATGCTGAATATCGCCGCCCTGCGCCAGCAGCAAATTCCGCTGGCCGCTGAGCCGCGCTCGCCGGTGCCGTTTCATATTCTGATGAAGCCGATTGGCCCCGCCTGCAATCTCGCCTGCCGCTATTGCTATTACCCGCAGGACGAAACGCCGGTCAACAAGATGGATGACGCGCGGCTGGAGCAGTTTATCCGCCGCTATATTGCCGCCCAGCCCGCCGGCGCGCGGGAAATCAACTTTGTCTGGCAGGGGGGCGAGCCGCTGCTGGCCGGCCTGAGCTTCTACAAAAAAGCGCTCGCCCTGCAGGCACGCTATGCCCCCGACGGCGTGACTATCAGCAACAGCCTGCAGACCAACGGGACGCTGATCAACGACGCATGGTGCCGACTGTTCCGCGAACATGGCTTTATTATCGGGTTGAGCCTCGAAGGCAACGAAGCGCTGCAGGACTACCATCGTCCGGATAAACGCGGCCGGTCGACCTGGTCGGCGGCGCTGCGCGGCATTGACCTGCTCCATCAGCATCAGGTGGACTTTAATCTGCTGGTGGTGGTGCATAACGAGATGGCGGCCCACGCGGCGGCGATTTATGACCGGCTGGTCAGCCTCGGCGCGCGCTAGCTGCAGTTTCAGCCGCTGATGAGCGAAGGCGCGGCCCTGCGCGAAGGATACCAGCTCAGCGCCGATAACTGGGGACGTTTTATGGTCGGCATCTGGCGACAGTGGCGGAAGCGCTGCGATAGAGGGCGGGTGTTCGTTATCAATATCGAACAGGCGTGGGCGCAGTATTTCACTCATACCAGCGGCAGCTGCGTGCACAGCGCCCGCTGCGGCAGCAACCTGGTGATGGAGCCCGACGGACAGCTCTACGCCTGCGATCATCTGATCAACGCCGAACATCGGCTGGGTCGCCTTGACGAGCAGACGCTTGCCGCCGCAGTTGACGCCTCGGTGCAACTGCCTTTCGGTCAGCAGAAAAGTCTGCGCCGCGAATGCCAGACTTGCTCGGTAAAAATGGTCTGCCAGGGCGGCTGCCCGGCGCATCTCAACGCCGCAGGCAACAACCGCCTCTGCGGAGGCTACTACCGCTTCTTTAGCGACATCCTCGCGCCATTACGCCCCTTTTCCCGCGACCTTAATGGCCTGAAGGCCTGGCGGGCCGCGTTTGTTGGGACTGCGCATACTGCGTAGCACCTTACCCTGATGATATCCCCCTCTGAACAGGAGAGTCAGTCGTGAACAAAAAAGCCATGGCCGCGGCGGTCAGCATGATCCTCGCCGGTGGCGCGCACGCCGCGCAGCAGGAGCGTCCAAACGTCATCGTGATTATCGCCGATGATATGGGCTACTCGGACATCAGCCCCTTTGGCGGCGAGATCCCCACCCCCAACCTGCAGGCGATGGCCGAGCAGGGAATGCGCATGAGCCAGTATTACACCTCGCCGATGTCGGCCCCGGCGCGCTCAATGCTGCTCACCGGCAACAGTAACCAGCAGGCTGGGATGGGCGGCATGTGGTGGTACGACAGCACCATTGGCAAGGAGGGCTACGAGCTGCGGTTGACCGACCGCGTCACCACCATGGCCGAGCGCTTTAAAGACGCGGGGTATAACACCCTGATGGCCGGTAAATGGCACCTCGGTTTTGTTCCCGGCGCCACGCCGAAAGATCGCGGCTTTAATCACGCCTTCGCCTTTATGGGCGGCGGCACCAGCCACTTTAACGACGCGATACCGCTGGGGACCGTTGAAGCCTTCCACACCTACTACACCCGCGACGGCGAGCGCGTCTCCCTACCGGATGATTTTTACTCCAGCGAAGCCTACGCCCGCCAGATGAACAGCTGGATTAAAGCGACGCCGAAGGAACAGCCGGTCTTCGCCTGGCTGGCCTTCACCGCCCCTCATGATCCCCTGCAGGCGCCTGACGAGTGGATTAAGCGCTTCAAAGGCCAGTATGAGCAGGGTTACGCCGAGGTCTATCGCCAGCGCATCGCCCGCCTGAAAGCGCTGGGAATTATCCATGACGATACCCCGCTGCCGCATCTGGAGCTGGATAAAGAGTGGGAAGCGCTAACGCCAGAGCAGCAGAAATATACGGCGAAAGTGATGCAGGTGTATGCGGCGATGATCGCCAATATGGACGCGCAAATCGGCACCCTGATGGAGACGCTGAAACAAACCGGGCGCGATAAAAATACCCTGCTGGTCTTTTTAACCGATAACGGCGCCAACCCGGCGCAGGGTTTCTACTACGAATCTACCCCGGAATTCTGGAAGCAGTTCGATAACAGCTATGACAACGTCGGCCGCAAAGGATCATTTGTCTCCTACGGCCCGCACTGGGCCAACGTCAGCAACGCCCCCTACGCCAATTATCACAAAACCACCAGCGCCCAGGGCGGCATCAATACCGACTTTATGATCTCCGGTCCCGGGATCACCCGCCACGGTAAAATCGACGCCTCGACGATGGCGGTGTATGACGTGGCGCCGACGCTATATGAATTCGCCGGCATCGATCCGAACAAGTCGCTGGCGAAAAAGCCGGTGTTGCCGATGATCGGCGTCAGCTTTAAGCGCTATCTCACCGGCGAAGTACAGGAGCCGCCGCGCGGCAACTACGGGGTTGAACTGCATCATCAGGCGGCCTGGGTCGATGGCGAATGGAAGCTGCGACGGCTGGTGCCGCGCGGCCTCACCGCCGGCGACGCGCCGTGGCAGCTATTTAATCTGCACGACGACCCGCTGGAGACGCATGATGTCGCGGCCGAACATCCCGATCGGGTCAAAGCCATGAGCGAGGCCTACGAGGCATTTGCTAAGCGCACCATGGTTACCAAAGCGCAGGGCAAAATGATCGACTACGTCGGTATCGATAGCAAAACCGGGCGCTATCTGGCGGTCGACCCCGTCACCATGAAGCCGGTGCCTGCGCCGCAGGCGATCCCTGTGAGCGAGATCCATTAACCACCACGGCTATCGTTCTTCCGGGCGATAGCCGGGACCTGACGCGCTTTTTAAGGTAATCGGAAACCCCATTACAGGAGAGTGCGGATGGCGAGAGTCGTGGTAATTACCGGCGGTGGAACCGGAATTGGCGCTGCCTGCGCGCGGCTGATGCGCGCCGCGGGCGAACGGGTGTTTATTACCGGACGGCGCGAAGCGCCGCTGCAGGCTGTCGCCAATGAGACCGGCGCCACGGCGCTGGTGGGCGATGCCGCCGACGGCGAGGTGTGGCGCCAGCGGCTGCTGCCGGCCATCCTCGACCAGACCGGCGGGATTGATGTCCTCATCTGCAGCGCCGGCGGGATGGGCAACAGCCCCGCCGCCGAGACCAGCGACCGCCAATGGCGCGAGGCGCTGGACGGCAATCTCACCAGCGCCTTCGCCAGCGTTCGCGCCTGTCTGCCTTCGCTGATTGCCCGCCGCGGCAATGTGCTGTTTGTCGCCTCCATCGCCTCTCTGGCCGCCGGGCCGCAGGCCTGCGGCTACGTCACCGCCAAACACGCTTTAATCGGCCTGATGCGCTCCGTCGCCCGCGATTATGGCCCCCAGGGGGTACGCGCTAACGCTATCTGTCCCGGCTGGGTCACGACGCCGATGGCGGATGAAGAGATGCACCCGCTGATGCAGGCGGAAGGGCTATCGCTGACTGAGGCTTATCAGCGGGTGTGCCGCGACGTTCCGCTACGCCGCCCCGCCAGCCCCGAGGAGATAGCCCAGGCCTGTCAGTTTCTCTGCTCTCCGCAGGCCGCCATCATCAGCGGCGCTACGCTGGTCGCCGACGGCGGGGCCAGTATCGTCGATGTTCCCACTCTGGCGTTTGCCTAACGCCCTACTCTGTTCAGGAGCCCCTATGACTTCAGAAGCCGTATTTATCCAGGTCGGCGCGCTGGCCGATGGTTTTGCGCCGCACGGTAACCTGCTGGCTACCGCCAGCCTGCCCGCCGGCGAAAACTTTACCTTTTATGTCGCCGGGAGCGAGCCGCAGCAGCTGGTTATCGAAGATGAGCAGACGCTAAGCTGGAACGGCAAGCGCGCCCCCTGGCGAGCGACCGCCCTGCGCCCGGACATTCTGTTTATCGACTTCCTTGACCCGGAGCGGGATAACGCCAGCATTAGCGCGGTATGCAACCTGCCGCCGCGCTGGTATACGGCCAGCTGCCGGACGAAGCCGCCGCGCGGCTGGACGCCTTCAGCCGGGTAGAACAAGGGTTGCCGCTGACCGCGGTTGAGGTCCGTTTCGTCTTCGCCCGCCTGGATGCCCAGCCGGGGCCGCTGCCGGGCTTTACCGATGCGCTCATTGGCATGCGCAATCAGTACACCTACAGCCCGACCGAGCGCTATGAGCACATCTATCTCAACGACAATTTTTACGCCTGGCAGTGTCTGGACGGCGTGGAAAAGGGGCTGGCGGATGTCGATCGCTGCCACTATGTGCAGGTGGCTGAGGATCTCTATCTGTTCGTCTGGCGGGAGAAAATCATTCCCACGCTGGGGGTGATCCTCATCGATCTGCAGCAGATGCGCACTGACGGCAAGATCATGGGCTATCAGGGCAGCGATTTCGGCGCCCTCAGCAATTTTCCGGTCGGCGCCAGCGCGAAGATCCTCAACGTCACCCGCCATCAGGAATAGTAGGGCGCCGCCGGGCACGCTTTCAGGCACCGCACCCGTCATTTCGCCGGGTGGCGGCTGCGCCTTACCCGGCCTACCGGGGCCTCTCACAGGCTCACACCTCGCAGGCCCGGTAAGCGCAGCGCCACCGGGCGATGCTATCAGGCACAGAGCCGCTTTATTGCCGGGTGGCGGCTGGCGCCTTACCCGGCCTACGGTCCGTAG
>OKBI01000247.1_pt1 | contig 8531 bp, 8 predicted proteins | sample 1610331 | NCBI WGS metagenome assembly OKBI01 (sample SAMN04436642, study PRJEB24849) | human gut metagenome | biome: human gut; feature: NICU; material: stool | host: Homo sapiens | place: USA: Saint Louis, MO | collected 2010-03-18
GCTGCTGCAGAAACGCGTCGTCGAGTTTATCCATCACCGCGTTGCCATCCAACATATACAGTACCGGATAGCCGGCGGCGGGCGGGGCTTTGTCCGGCACTGCGGTCCATACCCGGTAGTGACGTTCGCCATCGGCAGAGTCATACTGGCGTTGCGTAAAGTGGTAAAACGCCGACCCTTTATCCGCAATGTTCGGCCCCAGCGGCTGAAGATCCGGCCGGGCAATACTGCCGCTGCTGTAGAAGAGTGCGCCAATCGCCAGCGTCAGCAGCCCGCTCGTACGACCTGTTGTGATGCTCCCTGAACTCAACTTCACCTCGTCTGTCCCCCTGTTTTGTTGCTTCTGGCGTTATTGTTGGGCTGACACGTTAGCACAGCTTTTATGATAATGGTTCTCATTTCTTTTTCTGGCGTTGCCACAAACTGTATGCTGGGGGAGCGGGTGGCGGGATAAACGGAGATGACGAAGAGAAGGCCCCCTGTAGGCGGTCATAAAAGAAAATTCAGGAACGATCGTGAAGGTGACTCAACAGTTTTTTGACCAGCGGAGTGAGCGCAATAAACAGCAGCGCAATAATTACGATCAGCAAGAGCGTCAGCCCTTTATGGTGGCTGATAAGCACCAACAGCATCGCCAGCGTCATGGTATGATCCTTTAATAAATGGCGTTAACCACAGCCAAGGTGAATAAAATTCAACAGAATGGTCATGACCACCCAGGCCAGCAGCAGATAGCGTCGTTTATCGCGTCGAGCTTCCAGCGCAGCAAAATAGTTAGCGCTGTACCAGGTCGATATGATAATAGCCAGCGTGATGATGACCTGCCAGATCGCCTCGCTGAAACCGGTGACGCTGCTTATGCCACGAAAGCAGAGGACAATCGCAATACCGTTAAACGCATTACACATCAGCCATCCCCACAGACTTGCGGGTCGGCTAAATAAATATCCCAATCGTAAAACCAATGTCGTATTCACCCTGCTAAAATAATCGCGCTGTAAAATGCATTTTAACGATCGAACAGGTATTGATATAAATCAAAACTAATGGAATACCGCAGGAATCACTGGCGTACGGTGCTAACAGCGCGAGCAATAAACCTGAGGGTCAGTAGCCCTGGAGAATATTTAACTCATTGTTTTAATGGTTTTTTAGTTATGAGATGCCTGCGCTAATGCGCGTACTTCAAGCAAGTAGCAATACGTTGGTTTCTCTGGTTATTATTACCATTGAGGTTATAACGGGGAGAATCAGATTATTCGCCATGTTTGCTGGGCGAGGGGTGAAAATCCGACCGGGGCCAGAGCTCCGGTCGGTGTCATACTTAATGGGGCAAGGCGTTATGCTGCAGAATTTTCAGGAAATCATGTTTGTCGGAGATTAATGACAGTGCGTTAGCGATCAGCTCATCGCTAAATATCGAGGCAATTTCCTTGAGTACGTCAATATGCTCTTTCTCTTTCGCGATCACGCCGATGGCAATAAACATTACATTGCTCCGATCCCAGATTACGCCATCAGGAAACTGATAGATCTCAATCCCGGTTTTAAGGATGATATCCGTCGCGGATTTCGGCAAATGCGGCAGGGTGATGCCATTGCCTAAAAAGGTCGAGACCTGATGTTCACGCTCCAGCAGAAAGTGGACACATTCCTGATTGACATAGCCTTTGGCTTTAAACTCCGCGCCGATCATGGCGATGACTTCCGCTTTATTACTGGCTTTGCAGCCAATATGCAGATTATCCAGCGTGATGTTATCGATCATAACCAACCTCCCTGGTGAGACGAGTGGATTTTTTATCTTCATGGTTTGCTGACAGCTCTGCTTCTAACTGCTCAAGCGATTTATTGGAGGTCTCGGGCAGGGCAAAGACCACGAAAAGAATGGCTAAATAGTTAATGGCGGCGAAGATAAAGAAGACTGGCCCAAGGCCCAGTTTTGCCTGCAGTAGCGGGAACAGATAGCTGACCACCGCGTTCATGATCCACATGAAAAATACCGAGATCCCCATCGACAGTCCGCGGAATTTCAGCGGGAACAGTTCGGCTAATACCACCCAGGTAATAAAGCCCATGGAGCCCTGCATCACGCCGACGAACAGCGCGCCCAGCAGCCAGATGGCGGTAGCTTTCAGGTCACCCACCAGGGTGTAATCGACAGCGGCGATAATCAGATGCAGGGTTGCCATAATGGCGAAACCGTAGATGATGATTGTCTTACGTTTGAAGCGGTCGACAAGGAACAGTACCCCGATCAGCATACCGCCCACGGAGAAAACACCGTTCAGCACGTTGCAGATCAGCGAAGTACGCTCTGAGAAACCGGCGGCACTCAGGATTTCCGTACCGTAATACATAATGACGTTAACGCCGGTGGTTTGCTGCAGTGCGGCCCAGGTAATGCCGACCAGCAAAATTTTGAGGATCCAGGGTGTTTTGACAATCGTCGCAAAGGTGCTCTGGGCGCTGTACTTATTACCAGCTTCAATTTTGATCAGGGTAGAGATGTCATCGTACTCCTTCTGCGCGCGTTCCGCCGGGCGGATTTGTTTGAGGATATGCAGCGCTTCATCATGACGATTTTTGCTGATCAGCCAGCGCGGGCTTTCCGGCGCGCGCCACATGCCAACGAACAGGCAGATGGCCGGAATCGCTTGTACCAGCAGCATATAGCGCCAGACGTCCGGCAGATGGCCCCAGATGATGCCAATGATCGCGTTGATGGCAAACGCCGCCAGCTGGCCAATGACGATGGCGACTTCATTCAGGCCGGTCAGCTTGCCTCGCATCTCGGTTGGCGCCACTTCTGAAATAATAGTGGGGGCGGTGACCGAAGCGCCGCCGACGGCATAGCCCAGCAGGGCGCGGGCAATCAGCAGGGTAGTGATATCGGGGGCCGCGGCGGAAAGCAACGCGCCGATGAGAAAAACAAAGGAGAGAAAGAGTAAATATTTACGCCGGCCGAAGTAATCGGCAAATTTGCCGCCAAACACGCTGCCCAGCGCGGCGCCGACCAGCAGAACGCTCATTACCAGCCCTTCGGTGGTTGGGGTCAGCGCCATGTACTGCTTCAGTGAGGAAAAGGCGCCGTTGATAACGCCGGTGTCGTAACCGAAAAGCAGGCCGCCGAAGGTGGCCACTAAGGTGATCTGATGAAGTCGTTTTCTCTGTTGCTGGTTCAGGTTTGTTATAAATGACATGGTAGTCCCTTTATTTTGTTGAACGACACAAGATAAAAATACATCTCCCCAGTCAGGATTTATCACGCCTGTGTTGTCGTATCTAACTGAATTAAATGATTTTCTTCTTTGTGTAATTGCTCAGCACAAGGCAGGGTACGCTAAGCAATGGCGGTCAAAGAGGTTTACGGCTTGGTGTTGACATGGATGTAGTCGATATCCGTTCTCCTTTGCGGGTTAGCGGTCTTTAGTGCGTCAGTCGCGACGACATTTGCCGATGAACAGCGCTCTGGTGTGGCACGTTGCTGTCGCTCCGGCGATTTACCGTGGTAAGAATATGGCACAAAGAAATGGAATGAACATGCAACAAGATCACATTATGAAAATTTAATTTCAAATAAGTGTTGCAGAATGGTAAATGCATGAAGCCAATCACAAAGGCTAAAGGGAGTATATCCCCATGAAAAGCAGGTTAAATTTACAGTAAGGTAATAACGATGTTGTTTTCAGTGGGTTAATGTAAATCGAAGAATACTACGCAGATCACATTTTTACGCCATAATATTGAAGAATAGAATTTATATTTCATTGTCACGATCGGGGCAAAATGAAGATAGAGGCCTTTTACCACCGGTCTGAAGGGGGAAATGAGCGATTCGCTTTGCCCACGGGGGCGGAGGTTAAGGATGAATGCATCACCGGGGGAAACACCGGGTAAAAATGCAGAGAAGGGGGATTCTCTGCATCTTACCCATCACGAAAAAGATCAGTGCAGTGCGGGCCAGTAGCCTTCGTTGGCGACGATCAGTTCATCGAGGATAGCTTTCGCCACCGAAGCGCTGGGCACCGTTTTCGACAGGGCGATGGCCTGCCACAGTTTCTGGTAACTGCCCTCAATCCAGGCGTCAACCACCAGTTTCTCAACTGCCACCTGCTGCTCCATCAACCCTTGCTGGAATGACGGGATTTTCCCCATCGCCAGCGGTTCCGGACCATTAACGCCCACCAGGCAGGGGACTTCCACCATCGCCGTCTCATCGAAGTTGGCGATGGCTCCGTTGTTCTCGACGATCAACAGCATCCGCTCCTGGGTGTTAAAGGCGATGGCGCAGGCGAGGTCGACGATAAAGGTGGCATGGGCCCCGGCATGGAAATGCGCGCCTTCCGCCGTGCCGCGACGGGTGATCTCCCGGGCCATATCAAAGACCTCTTTTTCGCGCCCGGCCATCACCTCGTTGGCCCGCGTAAACTCCGGGTCGGAATGCGCCACTTCATAGTCGGGGTAGAGATAGTATTTCAGATAGGTGTTAGGCAGCGTCGTCGGATCGAGGGCAAACACATCCTTCACCTTTTTAAAGGTCTCGATCCAACTCGGCGCCTTATGCTGAAAGTCTTCTTTTGGGCTGCTGTATCCCTGCTCCGCCACGTGACGCTTCAGCGCCGGCATCAAATCGTTACCGGCTTTATCGGTGATGCTGGTCCACCAGCCGAAGTGGTTCAGGCCATAGTAACGAACGTTCAGCGCTTTGCGCGACGGCAGGCCGAGGATGTCGGCGAACAGACCCTCGATAGCCACCGGCATATCGCAAATGTTGATGATGCGCGCGTCGGGCCGCAGGCGACGGGTCGCTTCCGCGACGATAGCCGCCGGGTTGGAGTAGTTGAGCATCCAGGCCCCTGGTGCGTACTGCTGCATATAATCGACCAGCTCCAGCACCCCGGCAATCGAGCGCATACCGTAGGCAATCCCACCCGGACCACAGGTCTCCTGGCCCGGCACGCCATATTTCAGCGGGATCTTTTCATCCTTTTCCCGCATCTCATACAGGCCAACGCGAATATGCGCCATCACGAAATCGACGTCGGTAAAGGCCGCCTGCGGATCGGTGGTATAGCTGAACTTCACCTGCGGAAAGCGTTCAGCCACCAGGATGGCGCAGGCGTCGCCGATAGTCTTCTGACGCTGGTGATGGTTGTCATACAGACGGATCTCCCGCAGGGGAAAGCGCGACATATTTTCCAGTAACATCATCACAATCCCAGGGGTATAAGTACTGCCGCCGCCGGCAATGGTGACCACAAAATTATCTTTCATTTACCACCTCGTTATTCAATAACACCCAGACTGGCGTTGACCGCCGTTCGAATTTTGTTAACTCCCAGGCCATAGATAACCTGGACATGGTTTCCTTTAATCAGCACGCTGCTCCCGCCGCTCTCTTTCAACAGCGTCTGCTGGATAAGGGCGGGGTCCCGCACATCAACCCGCAGACGGGTAAAACAGTTGCCCACCGCACAGACATTCTCTTTCCCTCCCAGCCCGGCAATCACCAGCGCGCCTTTATCCGGATGCTCGCTATTAGCCTGTTGCGAATGCTCATCTTCGGCTGCGGTTTCGCGGCCCGGGGTGAGCAGCCGCAGACGGGTAATACAGAAGGTGCCGACCAGGTACATGGTCGCGGTTTCCAGCAGACCGAGGGCGACAAACACCGGCCAGCGCGTCGCGCTGACTCCCGCCGGGAGGTTATAGACGACGAAATCGATGAGGCCGTTAGTGGCGCAGACCCTGACGTGAAGCAGCCAGGCCAGCATCTGGAAAAAACCGTCCAGCAGGGAGTAGATAAGCCACAGCAATGGGGCGGTGAAGATAAAGAGAAACTCAAAAGGTTCGGTGATCCCCACCAGGACGGAGGTAACAATCAAGGGGATCAGCGTGACTTTCAGCCGCTGCTTATTCTCCGTTTTCGCCGTACGGTAGAAGGCGAGCGCCATGCCGGCGGTGCCAAAAATCTTCACCATCCCATAGGTGAGGAAACGGGCGGAATCACTGAGCGCGTCAACGGGGTGGCGGGCGATTTCGGCCAGGAAAATAGGCTTAGCGCCAATGACGGTCTGACCATCGATCAGCAGCTGACCGCCGATAGAGGTAAAAACGAACGGCGACCAGATCAGATGATGCAGCCCGGTGGGGATCAGGAACCGGTTGAGAAAGCCGTACAGGAAGACCCCGATGGCGCCAAAGGATTTCATAAAGCCGGTCAGCGCCGAGATGCCCAGCTCCACTACCGGCCAGAGATAGACGGTGGCGATGGCGAACATGCCGACCAGCGGCAGCATCACGATCAGCACCAGCTTACTGTTGCCGTAGATCGACAGCGCGCCGCGAAACTCAATCCCAACCACGCGATTATGGACAAAGGCGACAGCGCAGCCAAGGATAATCCCAAGGAATACGCCCATATCGATAACCTGAAAACCGAAGATAAAAGTTTGTCCGCTGCCGTACAGTTGCGCGTTGGTGGCTCCGGTCGCCAGGCGATGGGTGAGGGTTAGCCAGCTATTATTCGCCGCCAGGTACATCAGCCAGGTCATGGCCGCCACGAAGGCCGCTTCGGCCTTGCGGGTTTTCGCCAGACCGCTGGCCAGCCCAAGGCAGAACAGAAACCCAAGATGGTTCATCAGCGCCCAGAGCATACTGGAGACAAATTTCCCCACCAGGTAGAGCCCGCTGCTTTCATCCACCCACAGCCGGTTGGTCGTCATGCTGAACAGGGCGATCAACAGGCCGATAGCTGGCAGATACAGCACCGGCCCGATCATCGCCTTGGAAAAGTCCTGAAGCTTTTTCACTCCAATCATGGTTGTCCTCTCGTCTTTGCAGACCGCTGTCATCACCTGATGAATAGGCTTATCAGACTAGGAGCAGACCACCGGGAACCCGAGCAGGAAAAGGGCCATCTGTGACGAAAGTCATATATATTATTGCTGGACAGATATATAAATATGGCGTGATTTATAGATGTGTCATTGTTGATTTTTTCGCTGCAAGATAAAAATAATCATTTAATTACATGAAGTTATTCATGTCTACCGTTGACTGGCGCCACTCCATCGAGACATCTAAAAGTGATTTATAAAAAGATTGCCACTGAACTGAGGACCCGCATCAACAGCGACGACTATGCCGTCGGCGATATGCTGCCCAGCGAAAAAGCGCTCGCCGCGGAGCTGAAGGTCTCGGTGATGACGCTGCGCAAAGCGCTGGCGCTACTGGAGGAAGAAAAGTTGATCGCGCGGCGGCACGGCAGCGGAACCTGCATTGTGCGTAAAAGTAACTATCATGGCGGGGAACTGGAGGGCTTTAACTACCAGATGCAGGTGGTGGGCGTCACCAACTACCGTAACAAAGTTATTGAATTTACGCTGCTTGATGCCCCGCCAGCCATTGCCCAGCAGTTAAAGATCCAGCCGGGGGAGAAAGTGTATTACGTCAGACGGCTGCGGCTGATCGATGAGGTCCCAATCCTGGTGGAAAACAGCTATATCCCCTTCGCCACCTTCCCCTGGCTCAGCGTGGGTAACCTCGAGCAGTCTAAGTTCAACTATTTCAAAAAAGAGTGCCATATCACCATTATCGAGAGCCACCGCAGCTATACCCCGGTGCTGGCGACCCGTGAGCAGGCGGAGCTGCTGCAGGTGGCGCCAAACAGCCTCCTGCTGCGGGTGCAGTCGATCAGCTACGCCCAGAACCGGGCGATCGTCGATTTCTCAGAGATCTACCAGAACACCAGTAAGTACAATGTGAAGCACATTACCCGCCGCTAGAGGATTCAGACCAGCCATCCCCGGGCGATCAGCTCTATCCCCAGCGCCAGCAGGAACAACAGAAAGCCCTGACGAAAGCGCTGCGGGCTGAGACGCGAGCGGATCCGCTGTCCCAGCCACATGCCGAGCAGCGCCGGCAACAGCGCCAGCGCCGACAATAGCCATGCATCATCATGCCAGCCATCGTGCAGGGCGAGGCCAGCCGCCAACGCCAGAGTGGAAAGGGTGAACGACAACCCCAGGGCCTGCACCAGCTCGTCGCGACGAAAGCCCAGCGCCTGTAGCCAGGGAACGGCCGGAATAACAAATACCCCGGTCGCCCCGGTGATAACGCCGGTCAGCCCGCCCATGAGCGGCGACAGCCACTTCTCCACGCGGCCGGAAACCTGAAACACCGGACTGCAGAGCGCATACCCGGCATAGACTATCAATGCGGCGCCAAGCGCCAGCGCCGCCCACCGAGGATTGAGGCCGATCAGCAGTGAGGACCCGGCCAACGTGCCAATAATAATCCCGGTCATCATTGTCCTCACGAAAACTATCCCCTCTTTATCGCGCGTGCGTGCGGAAGCATCTTTTCGCACCCCCGTTACTTTATTCGTACCCCTTATAATGGGGTGTTAGCCAGCCAGACCCGGCATGATTACTGCCCCCAGTCGTCCATGATCCGGGGGGTGATGTCACCGGGTCTGGTGGGGCGCTGGTAACCGCTAATAGGGGTCAGGTCAGGCACTTTTGCCGGGA
>OKBI01000255.1_pt1 | contig 8447 bp, 3 predicted proteins | sample 1610331 | NCBI WGS metagenome assembly OKBI01 (sample SAMN04436642, study PRJEB24849) | human gut metagenome | biome: human gut; feature: NICU; material: stool | host: Homo sapiens | place: USA: Saint Louis, MO | collected 2010-03-18
TGCCGCATCCGCTGCGGCTACGCCATTGTTCAGCCCGGCGTCCAGCGGCCCACGGGTTCAGGTGAAAGAGGGCATCGGTCCAAAACTACCGCGGCCCAATCGCGTGCGTGTTCCTACGCGTCGGGAACTGGCCTCCTACGGCATCAAGCTACCGTCGCAGCGGGAGGCGGAACAGCGCGCGCGGCAGGCGGAGCGCGATCCGCATTATGATGATGAGCTGCTCTCGGATGAGGAAGCGGATGCTATGGAGCAGGATGAACTGGCTCGCCAGTTCGCCGCCACCCAGCAGCAGCGCTACGGTCATCGCTGGGAAGACGATAACGTGACTGATGACGATGAGGCCGACGCCGCGGCGGAAGCGGAGCTGGCGCGTCAGTTTGCCGCTACCCAGCAGCAGCGGTACGCTACCGAGCAGCCGCCGGGCGCCAACCCGTTCTCGCCGGCAGATTATGAATTCTCGCCGATGAAAACGTTGGTCAATGACGGCCCGAGCGAACCGCTGTTTACGCCGACGCCGGAAGTCCAGCCGCAGCAGCCGGCCCAGCGCTATCAACAACCGGCGGCCGCTCCGCAGCAGGGTTATCAACCTGCGCAGCATCAGCCGATACACCATCAGCCTGTGCCGCCGCAGCCGCAGTCCTATCCGACTGCGTCGCAGCCCGTGCAGCCGCAACAACCGGTTGCCCCTCAGGGGCATCAGCCTGCCGCCCCTGCGCCGCAGGAGAGCCTGATCCACCCGCTGCTGATGCGCAATGGCGATAGTCGACCGCTGCAAAAGCCGACCACGCCACTGCCGTCGCTGGATCTGCTTACCCCGCCGCCGAGTGAAGTCGAGCCGGTGGATACCTTTGCTCTCGAGCAGATGGCACGCCTGGTGGAAGCGCGACTCGCCGATTTCCGCATTAAAGCGGATGTGGTGAACTACTCACCGGGGCCGGTGATCACCCGCTTCGAACTGAATCTGGCGCCTGGCGTTAAGGCCGCACGGATCTCTAACCTGTCACGGGACCTGGCGCGATCGCTGTCAACGGTCGCCGTGCGCGTGGTGGAGGTGATCCCGGGCAAACCGTATGTCGGGCTTGAGCTGCCGAATAAAAAACGCCAGACCGTCTACCTGCGTGAAGTGCTCGACAACGCCAAGTTCCGTGATAACCCATCTCCGCTCACCGTGGTGCTGGGCAAAGACATCGCTGGCGATCCGGTAGTAGCCGATCTGGCGAAAATGCCGCATCTGCTGGTGGCCGGTACCACCGGTTCCGGTAAGTCTGTTGGCGTCAACGCCATGATCCTCAGCATGCTCTACAAGGCGCAGCCGGAAGATGTGCGTTTCATTATGATCGACCCGAAAATGCTCGAGCTGTCGGTCTACGAAGGAATTCCGCACCTGCTGACGGAAGTGGTCACCGACATGAAAGACGCCGCCAATGCGCTGCGCTGGAGCGTCAATGAGATGGAGCGCCGCTACAAGCTGATGTCGGCGCTGGGCGTGCGTAACCTCGCGGGCTACAACGAGAAGATCGCCGAAGCCGCGCGCATGGGACGTCCGATCCCGGATCCGTACTGGAAGCCTGGCGACAGCATGGACGCCGTACATCCGGTGCTGGAAAAACTGCCGTACATCGTGGTGCTGGTGGATGAATTCGCCGATCTGATGATGACCGTCGGCAAAAAGGTGGAAGAGCTGATCGCTCGCCTGGCGCAGAAAGCGCGCGCGGCGGGGATCCACCTGGTGCTGGCGACACAGCGTCCGTCGGTAGATGTTATTACCGGCCTGATAAAGGCCAACATCCCGACGCGCATCGCCTTTACCGTGTCGAGTAAAATTGACTCACGTACCATTCTCGATCAGGGCGGCGCGGAATCGCTGCTGGGTATGGGGGATATGCTTTACTCCGGGCCGAACTCTACCACGCCGGGGCGTTTGTGCGCGACCAGGAAGTCCACGCCGTGGTTCAGGACTGGAAAGCCCGCGGTCGCCCGCAATATGTGGATGGCATTACCTCCGACAGCGAAAGCGAAGGCGGCGGTGGCGGCTTCGACGGCGGGGAAGAGCTGGATCCGTTGTTCGATCAGGCAGTCAACTTTGTGACCGAGAAGCGCAAAGCGTCGATTTCCGGGGTTCAGCGTCAGTTCCGCATCGGCTATAACCGTGCCGCGCGTATTATCGAACAGATGGAAGCGCAGGGTATCGTCAGCGAGCAGGGCCATAACGGTAACCGCGAAGTGCTGGCGCCGCCGCCCTTTGAATGAGTGCAAAGTTGGGTAAATAAGCGCAAAATCAGCCAATTCTTCTGTCCCACCGCCGCCGGCGGTCCTACAGTAGGGGCAGAAGAGGCTCCCGCGTCGGGAGTGACGCACATTAAGGAAGAACAATGAAAAAACTCGCAATCACCTGTGCATTACTGTCTGGTATGGTCGTCAGCCAGGTCTGGGCAGATGCGGCCAGCGACTTAAAAAGCCGTCTTGATAAAGTGAGCAGCTTCCATGCCAGCTTCACGCAAAAAGTTACCGACGGCAGCGGTAACGCCGTGCAGGACGGGCAGGGAGACCTGTGGGTGAAACGCCCGAACCTGTTTAACTGGCATATGACCCAGCCGGATGAGAGCGTCCTCGTTTCGGATGGTAAAACGCTGTGGTTCTATAATCCGTTCGTCGAGCAGGCCACGGCGACCTGGCTGAAAGACGCCACCAGCAACACGCCGTTTATGCTGATTGCCCGCAACCAGTCCAGCGACTGGCAGCAATATAATATCAAGCAAAATGGCGATGATTTTGTGCTGACGCCAAAAAGCGGCAGCGGCAACCTCAAGCAGTTCACGATCAACGTCGGTCGGGACGGCACTATCCATCAGTTCAGCGCCGTCGAGCAGGATGATCAGCGCAGCAGCTATCAGCTGAAATCGCAGCAGAACGGCGCCGTCGACGCAGCTAAGTTCACCTTTACGCCGCCGAAAGGGGTGACGGTGGACGATCAACGTAAGTAGAGGCGAAAGTGAGCAATCTGTCGCTCGATTTTTCCGACAACGCGTTTCAACCTCTGGCCGCTCGCATGCGGCCAGAAAATTTAGCGCAGTATATTGGCCAGCAGCACCTGCTGGCGCCGGGTAAACCCCTGCCGCGGGCCATTGAGGCCGGGCACCTGCATTCGATGATCCTCTGGGGGCCGCCGGGTACCGGCAAGACCACTCTGGCGGAAGTGATTGCCCGCTACGCCAGCGCCGATGTCGAACGGATCTCAGCGGTAACCTCCGGGGTGAAAGAGATTCGCGAGGCTATTGAGCGCGCGCGGCAAAATCGCAACGCCGGCCGGCGGACCATCCTGTTTGTTGACGAAGTGCATCGCTTTAATAAAAGCCAGCAGGATGCCTTTCTGCCGCATATTGAAGACGGCACCATCACTTTTATTGGCGCGACCACCGAAAACCCCTCCTTTGAGCTTAACTCGGCGCTGCTCTCCCGCGCCCGCGTCTACTTACTGAAATCGCTCACCACCGACGATATCGAGCGGGTGCTTGACCAGGCGATGAACGATAAAACCCGCGGCTACGGCGACCAGGATATCGTTTTGCCGGATGAGACCCGCAGGGCCATTGCCGAGCTAGTGAACGGCGACGCGCGGCGAGCGCTGAATACCCTGGAAATGATGGCCGATATGGCCGAAAGCGATGACTCGGGCAAGCGGGTGCTGAAGGCGGAACTGCTGACCGAGATCGCCGGCGAGCGCAGCGCGCGCTTTGATAATAAAGGCGACCGGTTCTACGATTTGATTTCCGCCCTGCATAAGTCGGTGCGCGGTAGCGCGCCGGATGCGGCACTTTACTGGTACGCGCGGATCATCACCGCCGGCGGCGATCCGCTGTACGTTGCCCGCCGCTGTCTGGCGATTGCCTCGGAAGATGTCGGCAACGCCGACCCGCGGGCGATGCAGGTCGCCATTTCGGCGTGGGACTGCTTTACCCGCGTCGGGCCGGCGGAAGGCGAACGGGCGATTGCCCAGGCCATCGTCTATCTGGCCTGCGCGCCGAAAAGCAACGCGGTGTACACCGCCTTCAAAGCGGCGCTGGCCGACGCGCGGGATCGTCCTGACTACGACGTTCCGGTGCATCTGCGCAATGCGCCGACGAAGCTGATGAAAGAGATGGGCTACGGCCAGGAGTATCGTTACGCTCATGACGAACCCAACGCCTACGCCGCCGGCGAGCAGTACTTCCCGCAGGAAATGGCGCAAACGCGCTATTATCACCCGACAAACCGGGGGCTTGAGGGCAAAATTGGCGAAAAGCTCGCCTGGCTCGCTGAACAGGATCAAAATAGCCCGATAAAACGCTACCGCTAATTGAGGCGTTGCGGTAAGGTTATTACACTATTTCCGTGGTCGTAGTCTGCGGCCACTTTTCTTTTTTAATTCGATAAGCACAGGATAAGCATGCTCGATCCCAATCTGCTGCGTACCGAGCCAGACGCAGTCGCAGAAAAACTGGCACGCCGGGGCTTTAAGCTGGATGTAGATAAACTTCGCGCGCTTGAAGAGCGTCGTAAAGTTCTGCAGGTGCAAACGGAAAACCTGCAGGCGGAGCGTAACTCCCGATCGAAATCCATTGGCCAGGCGAAAGCGCGCGGGGAAGACATCGAGCCATTACGCCTGGAAGTTAACAAGCTTGGCGAACAACTGGATGCTGCAAAATCCGAGCTGGAAACGCTGCTGGCGGAAATTCGCGATATCGCGCTGGCGATCCCGAATATTCCTCATGATGATGTGCCGGTTGGTCGCGATGAAAACGACAACGTTGAAGTTAGCCGCTGGGGTACGCCGCGTCAGTTCGATTTTGAGGTGCGCGATCATGTGACGCTGGGTGAAATGCACGGGGGGCTGGATTTTGCCGCCGCCGTTAAGCTCACCGGCTCGCGCTTCGTGGTGATGAAAGGGCAGCTGGCCCGTCTGCACCGCGCCCTGGCGCAGTTCATGCTGGATCTGCACACCGAACAGCATGGCTACAGCGAAAACTATGTCCCGTACCTGGTAAACCAGGACACCCTGTATGGCACTGGCCAGCTGCCGAAATTCGCCGGCGACCTGTTCCATACCCGTCCGCTGGAAGAAGAGGCTGACAGCAGCAACTACGCGCTGATCCCGACGGCGGAAGTGCCGCTGACCAACCTGGTGCGCGATGAAATCATCGACGAAGACGATCTGCCGATCAAAATGACCGCCCATACGCCGTGCTTCCGCTCTGAAGCCGGTTCCTATGGCCGCGACACCCGCGGTCTGATCCGTATGCACCAGTTCGATAAAGTTGAAATGGTGCAGATCGTCCGCCCGGAAGACTCTATGGCCGCGCTGGAAGAGATGACCGGTCACGCCGAGAAAGTGCTGCAGCTGCTGGGCCTGCCGTACCGTAAGGTCGCGCTGTGCACCGGCGATATGGGCTTCAGCGCCTGCAAAACCTATGACCTCGAAGTATGGGTTCCGGCGCAAAACACTTATCGTGAGATCTCCTCCTGCTCCAACGTCTGGGATTTCCAGGCGCGTCGTATGCAGGCTCGCTGCCGCAGCAAGTCCGATAAGAAGACCCGTCTCGTTCATACCCTGAATGGTTCTGGCCTGGCAGTAGGTCGTACCCTGGTGGCGCTGATGGAAAACTATCAGCAGGCTGATGGCCGTATCGAGATCCCGGAAGTGCTGCGCCCGTATATGCGCGGCCTCGAATATATCGGCTAAACTTCTCACTCCTTCTTTTAAAAGCGCCTGCGGGCGCTTTTTTTACGCCCTTATTGATACCGGGCAATAATCCTTTTCGCGAATGCAGTGATACTCCCTTTGGATTAAACCAGCATAAAAAACCAATAATATCGCAAAGCATTATATATATGTCTATATAACGCTTGTCAGTTTATTGTGAGCAACCAAAGCGAGTATCCATGAAAATTAAAGCCCCTGATGCTTTACTGGCTGCTGAGGTAAGCCGCCGTGGTCTGATGAAAACCACGGCAATAGGCGGCCTGGCGCTGGCCAGCAACGCACTAACGTTACCTTTTACCCGACTGTCGCATGCTGCCGATACGCCGGCGCCCGCCAGTGAGAAGGTGGTCTGGAGCGCCTGCACCGTCAACTGCGGTAGCCGTTGCCCGCTGCGCATGCACGTGGTGGATGGCGCGATTAAATACGTCGAAACCGATAATACCGGTGATGATAACTATGACGGTTTGCACCAGGTCCGCGCCTGCCTGCGCGGGCGTTCGATTCGCCGGCGCATCAATCATCCGGATCGCCTTAAGCAGTATGGCAACGAAGCCGTATACATTAACTACTCTTCAGGGATCGTCGGCGGCAACATCACCCGTTCGTCGCCTTCCGCGTCGCCGGTGGCGCGTTTAATGAACTGCTACGGCGGCTCGCTTAACCAGTACGGTACCTACAGTACTGCGCAGATTGCCTGCGCCATGCCCTACACCTACGGCAGTAACGACGGCAACAGCACCTCGGATATTGAAAACAGCAAGCTGGTAGTGATGTTCGGCAACAATCCGGCGGAGACCCGGATGAGCGGCGGCGGCATTACCTGGTATCTGGAGCAGGCCCGCGAGCGCTCTAACGCGCGAATGATCGTCATCGATCCGCGCTACACCGATACCGCCGCCGGTCGGGAAGATGAGTGGATCCCCATTCGCCCCGGCACCGACGCCGCGCTGGTGGCCGGTATCGCCTGGGTGTTGATTAACGAAGATCTGGTGGACCAGCCTTTCCTTGATAAATACTGCGTTGGCTACGACGAGAAAACGCTCCCGGCCGGGGCGCCGGCGAATGGTCATTACAAAGCCTATATCCTCGGCGAGGGCGACGACGGGATCGCTAAAACGCCGCAGTGGGCCTCGCGTATTACCGGTATCCCCACCGAGCGCATCATTAAGCTGGCGCGCGAAATCGGCATGAGCAAGCCGGCCTACATTTGCCAGGGCTGGGGGCCCCAGCGCCAGGCCAACGGCGAACTCACCGCCCGGGCGATCGCCATGCTGCCGATCTTAACCGGCAACGTCGGCATCAACGGCGGCAATAGCGGCGCCCGCGAATCAACCTACACCATCACCATTGAGCGCCTGCCGGTGCTGGAAAACCCGGTGAAGACCGCCATCTCCTGCTTTACCTGGACCGACGCCATCGCGCGCGGTCCAGAGATGACCGCCAGCCGCGATGGCGTACGCGGAAAAGAGAAGCTGGATGTGCCGATCAAGTTCCTGTGGAACTACGCGGGCAACACCCTCATCAACCAGCACTCCGACATCAATAAGACCCACGAAATTCTGCAGGATGAAAGCAAGTGCGAAACCATTGTGGTTATCGACAACTTTATGACCTCGTCGGCGAAATACGCCGACCTGCTGCTGCCCGACCTGATGACCGTTGAGCAGGAGGATATCATTCCTAACGATTACGCCGGCAATATGGGCTATCTGATTTTTATTCAGCCCGCCACCTCAGCGAAGTTCGAACGCAAACCGATTTACTGGATCCTAAGCGAAGTGGCGAAACGGCTCGGCGACGACGTGCATCAACGTTTTACCGAGGGGCGTACCCAGGAACAGTGGCTGCAGTATCTGTACGCCAAAATGGTGGCGAAAGATCCGGCGCTGCCGGCCTACGAGGATCTGAAGCGAATGGGCATCTACAAGCGCAAAGACCCGAACGGCCACTTCGTCGCCTATCGCGACTTCCGGCGCGATCCTGAAGCGCATCCGCTCAAAACCCCGTCCGGCAAAATTGAAATCTACTCCAGCCGACTCGCAGAGATTGCCGCCCGCTGGCAGCTGGAGAAAGACGAAGTTATCAGCCCGCTGCCGGTCTACGCCTCCACATTTGAAGGCTGGGACGATCCGCTGCGCAGCCAGTATCCGCTGCAGCTGTTTGGTTTCCACTATAAAGCGCGCACCCATTCCAGCTACGGCAACGTTGATGTATTACAAGCGGCCTGTCGCCAGGAAGTATGGATCAATCCGCTTGACGCGGAAAAACGCGGGATTAAAAACGGCGATATGGTGCGCGTTTTTAATCAGCGCGGCGAAGTCCGTCTTCCGGCGAAAGTGACGCCACGCATCATGCCGGGGGTCTCGGCGATGGGCCAGGGCGCCTGGCACGACGCCAATATGACCGGAGATCGGATCGACCATGGCGCCTGCATGAATACCCTGACCACCCACCGCCCGTCACCGCTGGCGAAGGGGAATCCACAGCATACCAACCTGGTCGATATCGAGAAGGTTTAAGGAGTAAACCATGAGCACGCAATATGGATTCTTTATCGACTCCGCTCGCTGTACCGGATGCAAAACCTGCGAGCTGGCCTGTAAGGACTACAAGAACCTGACTCCGGAGGTCAGCTTCCGCCGGATCTATGAGTATGCCGGCGGCGACTGGCAGGAGGACAACGGCGTCTGGCAGCAGAACGTGTTTG
>OKBI01000265.1_pt1 | contig 8309 bp, 7 predicted proteins | sample 1610331 | NCBI WGS metagenome assembly OKBI01 (sample SAMN04436642, study PRJEB24849) | human gut metagenome | biome: human gut; feature: NICU; material: stool | host: Homo sapiens | place: USA: Saint Louis, MO | collected 2010-03-18
CGGCGAGCTGGTGCTGCTCTGCAGCGGCTCGAGCGCACGCCACGTTTTCAGCGGCCCGAATGAGGCCATCGATCTTGCCGTCGTGGGCATTGTTGACTCACTTTCACGCTAAGGGGGCGCCTGTGGCTATCTATACCCGAACCGGCGATGCCGGCAGTACATCACTCTTTACCGGCCAGCGGGTCAGCAAGACGCATCCGCGCGTCGAAGCCTACGGCACCCTGGATGAACTGAACGCCATGCTGAGCCTGTGCGTCTGCGCCGTCGCTGAAGAGGAACAGCGCACCCTGCTCGAAGCCCTGCAGCAGCACATTTTTTGGTTCAGCGCGGAGCTCGCCAGCGACAGCGAACAGCCATCACCGGGTAAGCGCTATATCAGCAGCGAAGAGATTGCCCTGCTGGAGCAGCCCATCGATCGCGAGATGGCCCGCGTGCCGGCGCTGCACCAGTTTGTATTGCCCGGACGCTGTGAAGCCGCCAGCCGTCTGCACCTGGCCCGCACCGTTGCCAGACGGGCGGAGCGCCGGCTGGTCGAGCTGGCGGCAGAGGTTACTATCCGTCAGATACTGCTGCGTTATCTGAACCGCTTATCTGACTGCCTGTATGCCCTGGCGCGCAGCGAGGATCATGCCGCTCACCAGCGCCGCCTTGTGACGGAGATCGCGGCCCGCTATCTGGCCGCCAGCGGGTCGCCTGCGCCCGACGCGCCCAAAGCCCAGGCCGGGTCGCTCTCCTTTCACGAGCTGCATCAGCTCATCCGTCAGGCCATTGAACACGCCCGCCAGCTGCAGGTGCCGGTGGTGATCAGCATCGTTGACGCACACGGCACCGAAACCGTGACCTGGCGAATGCCCGATGCGCTGCTGGTCAGCAGCGAGCTGGCGCCGAAAAAAGCCTGGACCGCCGTCGCCATGAAAACCGCCACCCACGAGCTCGCGACGACCGTACAGCCAGGCGCTGCGCTGTACGGTCTGGAGAGCCATCTGCAGGGCAAAGTCGTCACCTTTGGCGGCGGATATCCGCTGTGGCGCGATGGCCAGCTAATAGCCGGCCTCGGCATTAGCGGCGGCAGCGTCGAGCAGGATATGGCTATTGCACAGGCTGCCATGGCGGCCATTAACGTGAGAACTCATCAATGAATACAGCAGAACTGGAAACCCTTATCCGCACCATCCTCAGTGAAAAGCTCGCGCCGACGCCCCCTGCCCCTCAGCAAGAGCAGGGCATTTTCTGCGATGTCGGCTGCGCCATCGACGCCGCTCATCAGGCTTTTCTCCGCTATCAGCAGTGTCCGCTAAAAACCCGCAGCGCCATTATCAGCGCCCTGCGGGAGACGCTGGCCCCCGAGCTGGCGACGCTGGCGGAAGAGAGCGCCACGGAAACCGGCATGGGCAACAAAGAAGATAAATATCTGAAAAATAAAGCCGCTCTTGAAAACACGCCGGGCATAGAGGATCTCACTACCAGCGCCCTCACCGGCGATGGCGGGATGGTGCTGTTTGAGTACTCGCCGTTCGGGGTTATTGGCGCCGTGGCGCCCAGCACCAACCCAACGGAAACCATTATCAACAACAGTATCAGCATGCTGGCGGCGGGTAACAGCGTCTATTTCAGCCCCCATCCCGGCGCGAAAAAGGTCTCGTTGAAGCTTATCGCCAGGATCGAAGAGATCGCCTACCGCTGCAGCGGGATCCGTAACCTGGTGGTGACCGTTGCCGAGCCGACCTTTGAAGCCACCCAGCAAATGATGTCCCACCCGCTGATTGCCGTTCTGGCTATCACCGGTGGCCCTGGCATTGTGGCGATGGGCATGAAAAGCGGTAAAAAAGTGATCGGCGCTGGCGCCGGCAATCCGCCGTGCATCGTTGATGAAACCGCCGATCTCGTCAAAGCCGCCGAAGATATCATCAGCGGCGCCGCCTTCGATTACAACCTGCCCTGTATCGCCGAAAAAAGCCTGATCGTCGTCGCCTCCGTCGCTGACCGCCTGATCCAGCAGATGCAGGATTTTGACGCGCTGCTGTTGAGCCGACAGGAGGCCGATACCCTGCGTGCCGTCTGCCTGCCCGACGGCGCGGCGAATAAAAAACTGGTCGGTAAAAGCCCGGCTGCGCTGTTGGCGGCGGCGGGTCTCGCCGTTCCGCCTCGCCCCCCTCGCCTGCTGATAGCCGAGGTGGAGGCGAACGACCCCTGGGTGACCTGCGAGCAGCTGATGCCGGTGCTGCCGATCGTCAGGGTCGCCGACTTTGACAGCGCCCTGGCGCTGGCCCTGCGCGTTGAGGAGGGTCTGCACCACACCGCCATTATGCACTCGCAGAATGTCTCGCGGCTCAATCTGGCGGCACGCACCCTGCAGACCTCCATTTTTGTCAAAAATGGCCCGTCTTACGCGGGAATCGGCGTCGGCGGCGAAGGGTTTACCACCTTCACCATCGCCACGCCAACCGGAGAAGGCACCACCTCCGCGCGGACGTTCGCCCGCCTGCGGCGCTGCGTGTTGACCAACGGTTTTTCCATTCGCTAACCGGGGGCGCCATGCATACCTTTTCTCTGCAAACGCGCCTCTACAGCGGCCCGGGCAGCCTGGCCGCGCTGCAGCGCTTTAGCCATCAGCACATCTGGATCGTCTGCGACGGCTTCCTGGCGCGCTCGCCGCTGCTTGACCGACTGCGCGCCGCGCTGCCCGCCAGCAACCGCGTCAGCGTGTTCAGCGATATTACACCGGATCCGACCATTCACACCGTGGCGAAAGGGATAGCGCAGATGCAGGCCCTGCGTCCGCAGGTGGTGATCGGCTTCGGCGGCGGCTCGGCGATGGATGCCGCCAAGGCTATCGTCTGGTTCAGCCAGCAGGGCGGTCTGCCTGTCGACACCTGCGTGGCGATCCCCACCACCAGCGGTACCGGTTCGGAAGTGACCAGCGCCTGCGTCATCAGCGACCCGGAAAAAGGGATCAAGTACCCGCTGTTCCATGAGGCGCTCTGTCCCGACATGGCGATCATCGACCCGACGCTGGTGGTTAGCGTACCGCCCACCATCACAGCCCATACCGGGCTGGACGCGCTGACCCACGCCCTGGAGGCATGGGTCTCGCCGCAGGCCACCGATTTTACCGATGCGCTGGCGGAAAAGGCCGCCAGGCTGGTGTTTCGCGCCCTGCCCGTTGCGATTCGTCAGGGCGACTGCATTGCGACCCGCAGCAAAATGCACAATGCATCAACCCTCGCCGGTATGGCCTTTAGCCAGGCTGGCCTTGGGCTCAATCATGCGATCGCCCATCAGCTTGGCGGCCAGTTTCACCTCCCCCATGGCCTGGCCAATGCGCTGCTGCTGACCGCGGTGATCCGCTTCAATGCCGGCGAGCCGCGAGCGGCTAAGCGCTATGCACGCCTGGCCAGGGCCTGCCGCTTCTGCCCGCCCGCAGCTGGCGAACAGGAGGCTTTCCAGGCGCTGCTTACCGCGGTGGAAACGCTGAAACAGCAGTGCGCCATTCCCACCCTCAAGGGCGCGCTGCAGGAAAAGTATCCCCTTTTCTTATCGCGAATTCCCGCCATGGTGCCGGCCGCGCTGGCCGACGCCACCCTGCGCACCAACCCGCGTCCGGTCGATGGCGCGGCCATCGCGCAACTGCTGGAGAGCCTGCAATGAGTGAAGCGATAGTGCCACTATCAAGCATTGATGCAGCGGAGATCCGCGAACGCGTTCGGGCCGCTGGCGTCGTAGGAGCCGGTGGCGCAGGCTTTCCGACCCACATCAAACTGCAGGCCCGGGTGGACACCGTGCTGGTGAACGCCGCCGAATGCGAACCGATGCTGAAGGTTGACCAACAGCTGATGGCTCAGCAGGCTGACCGACTGATTCGCGGCCTGGGTTACGCGATGACCGCCACTGGCGCCCGGGAAGGGATCATTGCCCTGAAGGCGAAATATGCTCCGGCGATTGCGGCATTAACCCCACGACTCCCGGAATGGGCCCGGCTGCATATTCTGCCTGACGTCTATCCGGCCGGGGATGAGGTGCTCACTATCTGGCTGGCGACGGGACGCCGCGTACCACCTGCCGCGCTGCCGGTCAGCGTCGGCGTGGTGGTCAATAACGTGCAGACGGTGCTCAATATCGCCAGAGCCGTGGAACAGGGCTATCCGGTAACTCGCCGGACGTTGACCGTCAATGGCGCCGTCGCCCTTCCACTGACGCTGGCCGTACCACTGGGTATATCGCTGCGCGAGGTGCTGGATCTGGCCGGCGGCGCGACGGTTGACGATCCGGGGTTTATCAACGGCGGTCCGATGATGGGCTCGCTTATTACCTCCCTCGAGACACCTGTCACCACACCCACCGGCGGCCTGCTGGTGCTCCCGGGCAACCATCCTTTGATCCAGCGACGGCGGCAGGATGAACGAACGCTGCTCGCCATCGCCCGCACCGTCTGTGAACAGTGCCGTTTATGCACAGATTTATGCCCCCGGCACCTGATCGGCCATGAGCTTTCCCCTCATCTGCTGGTGCGGGCGGTGAACTATCGCCAGGCGGCCACCCCGTCGCTGCTGCTCAGCGCCCTGACCTGTTCGGAGTGCAACGTTTGCGAGAGCGTCGCCTGCCCGGTGGGTATTTCCCCCATGCGCATCAACCGTCTGCTGAAACGTGAGCTGAGGGCGAAAAACCTGCGCTACGACGGACCGCTGCGTCCGGCGGACGAGATGGCGAAGCACCGCCTGGTGCCGGTCAAGCGGCTCATCAGCAAACTGGGACTTGATCCCTGGTATCAGGAAGCGCCGCTGACGGCGGTGGAACCGGAGGTGGCCTGCGTCACCCTGCCCCTGCGCCAGCATATCGGCATCAGCGCCGTGCCCTGCGTCGCGCCGGGAGAGCGGGTAACGCGCGGCCAGGTGCTGGCGGATATCCCCGCCGACGCCCTCGGCGCGCCGGTGCACGCCAGTATTGACGGCCTGGTCTCCGCCATCACGGAGCAGGCCATTACGCTTGTAAGAGGTTAATCATGACCCAGGCTATCGGAATTTTAGAACTGACCAGCATCGCCAGGGGGATGGAGCTGGGCGACGTCATGCTGAAAAGCGCGAACGTACAGCTCCTGCTCTGCAGAACCCTTTGCCCCGGGAAATTCCTGCTGATGCTCGGCGGCGACGTCGGCGCCGTGCAGCAGGCAATCGCCGCCGGCACCGCGCGCGCCGGGGAGATGCTGGTGGACAGCCTGGTGCTGGCCAACATTCACCCCAGCGTACTACCGGCGATCAGCGGTCTCAACGTGGTCGGGCAGCGGCAGGCGGCGGGGATCGTCGAAACCTGGAGCGTGGCGGCGTGCATCAGCGCCGCCGACCGCGCGGTGAAAGCGGCCAACGTCACCCTGGTGCGGGTCCATATGGCGTTTGGTATCGGCGGCAAATGCTACATGGTGGTGGCGGGTGATATCGCCGATGTCGACAACGCCGTCACGGTGGCCAGCGACAGCGCAGGCGAGAAAGGATTACTGGTTCACCGGGCAGTGATCCCGCGACCGCACGATGCGCTGTGGCAACAGCTGATGGAGGGATAATGGAACCGCAAACCCCTACCGAACGCATGATCCAGGAGTATGTCCCGGGCAAACAGGTTACTCTGGCGCATCTCATTGCCAATCCTGGCAAAGATCTGTTCAAAAAGCTGGGTCTGCCGGACGCGGTCTCCGCCATCGGCATTCTTACCATTACCCCCAGTGAAGCATCGATTATCGCCTGCGACATCGCTACCAAGTCCGGTTTGCTCGATCGCTTCACCGGCGCGGTGGTGTTGACCGGCGATGTCTCCGCCGTGGAGTACGCGCTCAGGCAGGTCACCCGCACCCTCGGTGAGCTGATGCGCTTCACCGCCTGCCCAATTACCCGGACCTGAGCCCATGAAACGCCTGATGCTAATCGGACCCAGCCAGTGCGGTAAAACCTCGCTGCCACAGGTATTGCGTGGCGAAACCCTGCGCTATCAGAAAACCCAGGCCATCGTCTGGACGCCGGCCGCCATCGATACCCCCGGGGAATATCTGGAAAACCGCTGCCTGTACAGCGCGCTGTTAACCAGCGCCTGCGAGGCCGATGTCATCGCGCTGGTACTAAATGCCGATGCGCCCTGGTCACCTTTTTCTCCGGGGTTTACCGCCCCGATGAACCGCCCGGTCATCGGGGTGATCACTAAAGCCGATTTGGCCGCCCCGCCCCGTCTGCAACAGGTCCGGACATGGCTCGAGACGGCGGGCGCCGGACATATCTTTATCACCAGCGCGTTAACCGGCGACGGGCTTGATGATCTGTTCGCCTGCCTGAATGCAGAGGAATATCAATGACCTATAAAATCATGGCGATAAACTCCGGCAGCTCTTCCCTGAAGTTTCAGCTGCTTAACATGCCGCAGGGGGCGTTGCTCTGTCAGGGGTTGATCGAACGTATCGGCCTGCCCGAGGCCCGCTTCACGCTGAAAACGTCGGCACAGAAATGGCAGGAGACGCTGCCCATCGCCGATCACCATGAGGCAGTGACCCTGCTGCTGGAGGCGCTGACCGGCCGCGGGATCCTGAGCAGCCTGCAGGAGATCGACGGCGTTGGCCACCGCGTCGCCCACGGCGGCGAACGCTTCAAAGACGCCGCGCTGGTCTGCGACGATACCCTGCGGGAGATCGAGCGCCTGGCGGAGCTGGCGCCGTTGCATAACCCGGTCAATGCGCTGGGCATACGTCTCTTTCGCCAGCTGTTACCCGCGGTACCGGCGGTGGCGGTTTTTGATACCGCCTTTCACCAGACCCTGGCGCCGGAGGCCTGGCTCTATCCCCTCCCCTGGCGCTATTACGCCGAGCTTGGCATTCGCCGCTACGGTTTTCACGGTACCAGCCATCACTATGTCAGCAGCGCGCTGGCGGAAAAGCTGGGCGTACCGCTGAGCGCCCTGCGGGTAGTAAGCTGCCATCTGGGCAATGGCTGTAGCGTCTGCGCCATCAAAGGCGGGCAATCGGTGAATACCTCAATGGGCTTTACCCCGCAGTCCGGGGTGATGATGGGCACCCGCAGCGGCGATATCGACCCGTCGATTCTTCCCTGGCTGGTGGAGAAAGAAGGGAAATCCGCCCAGCAGCTCAGCCAGTTGCTGAATAATGAATCCGGGCTGCTTGGCGTCTCCGGCGTGTCCTCTGATTACCGCGACGTCGAACAGGCAGCTGACGCCGGCAACGAACGGGCGGCTCTGGCGCTGTCGCTGTTTGCCGAACGCATTCGCGCGACTATCGGCAGCTATATCATGCAGATGGGAGGTCTGGACGCGCTGATCTTTACCGGCGGCATAGGCGAGAATTCCGCCCGGGCGCGGGCGACGATCTGCCGCAATTTGCATTTTCTCGGCCTCGCGCTGGACGACGAGAAAAACCAGCGGAGCGCGACCTTTATTCAGGCGGATAATGCGCTGGTCAAAGTGGCGGTGATCAACACCAATGAAGAGCTTATGATTGCCCGCGACGTCATGCGTCTTGCATTGCCGCAGGCGCGCGAGCTGGCGGTGTCGGCATAAACGACGCGCCTCCTCTTGCGGAGAATCATGGTAACCGGCGGGTCGCCATGCCACTATGCGCCCTGGCGAAGGTAAGCGGAAAGGTGAAAACGTGGCTGTTGCACAATGTCCCGCCTCGTGCGGAGAACTTATCCAGGGCTGGATCCTCGGCAGCGAAAAGCTGGTCTCCTGTCCGGTGGACTGGTACAGCACCGTCGAGGTCGAGACCGGGGTACCGCGAAAAGACGAGCGGCCGCTGTCGCGGGCGATGGTCGACCAGCTGCTGGCCCACTGGGGCTACCCCCCAGCGCTGAGCCAGCAGATCCGCATCACCCTGCACTCAACGATCCCGGTGGCCAAAGGGATGGCCAGCAGCACCGCCGATATCGCTGCCACCGCCGTCGCCACCGCCCATCATCTGGGCCATCTACTGGATGAACCGACGCTGGCGCGCCTGTGCGTCGCGCTGGAGCCTACCGACAGCACCCTGTTTCGCCAGCTGACGCTGTTCGACCATAATACCGCCGCCACGCAAATCGCCTGTCCCCCTCCGCCGGCGCTCGACCTGTTAGTGCTGGAGAGCCCGCTGACGCTGCGCACCACCGACTATCACCAGCTGCCGCGCGAGCCGGGCCTGTTGGCAAACGCCTCCCGGCTGCAGCTGGCGTGGGAGAAAGTACAGCAGGCCTGCCACTGCGGCAACCCGCAGCTGCTGGGCGAAGCAGCAACCATCAGCGCCATTGCCAGCCAGCAGCTGTTGCCTAAGCCGGGGATTGACGCGCTGC
>OKBI01000267.1_pt1 | contig 8289 bp, 6 predicted proteins | sample 1610331 | NCBI WGS metagenome assembly OKBI01 (sample SAMN04436642, study PRJEB24849) | human gut metagenome | biome: human gut; feature: NICU; material: stool | host: Homo sapiens | place: USA: Saint Louis, MO | collected 2010-03-18
GCCCCTGCTGCATCATCTTGCGGGTCACGTTATCAATCGCCGCAATATGGTCGGCGTCCACCGCGTGGCGCAGGCCGTAGCCCCAGGCCAGCAGGCTGGCGGCCATCAGCGCGCCGCTGTCGCCAAAGGCCTGCAGCGCCCAGCACCAGGCCAGTAAATTCGCCGCGATCAACCCCAGCACCAGACCCGCGGCGCGCGGCTGCTGGCGTAAAACTGTCATTATCATGGTTGTATTCCTTGAGCCTGCCCGCGGGCGGCGGCGATCACCGCCTGACCATAGGCGATTGCGCCGTCGCCGGCCGGCAACTGCTGTGCAAACAGCAGAGTAAAATCCGCCAGATAAAAGGTCAATCGCGCCGCCAGCAGGCGGTTATGCAGCACCCCGCCGCTGCAGACCATCGTGTCGATGCCGCGGACGGTGGCGCAGTCGCGGGCCATCGCCGCCAGTCCACAGGCCAGGGCGTCGTGGAATGCCCAGGCTTTCTGCGCCGGAGTCGCCTGCCAGCTCAGCCATTGCCGCCAGAAGGTCGCTAAATCCAGCGCGTCGTCGCGCCACGGCAGCGTAACCGGGTGGCTGACGCCGGGGCAGCTGGCGGCCAGCGCCTCCAGCCGACAGGCCGCTTCGCCTTCATAGCTCAGACTCTCCGGCGCGCAATCCAGGGCGCAGGCAACGGCATCAAACAGCCGTCCGCAGGATGAGGCGCGCGGCGCGTTAATCCCGCGCTCGATGGCCTGCGCCAGCAGCGGCCAGTTGCGCTGGCGCAGGGTGGCGGCCTGCGGATAATCCTGCCAGTCAGGGACAAAGGCCAAACAGTGGGCCAGCAAATTTCGCCACGGCTGGCGTGCCGCCAGGTCCCCCCCTGGCAGCGCGACGGCCGGCAGCCCGCCAAGATGTTCGCATTCGCGATAGTTGACCCGCAGGCACTCCCCGCCCCACAGCGCGCCGTTCTCCCCCATACCAATACCGTCGAGTGTCAGGGCGATAACGTCCCCGCCGTCAAGCGGCCAGCGGTGCTCCGCCAGGCACGCCGCGGCGTGGGCATGGTGATGCAGCACTGTCTCCAGCGGCAGGGGCAGGGAGGCCGCCCACTGCGTTGAGCGATAGCCGGGATGGGCATCAACCACCACCCGCTGCGGCACAAACGCGTAAATGCTCTGCATCAGCTGCAGGGCGCTGCGCCACTGCTGTTCAATACCTTCCTCGCCAAGATCGCCAAAGTGCTGGCTCAGCACCGCTTCGCTGCCGCGCGCCAGGCAGAAGGTATTTTTCATATCCGCGCCGAGAGCCAGCAGCGGCGGGATGTCTCCTAGCCCTGGCGGCAGCGGCAGCGCGTCCGGGACGTAGCCCCGGGCGCGGCGCAGCATTTCACCGCTTGAGCGCACCAGTGAATCATCCATCCGCTGTACGATGTCGCGATTATGCAAGAGAAAGCCGTCGGCAATGTCGGCTAAGTCGTTGAGCGCCTGAGCATTACTTAACGCCGGCGGACGGCCGCTAAGGTTGCCAGAGGTCATTACGATGGGGCGCGCCAGGGCCTGCAGAAGCAAATGCTGCAGCGGATTAGACGGCAGCATCACCCCTACTTCCGCAAGTCCTGGCGCTATCAGTACGATGGGCGCCGCCGGGGAGCCCATCAGCGCCGCAGCGGCGGCGGGTAAGCCCGTTGCCGTCGGCAGCATTACCGCCAGCGGTTTTGCCGGGCGGTGTTTTCGCGCCCGCAGCGTGGCAACGGCTGCGGGGTTACCGGCATCGCAGGCCAGATGAAAGCCGCCGATGCCTTTTATCGCCACGATGTCGCCCGCCGCCAGCCGGGCGATAGCCGCCTGCAGCGCCGCCTCGCCGTCCAGCGCTTCCCCCTCTGCCCGCCATTCCAGTCGCGGCCCGCAGTCGGGGCAGGCCACCGGCTGGGCGTGAAAACGGCGATCGGCAGGATCGAGGAATTCCGCTTCACAAGGGGAACAGAGCGGGAACGGCGCCATTGCGGTGAAGGGCCGGTCGTAGGGCATGGCGCGAATAATGGTTAACCGCGGGCCGCAGTGGGTACAGTTGATAAAGGGGTAGCGGTAGCGGCGTGCCCGGGGATCGTTCATCTCCGCGAGGCACGCCGGGCAGGTCGCGGCATCGGGCACAATCTGAGTCCGCATCCGTCCCGCCCCGCTCTCGCGGATGGTGAAATCCTGCGGCGTGGCCGCCCAGCGATAGGGAATGCAGGCGGTGCTGTCGATCCGCGCCAGCGGCAGGCAGTGGTCAGCCAGAGCGGCAGTAAAACCGTCGTCGCCCCCGACCAGCCGCACCAGTACGCCGTCGCCGTCGTTACAGACATCGCCGCAGCGGGCCTGCGCCCGGGCCAGCTGCCAGACAAAGGGGCGGAACCCCACCCCCTGCACTTTGCCGCGAATGCGGATTTGCACCCCGTTCATACCCGGTGTTACCAGGCCAGCGCCGTACGGCGACGTTTCTCGATATTCATCTGCTCAAGTTTGTTGCGGTCAACGCACACCAGGGCATGCGTCGGGCAGACTTCCATGCAGGCCGGGCCGCTCTCGCGGTGGAAGCAGAGATCGCACTTGTTGGCTTCGGCTTTTTCCGCCACGACGTTCAGTCCGGCGCCGCTATGGCGGATCACCGGGCGCACCACCACCTCCATCGCCCCGTACGGGCAGGCGACGACGCAGGTTTTGCAGCCGATGCAACGCTCCTGCATCACATGGACAAAGCCTTTATCGCGGCTGATGGCGCCGTTCGGGCAGACATTGGCGCAGGGGGCGTCTTCACACTGACGGCAGGCGGTCGCCGTGGAAACATTGACCCCTTTGATCACGTGAATACGCGGCTGAAAGGTGTGAGGCGTCAGGGAGGCGCAGTCCTGATGTTCCTGATGGGATACCACGCAGGCCACTTCGCAAGTGCGACAGCCGATACATTTGCTCGCATCGGCGATAATGAAACGGTTCATCCATTTCTCCAGCAGTAAGAAGGTTACGCGCCGGAGTATGCATAATACGTTCCAAGTTTTTAACATATTGATTATAAAGACTATTATAGCTGGGCTTTGCTGTCATCGTCAGTAGTGACGATGACAGCTGACGACGTCAGGCACAGGGGCCCGCCACCAGCGACTCGCGTTCAATCAGCGCTCCGGGAAAGCTTTGCTGAAAGTTGAATTCCCCGCCATCCAGCATAAAGATCAGCCGATTGATGCTCTCTTTAATAATCTCCGTCACCGGCACCCGGACGCTGGCGAGCGACGGCACCATATACGGCGCAAGAGCAATATCGTCAAACCCCACCACCGAGACCTGTTCTGGCACCTTAACGCCCAGCTGGTGAAGCTGCTTCATCGCCCCGATGGCCATATCGTCATTGCTCGCCACCAGCGCGCTGTAGGTAACCCCGCGCTGACGCAGGCTCTCCACCCCCGCCGCCCCGGTTTCCGGCGTCCAGCGCCCTTCGGCGATAAGCGCCTCGTTCAGGGCGATGCCGTGGCCAGCCAGCGCGTCTTTGTAGCCGGCGAGGCGTTCGACGCCGGTGGGCGAGTCAAGGGAGCCGGTAATAAAGGCGATATCGCGATGGCCAAGCGCAATCAGCCGCTCCACTACCCGCATCGCCGAGGCTTTTTGATCGGACCAGACGCAGTGGCTGGCGTGGCGGCGCAGGCGGCGATTAAGCACCATGATCGGCTGCGAGTGGTTCTCAACGATCTCGTCCATCTCATCAACGGTGAGAAAGCGCGGGTAGATGATGATCGCATCGCAGCGCAGATCCAGCAGGTACTGGATCGCCTCCCGCTCCTCTTGCGCGCTGTGCTTGCCGTCGGCCAGGATCAGCTGCCGCCCTTTATCCTCCGTCATCCGCGCCACGTGATACAGCAGTTCGCTAAAATAGACGCCGTGGTACAGGGTATTGGTCACCACCAGGCCGAGGGTTTGCGTGGTTTTGGTCGCCAGGTTGCGCGCCAGCAGATTAGGCCGGTAGCCGCTCTCCGCCACCGCCTTAAACACCCGGTCTTTGGTCTCCTGGCTGACATAGCCGTTGCCCGACAGCACCCGCGAAACGGTCGCCTTCGATACCCCCGCGCGCTTTGCGACCTCCAGCATCGTTGCCATGTGATTCTTCCTGTTGCAAAAGTTGCAGGCAGTGTACTGCACGTTTCCCGCTTTTACAGCATTCCCCTGTTCACCAACGCGATCCGGCTCACGGCGACGCTTAGCGATCAAAATCACAAAATTGAGATCATCTTTTTTTATTTCTTGTGAAATTAAATGAAACTCACCATGATTTTGTGGAACCGGTTTCCTATAAAAACATGGTATCGCCCGGCGATGCGGGGCGGTGGCAGATCAGTACCCTATTGATAAACAGGATAAAATCCGATGTCGAAAAATTATGCAGCCCTGGCGCAACAGATAGTCGCGGCAATCGGCGGGGTCGACAACGTCGCCGCCGTTACCCACTGCATGACCCGTCTGCGCTTCGTGGTTAAAGACGACGAACAGGTCGATAGCTCTACCCTGAAAGGCCTGGCCGGGGTGCTCGGCGTCGTGCGCAGCGATAACCAGTGCCAGGTGATCATCGGCAACACTGTCTCCCAGGCCTACCGCGAGGTGGTGAATCTGCTGCCAGGCGACCTGCGCCCGGCTGAGCCGCAGGGCAAAGCGCCGCTGACCCTGAAACGCATCGGCGCCGGGATCCTCGACGCGCTGATCGGCCCCATGTCCCCGCTGATCCCGGCGATTATCGGCGGATCGATGGTCAAGCTGCTGGCGATGATCCTCGAGATGAGCGGCGCGTTGCCGAAAGGCTCGCCGACGCTGACCCTGCTGGCGCTTATCGGCGACGGCGCATTTTTCTTCCTGCCGCTGATGGTGGCCGCCTCCGCGGCGGTGAAATTCAAAACTAATATGTCGCTGGCTATCGCCATCGCCGGGGTGCTGGTGCATCCTGGGTTTATCGAATTGATGGCCAAAGCCGCCCAGGGAGAACACGTTGAATTCGCCTTTATTCCGGTTACCGCGGTGAAATACACCTATACGGTGATCCCGGCGCTGGTGATGACCTGGTGCCTGTCGTATATCGAGCGCTGGGTGGATCGCATTACCCCGGCGGTGACGAAAAACTTTCTGAAGCCGATGCTGATCGTGCTGATCGCCGCCCCGCTGGCGATCCTGCTGATTGGCCCGCTGGGCATCTGGATCGGCAGCGCCATTTCCGCGCTGGTGTATACGATCCACAGCTATCTCGGCTGGCTGTCGGTGGCGATCATGGGCGGGCTGTGGCCGCTATTGGTGATGACCGGTATGCACCGCGTCTTTACGCCGACCATCATTCAGACCATCGCCGAAACCGGCAAAGAGGGTATGGTGATGCCATCGGAGATCGGCGCCAACCTGTCGCTCGGCGGCTCTTCACTGGCGGTAGCGTGGAAAACCAAAAACCCGGAGCTGCGCCAGACGGCGCTGGCCGCCGCGGCATCGGCGATTCTGGCCGGGATTTCCGAACCGGCGCTGTACGGCGTGGCGGTGCGCCTGAAGCGCCCGCTGATCGCCAGCTTAATCAGCGGCTTTATCTGCGGCGCGGTGGCAGGCATTGCCGGACTGGCCAGCCATTCGATGGCGGCGCCGGGGCTGTTTACCAGCGTGCAGTTTTTCGATCCGGCCAATCCAATGACCATCGTCTGGGTGTTTGGCGTGATGGCGCTGTCGGTGGTGCTGTCGTTTGCCCTGACGCTGATCCTTGGCTTTGAGGACATTCCCGTTGAGCAGGCCGCTGCCGACGCCAGAGCGCGCCAGGCCCGGGCCCAGGCATCCCACGCCTGAATACACTATTGATAATGAGGTAATGCATGGCGAGTTTCCCACAGGGATTTTTATGGGGCGGCGCACTGGCCGCCAACCAGTCTGAAGGCGCTTATCTTGAAGGCGGTAAGGGGCTGACCACCGTGGATACCCTTCCCCACGGCGCCCATCGCCTGCCGGTAAAATTAGGCCTGGAGAAGCGCTTTACGCTGCGTGAAGACGAATTTTACCCCAGCCACCAGGCGATCGATTTTTACCATCGCTATAAAGAAGATATCGCCCTGATGGCCGAGATGGGGTTCAGCGTCTTTCGCACCTCCATCGCCTGGAGCCGCCTGTTCCCACGCGGCGACGAACAGCAGCCGAATCCGCAGGGCATCGCCTTCTATCGCTCACTGTTCGAGGAGTGCAAAAAGCACGGTATCGAGCCGCTGGTCACCCTGTGCCATTTTGACGTGCCGATGCATCTGGTGATGGAGTACGGCTCCTGGCGCAACCGCAAAATGGTGGATTTTTTCAGCCACTACGCCCGCACCTGCTTTGAAGCTTTTGACGGCCTGGTGAAATACTGGCTCACCTTCAATGAAATCAACATCATGCTGCACAGCCCCTACTCCGGCGCCGGTCTGGTGTTTGAGGAGGGAGAAAATCAAGAGCAGGTGAAGTATCAGGCCGCGCATCACGAGCTGGTGGCCAGCGCGCTGGCGACGAAAATCGCCCATGAGATTAACCCGCAAAATCAGGTCGGCTGTATGCTGGCCGGCGGTAATTTCTACCCTTACTCCTGCAAGCCGGAAGATGTATGGATGGCGCTGGAGAAGGACCGCGAAAACCTGTTCTTTATCGATGTCCAGGCCCGCGGCGCCTATCCGGTGTGGGCCGCGCGGGTGTTCCGGGAAAAAGGGGTCACGATTGCGAAACAGCCGGGCGATGACGAGATCCTCAAAAACACCGTCGATTTCGTCTCCTTTAGCTACTACGCGTCGCGCTGCGCCTCGGCGGAGATGAACGCCAGCAACACCAATGCCGCCAACATCGTCAAGTCGCTGAAGAACCCGCACATTCCGGCCAGCGAATGGGGCTGGGGCATCGACCCGCTGGGCCTGCGCATCACCATGAACATGATGTACGACCGCTATCAGAAACCGCTGTTCCTGGTGGAAAACGGGCTTGGCGCCCGCGATGAGATCGATGCCAATGGGGACATCAATGACGACTATCGCATCAGCTACCTGCGCGAGCACATCAGGGCGATGCGCGATGCTATCGGCGACGGCATTCCGGTGATGGGCTACACCAGCTGGGGCTGCATCGATCTGGTCTCGGCGTCCACCGGCGAGATGAGCAAGCGCTACGGCTTTGTCTATGTCGATCGCGACGATGCCGGCAACGGCACCCTGACGCGTAAGCGTAAAAAGTCATTCTTCTGGTACCAGAAGGTGATAGCCAGTAACGGCGCCGATCTCGACTAAGCACCCTCGCCCACGCGCGCCCGTTCCCCGCGATAACCGGGGGACGGACGTCGGCTATCTGTTGCATCCATTACATGCTTTTTTCTCGAGCCTGATTCCATTTTCTGGTTTGCCACCTGTTTACAATAACTGGTATTTTATCCAGTACTTTTACCGGGGTATCTTCAGCAAGGAGCACATCATGAGCGCACAGCACCCTACCGCAGCCAGAGGGATAGCCAGGGCCATTCGCCAGTTAACCGTGGGATATGTCAGAAAACGCCATGAGGACCGCAAAACGCGGGAGACGCGGCGCTACACCCGCCACGCGGCATTAAGCTTAAACGGCGACTGGCTGGAGCAGGCGGGGTTTCCGGTCGGCACGCAGGTCAGAGTCTCGGTGTCGCCCGGTAAATTAGTGATAGAGAATCTTGAGCTGGCAGCGCCGGGAACGGGGCTCCCTTCCTTGCCCTGCCAGCCTGCCAGATGCTGATACACCCGGGCAACGGCCTCTTTCACCGGCTGGGTCATCGGATAATAAAAACCGACGATATCCGGCTGAATGCCGAGGAAAATCACCTCGCCGACGTCTTCTTTCAGCTGATCGACCAGATAGTTGAGCGGCATGTTATGGGTGGTCATCATAAACATCTCGGCGATGTCGTCGGGATCGATGATGCGAATGTCGCCGGGGTTTAGGCCCATATCGGTGGCATCGACAATCAGCAGGCGTTCGGGGCGTAATTCGCGGATCGCCACGATGTCGTTTTCCGGCGCGCTGCCGCCGTCGATGACCACCCACTGGCCGGCCGGGTTCGCCGCGCACATCTCCGCCAGCAGCGGGCCGGCGCCGTCGTCACCCATCATGCTGTTGCCGACACAGAGTAAAACGTCAGTCACGTAATCTCCTCACCATCAGGTAGATGGCGCTCTCCTGGTGAATATCATGCAGCATGCTGAGCAGGGTTTTGCTCCACGCCTGCTGCTGCGGGGTCTGCGCGGACTGCGCTTTATCAAAGGCGTTGGCCAGCATCGCCACATG
>OKBI01000277.1_pt1 | contig 8226 bp, 10 predicted proteins | sample 1610331 | NCBI WGS metagenome assembly OKBI01 (sample SAMN04436642, study PRJEB24849) | human gut metagenome | biome: human gut; feature: NICU; material: stool | host: Homo sapiens | place: USA: Saint Louis, MO | collected 2010-03-18
GCGCGGCGGTATCTCCCGCAGCTCGCTGCGCATCAGATACAGCGAGCTTTTCATCAAATCGTCAAGCGACTGCCGTCCGGCGCGCTCCGCGGTAAATTTATAGACCAGACCGACCAGCATGGTCATCACCAGAAAGCAGACGAAGAGCAGAAGATAGAACTGCACGAACAGCTTTTTCATTACATTACCGCGTATTCAAGAGAAACCTGTCTGGCGCCCCAGGGGCATCTTCTGCGCGTCGGGGAGTCAATGTTATCGATATCCCCGGGCGAGGCGCGGGGAAATCATAGATACGCTATCAAAGCAGGGTTTATGCCCCCTGACAATAGCCAGCCTGGAGACAGAACGGTAAAAAGGTGACAGTGTCACTCGATGCGGTGATTTCTTCACCCTCGGGGGGAGCAGGGCAATCGTATTTTGTGCGTCGATGGATACGCTACTCACGATAATAAGGAATGTCTACCGGATAGGTGGTCGTCAGACTCAGCAGCCGACAGCGCACCAGCTTTTCCGTTTCGGCATACCAGTAAGCAAACTCGCCGGTGGTCTGGTGGTAAATCATCTGATCGAGGTTGGCAAACGGGATCACCAGCAGCGGCCCCTGGCGAACGTGGCCGCCGCCGGTTTCAAAGTCATGCTGCCCCCAGGATTGCTGGGTATGTTCATAGCGATGAAGGATCACCTCGATTTGCCCGCGCTGCGGACAGAGGAGTCGAATATCGGCGTTGTCGAGGGAAAAAGCCCAGCCAGAGAGAGAAGTGAACAGTGAGAGTGCCAAAAGTACAACGTATTTCATCATGCAAAAGTCCTGTGTTTTCAGGCTTTATGCCACTCTGACAGCGGTAAGTCCTTGAGCACAATCATATTGAGGAGTTATGTGATGGGGTTCTGTACGGCTAATTCTATTGATTTAATCAATATGACAAGTTCCGGTGATGAATGTGCGCGCCAGGGACGAACGCAGCAGGCAGCAAACGTGATAACTTTGCCGCCGGCGAGTGCGCGATGAGCGGGCCCCTCGCAGGGCCGCAGAAGGGCTGCTTAGTTATCCCAGGCGTGAGGGGCGAACAGGTAGCCTTTGTTGCGAACGGTCTTAATACGATAGGGCTCCGTGGCGTTGTCGAGCAGTTTTTTGCGCAGGCGGGAGATAGCCACGTCGACGCTGCGATCCATCCCGTCATAGGTAACGCCGCGTAAATTTTTCAGCAGTGCGTCGCGGTCCATAATCTGCCCGGCGTGGGTGGCCAACTCCCACAGCAGATCGAAATCGGCGGTCGACAGGGCGACGTTTTCTCCGCCAAGCAGCACCTGGCGGTTGACCGGGTCAATGGTCAGCGAGCCGAAGGAGATGGTTTTATGTGGCGTGAGCGTTGAGGAGGCGGATCCGGCGCCTGCCGGAGCAATATGCTGGCGCAAATGCAGACGCAGTCGCGCGAGAAGTACCGCTGGCGGGGTGGTTTTCAGAATATAATCGCTGGCGCCCATCTCCAGGGAGAGGATATGGTTCATATCGCTGTCGAGCGAAGTCAGCAGGACAATCGGCCCTTGCCATTGCCCGCGCAGATCGCGACAGAGCGTCATTCCGTCCTTGCCGGGCAGCATAATGTCCAGCAGCACCAGATCCGGTTTCTCCCGCGCGATCACCTCCTCAGCGCGGTCGCCGCGAGGCTCGACCACCACATCCATATCATGCTTGCCGAGATAGGCGGCGATCAGCGTGCCTACCTCAGGGTCATCCTCAACAAAAACGATTTTATTCATGTCTATTGCACATCAGTAAAAGAAGTAACATACACCGCACTTATTTTACCCGCCATTACTCTTTTATAAACAGCGTTAAATCCGCTATGCTGCCCTAACTTATTGATTCACTGTTAAGGCATACGGGCATGGGGCTGTTAATCAAAGGGCTGTTGGGAGCGCTGGTGGTGGTGCTGATTGGCGTGCTGGCGAAAACCAAAAACTACGCTATCGCTGGCCTGGTCCCGCTGTTTCCCACCTTTGCGCTCATCGCCCATTATATTGTCGCCAGCGAGCGGGGGATCGAAGCCCTGCGCGCGACCATCGTATTCGGCATGTGGTCGATTCTTCCCTATTTTATCTATCTGCTGTCACTGTGGTATTTCACCGGGATCATGCGCCTGCCGTTGGCGCTGGCAGGCGCGGTGGGATGCTGGGGGCTGTGCGCCTGGCTGTTAATCCTCGGCTGGAGCCGTTTCCACTAGCGCAGCGGGCGGCCGCCGTCGACAGCGAATGAGCGGCCGGTAACGTAGCGGCTGGTAAACAGGTAATCGATGAGATCGCTAATCTCTTTTTCGCCAGGGGCGATTTTCATCAGCGATTTATCCAGCGCCTGTTGACGATAGGCCTCGTCGTCACCCTCATTAAACATGATTAGCGACGGCGCAATGGCGTTGACCTTAACCTCTGGCGCCAGCTTGCGAGCGAAGGAGCGGGTCATGTTATCCAGGGCGGCTTTGCTGGCGGCGTAGGCGATATGTTTGTCGCTCCCGCGCTCCACCACGTAATCGGTGATATGGATAATGTCGCTGGCGGCATGGCCATGGCCGCGCAGCAACGCCTCCAGGGCATGGTTGAGCAGATAGGGGGCGTGGACGTGGATCTGCATCATGCGGTTGATGACGGTGCTCAGCGGGACGCCCGGCTTTTCCGCCATCCAGTCGCTGGCGTTATGGATGATGGCGCGCAGACCGTCGGTGTGTGATTTGACCGCTTCAGCGAAGGTCAGAATGCCGTCATCGCTGCTAAAATCGGCCTGCAGGCAGAGCGCGCCCGCTTCGCGCAGGCCGTCAATCGCCGGATAGGGCGTACGATAGCTGACGATGACCGGCTGGCGCTGCTGCAGAAAATGGTGTGCCAGAGCGAGGCCGATGCGGCGGCCTGCTCCTGTGATCAGAATCGGGCGGGGCTGTTGTTCAGCCATGGGTATCTCCTATGCGTTCTGCGGCAGGGCGACCGCTTACCCCACCAGCATCCACGTTGCCGGCACAGCGGCAACCAGCAATAAACCAATTAGCGCCACTTCGCGGCGTTTGAGCGAACGATCGTGCTGGTGCGTACGTCGGGCGTACAAAAAGACCAGAAGACCCGGAGCGTAAAGTACCACCGACAACAGCAAATGCACAGGCCCCGACGCGTATAATAACCATATGCCATAAATACAGGCGCCGATAGCCACCGCTTTATGCAGCGGGCGAGTGGCGATTTTCAGCAGAAAGGCGCCGACCAGCAGATAAGGCACGAGAATCATCTCAGAGGCAATGGTCAGCAGCGTGCCGTAGTCCGATCCGGTCAGCCAGATCAGCACCAGCGATACCTGAACGCTGATATTGGTCAACCACAATGAGGAGGAGGGGGCGTTGTTGCTATTCTGACGGGCAAACAGGCGCGGGAAGGCTTTATGAGTGGCGGCGAGGAAAGGCACCTCCGCGGCCATGATGGTCCAGCTGAGATAAGCGCCGCACACCGACACGATCAGCCCGGCGGCAATGACGATCTCCCCCCACGACCCCATCAGCCAGACCATCAGTCCCGCCATCGACGGGTTGCGCATTTCGGCCAGTTCGCTGCGCGGCACGACGCCCAGCGACAGCAGGGTGACCAGCAGATACACCGCGAGGGCCGACAGCACCGCCAGCAGCGTCGCGCGGCCAACGTCGCGCTTGTGTCGCGCCCGCGCGGACACGACTACCGCCCCCTCCACGCCGATAAACACCCACAGGGTGATCAGCATGGTGTTTTTGACCTGTTCCCATACCGGCACGCCCAGCGCCAGGCCGCTAAAATCGAGGCGGAACGTATCCAGCTGAAAGGCCAGGGCGGCGAGCGCGGCAGAAGCTTGGCGAGGGTGGCCACCAGGTTAATCCCCGCTGCCGTCTGAACACCGCGCAGGACCAGAAAGTGGACGACCCACAGCAGAACCGACGCGCCAACGATAGACTGCCAGGTATTACCATCGCCAAACAGGCGCAGCTCAGGGGTATCGGTGAAAAAACTGAGCGCCGAAAAGACGATAACCAGATAGGAGACGTTGGCGATCACCGCGCACAGCCAGTATCCCCAGGCGGAGCAGAAGCCGATCAGTTCGCCGAATCCTTCGCGAGCGTAGGTGAAGATCCCGCCGTCGAGGTCGGGACGAATACGGGTCAACAGCAGCATGGCGAAAGCGAGAAACAGGATCCCGACGCCGGTGATGGCCCAGCCAATGAGCAGAGCGGAGGGGCTGGCCACGGCAGCCATATTTTGCGGCAAACTGAATACGCCAGCGCCGAGCATTGAGCTAAGGACCAGGGCGGTCAGGGCGCTCAGGCCCAGTTTCTTTTCCATTGCATTCCCGAGGTGAAAATGGCTGTTCCAGAATATTTATTTTGCGAAATCGCATAAAAATGGAGGATTGCGCTAAGGCGCGGGATTTTACGGAGTGTCCGGGGGCCATGCAATGGCGGGGGATGAAAAAAAATGAAAAGGCGGCAATGCGCCGCCTTTTTAGCCAGCCAGCAGCGATTATTTGTACAAATCGGCGCTGATGGTGATGTTGCCGCCGCGTTCCTGCCACTGGCGGGTGATATGGTAGTACTTCGCCCCTTTCTTCGCCGCGCGTTTCGCCGTCTGATAGGAGATTTCGGTCATGTTGCCGTAGTTGCCGGTGAACTGGATGTTATCGAACGGCACCATTTGCGCCGCAGTCACTTTGTTCACTTCTTCGACTTTAGTGCCGTTCGGCAGAGTGACAGTGTAACGTCCACCTTTCGAAGACTGAGTCTCAAAGAAACGCCCAACGCCGGTACCCGAACCCACCGCGGCGGTGGTGGCAACGCCCGGAATTTCCACGTTCTTCGCCGCTTCGCCGCCTTTGGCCAGCGCTGCGCGGCCAGCTTCAGAGTCAGCCGGGATAGCGTCCGGGCTCTGCAGCACGCGTTTTTCAGCATCTTTTTTGTAGATATAAGCGGTAATGCGCTGGTTGCCGCCCTGGTTGGCGTCAACCTGGCGGACGATAAAGAACGCATAGGCGCCTTTTGCTTTCGCCGCTTTGGTGATGGCGTCGTTGACTTCCGGCTGGCTGCGATAGAAGCCCTGAACGGTGACGGTGTCGTAAGGCATCAGCTCAACGGCCTGATCTTTCGGCAACTCCATCACGCCGTTGATAATGCGATTCTTCGGCGCATCCGCTTTCGGCGCGTCTTCTTTATAAAGGTCAGCCGTGACGCGCCAGTTGCCGCCATTGCCGTAGTCCGACGTGTCGACAACATAGAATGAGGCCGCGCCGTCTTTGTCGGCTTTGCGCGATACTGCCTGTACCGCATCGCCAATGGCATTAAACCGGCCGGTGACGACAACGCGATCGTAGGGCTTCAGCGCAGCCGCCTGCTCCGGGGTCAACTCGGTCGCTGCATGGGCAGACAACGTGGCGGTTGTCAGGAGAGCAGACGCCAGGAGGGTGTTTTTAAGCTTCATAAAAATAATCCTTTGCCTTGCGCAAACCATATACTGGTGTTGTTGTTGACTGAAAACGTTTGATTATTGCATTTAATCGCCGTGACTGTCTGCGTCAATTTTTGCTTGCCGCCCGAATCGTATACTACGGAAAGATAACATTTTTCGATATGTTGAAAAAACAGGCGCTTGACCAGCAAAAACGATAATCAATACCACTTTTATTAGTTAATGTAATGTTAACACAATGATCTCAAAGGCGATAAATGGCGTTTTATACCGCAGGATAAGCGGATTATCAGGCCTGGGCGGCAAATTCAGGTAAATATTGCTGCCCGGACCCATCTGAGCTGACAATAAGCAATAAAATCAAAATTTGTGTTTTATCGCAGTAGATCACAATCGGTATTTTCAGTAGGTTATAAAAAGTTTGTTACTGTTTCATTTTGTAGACAGCGAAAGATGGCGAGGAAGATTTTGCCGTCCTGGCGTTGTTGGGCAGAAAAGTAAACCATCATCAAAAACCGATGGAAGGGAAAACTATGCGTATTGGTGTACCACAAGAAAGGCTAGCCCAGGAGACCCGGGCCGCCGCCACGCCGAAGACCGTTGAGCAATTGCTCAAACTCGGCTTTAGCGTCGCGGTAGAAAGCGGCGCCGGGAAGCTGGCCAGCTTTGACGATCAGGCCTTTGCCGAGGCAGGAGCTGAAATCGTGACCGGCGACGAGGTATGGCAGTCTGATGTCATCCTTAAGGTCAATGCTCCGAATGACGATGAAATTGCCCTGCTGAATCCGGGGACCACGCTGATTAGTTTTATCTGGCCGGCGCAAAACCCGCAGCTGATGGAAAAACTGGCGGCCCGTAATATCAACGTAATGGCGATGGATTCCGTGCCGCGTATTTCCCGCGCCCAGTCGCTGGATGCGCTCAGCTCAATGGCCAACATCGCCGGGTACCGCGCTATCGTTGAAGCGGCGCATGAATTTGGTCGATTCTTTACCGGGCAGATTACGGCGGCAGGCAAGGTTCCGCCCGCCAAGGTGATGGTCATTGGCGCCGGGGTAGCCGGTCTGGCGGCGATTGGCGCCGCCAACAGCCTGGGCGCTATTGTTCGCGCCTTCGATACCCGTCCGGAAGTGAAGGAGCAGGTGCAGAGTATGGGCGCCGAGTTCCTCGAGCTGGACTTTAAAGAGGAAGCGGGCAGCGGCGATGGCTACGCCAAGGTGATGTCTGAGGCCTTTATTAAGGCTGAAATGGCGCTGTTCGCCGCGCAGGCGAAAGAGGTCGATATCATTGTCACCACGGCGTTAATCCCGGGCAAACCGGCGCCGAAGCTGATCACCCGCGAAATGGTCGACTCCATGAAATCGGGCAGCGTGGTGGTCGATCTGGCCTCGCAAAACGGCGGCAACTGTGAGTACACCGTACCGGGCGAAGTGGTGACCACCGCCAACGGCGTGAAAATCATCGGTTACACCGATCTTCCTGGCCGTCTGCCGACCCAGTCCTCCCAGCTCTACGGCACCAACCTGGTGAACCTGCTGAAGCTGCTGTGCAAAGAGAAAGACGGCAATATCGTTATCGATTTCGATGACGTGGTAGTGCGCGGTGTGACCGTTGTTCGCGAAGGTGAAATAACCTGGCCGGCGCCGCCGATTCAGGTCTCCGCTCAGCCGCAGGCCGCGGCGATAAAAGTGGAAGCGCCGAAAGAAGCGGTGAAACCGGCGTCGCCGTGGCGCAAATATGCGCTGATGGCGCTGGCGATTATTCTCTTCGGCTGGCTGGCCAACGTGGCGCCAAAAGAGTTCCTCGGCCATTTCACCGTCTTCGCGCTGGCCTGCGTGGTGGGTTACTACGTGGTGTGGAACGTCTCCCATGCGCTGCATACGCCGCTGATGTCGGTGACCAATGCCATTTCGGGCATTATCGTGGTTGGCGCGTTGTTGCAGATAGGCCACGGCGGCTGGGTCAGCTTCCTGAGCTTTATCGCGGTGCTGATCGCCAGCATTAATATTTTCGGTGGTTTTACCGTGACTCAGCGCATGCTGAAAATGTTTCGCAAAGGATAAGGGGTAGCACATGTCTGGTGGATTAGTAACGGCTGCATACATTGTTGCTGCAATCCTGTTTATTTTCAGCCTGGCGGGCCTGTCGAAACACGAAACGTCGCAGCAGGGCAACTATTTCGGCATCGCCGGGATGGCCATTGCCCTGATTGCTACCATCCTGGGGCCGGACGCCGGCAACGTCGGCTGGATTATTCTTGCGATGGTGATCGGCGGGGCGATCGGTATTCGTCTGGCGAAGAAGGTCGAGATGACCGAAATGCCGGAGCTGGTGGCTATCCTGCACAGCTTCGTGGGGCTGGCAGCGGTGCTGGTGGCGCCGTGCCTGGCGCTGGGGAATACCGCGGTGCTGAAAATGTTACCTGCAGCATGAAACCGGTATGGAGCAAATTCTGGTCAATATTCATTTGACCGAAGTGTTCCTCGGGATCTTCATCGGCGCGGTGACCTTCACCGGTTCGGTGGTGGCGTTTGGTAAATTGCGCGGCAAAATTTCCTCCAGGCCGCTGATGCTGCCCAATCGCCATAAGCTGAACCTGGCGGCGCTGGTGGTTTCCTTCATCCTGATGGTGATTTTTGTTCGCTCTGACAGCACCGGCACCCAGGTCCTGTGCCTGCTGGTGATGACCGCGATCGCGCTGGCCTTTGGCTGGCACCTGGTGGCCTCTATCGGCGGTGCTGACATGCCGGTGGTGGTCTCGAT